>Ga0180437_10005014_pt1 | contig 18424 bp, 15 predicted proteins | sample SS_ome_4_FD_132410 | JGI IMG/M metagenome (GOLD analysis project Ga0180437, IMG submission 132410) | Hypersaline lake sediment archaeal communities from the Salton Sea, California, USA - SS_3_D_1 metaG | ecosystem: Environmental > Aquatic > Non-marine Saline and Alkaline > Hypersaline >... | reverse complement strand
GGCGGACGTGACGACCTTCACCGCCTCCCCGAGCACGCCGGCCACCTTGTCACGGGACGAGCCGGGCACGACCTTGACGGCCAGCACGGCCCCGCCGGGCACGTCGCGCAGTCGCAGGCCATCGGCGCCCTTCATCGCGCTACTCGAGCATGCCCGACCGCCGGGCGTATTCGAAGATCCCCCCGGCCTCGAGGATCGCCCCGGCCTCGCCCAGGTCGTTCAGCGCGTACGTCTTGCCCGTCGTCACGTCCGTCAGCTCGCGCGTTTCGGTGTTCAGCTCGACCTCGTGGCCGGTGGCGATCTCGCCGACCAGCCGCGCCGGCGTCTCGAAGGGGATCAGGTACCCCCCGTTGATGCTGTTGCGGTAGAAGATGCGGGCGTACCCCTCGGCGACGACCGCCTGCCCGCCCGCCTCGGCGATCGCCAGCGGCGCGTGCTCGCGCGAGCTGCCGCAGCCGAAGTTCCGGCCGGCGACGATCACCGCGAAGGCCGTCTTGAGCGAATCCGGCTCGACGAACGCCACGTTGCCCTCCGGCAGCCCGCTCTCGGCCGCCGGCATGCCGCTCATGGCGTGCTTGCCGAAGAACTCCCGCTCGTCCGGGTCGGCCGGGTTGCGGTTCAGGTGCTCCGCCGGAATGATCTGGTCGGTGTCGACGTTGTCGCCGACGACAAACGCCTTGCCGCGTATGACCTTGTCCATCATTGCTGGCCTCTTCGGTAGCAGGGCACGATATCAGGGACAGGCACGTCCGCTCTGCCGCCGAGCCGGTCCCCGCTTTCGGGGTCGTTCCATCGGACATTGTATCGCGGCCGGCTGCGCCGAGGAAGGTCGCGGGCGCAGCGCAGAGAAGAACCCGCGCGGCGGCGCGGGTCCTGTCGGTGGTGAGTCGTCGGCGCGTGTCGGGCTGATCAGGCCGAGGCGGCCTTGCGGCTCCCCTCGCCGCCGCGGACGCCGGTCGTGGCGTTCTCCAACGCGGTCACGATCGCCTCGAACAGCTCGTCGGTGGTGAACACCGGCTTCATCAGCAGCTCGTCCCCGCCGGTCTGCCAGGCCCGCCAGGCGATGTCGTAGCGGTCGAGCCACCCGGTCAGCAGCACGGCCGTGCCGGGGCTGATCTCCGCCAGCAGCTCCGCGAAGCCGTCCTCGGCGATCTCGGCGGCGACGATGGCGAGGTCCGGCTGCCAGTGGGCGGCCCGTTGAAGGGCCGTGTCGATCCGCGATTCCCGGACGACCAGGTGAGCGTGCGACTCGAGATAGTCCGTGGCCATCTGCGCGAAACGCCAGTCCGGTTCGACCAGAAGCACCTTCATCGACATGCCTGTTCCTTTCGGCTCGCCCCCGCCAAACGGGGGAGCATCCCTATCACGGGCCTTGCTCCCTATCGGCACAACCGACCCGCCGGATGAATTGAATCCACGCGGCTGCCCCGGCGCGAGCTTCGCCCGTACCCCAATGCCGAATGCCTGCTGCCGGGCGCCACGGCCGCGGAGTCTGCGGCCGTGCTCTTGCGGGTGGGGAAGACACGGCCGCCGAACGCCGCGACCGGGGGACGCGGAGGCTTCCACCATGCCACGGGACGACGCCGCCGGGGATCGTCAGGCGCTGAGCGAGCCGTTGCGGACGGCGCGGAGGACCTTGGTGAGGCTGTCCTCGTGCTTCCATTGGACGAAGCGCCACCAGCCGAGCATGTCCCGGGGCGGGGCCAGCTCTGCGCGGATCTCGCCGTCGGACTTGCCCGCCTCGCACGCGCGGGCGACCTCACTCCGCAGCCACTGGAAGTACTCGATCCACCGGCCCAACTCCGCGGCCGTGCAGACCGGGCCGTGACCGGGCACGACCGTGGCCGGCTCCATGTCGATCAGCCGCCGGTGCGTGTCGATCAGCAGCTTCGCGCTGTCGTCGGTCGGCAGGCGGGAGATCTCGATCAGCCCCCAGCCGAAGATGTCGCCGACGAACAGCGTCCGGTCCTCGGGCACCCAGACGACACAGTCCTCATCGGTGTGGCAGCCGGGCATCGGCAGCATCAGCGCGCGGCGCTTCGGGCCCTCGAACCACCGTCCGTCGCCGCCCGTCGGGGCGGCCCGCTGGTTGACGATCTCCGCGCCGCACCGCCGCTGGAACGCGCCGTTCAACGCCACGTGATCGTAGTGCGTGTGCGTGTTCAGCACGTAGCGGACGGGCCGATCGCCGATCGTCGAGGCGATCGCCTCGAAGACCTCCTCCTCGAGTTCCGGCTGCTCGAGGGCGTCGACGACGACGGCATACTCGCCGAGGTCGATCCAGCCCATGCTGTCGACGGCCTGGCGGACGAAGAGCCCGTCGGCGACGGTGACGATCGTCGGAGTCTCGGCGGGGTCTGCTGTCATGGTCGTTCTCCCGGGGGCCCGGCATACAACACGCCGTCACTCGGCGCGTCGGAGCCTCACGGCCTTGAGGTCGAGAACCTGCCTGCCGGGCTTGGTCAGCGCACGGACGGTCAGGCGCGTCTTGCCCCTCGCCAACTCGATCGTGCCGAGGTTCAGCGGGGCCCAGACCTTCTCGTAGACTTCCTTCCGCTGCACGCGGTCGGGGCTGGGGATCGGCTTGGGGTCGTGGGCCTTCCTGACGGTGCCCTCCACGTGTTTCCCGCCGGCGTCGACGCGGACCCTCGAGCCCACGTCGCCGGCCGGACAGGTGTACATCAGCGTCACCTCGTACCGCCCGCCGTGGACGACGTCCAGATCCCAGGCCACCCGGTCGTCCGTGCTCGTCCAGTTGGTGATCCAGTCGTTGGCCCAGCCGCGGCCCTGCTTGAAGCGGACCTTGCCCGTCATCTTGCACTCCGGCGCCAGCAGCGTGACGTCGGGCGCCTTCTCGTGCCCGACCGGCAGCGGCGGCGGCATGCCCTGGATGCCCTTGCTGACGTCGGCATACCAGGCGCGGTACGCCTTCGCGAGCTTCTCGGCCACGTCGGCGTGCTTGGCGGCGACGTCCCTCTTCTGCCCGGGATCGGCGATCATGTCATAGAGCTTCGTTCGCGGCTTCGCATTCGGCCGCGCCTTGCGGCCGGTTCGCGGCATCTGGAGCCGCCACCGCTGCGTGCGGACGGCGCCCTTCTCGAAGAGCATCCGGTCGGGCCAGTCGTTCGCCGTGGCGGTCAGCAGCGGCAGGAGGCTCACCCCGTCCAGCGGGAGCGTCTTCGGCCTGGCCACGCCCGCAATGGCCGCGATTGTCGGCAGCAGGTCGATATGGGCGGCGATCTGCCGGATCACCGTGCCCGCCCTGACGTGCCCGGGCCAGCGGACGAAACACGGCACGCGCGTCCCGCCCTCCTGGTTGCTGCCCTTCGCGCCCGCCATCTCGCCGTTGAACCGCCTGCCGTTCGGCCCGTTGTCGGTCAGGAAGATCACCATCGTCCGCTCGGCCAGCTTCAGCTCGTCGAGCGCCTCGAGGATCCGCCCGAGGTTGCCGTCGATGTTCTCGCACATCGCGTAGACGCTCGCCGTCTTCTCGTCCAGCCCGCGCGTCTTGTACTTGTCCCAGTAGCGATCGGGCACCTGGAACGGTGAGTGCGGAGCGTTGTACGGCACGTAGGCGAAGAACGGCCGGTCGCGATGCCTGCGTATGAACGCGATCGCCGCGTCGGTCAGCACGTCGGTGATGTAGCCGCTGCTCCTGACTTCCTTACCGTTGTGGTCGAGCGTCGTGTCGAAGTAGTTGTTCCAGTGCCCCGCGCAGAAGCCGTAGAACTCGTCGAACCCCTGCCCGTTCGGGTGGTGCGGCCAGTACGCCCCGTTGTGCCACTTGCCGAAGCAGCCCGTGACGTACCCGGCCCGCTTGAGCACCTCGGCGACGGTGACCTCCTCGGCCCGCATGATCTCCTTGCCGCCCGTCACGCCGTGCGTCCCCGTCCGCAGGTGGTACCGCCCGGTCAGCAGGCTCGCCCGCGTCGGCGCGCACAGCGGGCAGACGAAGAACCGATCGAACCGCGCCCCCGACGCCGCCAGCCGATCCATCACCGGCGTGTCGATCTTGTCGTTCCCGTGCGACCGCACGTCGCCCCACCCCTGATCGTCCGTCATGATCAGCACGACGTTCGGCCGCTGCGCCTTCTCCTCGATCGCCCGCGCGATCCCCGACGCCCCGACCGCCGCTACGGAAGCCCTCTTCAGCAGTCCACGCCGCGAAATGCTCTTCGCATCCATCCGCTGTCTCCGTCCTCGGCCACGATGCGCCCACGGCTTGCCGTCTGGCGCCTTCACTTTCGCACCACACTCAACCGGTTCATTCCCTTGCCCACTTTAACGCCCTCGAGCGTCACAAGCCCCCACTTGTCCGCCCTCACTTCGCCGCCCTCCAGGCGTTTGCCGCTCGCGGCGCTCGTGTTGGTCCACACGAACGACTGTCCGCGCTTCGCCCGGAGCTTCTGAAGCCGCCGCGGCGTCACGTCGACGGTGCACTCGTCCCTGGGCGCGTTTGCCGACAGCCCGACCGTCATCTCCCATCGCCCCGGCTCGTCGAGGATGTCCTTCGTCCGCCACCACAGCCACCGGTTCGCGTGCCCCCGCGGGTCGCCGTCGTAGCGGTCCTTCCGCACGCGGACCTTCCCGCTGCCCTCCTTCTCGCGGTGCTCTCTCGCCTCGGCCAGCAGCTTGCCCGTGCCCGGGTCCTCGTCGAGACTGCACCGCGTGAAGGCCGGCAGCGACAGGTCCGTCCTCATGTCGATCGCCATCGAGCTGCCGGACGAGCCGGGGCCGGGCAACGTGGCGCGGACACCGTGCCCGCCGAGCGCCCAGTGGAACACGTGCGGCTGCCTTGCCTGCTGAAGCGCCCGGAAGTACTCCACCGCCTGCGGCCAACCGATGCCGCCGTCGTCCTTGCCGTTGCCGAACGTCATCAGCCCGAGGTCGGCTGCCGGATTGTCGCGAATCCACGCCGCGTCGTCGTACTGCTCGAACGCGGTCCGCCCGCTCTCGTGCTTCAGCTTCCAGCCCAGCTTGCCGTAGCACCTCTCGTAGGACCCGAGGAAGTGCGGCGTCTTCGCCGGGACGTGCACGCCGACCCACGAGCTGGTCCAAGCGACCTTGCCCGGCCGGTGCGAGGCGTAGACGAGCGACCCGGCCCCGCCCATGCTGTTGCCGCCCGTGAACGTCCGCGTCCGATCCACCCTGAAGCGGCCGCAGACCCACTCGTAAAACGCGTCGATCCGCCGGAAGGTGTACGACCGCACGACCCCCGCCGACCACGGCCGCCACGTGCCCATCGCCTCGTGATAGCCCGTCCACCAGTCGTACGGGATCTGGTTCGTCGAGATCAGCATCGCCGAGTGCGGCGGCTGGCTGTACCACCACCCGTAGCCGCCGTTGAGGCTCGCGCCCCAGCAGTGGAAGGCGATGTTCACCGCCGCCGGCCACTTCACCTTGTCGGGAACCGCCACCATATAGTCGAACGGGCGCGAAGGCACGTTGCAGCGAGGCGGGGCCTCCCAGCGGACGTAGTAGTGCAGCGTCGGCTTGTCGTGGTACATGAACCGGTCGGGCTTCACCACGCGCTGGAGGATCGGCTCGCCGGGGCCGACCGTCTCGTCGACCGGGCCGACTGTGTTGGACTCGCCCAGCCGGTCGAGGTCCTCCCGGCCGTCGACGGCGACGCTGACCGCGTACCACGCCTTGCCCACCTCGGCCGGGTTGTGCGCGTAGATGCCCGTCCCCGGCGGGACCGGCTTCGCGCCGTCGGCGACGACGTATCGCAGCGCCATCGCGGACTTCTTGGGACTGATGCCGTAGTGCTCGCCGTTCCAGCAGCTCAGCGGGCCGATCTCGTCGATCAGCCGCCACGGGCCGCCGGGCTTCGTCGACCGGTAGATGCGGTAGGTGGTCTCCCGCGAGGCGCTCGCGAGCTTCTTCCTCGCCGCTCGCAGGTCGGCGACGCTGATCTGCCCGTCGGTCACCGGCGGGTCGACCTCGCGGAACGTCAGGATCGTCTGCCCGTTACGGTGGCGCGCTGTCAGGCCCCCTGCGGCGGGCAGCCTGCCCTTCGCCTTGCCCGCATACGTCACCTCCAGCCGCGCCGTCCTGCCGTCCCAGCCCGGTAGGCTGTCGATCCGGAGCGCCAACGTCGTGCCCGCCTTCAACGCCGAGCGGACCGCGCCGGTCGCGTCGAAGCTGCGGTACCGCGGGCCCCGCAGCTCCAGCGCCTTGCCGCCGCAGACGACGGCAAGCCCGGCCAGCGCACGCTTGTCCCCGCCGCCGAAGACGCCGCGCTTGGGGACGAACGCGGCCCGCTGCACGGCCGCCTTGCCGACGGCCGACAAGTCAACCGTGACCGTCTTGCCCGAGATCTTCATCGTGCCCGGCCAGCTACACGCCTCGCCCGTCCCGAAGCTCGCCGTCGTCACCGCCGCGGCCGCAGCGCACGGAAGCGCCAATGCCATCGGCACGAGGGCCCACGAGCAAACGGCGCGTCGATGTCCACGCATGGTTCGTCCTCCTCTGCCGGCAGGCAGATCCGCCGTCAGGTGACTCACTCGATAACGACCTGATCGCCGCGGCGGAAGATCCGCTTTGGGAAGCCTTCCTTCTCGATATCGCCGTAGTTGTGGCCGGCGTCGCCGGGGTAGACGCAGAACGACACGAGCGGCTCGCCGCCGGTGTTGACCGAGCGGTGGGCCCAGTGCGGCGGGACGTAGATCATCCGCCCGCGCGACATCTTCTCCCACGTGCATCGCCCGTCGGCGGTCTTCATCAGCATGTACCCGGTCCCGCGGAGGGCCAGGTAGACCTCCGCCGTCTCGGCGACGGCGTGGTAGTGGCCCTTCGTCATGAAGCACTCCTCGCCGACCCACCCCGGCTGGAGCGTGCTGATGCAGTACATCAACTGCCCATACTCCTGCGGCACGGGCACCTCGAAGACCTCGTAGTGCAGCGGGTCGTCGCCGGCGGCAATCAGACGCTCGAGGGCGTCGGCGTCGGCGTAGTGACCTCGCATGTCGGAGGCCCTCCGCACCAGGTGCGTCTTCGGATTCGCCATCACGCCCTGCTCGACGTCGATCTCGACGGCGAAGGGGGCCATGATCATGGGAGCTCTCTCCTCGGTCATCCTTCATTTCGTCCTTCGTCCGGAATGCGATTCGTCATGTGGCCCGTCTGCCTCCATGACGGCGCTTGGCGACAACGTAGGATGTGCGGCAGAGCTGCACACCTTACGCCCGCGCTTCGAGAACAGCAGAGACCGGGCCGGTCCACAGTCTCCGCTACGGCCGCAGCATTGTCACGCGGCCGATCTCGGGAACGACGACGCGCGGGGACGGCTCGCGCCGGGCGATCCGTTCGGCCAGCCGGGCCGGGGCCACCGTGTTGAAGTCGAACATGCCGAAGTGGTGCACTACCAGCAGTCCGATCCCGGCCGCCACACACAAGTCAAACGCCTCGTCGAAGTGGAAGTTGCCCGGCACGCTGCGAGAGGCGCGGTACTCGTCGCGCCCGTTGACCGGCAGCAGCGCCAGGTCGATGCCCCTGCCGGCCAGTCGGGCTGCCAGTCCGTCGTACGGCACGCAGTCGCCGGAGTGGTAGATCGTCAGCCCGCCCATGCGGATGACGTAGCCGAGGAACATCTGCTCGCCGGCGGCGTTGACCTGTAGCCGTTCGTGGGCGGAGGCGACGGCCTCGACGGTCACCGCGGGCGCGAGATCGGCCGATTCGCCGTCGTCGAGCGCCACCAGCGCTTCGGCGCCGAGGCCGCGCTCGACGGCGACGGCTGCGGCGGAGCGCGGCACGACGAATCGGCAGTCGGGGTCGTTCCGCGCGATCGGTCCGACCGTGTCCGGGTCGAGATGGTCGCTGTGGGCGTGCGTGCAGAAGACCCACGACACGCCCGTCACCTCGGCCGGGTCGAGCGGCGGGGGCATCATCCGGACGTGCGGGAACTCCGCGCCCGCGTACTTCCGCGCCAGCGAATCCGACAGGTACGGATCGATCAGCAGGCTCGCCTCGCCGGACCGCACCGCGAAGCCCGCCTGCCCCAGCCACCAGATCGCCGCGCCCCCCTCCGGCGGCGCCGTCGCCTGCCAACCCGCCACGTCCGCGTCCAGGATCTTCAGCTCGGCCATGGTGGGTCTCAGGAGGGCTTGCCCACCTCGGCGGCAATCCGGCTCAACTCGTCGAATACCGGCCCGCTGGTGGGGATCTCCACGTGGAAGACCTCTGCGATCACGCGCGTCCAGCCGTGAATGAAGTACAGCCAGCCGTCCTCGATCCGCAGGTTCCGCTCGGCCTGACAGGCGCGGGCCTGCTCGAGGAACAGCAGGTCGCCGCGATAGTTGAACTCCCACGCGATGCCGCCGGTCGGCCAGACCGCCGCGCCGGTGATCGGCGAGCCCGGCGCGTCCTTGCCGAGGCCCGTGGCGTTGATCACCAGCGAGCCGGGCCCCAGCCGCCCCATGATCTCGTCGCTCAGCTCCGGCTGCGGCGTGTGGTGATACTCGGTCGGAAACGCCGCGTCGAACTGCTTGTGCAGCCGCTCGATCTCCTCCAGCCGCGGTGTGCTGCGGTTGGCGACGATGATCTTCGACGGCCGGTCCGTGCCGTGGTCCCTGCGCATCAGGTGCCACGTGATCGCGATGGCCGATCCGCCCGCGCCCATCACGAACGCCTCCGCGCCGGTCCGCTGCCAGTAGCCTTGCGGCAGGAACGCCTCCAGCGCCAGCCCGCTGGTGATCGGGTCCTTTGCGTGCCCGACCAGCCGCCCGCCGCGCTTAGAGATGCTGCTGATCTCGCCCATCAGCTCGGCGTACTCGTCCAGCTCGTCGAACTGGTCGCGACAGGCGGCCAGCAGGTCGATCTTGTGCGTCGTCACCAGCGCCCCGAGCGACAGCTCGTCGGTCTTGATGTGCTCGACGATGCGGCGGTAGTTGTCCGCCTCGTCGTGCCACTTCAGGTCCACGCCCCGGATCTGGCAATCGCCGAGCCGAAGATGCTCCGCCCACGCGGGAAACACCTTCATGATCGAGCTGCGGCCCGTCGTCACGCCGATGAAGTAGATCGTCGGCCGCTCCGCCTTCGCATACGTCTGTTCGCTCATGTCATTGCCCTGTCACCACAGAGGCTCAGAGAGCCCGGAGGGACTTGCAGGGCATACAGCAGAGCTGCACACCCTAGGGCTACGGCTGCTCGTGCCAGAAGCCCAACATGTGGTCGTAGACTCGGATGAACTCGGCGAGGGCGGCGCGGTAGGCGTCTCTCGTTTCGCTTCGCGGCTGAACGGTCCGGCGGGCGCTGCGGCGCTCGAGAGCCACCGCGGCCGGGTCGTCGATCAGCCCCACGCCCGCGGCCGCCAGAAGGGCCGCGCCCTTCAGGCCCGCCTCCGGCTCGTCGGACAGCGTCAGCGGCGCCTCGACGACGTCGGCCTTGATCTGGTTCCACAGCTCGTTCCGCGCCCCGCCGCCGACGCAGAGGATCCGGTCAACCGTCACGCCGAGCTGCCGGAAGATGCTCACGTCCCGCCCCATCGCCAGCGCCACGCCCTCCATCACCGCCCGCACGAAATGGCCGGCCGTGTGATTCAGCGTGATACCCACAAAGCCCCCCCTCGCCGTGTTGTTCTCCCGCCGCCGCTCGCCCAGCATGTACGGGTAGAACGTCAGCCCGTCGCTGCCCGCCGCCACCGATGAGGCCGTCTCGATCAGCGACTCGAACGACGCCTCTTCGCCGCGCATCGAGGTGACCAGGTCGCGACACCACTTCATGCTCAGCCCGCCGCAGTCGAGGATCGTGAACGGGATCCATCCCGCCACGGCGTGCCGCAGGTTCTGCACGGCCGGGTGAACGAGCGGCCTGGCATGGTGCAGCGCCAGCAGCGTGCTCGTGCCCGTCACGTCTGCCGTGACGCCCTCCCCCACGATGCCGAAGCCGAGCATCGAGACGGGGAGGTCGCCCCCGCCGGCCACCACGGGCACGCCGGCCGGGATGCCCGTCCGAGACGAGGCCGACTCGGTCACCTTGCCGATCACCTCCTGCGACGCGCTGACCGGCGCGAAGCGGTCGAGGTCCACGCCGACCGCTCGGGCCAGCTCGGGCGAGTAGGCGTCGCTGCGACAGTCCCACAGAAACGAGCCCGAAGCCTCCGACGGGTCCGCCGCCGCCACGCCGGTCAGGCGATAGTTGACGAAGTCCTTTGGCACGAGGAACCACCGTGTCCGCTCGTAGGCGGCCGGGTCGTTGTCCTTGACCCACCGCACCTTCAGGCCGCTCCACGCCGGGTTGATCGACGAGCCGGCGATCTCCGCCAGGGCCGGCTCGTCGCACTCACGCCGCAGACGCTCGCACTGCGGGCCGCTGCGCTTGTCGCACCAGAGCTGCACCCACGGCGTGGTGATCTCCCCCGCCTCGTCGACGCCGACCGGCCCGTGCATCTGCCCGCACGTGGCCACCCCGGCGATGCTCGACGGCTCGATGCCCGTCTCGCCGAGCACCTCGCGGATCGCTTGGCAGGCTTCCGCCCACCACTCGTCCGGCTGCTGCTGCGCCCAGCCGGGCTGGGGGCTGTCCACGTCGTGGGCGACCTGCCCGATGCCGACGATCTCCCCGTCGGCGCTCACCACGCCCGCCCGAACGCTCTGCGTGCCCACGTCGATCGCCAACAGGTTCTTGGTCATGTCGGGTCCTGTCGATTGTGTCGCTCGTTCCGCGTGCCGGGGACGGGAGGCGTTCGGGTCGCGACACAGAGACGCCGAGACGCAGAGAAGAGAGAAGACAGAGAGGAGGAATTGGAGAAAGGCCGCTCTTCTCTCTGCGCCTCTGTGTCTCTGTGTCGAATCCCTGCGCCGCTCGTCTGTGCCGCAACGTCCGCCATCGCCCCGGGCTCTCAGTACCTCAGCAAGGCCTTCAGCACTTGCCCGCTCCGGACGGCGTCGAGGGCTTCGTTGATCTGCTCGACGGGGAACTCGTGCGTGACGAACTCGGCCGCGGTGACCTTGCCCTCGCGGATCCACTCGCAGATCGGCTCCATGGCGGCCCGCTCGCGGTGGCGCGTCGGCCACTGGTGCATGTAGAGGTTGAAGTTGTAGGGCCCCCTGCCCTTCTCAACGGTGATCGCTTCGTCGGCGATGACGCCGTAGACGCAGATCGCCCCGCCCATCTTGATCAGCGGCAGGCCGGCGTTGATGATCGCCCCGCTGCCGACGGCGTCGATGACGGCGTCGAGCGGCGCCCCCCGCGCGTCGGTCAGGCCGGCCAGCTCGGGCGAGTCGGGCGCGAAGACGGCGTCGGCGCCCATCGACACGGCCTTGTCGCGCTTGCGGGCGAGCGGATCGACGACGCCGATGTATCCGAGCCCCAGCAGCTTGCCGAACTTCAGGAAGCTCAACCCCACCGGCCCGGCGCCGAAGACGACGATCTCGTCGCCGACGGCGAGGTTGAAGTCGCCGAACCCGCCGTACACCTCACGCCACGTGCACAGCAGGACGGCCTCCTCGGGCGGGATGTCGGCGGGCGCGACGCGCTGGATCTCGTAGCACTCGAACCACCCGTGGGCCTCGTCGGCCACGCCGTCTTCGACCATCGCGTCGTGATCGTTGACCAGCGTGTACTCGCAGAACCCGCCCCAGCCGGTGTTGTACTTCGGATCGGAAAACTCGAAGACCAGCCCCCCGATCGCCCGGTCGCCGAGCTTGAAGTTGCGGACCTTCTCGCCGACGGCGTCGACGATGCCCGCCGTCTCGTGCCCGAGCATCAGCGGGTAGTCCGTCACGCCCGGGAAGTGGCCGGCCACCAGCTTGCCGTCGGTGGCGTTGCAGAGGGAGGCGACTTCCGTCTTGACGGTCGCCTGGTACGGCCCGGGGGTGGGGGCGTCGATCTCGACGAGTTCGACTCTGTCCGGCTCGATGACAGCTACGGCTCTCATGTGCGTTCTCCTCTGGGGCCGGCCCGTCACGTCGCGGCCGCCCCGGGCTCGGCGTGGCCGAACCAATTATGCGTCCGCGTGCAGATCCGCACAAGCATGAGCATGACGGGCACCTCGATGAGCACGCCGACGACCGTGGCCAACGCCGCGCCGCTGGACAGGCCGTAGAGCATCGTTGCCGTGGCGATGGCGACCTCGAAGTGGTTCGACGCGCCGATCAGCGCCGACGGCGCGGCGTCCGCGTAGCTGAGCTTCAGCAGTTTTGCCAGCAGGTAGGTGATCCCGAAGATCAGCACTGTCTGGATGAACAGCGGAATCGCGATCCAGAGGATTGTCAGTGGGTTGCCGATGATGGTCTCGCCCTTGAAGCTGAACAGCAGCACCAATGTCGCCAGCAGGGCGACAATCGACACGGGCGTCAGTACGTGCAGGAACCTGGCCTTGAACCACGCGAGCCCCTTGGCCCTGATGATCCACTTTCGCGAGAAGTACCCCGCCACCAGCGGCAGCGCGACGTAGATGGCGATGGACAGAAGCAGCGCCTCCCACGGCACGGGCATCTCGTTCACGTCCAGAAGCCAGCCGCCCAGCAGGCCGTAGAGCACCAGCATCGTCAGCGAGTTGATGGCCACCATGACCAGCGTGTGGCCCTGGTTGCCCTTGGCCAGGTAGCCCCACATCAGCACCATGGCCGTGCAGGGCGCGATGCCCAGCAGAATCGCCCCGGAGATGTACGAACGCCACAGCTCGACCTGCGTGCCGTCCTTGACGATCTCCGTGCCGGGAATCATGTCGCGGAAGACGTAGCCCAGGAAGAACGTGGCGATGGCGAGCATGGTGAAGGGCTTGATCGCCCAGTTCACGGTGAGCGTCAGCAGCACGGGCTTGGGGCTCTTGCCGGCTCGGATGACTTCGGCGAAGTCGATCTTCACCATGATGGGATACATCATGAAGAACAGCGCGACGGCAATCGGGATCGACACGACGGGAGCGCCGTTGACGTAGATGGCCATGCCGTCCAGCGCCTGCGCCACGCCGGGGGCGAGCTTGCCCAGCACGATCCCGCCGACGATGCACAAGAGCACCCACACCGTCAGGTACTTCTCGAAGATGCTCAGGCCCTTGGAGTTCTTTGCTCGGTTGGCTTCGCTGCTCACGTGTCGTTTCTCCGCCGTTGCTGGTTGGTGGGTGTCCGGATCGTGGCACCCGAGATGAAGATGCGGGACGTCTTCGGCCTATCGGCAGCGCTCGTAGCGGGCGCAGAGCTTCTCTTTGTCGATCTTCTTGACCGTCTCGATCGTGCGTGCGTCGGCCTGGATCTGCTCGTCGCCCGCCAACGCCTCCCGCGCCCACCGGATCGCCTTGCGGGCCGTCGCGTCGGGCCTGCGGGGCAGACGATAGTAGACCCAGCGCCCTTCCTTGCGCGACTCGACCAGCCGGGCCTGGTGCAGGATCGACACGTGCTTCGATACCGTCGAAGGCGCCAGGCCGAGCATCTCGATGATCTGGCAGACGCACATCTCCCCGCCCCCGAGCCCTATCAGCACGCGGGCCCGGTTGGCGTCCGACAGCGCCTTCGTGATGGCCAGAAACTCTCGCATGGGCAGTCCTCGCAGGCGACTCACGATACGTCACTTCGCCATATAACGAAGTATAGCCCCGCCCGACACGCAGGTCAATCGGGTTCCCGTCGCCCACGGGGCCGTTCGCCGCCCTTTGGGCCGAAAGGGGACCGGCTCCGCGGCGCGGGGGCCTGTTTCCTTTTCCCGAAGGGGAGGCAGGCACGTCCCGAGCGAGACGAGTCTTCTGCCTTCGGAGGAAAAAGGTCTGCGCCAAGAGGGCAGAAGCCTATGGATGGCAGAACGGAGATCAGCAAGAGGAGAAGGGAAGCAGAAGAAGGCCGTTGGGGCCTCCGGGGCCGGCGTGGTGTGCCGCTGGTGCGGGAAGCGACTCTACGCTCGCTTCCAGTTTGTTCCCTCCGGTCCGTCCTCGAGGACGATACCGGCATCCGCGAGCAAGTCGCGAATCCTGTCCGCCTCGGCGAAGTTCTTCTCCTTCCTTGCCTCTGTCCGCAGCTCGACGAGAATGCCGATCTTCTCTTCCTGGTTCTTGAGCCGCCAGTCCGATTCAGGTGAGGGACCATCCGCTGCGTCCAGGAAGACCTCCCGGGCGATTCTGTCTATCTCCTCGTCGGACGGGCCATCTGCTGCCTTGATGGAGGCAAGGCCAAGCCCGAGCACTTCGTCCATTTTCATCAGCGTGCTGTATCTATCCCCCTCGGCCTCCCTGAGCACGCCCCACATGACCGCCAGAGCCCGTGGCATGTTGAGGTCGTCTTCCAGTGCTTCCCGGAACTGCTTGATGCGGCCGTCGATCGGTGGACCGGCAGGAACGTCCGGGTCCGGCACGAAACCCCGGACCGTTTTCCTGATGTTGTTCAGCGCGTTCTGTGCGGCCTCGAGGCCCTCCCAGGTGAAGGCTAACTGCTGGCGGTAGTGGGCGGTGAAGAGGAAGTACCGGTACGCCAGCGGGTCGAAGCCGCGGTCGATCAGGCGGTCGAGCGTCAGGAACTCGCCGCTGGACTTCGACATCTTCGCCTCCTCGCCGTCGGCGCCCTTCGGGAAGGTCAGGAACTCGCCGTGCATCCACCAGTTGACCCACGGATGCCCGAGCGCGCACTCGGCCTGGGCGATCTCGTTGGTGTGGTGGACGGCGACGTGGTCGATGCCGCCGCAGTGGATGTCCAGCCGCTCGCCGAGGTAGCGGACCGCCATCGCCGAGCACTCGATGTGCCAGCCCGGGAACCCCACGCCCCACGGGCTGGGCCATTCCATCAGACGCTGCACGTCGGTCGGGGAGAACTTCCACAGCGCGAAGTCGGTCGGGTTCCGCTTGCCGGCGGCCAGCTCGATCCGCGCCCCGGCCCGCAGGCCCTCGACGTCCAGCCGCGCCAGCTTGCCGTAGTCGGCCAGCTTCGACGTGTCGAAGTACACCCCGTCGCCCTCGATGACATACGTGTAGCCGCCCTCCTCGAGGGCCCGGACCTGGGCGATCTGCTCGTCGATGTGATCGGTCGCCTTGCACCAGACGTCGGGCTCGAGGATGTTCAGCCGCGCCAGGTCGTTGCGGAAGGCCTGCCAGTAGAACTCGGCGATCTCTCCGACGGTCTTGCCCTCCCGGCGGGCGCCGAGGGCCATCTTGTCCTCGCCCTCGTCGGCGTCGGAAACCAGGTGCCCGACGTCCGTGACGTTCATCACGTGGTTGACTTCATAGCCGCACACCTTCTCGAGGACCCGCCTCAGCACGTCCTCGAAGACGTATGTCCGCAGGTTGCCCACGTGCGCGTAGTTGTAGACGGTCGGCCCGCAGGTGTAGAGGCCGACCTTGCCTTCCTCGATCGGCCGGAACTCGTCAACCGTGCGCGTCATCGTGTTATACAGTCGAAGCATGGTCGGGCATCTCCAGGCAGCGGAAGGCCCCGGTGGGCGGCAGGCTCGAGAGGCGGCAGCGGGCGGGGATCAGGTGCCCCGCCCCGTACAGCCGCAACGCGGCAGGTGGACGATTCCGACGACAATGCCATGATGTTTCGCCTCTGACATCATCGAAGATATTCTAGGCGAAGGCGGCGGCACTGTCCAGTGCGCCTGCTCGGCGACGCCCGGCCGAGCCGGGAAGGGCTCAATCGACGTAGAACGCGTAGAGGTTGGTCGCCTCGCACGGGCCCCAGGTCGCGTCGAGTCTGTAGCGGACGGCCTCGACCTCGCCGCCGACGGCGAGGCGGACGAGGCGGCGATGGTTGTCGTCTACGGCGTGCAGCGTCCGCCACGTGCCGGCCTCGAGGACGTCCAGGCGGAAGCGGCGCGGCATCTCCTCCGGCGGGCCGGTCATCTTCCCGCCGGGCGGCTGGTGGTAGCTCATCTGCGGGTCCTTGTGCAGGGCGCTGTCGACGATCAGCGTGACCTGCTCGATGCGGGCCGGCGCGCCGAAGAGCATCGCCACGCTCTCGCCCGGCGCGTGGCGCCACGCGTGCGGGTCCTCGCCGACCGGGCGGTTCGTCCCGTCGCGCAGCGGCGACGGGTCGCCCGCCGATGCCTCCAGGCGCGCCGCCGTCGTCAGACGCCCGAACCGCTGAGGAACCCAAGGCAGATAGCAGTCATCCGCGAGCAGGCGCTGCTGAAGCTCGTCGACGCGATCGAGCAGGCCGGCAGGATTCGTGCCCGATTCGATCGCCATCGCCGCCGCCGTGCCGACCGCCTGCCCCATCGAGCAGCCTGTGCCCATCACGCGCGTCGAACTCATCGCCATGTGCGTCGCCGAGTGGCATCGGCCGGCGAACATCAGGTTCGCCACCGCCGCCGAGTACAGCGACCGGTACGGGATGCCGTACGGCGAGGGGGCCTCGTTGAATACCGCCGACGGCAGCTTCGAGCCGCGCTTCGCGCCCCAGAAGCCGACCGGTGGGTGATCGTCCATCGACCAGCCGCCGTAGGCGACCACGTCGTCAAAGCGCCCCTCGGCCAGGATGTCGTTCTGCGTCAGCACGTGCGCCCCGACGTAGCGGCGGCTCTCCCGCTTGGCGGGCAGGAACTGCATCCACTCCAGCGCCCAGTTGGCGGCCGCGGCTTTCTGGTCGGAGCAGCGGTTCTTGATGTGGTCCCACACGCCGTAGGCGATCCGCAGCAGCTCGTCCTTCAGCCGCTCGGCGTCGTGGATCGAGTCGGCCTCGCCGCCCAACTCGACCCACCAGTAGCCCATGCCCCAGTATCGGTGCCCGCGGCTGCCGTAGGGCAGCTCGTCGCAGCTCTCGAAGCGATAGGCCCACTCGGGCGGCTCGAACGGCTGGGGCGTCGCGTGCTCGCGCGTCTGGAAGCAGAGGCTCATGCCCATCGTCTTGTCGTCGGCCTGCTCGGGCGCGCCGGGCTCGCCGTACTCGCCGCGGGCCTCGCGGCCGATGCGGAACGGCGCGCCCGTCAGCGGACCCAGCACGCCGTCGCCGGAGCAGTCGGCGAAGATCTTCGCCCGCACGGTGTGGACCGTCTCGGCGGTCGTCTGCCAGCCGGTGACGGCGGCGATGCGGTCGCCCTCGACGGCCGCGCCGACGCACGAGCAGTTCAGCAGCAGCGTCAGGCCCTCCTGGTAACGGGCCGTTTCGTAGAGGATCGTGTCCCAGACGCTGAAGCTCCGCTGCGGGTTGCGGCGGAGGTTCTCCATGCGGAGCTCCTCGAGGAGGCCCGTCTCGCGGAGGTTCGGCAGGCGGTTGTGCCGGTCGGCGCCGCAGACGTGCACGCGCGTCTCGCTGGACGCGTTGCCCCCCAGCACCGGGCGGTCCTGCATCAGCAGCACCCGCGCCCCGCGCCGCGCCGCCGCGACGGCCGCCACCGTACCCGCCATGCCCCCCCCGACCACGCAGAAGTCCACCTCGTGCGACTGGCGAGCGAGGTTGTGGTCCTCGTCGATCATCGAAACGCTGCTCGCTCCTGCCACCCCTGCTGCTCGCTCCCGCCACACCTCCGGGGCTCTGGAAGCGGCGCTCGGTTGGAAGGGAAAACGGGGACAGGCACCTGCGCTGCGGAGCCAGTCCCCGCTCTCCTTCGGCGCGCGACCTTCCTCTGCGCCCTGCACCCTCTGCGGTCAATCGAACGCCAACCAGGCCCGGGAGGCTACGTCCCGCGGAGCCGGTCGGCGGCCTTGGCGATGTCGGCCGACAGCTTCGCCTCCAGCGCGCGGTCGTTACCCAGCTCCGTCGTCCTGCGGACCTGCCCCGCCGCGGCGGCCTCGGATCGGCCCCGCTCGTCCTCGCCGCCGACGCGGAACATCCGGTAGGCGTCCGACGTGCTCGTCACCCGCGGCGCCGGGCGGTTCGACCGCTCGAGGAACACCTCCACCTGGGCGGCGTACGTCTCCGCGCCCGGCTCGGCCGGGCGGACCGTCACCCGCCCCGTGCGGTAGATCGTCTGGATCGTGCTCTCCCCCACGTCGATCGGGCGCGGGGCGTCCTTCCGCCACGGCTCGCTGAAGTGCATCCCCGTCAGCGGCAGGGTCGTGACCAGCCCCGCCCGACGGTCCTGGCGGTCCAGCTCGAAGCCGTAGCCCCGCAGCGTCTGCCGGCTGGCCTGCCAGACGGCCTCGAAGTCCTTCTGGGCCGCCGTCAATGGCTTCGGCTGCGTCGTCGGCTCGGTGTACTTGACGGCACAGCCTCCCGCGGCCAGGGCCAGAGCGGCCCCCGCCGAAAGGGCAATCAGCGTTCGCATGGCGCATCCTCTGAAAAAAGTGAGCAAAAACCGCCCGCCGACGTGGGCCGGCGCGGAACTGTATCATACGCTTGAGTTGACGCAATTGAAACCTTGGCAACCGCAAGCTGGCCTGCACAGAGGCCCAGCGCCAATGCCCCAGCCCCGGCTCACGCCCAGCCGCCGGGGCTTTTTTTTTGGCTCTTCCGAAGAATGTGTGGGTCGCTTCCCTGGCGCGAGGTCCGCCTTTGGGACCAAGACGCGTCTGGCCGGGTGCCCGAAAAAGACGCAGCTGCGCCGCGGGGTTTTCTGAGGC
>Ga0180437_10005013_pt1 | contig 18424 bp, 18 predicted proteins | sample SS_ome_4_FD_132410 | JGI IMG/M metagenome (GOLD analysis project Ga0180437, IMG submission 132410) | Hypersaline lake sediment archaeal communities from the Salton Sea, California, USA - SS_3_D_1 metaG | ecosystem: Environmental > Aquatic > Non-marine Saline and Alkaline > Hypersaline >... | reverse complement strand
TTCCACAGAAAATCTTTGAAGTAGGTCCTGTCGGAATCCCTGATTCGTCTGTCATAAATAAAGTACGTACTGTTTCAAGAATAGCTGCAGCCATTACTGACTATGCTACAAGTTATGAGCACATTCAAGCAGTAGTGGGAGGGCTTCTCACCAACTTAGGCGTTCCATTTAAACTGAAAACTGCGGTCAATCCTTCTTTTCTTGAGGGAAGAGTTGCTGAGATCGTTGTAAAGGGTATCAAAGTAGGTGTTTTGGGAGAACTTCATCCCGAGGTATTGCTTAAATTTAAACTAGAAAACCCCACCGCTGTTTTCGAAATTGAAGAACTCCCTCTCTTTGAAGCATAAAAGAATAAGAATTACATTAATTAATGTTCTCACTTTTTTTCTTTAAGCAGCTTCCCATTTTTGTTAATTGTCCCTGCCCTAATTCGTGACGATGAAATTGGCATCCCATCTTCTGCTAATACTCGGGGAACACTTATTATGGTTAAGGGCACAAGCCTATTTGCTTTTCTTATGTCATTGATTTCTTCTGCAGTAGGACGAGTTTCTTCAGTAACGATTATTGCCTCCATTTCAGGTAATGTAATAGCAGGACCATATCGATCATTAAGCGTCACAATTTTGGCGCGTTGGAGAAGTCCATTATTTTGCAAATAGTTTTCCATGTTTTTCACGCGCTGCGTATAAGATTGGATTTTTTTGGCGTAATATTTGTCTGATAGCATTTCCTCAGAAGTAATTCCAATTAAAACATGCTCTCCGATTTCAAAAACTTTCTGAATGAGTGCTTCATGTCCTTTGTGCAATCGATCAAAAGTACCTCCAAGTCCAACGACTGAATATTCTTTTTGTGGCACAGATTACCCTCAAGTTCCCTCTACAGTTTTATATGATAAACTAAAAAAATAATTGTTAGCCTCCCCACTAAAAAAACTTGTTTCGAATCTACGCGCTTTGAGCGATTTCTGTACTTTGAGTTGTAACTTCGAGGGGATTATAGGCATAAATTAAATCTATGTAAAGTGTATCTTGTCCTCCACATAGCGGACAATTTCCTAGTTTCTTGTAGACATAATCGCCTTCCTTGAAGTCTCTAATTTCTGAGTATTCGCATCCTTCTTGTTCGCATTTTAATTGAGACACTGTATGCCACTCAATCTTTTTTGAACGCCCTTTGATCCAGAAATTAAATAACCAGATTGCTCCAAGTATTAAGAGACCATACAACAATTGTGTTTGCCATTGACTCCCTTGTGGATTCTGAAAATAGCCTGCAGTTGCCGATACTATGAAATATAAGGATACTACCATTCCAATGCCTATAAGGATTAGAATTACACGCGAAACGCGTGCTTGGGGTCTTTTTTCTTCACTCATCTTTTCAACCTCATTGTCCCACTCCAAGTGTGTTTCCAATTCCTGCTACGACTATCGTATCTCCTTCGTTTGTTTGATTATTAATAATCCAATGAATGCGTCTAATGACATCATCTACGGACATTGCTATTGATTTTTTCATTGAAGTCAGAGCGTCCTCGATCGATTGCTTTACTATTATTGCATCAATAGGGATGTTGTACTTTACACCAGATTCTTCTATTTTGTGTTTTTCTGGTCCAGGATCGCCAATTGCTGCGCCAACACCCTCGATCACATCGCCTGTTACTTCGCCTTCTAACTTCAAGGCGGCATCGATCATTATTACACGAGCAACTTTCCCTTCTTTTTCCTCTATGACATTCTTTACTCCAAGTCCGGGCTTCCCAACAGTGCCTCCGGGTCCCTTAGCCTTTACAATGATGACATTGCGGTTATTGATGTTCTTTTCGACTGCAACGACCTCTTTCGCGACTTCTTTCGGCTCACCGCCTCTCATGAGTCGAGCTGCTACGAGAGGTCCTACGCCATCACCGATTGGCTTTCCTTCTGCAAAGCACTTCAACGCTTCAAAATACGCCTTAGCGAAGATCATTATTAAAGGGAGCTGCATGTAGATTTGCATGATTAAAAATGTGCTCTTAGTTTTCTTGCCAAGCAATAAGAAGTGACGTATTATTCTGAAAATAAAGAAAACAGCTATCGTCGCTTCGATCACATTTTCAAGTGTTTTAGAATCTGCTTCATTTGCTTTAGGTGCAACACGAGATACAAAGTCTTCGAATCTGGATTTTCTTACGTCCATCAAATGTTCTAATCGGTTTAAAACACCTGATGGATCTTTATCTACGGGCATGATTAAGAAGAATTCAAGAAACCCTTCTATTGTATCAAACACTTCTTCATCAGAAGCATCGCTGAAATTCGCGACCCGTAACTTGCAGATGACCTTACCTTCTCGCTGCCATACGTCCAACTTCATAAGTGCGCGTTCAATTTGTTTAAGCCACATGAACTGCTGAATGCGCTGTCCATAAAATATTGAGAAAATAATAAAGACAAAGAATAGTAAATTGAAGATAACGGCAAATGGGTTACTTCCTTCCCCACCGCCACCTAGTAATAAATCCAATAATCCTTGCATTTTTTTCAGCCAGCCTCAAATACAAGTATTTGTCCGTTTTCCATATTCCTAAGACACTTTGCTATGCATTATCCTTTTCACTTTTAAACTATTCCGTAATGGATAGAGTTGACAAGAATTCAGACGGGATACATTGAATAGAGAGAACATCCTCTAAGGTATTGATATAAGCAGAAAAAGTGGACCTTCAGCATTCAGGTTTCCCATCTGCTCTCGCAAGGTAGTACTCCCACGAACGTCTCCAGACTTAACTTCTGAGTTCGGCCGGGATCAGGTGTGGCCCTGGAGCGATGGCCGAAGATCCAATATAAGGCATATCCCATCCATATAAAAACTTTACTACAAAGTATCAATACGTCAATCGGTGATCTAGAAAAAATAATGATGGTGGGGACGGAGGGATTTTCATTCCAGAATCATATTACCCAGGAAATTTGAACCCCCGATTAGCGGGTATCTCTAGCAGCACAACTCCAGAAGATCTTCATCCTTCCGTCAGTTTTTTCGTTCTGCAAACCTCTGGAGCCCGCCGTGCCACCTGGCTACACTACGTCCCCAATTGCTACAATTGTAGACACGGAATAGTGATCTGATTTTGTTTTAAATCTTACTGAAAATGATAAATTAGTTGTTTCTCAGCAAAAAAATAGCCCGGAACAGGTTATTCTTTTCTTATAAAACCAACAAGTTTCTTCAAATCGTCCGCAGTCGCTGATGGACCTACAAGTAATACTTTCTTGCGCCCATCCACTCCTACATGACAATAGAGTACCATGTTTTCTGTTCCTACGATGTATATGTCGCAATCCTCTGCATCACTTAAAACTAATGTATTCTTAGTTCTCTCTTTTTGTAACTCACCTTTCTGTAACACGGTGTCTTGAAACTTTTCATCCCCAACGGCGTCTAAAAGAAACCCAATATCGCCCCAGAGACGCCCATCAACTGTGATATAGTAATAGTCATTGAATCGCGAATTAAGATCATGTGAGAAATCTAAAGGTCCAAGTGGTTGAGATTTTTTGTAGGAAAGCCGCACAACATCATCAGCATCTGCTCCTTCGCTAACAGCCTCTTTTATAACCTGCTTAAGTTTATCTAAAACATCATCGCCTGAGAAGGCCGTTAACCATGCAACTATTGTGCCGCTCCAAATCATTGTGTTAATTCCAAAAACAACATCTGCGCCTACTTTCTCTAATACGCTTGCATCTGGTTTCTCACGGAATTGAACGCATTCCAAAAGGGGGTATTCGCCCTCTTCTAAGAGAACACATTCAGCAATGCCCATTTGTGTCGGATCATGATGATCCTGAACTGAGGCTTGCAGACCTATAATTTTTTCGGGATGTTCCAACGTCTTATTTAAGAGGACAAGTTCAGCATTGATGAATTCATCTGCTTTATCATGATCACAGGGCATAAAGATTAGGAGAATTTCTTCTGCACAACCCTCGTTGATCCATCCTGCATTCTTGCATTTTTTGCATTGATTCATATGGGAGTAAATTATTCGTGCAATTGCAGCTGGAAACATATGTCCATTAGAACGGACAAAAGGAGGCTCTTTAAGGACTATATCGATTTTAGCCTCTTTAATCCACGATTGCATTGCATCATCCTCTTTGATGGCGAGTATAACTTGTAGAGGTGTCCGTTCACGAACACGTAGAACATCGGCCAGTAATATCCTAGTTTTATCTCGTTTTATCTTCAATAAGTGCTTAGGAAAGCCTCCAAATCGCGTTGCTCGTCCCCCAGCCGATGTTAAAAGATATTTCTCTGTGTGATGGATTTTACTCTGTGCCATTAAGTTCTCCTCATTTTATCCTTCAGACACCCCATCCGAATACCATAATTTTGGAAACGTCTCTACTTTTCTACATTAAGTCAGGTTACAAATAAAAAAGTTAACTTCGATATCGAGAACTTCGTTCAGAATTATTATGCGCACCTTTTAATCCATGTAGTTATCTGAGCAATTTTAATTTATAAAGAACTTCACTTGATACATATTGCCTGCGGCTGAGTAAATAGTGATCCTTATAAAGTTATCTGTAAGAAAATAGTCTCCAGAACCTTCACAATACAACTTAAAGGTAACGAAAACACGAGATGAAGGGATTGTCACCCCTAAATCATTCCCTTTAGGATTAAGTAAAGTCTCATCATCATTTAGATATACAGCTACTTTCCAGTTGTTATCTGTTCCAGATGTCCAAATTCTATCATCATTTTCTACTTCTAGATGTGTTAAAGTAATGTCTGTACGCCCTGTATTAGTAATAACAAAGCTCATAGCATAATCCTGTGATGCACCTCCTGGTGCAACTGAGAACTTATTTGCCCTGTCTCCGTCTCTTCCGTGATATTGAAAACCGCCAATAGCAATAGCCTCTTGTGAACTTGCCGCAAAAAGAAATGCAAAGCTAAAAAACATCATCATTACGACTAATATTCCCAGAAATAAAATGTATGGCGTTTTGGCTTTGAGTTTATACAAGTTCTAGCCCTCTTTTCCTCATGGTAAAATTGCCTTGATATCATTTCATTTCAAATGGTGGTTCTCAATATTAAATGGAACTTATAGATAAAATGAATATAAGAAACATATAGATCCTACCTTCATGCATGTAAAGTTCACCATAAAGGTTAAAAAAATAAAGAACAAATCAAATAAAAAGCAATGCCACCAATAAGAGCCGCCGTAGCTCAGCTGGTAGAGCGTTGGACTTGTAATCCAATGACAGTTCTGCTATTCGCATAACTGGTGGAAGTCGGGGGTTCAAATCCCTCCGGCGGCTTCATATACTGTCTCACACCCCAAGAGATAGTTAATTAATGTGGGCGGGTGGTCTAGCATGGTATGATTCCGGATTTGGGTGTTCTCCTCCTAACGGGGAGGCAAAAACATCCGGAGTTCTGCTTGGGTAATCCCAGCACGATACGGAATGACTCTACACACGCGCTGTGGGGCCCCGATTGCCGGGAGTTCGAAGGAAAGAGAGAAAACCTCTCTTTCTGAAAATCTCCCCTCGCCCACCACTCTTTTTGAAAAATAGTTAATGTATAAGATAATATAATTCCTGAAATCATACCTCCCAATATTAGAAATGTCCAGGTAAGGTGTCTCAGATGAGTCATTTGAAGAAGATGATGTTAGATAAACAGCTTCGAATCGAACTTTGGCAGCGTCTTGTTGAATTTATTGAAGAATATATTACAAACGTGAATCAAGCACGCGTTGCCCCCCATTTAGATGCAGATAAAATACGCTCTCTGTTAAGTTCCATATCATTTACCCAGCCTATAGATCCTAAGCAAGCGGTAAATTTTGTGGTGCAAGGTTTGTGGGACTATCAGATGCATGTCTCTCATCCACAATATTTTGGTTTATTCAATCCTGCCCCAACCACAATGGGAATCGTAGCTGATGCTTTGGTTGCTGCTTTTAATCCTCAACTCGCAACATGGAGCCACAGTCCCTTTGCCGTGGAAATTGAACAACACTTGATTCGACTTTTTGCATCTCAATTTGGCTATAATTCGGAAAAAGCAGATGGTACTTTTACAACGGGTGGTACTGAGGCCAATCACACCGCAATATTAACTGCTCTCACACACAAATTTCCAGAATTCGCACAAAGAGGGTTAAGAGGACTTGATAAACAACCCAAACTGTATGTTTCTACAGAGAGTCATCACTCTCTTATAAGGACAGCTCGTTCTTGTGGTCTGGGCGCAGAGGCAGTACAACAAATACCTGTAGACGATTCATTGCAAATGAAAGTAGATGCCCTTACAAAACAAATTGCACAAGATAGAGCCGCTGGGTTTGCGCCATTTCTAGTCGCGGCTACCGCAGGCACGACTAACGCTGGAGTGGTAGATCCGATCACACAAATTGCTGATGTAGCAGCCGAAGAAGAACTTTGGTTTCACGTTGATGCGGCATGGGGCGGCGCAATTGTAATTGTAACTGAATTTCGAAATATTCTTGCGGGCATTGAACGATCAGATTCGATCACTTTCGACACACATAAGTGGCTTAATGTACCTATGGGCGCTGGACTCTATCTTACTCGCCATCCAGAAATTCTCCTTAAAACTTTTTCTATAGACGCCTCTTATATGCCTAAAGATGCGCTTGGTCTAGATGTAGTTGATCCATATGTTCGTTCCCTCCAGTGCTCCCGCAGATTTATCGGTCTAAAAGTCTTTTTATCACTGCTTGTAGCAGGATGGGATGGATATAGCACCGTAATTAGACATCAAGTTAACATGGGCGACTTATTACGACAAGAACTTAAAAAATCAGGTTGGGGCATCGTTAATCAGACAAAGTTACCTGCTGTGTGTTTTGTTGATCAACAAAGACCAGAAGGGAGATCTGTCGAGTTCATAGAAAGCATAGCTCAAGGAGTTGTTTCTTCTGGCAAGGCTTGGATTTCTACTACTCGACTAAAACAAAATATACCTGTGCTTAGAGCGTGTATTACAAACTACCGAACTGGATCAGAGGACATTTATGCTTTAGTTCAAATACTTAATGAAACAAGGCAGAATTTTTACAGTAAAACTAGTCAAACATAGGCTTTCGAGTTATCAGGTTAACAACAGGCAAGTGAAGTATCTTCTTTCTCGGTTGAAAGTACAATAATAGTTCGCGTTCGGCCTACTCCACGAAGACGATTAATTTTTATTATTAGCTTTTCAAGACTGGAAATATTTTCAGTCTTCACCTTAATCAAGAGGTCTTCATCCCCCGCCAAGTGAAATACTTCCATGACATCCTTCATATTAGCAACTTCTTTGGAAACATTTACGTCCGGGTCATACACTTTATAATCTAAAGTAATCAAAATAAATGTAGTTATATCTTTACCCAATTTCTTATCATCTAAGACAACAGTGTATTTCTTGATAACTCCGTTTTCCTCTAGTTTTTTAATTCGTTCATGGACTGTCGGAATTGCTAACTTCACATCATTATCGCTTGCAATAGTCTTAATTGGTTGTGATGAATCCTCTTGCAGTAATTCAAGAATTCTCCTATCTTTATCATCTATTGTAAAGTCTTTTTTCGGCTCCATATACTCACCCTTTATAATCAAAGTTATTATAATGAAATTTTTCTTGTCGATTTATAAATGTTACCATAGGATTTCTGAGGTAATTTATATAAACTACCGAAATAAGTAGTATTCAGTAGGCAATTCAGCCGAAATAAATAAATTAATTGGATGGAAATGATGGAGGCATATCATCATGTCCTATGAAGTGAATTTTAATAGCATAACTCAAAACTTGAACTCGATTATAAGTGAGGAAGGGAATATGTTACAGGAAATAGCAAAACCTGGAATAAAGAGCGTTAGAATATCAGAAAACAAATCCTTACGGCTATTTCTGAAAGATCAACAATACTTTGTAGAGTTAATCGCGTGTGGGTATAATGTTACATATTTAGCAGGAAAAACTCTACATGAGGCAGAAAAATGCTATATGGAACTCCTCCATAAGATAGAAAGTGGAGGAAGCATGCTAGAGCCATATTGATCCGAAGTTTATAATAATAACAGTTTTACATTTCCTATATTTTTTATCTTTTTTTCTTAGTCTCATTTTTGTCAATATTTTAAAAGTTCAATGTGAGTTTAAGAAAGATCACAATGACCACATCAAATTTTGACTTGGAAAAACTCTTAGATGAAATACCTGTTGGACTGACTTATGTGAGCCCAGAAGGCATCATCCTTTATCGTAATAAGACTGCTGCACAAAGGCCTTTGCCAAAAGGGACTAGAGAGCTTGGAGCACATATAAAAGACTGCCATGCTTTCCCAAAGAGTTTAGAACTGATAGAAAAAATCTTTAATGATTTTAAAAACGGTCGCAAAACACCACATCACTATATTTCTCAAAGGACAGATCTCAAAGAATTAGTAACTTTAACTCCTATATTCGAAAAAGATCAGTTTGTTGGATGTTTCTCAACTATCCATCCACTTGAAATAAAGGGTGTCAGTAGAACCTTTTAAAAGAGTTAGTTCCTGATTAAGTCACGAAAGAACTGAACTATTAGGCGTACACCTACTCCTGTTCCTCCCTTAGGAATATACGCTTTTTTCCTATCTGAGCGAGCGGTTCCTGCAATATCCAAATGAATCCAAGGAATTCCCTTTTCAACAAATTTTGACAAAAATGCAGCGGCTATTATTGCTGCGCCATCGCGCCCTCCTACGTTTTTAAAATCGGCAAAATCACTTATTAAATGAGTAGAATACTCTTTCCACAGGGGTAATTCCCAGCATCTTTCTCCCGTTTTTTCACCTGCAGTCTTAAGTAGCACCTTAAATTTTTCTGCTTCTTTATTTGCCATCAAACCGCTAGCATGTGTGCCCAGCGCTACTTTACAAGCCCCAGTAAGGGTTGCTAAATCGATAATTAGTTGAGGAGCATATTTTTTTGCATAAGTCAATGCATCTGCTAATACTAATCTTCCTTCAGCGTCTGTATTCACAATTTCTATGGTTTTACCAGAAAGAGACTTAATTATATCCCCTGGTTTGATTGCTTTTCCTCCAGGCAAATTCTCTGTCGAGGGAATGAGACCCAATAAGTGAATTGGCAACTGTAGCTGGCTTACTGCGCGCATGAGACCTAATACTGTGCATCCACCAGATTTATCATATTTCATATTCTCCATTCCTGCCTTCTGTTTTAATGAAAGCCCTCCAGAATCAAAGGTAATAGCTTTACCGACGACGACTATTGTATCTAACTTCTCGTTATCTGATGGTTTGTATTCAAGAATGATGAACTTTGCGGGCTGATCACTTCCTAGCGCTACACTAAGGAAAGCATTCATCCCTATTTCCCTAGCATTGGATTCATCTAATACATCGTATTCGAAACTAAAGGTTGTTGCAAGTTCTTCAGCTTTTGCAGATAAGTAGGACGGGGTAGCTATATTGGCAGGCATATTAGCAAGATCTCGTGCAAAATTCGTAGACTCCGCGATAATATTGCCTATATTTGCGCCTTTTTGTATTTCATCAAGAACTCCCATATCACGTTCCAAAAGCAGAATACTTTTTATAGAAGAAGATTCAATTTGATGGTCCGTTTTGAGTTCTTTAAACTGATACAAGCCAAGTATACTTCCTTCAATGATTGCTTGAGCAGCATTTGCTGGTGAGATACTTTGCCGAATTTCATGAAGACTGGTTACAATTTGTTGGATGTTCAATTCTCGAGTACGAACTGCAGTTTTTCCACTTACTTGTCTAAGTCTTTCAAGGCTAAACGAGTCTTTGTTGCCTAAACCCACGAGAAGAATTCTTTTTGTAGGTAGTAAACCTTTTGTTCGAAGCATATCGATAGTATTTAGTTTCCCTGAAAACTCTTTGCTCTCAAGTAAGTCTCTGACAGCTCCATTGAGAGAGGAATCTACTGCCTGCAATGATTTACTCGTAAAATCACTTGTTTCATTCTCAAAAACGCCTAACACGACGATTTCATATTTTTTTTCTTCGATTTTCCCATGTTCGACAAGAATGTCCATGACATATACAACTCCATGTACAATTAAAGTATGTAGCGCTTTACTCTAAAAAATGGTGGAGTTTATTAAAAAAAGCGAACAAAAATACTGGATTTCAAGAGCATATCCGATGAAAATCTCGTATGTGAACTCTGTATTTCCATTTAATAGGTGAAACTTGCCTGTTAATGGGAAGTCCCGAAATAAAGGTGAAGAGTTTTACGAGAAGACTTATCTACGATGGTGATATGAATATCATAAAAGTCTAGGAGCTTTTTTTCTAACGCCTAAAGGCGAAGCTCCTCTAAGGACGAGGTGATTTCTCTGAAAAAAAGTTTAATAGTCTCAGTACTCAGCCTCGTATTGTTGCTTACATTGATGCCTGTTGGAACTAATGCTGCATACACGCATGAAGGCCTAACGCTAACAGTTTTGGTGAACGGTTCCGATACCAGCGCCCATAACGTCAAATCTAATCCTTTAGTAATAGATTTAACGGAGCCCATCCTAGTGAGCCTTTCGATGACTAATGCCGGTGAGACAGTTCATCTAACTGACGCTACAGTATCTTTCTACACCCTCCAGACAATACTCCTTTGGGATATTGAATCGAAGGTATATGATCATCAAGTGGACCTTGATAACGAAGATGATGATGGTGATGGAAAGGAAGGGTTCGATATACCTGCTGCCACAAGCGAGTCTGACAGTTTTGAAATATCTGCTGAAGAAATGGCCGAGTATAGAGATGCACTTTCTGGGCAAAGAGTACGGATTGACATCCTCTTTAACTTTGAAACCATTCCAGACTATACAATAAAAGTCTACATAACTTTAGTTTAGCCCTCCCTCTCTTTTTCTTTTTTTATTTTGCCTCTAATTTCATTCTATGTATTGATTTTCTAAATTATGTTGAGAAAGAGCTCTTCACTCCTTATACGAATAAAGAAACATCAGAAGTTAACAATTGAGAGGGATATTCTTTTATATTGTAATTACGTATGACGTAATCTAGCTATAATAACTTAACATCATCAAGCCGGGGTGGCTAAGAGTCGATGCATGAGGAAATTACCCTCACTACATCAACGAGAAGCCTGGTTATAGCGCCGGACACTCTCCGAGCCGGTTTCATAGAGAATATCCCAAGAAAGCCCTTTCTTGAGACATCCGGAGAGACGTTACACGCTGAGGTAATGTTCTGAAGGTCGCGGGTTCGAAGCCCGCCCCCGGCACTATCCTTCAAGGCTTGAGACAAACCCTACGAAATTGATACATCATAATAAGCGGGGGTGGCCGAGCCAGGTCAATTTGCCTACAAGGGTCAGATCATAGGCGCTGGTGTGTGAGGCAACTGCTGCCTTATGCTACGAGACTTAAGATCCAGTGACGTAGGTCTACGTGGGTTCGAAAAGTTTTGGCGAAAGCCTTTTTCGGAAATCCCATCCCCCGCACCAACCCATCTTTTAACAAAACCCCATTTAAATAAAATATGCCCCGATAGCTCAGCTGGTAGAGCGCGACCTTGGTAAGGTCGAGTTGTCTTCGGATCTCCCGAAGGTGAGATATGTCGCGGGTTCGAAGGTATGAGCAGACTGCTCTTTCCGAAATACCCGCTCGGGGCTTCATTCAATTTACTTCAGTTTTATTAAGTCACCCCAATTAAATCCGCGATCCTTATATAATCAGATCAGTTGTATTGAGCGGTAACTCCTTCAACGTTTCTTTGAATCATTGATTAAATATCTTCAATCAAAGAGTTAGTTAACAAGTAATTGATGAATAGATGTAGTAGAGGACGTAAAACTTTAATTTTAAGAAAAATTAAAGTAGAGGCGCAAAACTTTATTTATTATAGTTCAGTTATTAAGGTGAATAAAATTAGTGGATTTAAGGACGAAATGTTGGTGATTATTTGCAGCTAATTGACGCTTTTCAAGGACTTATTAACTCATTAGCGGCCTCAACTGGTTTAGCCGCTGTTATTTTTGAATTAATCTTTGTTGTCGTAATTCTTGTAGTGCTTGTCATCGGAGGATATTTTGCAGGAAAATCTGTAGGAGGAGGAAAAGTACCCTCAGCAACTTCTAAACTTCTAATCCCATCTGAAGGATATTCCGTAGATGAAAGTATTTCTATAGATGAAGTAACTCAAACTCAAGAAACTCTGCAAATCCTCGAAGTTGAGAAGACATCTGCAACGCAGGCTATTAAAAGTGCAGAAAAAGCCTACAAAAGTAAAAAAATTAGCCCATCTGCATATCAAAAACTTATGGAACTATATTCTGAACGACTTGAAAAAATCAATTCCGAAATTTCACGCCGAACAAGTGTTGTAAAAGTAGGGACTTTAGAAGCAGAATTCGAACGTGCAAGACAAGAAGCGCTTGTAGAATTGAAAGGCGAACCAGAAGAGGTTACCGAACCAGGTGTTCCAGAAGTAGGATTAATAGAAGAATCTGAAGTTCTAGAAGGACCTGAAGCGCCAACAGCACCTCCAACGGCGCCTCCAGCCGGACCTCCCACAGCACCCCCGACGGCGCCTCCAGCCGGACCTCCCACAGCACCCCCGACGGCGCCTCCAGCCGGACCTCCAACCACACCCCCTCCAACGACAGCACCTCCAGCGACGCCAACAGCACCTGGAGAAGACCTTGTTGATGCAGGAATGGCGACAGTTGCATCACTAAGATCAGAAATGTTAAATGAGCTAAGAAGACTCAAAAAATATATGCAGAAACCCCCTGCCTAAATCTTCTTCTCTATTTTTTAGATTTTTAAAAAAATATTCATTAAAAGTATATGTCAATGTTTCTTTTGATAATTTTTAATTACAATTTTGTTAGTATTTTTACGCCTTTTTCTGAGCCTACGTAGACAATATCAGCCATATTTACGAACAAACCGTTTTCAATTACACCTGGAATTGCGTTTAATTGTTTTTCCATTTTATTATAATCCTTGATTTTTAGATCAAATATATCTATGATAAAATTGCCATTGTCTGTTACCACAGGTCCAAGTTTTTTATTGCTCATTCGAACTTGAGGAGTTCCAAATTCTTTAAGTTGATTAAGTACGGTCGATTTAGCGAAAGGGAGCACCTCAAGAGGAAGAGGGGCGATTTCTCCTAGGGTTTTAACAAGTTTGCTCTCATCCACTAAAATCACAAGAAGTTTTGCAGCACTCCCAACAATTTTTTCTTTTGTAAGTGCAGCACCTCCACCTTTTATGAGATTCAAATTAGGATCTACTTCATCTGCTCCATCAACAGCTAGCGCTAAAGATGGGTGTTCATCTAAGGTAGTTAAGCGAATGCCTGAAGAGATACACAACTGTGCAGTTTCATATGAAGTTGGCACTGCCATGATACCTATCTCCTCGTTTTTAATTCTCTGAGCGATCAAACTTATGATATGCATAACAGTTGAGCCACTGCCCATTCCAATGATCATTCCGTCTTTGATTTGTTCGAGAGCAGCTTCTGCTGCCATCTTTTTTAATGCATCCTTCTCCAAATAACACACCTTTATTAGCTTTCACTATAGAACTTTAAAACAATTACAGATTATAAATATTAAAAGGAAAAATTTAATACTTTACCACCTTACCCGAAATCCTCTTTCCTTCTTGTAAGGCCTTAATAAGTCGTTTTCCATCCTTCGTTGTCTTTCGAACCCTACAAACGCCTTTTGCACCAATTTTAGCAGTAAGAATTGTTTTTCCATTGACATAGATTATCAACATCTTATTTGCATAGTCTTGTAAAGTACTAATTGTAATGGATTTCTTCTTAACCGATATATCAATTGGAATCTCGCCTTCTTCTATAGTGCCTTCTGTTTCACGAACCTCTATTCGGATACCTAATTGTTGTTCAATTTCTTTTATTTTTAGACCATTCTTTCCGATTATTTGGGGCACATATTCTTTAGTCGTTCGAACTATAATTCTGTTTTCTGAAAGCGGTTCTATTTCAAGAGGGGCGTAAGGTACATATCGTTCAAATACTGACAGAAAAGTGTTCCGTTGTTCCTCAGATATCTTAGGGATAACTTTTTGTTTCTCTGTGGAACCGATGGGGATCACTACAACCTGTTCACCAAATGTATAAAGTTCATAAAGCAGTTTATCAGTTTCAAAATCTTTTATTTCAATTATAGGCCTGGCAAGATCTGCTTCGAACATTCCACTTGGAACTTTAACAAGCATTTGTAAGTAATACACGCTAGTTATTCGGCCTGAATCCATATAGATTACAGTATCTACTATTTGTGGGATGACACCTAACTCCACCCGTCCAATAAGTCGTTGAATTGCATCTACAGGTCTAGAGGTATGTACAACGCCAAGCATACCGACTCCAGCCATTCGAAAGTCTGCGAAGACTCGAAAGTCAACTGTACGTCTCATTTCATCGAATGCTACAAAGTCTGGCCTTATAAGAAGAAGTAATTCGGCAGCTTTTTCAAAATCACCACCCAATGGCGCGTATTGGGTGATTGTTGGCCCAACTTGAAGATCGCGTGGCCTCTCAAGGGTCGCCACATTTTGCTTTTCTGCAAATAAATTTGCTATTGCTTGAACAAAAGTTGATTTTCCAGATCCTGGTCTTCCAGCGACAATAATTCCTTCTGCTTGCTCTTCAATTCTTTGTCTAAGTTTTTCCGATAAATCATAATCATCAATAGTCATTGTCACAATTGGGCGAACTATAGTGATTTCAGATCTATCAGAGAAAGGTGGGTGTGTTATAACAATACGATATTGTTGTAACTGGAGTACAGTAGCACCTGGTTCATCTATCTCCTTAAAAGAACCTCTTTCAGTTTTCGCTCTCTCGATTAATTCCGTAGCAATATTCTGCAATTCGTTTCGTTTTAATGGAAGATCGCCAAATTTTTCAAGATACCAATTACCAGGTGTGCCTCTTTTCGCCATAGGGAGTACGCCTTCACGCAAATGAACAGACATTGTATCCTCTGTGAAGAAATCCTCTATTTGAATTGATGATGTTTCTTTCTTTGGCTTGACATATTCTGTACGAATTCCTTCTATTTCTGCAACAAGAGCTTGGACCCTGTCGGAAGTAACTAACTTTGCATTGTTTTCTTTCGCTACTTGACGAATAAGTTCGTCTAGTTCGCCGCCCCTGGCCAATTTAATTTGTTCTAATCCAGGCCGTTCACCTATTATCTGAATGTCTAGAATATTATCAATAGCGTCAGCTACTTCTTTTAATTTCTTTATTTCATATAATCCTACATAACCTGTAGCCTTTCCAAGATTGGCCTGATATTCTAGCTCACTGAGGGCTACTCGCGGAATCAAAATTTCTGTTGGAGTATCATATTTTCTCTCTGCCAGTACCCCGCTAATTATAACACTTGTATCTGGAACAATTCTAATTTTCTCTTGAGAGGTTTCATCGAGATTCAAAGATCTCACCACAATTCTGTCGTTAGCAATTTTTTTGATAAAGGGTTCAAACAAAATTTAAATGACAATATCACATTTTCTAAAAAATTTAGCGTTATAGAGAAATGTATTCGTTATTCTAAGATTTTTGACTGTCACTTTTACCTGTAATATCCGATATTTGTGTTCGAACAGCTAGGTTAACTTGAGTACCTAAATAATAGGTGACTTCACCGACATTATCTACCACCGCTAGCACCAATTTTTTCCTTACATTGCGCGCTTGACGAGTAACGCTATCTAAAACATCAAGTTTGAAAGGAGTGCCCTCTACAACAATACAAACAAGATACGCTGCTTCATCCTTTCCTATAACTCCTCCGCGAGGATATATTCTGTAGTGGATTGGGTCACCTAGTCCTGACCTGACGATATATCCTCGTGATCGTAAATCACGATAAACCAAATATCTTGTCCAAATTTGGGGGTCATTTTTTAGGAAATATGCCAGAATTTCATTAAAAGCGAACGCATCATTTTCGTCATCTGCAGTTATATTTAACCTACCACGTTCTAATAAAAGCAAGCTTTCAACTGGAGAGAGCATCAATTTACGATCGTCATCAAAGGAGCCATAATAACCATTTTCATAGATTATATCTGCTCCTTCTTCAACTATAACGTGATCTTCCTTTAATTTTCCTTCTTGAGTTGGATATGGTTCTCTCTCTTCTTTTTCTTCTTCGTTCATTGAGATTTCATTATTAGCATTATCCAACTGAAGTCCCTCTTATTTATTTGATCTTTGTAGACTTGTAATACTACATTTTTAAAGCTATTTAAAGTAAAAGCGTCACAAAATTGATGGGAGTACAATGCCTAACAATCATTCTTCAAAACCTGAAGAGAGTTTTAACACAAAGGAACTAATTTTATACAACAAGCTAAAATGGTTTCTTACAGGTGCGCAGAGTATTGTAATTCTTGCTGTTGGGAATGAAATGAGACGAGATGATGCGATTGGAATTGAAATTGTGAATGAATTGAGAAACATTGCGCTATTAAAGGACCCTAAAATAAAAATAATTATTGCAGGCACAACTCCCGAGAATTTTACACGCCCTATTGAAAGTTGGAATCCAAGTCATCTTTTAATTATTGATGCAGTTGATATGGGCGAAAATCCAGGTGAAATTGAATTAATTCAAATGGATGACATTTCTAATGTAACTATTTCAACTCATAAAATGTCTCTTACTCTACTTAACAAATATCTTATGAGTAAATTAGATTTAGAAATAAAGCTCCTTGGTGTTCAAATTAAAGATGTGTCTTTTGGGGACGGACTCTCATCTGAGCTGATAACCATACCTGTGAGAATTGCAAAGCTTCTAAGTTCTGTTTTAAACGAAATTTCACAACAATCAAATTAAAGAGACGTTCTTACTGCGGTTATTGATCTTTTAAATGGAGGATCTAAGACTCCCTTATCACAAATTAATGCAGTGATCAGTTCAGGTGGCGTTATATCGAAAGCGGGATTTAATACTGGCACATCATTAGGAACTATTTGTTGATCCCTACAAAATCTAACTTCCTTTGGGTCTCGCTGTTCAACGGTGATATCTTCTAGTTTATTTGCGAAATCAAAAGTAGTTATAGGAAGGGCCACGTAGAAAGGAATCTTGTGATGTTTTGCTAAAACCGCAAGCGCATATGTTCCGATCTTATTAAATACATGACCTGTAGATAAAACGCGATCAGCGCCAACAATTACACAATCTATAAGTTTCCGATAAATGAGTATCCCTGCGGCGTTATCTGGAATAATAGTAATATTTACATCTTCTCGGGCAAGTTCAAATGCAGTGATTCTACCTTGCAGAAAAGGTCTAGTCTCTGTAGCAAACACCTTTATATTTCTCCTTCTTTCAGAAGCTAACAAGACTATCCCTTGAGCAGTTCCATATTCACCGCTGGCCACTGCTAAGCCACCTGTATGACAATGAGTCAGAATAGTGAAATTATCCTTTATGAGTTCAAGACCATTTTCTGCGATCTGGAGATTCATTTTTCGGTCGTCATCTATTGCTAGTTCTGCTACTCTCAAAATAAATGGTACAATTTCCTCTATGTTTGAAAGTTTTGAAATGCCTTGTAAGACCTTATCAAGGACTAATGAAAGATTCACTGCTGTTGGACGTGCTTTTATTAGTTGGACTGCTCCCTTTTTTAACTCAATTAGAAAATTATCAAAATCAACCGAGCCATAGTTTTGTTGTTTAATATGAAATGCATGTAGCGCCAATCCATATACGCCAGCAATCGCAATGGCTGGAGCTCCTCGGACAACCATGTTTTTTATGGCGCCTAGCACGTCTTCTAACTTTGAGCATGTTATATATTCTAACGAAGGCAGAGCGCGTTGATCTACAAAGATTAATGTTTGGGTGTCCTGTTTCCATTCAAATGGTTTCATATGTCTTCACAGTTCCCTTTTGAGATCTAGAAATAAAATATTTCCGATAATTCTACTATTTTATTTTTTTCAAGTCGACTTAACCTATTAAATCCTAAAACATATTTGTTTCAGTTATTATTTGAGTAAAACTGGTTATCTCCTCATTTTACAATGAATATACCAAAGATTTGCACCTCTATTTAGAAAATGACTAAAAGAATTATCTTATTTCAGTTTCACCCCTCTCTCTCTTTACTTGAAAAGTACTATGAGAAGTACTAAATATGGTAGTCTATTGTAGCGAATGCCTTCGGCCTTTTAAAAACGTCAAAGGTTTAAACATTCATAAAGGAAAAGTCCATAAAGATGTATTACGTGCAAGGAAGGCGGTTCTGCACAAAATTGACAACCAGGCTGAAGAAATTAGGGGGCTTAAAGCAATACTCTCAACTCTCATAAATGAAATAAAATCT
>Ga0180437_10005011_pt1 | contig 18433 bp, 15 predicted proteins | sample SS_ome_4_FD_132410 | JGI IMG/M metagenome (GOLD analysis project Ga0180437, IMG submission 132410) | Hypersaline lake sediment archaeal communities from the Salton Sea, California, USA - SS_3_D_1 metaG | ecosystem: Environmental > Aquatic > Non-marine Saline and Alkaline > Hypersaline >... | reverse complement strand
GTTTATTATGGGATTCATTTTAAATGCTGGTTTTGAGCAACAGCCTGTAAAGGTTTGACCCCAAACTGAGGGCAGGCTCCGCCCCCTTGAGTTACATGGTAACTCCAACAAAGTTCACTTCGTTTTGTTGGTTAATTGAGTTAATTAGCAAATTGGTTAAATAAGTTAAGTTAGTTAATTGGTTAAATAAATAAACTTAGTTAAATGGTTAATTGAGTTAAATGGGTTAATTGAGTTAATTGAGTTAATTGGTTACTCATTGATCTTTTTCTTTACTGCGCCGTAGATAGGCGGTATATCCATTGAGAAGTTTATGGTCGCTGGAGTACCCAGAGATCTCAGCGAAAGGCTCTGTTATAAATTCTTTTTTTACTACTGAGATTTCCGGGTACTCTGCTGCTCTGCGTGAGCCAACACATAACCGCTGATCTGATGCTCCGGCAGCATAAACTTCATAAATGAAGCCAAAGACCATCCTTTTGAAAAGTATCAGTTGTTCGGTATACTGGTTCACGAACTTGTTTGCCTTGGCGATGCTTTATTTTTTCACTTTCCCTATTCTCTCTGTGTAATGACTGAGGTAGATTTCCACCTGACGAGTCTGCTCGTGTGAGAGTTTACCAAATTGTAATCCACAGGATCTAAATTCAAAACTCATAGGGAATAATGTGGGTCCCTTTTTTTCTACATCATAGACAAGCGTGCACGGCACTTTTGGGAGATAATAGCCGTTATTGATAATAAAAATATCTACCTTCAATGACTTCGCCACATCCCCTGCCGGATTTTGCTTATGTAAATACTCGAAACACAGCCCACCACGGCTAATATTGCAAAGCTCTCCTGATCTTGAAAATTCCGGTCTCACTACAACAAATGTGAGTTCTTTCGGATTTAATCGTGCGTTTTTTCGGCGTTCAGTATTCATAGTGCACCTCATGTGTATGTACACTACACATAGATTGTTATATTTGGTAACTATCCAGGTTGTCAGGCTCACAATCCAAAGTTCAGGCTTGGCTACTTTGCGCTTTTGATATTTTTTGCGTCTGATCTCGGAATCGAATCCTTCGGAAATATATCCCTTTTTAACTGTGAATCCCGATTTTATCGGGAAACCCCTGAACTTCGAACCTAAGTAGTTACTTTGTTTATTTGATCCCTAATTTATAAAAAAAATCAAGGATGGTTTTAGGGGGTATATAATGGGTATACGGTATACCCACTTTTTGAATGGAGTGAAATGCGTGCGTATCATTGACCCTCCTGCATTTCAGGGAATTTACCAGGTCAATTTTTACAAAAATTTCCACTTAAATCCCGAAAATCGATAAAAATTATTGAATTTTTTTTGAGATAATAGAGAATACAAGCGTGGTATTTTTTTCTTGAATCCCTGAAGATAAGGATATGTAACTATTTTACAACCTTATTTTTAACTATCCAGGTTGTCAGGTTCAAGGTTCACAGTTCAGGGGTTCAACTTGGAGCCATGAATCATTGTCCATGCCAAGACTACTCAACAGGCTTATGAAAAACCCGCATTTAACTGTTAATAGTTCAGCAAATAACCATTGAACCGTGAACCTTAGAACTTCGAACCTGTGTATTTACACCTATTTCTAACAAATTATCATAACTATACGAAATAAATTGAATTATGACTCTAACAATACCTGTATACCTGCCGTAATGACGTGTGATAAATATATTGTATATTTTTTTTAATATTTTTTGTTTTTTTTAATAATTTTTCTTGACACCGTTTTCTTTTTTATTTATGATTATAAACTCTTAAGGCATTTTCCGTGTAATTTGTGTCAATATTTTCCGCGTTTTCTCTATTTTTTTCTCCCGTGTAATAAGTCCGAGAAATCTCTTTGCACTTTTCCACGATACCTCCTTATAACGTTCATAAAAAATTCTGTGGCATGTCCTTGTGTGGCTTTTTATACGTCTTACGATAGTGAAAAACTCATCGCGAGACTGTAGGTGAACATATAGTAGCAACAAGGAGTCACGTGAAAAAACTTTTACGTATATGTGCTGTTATGCTGTTTGTAGTAGGCGTGGCAAGTATTTCTGATGCCAACCCTATCACCTTTACTGATATTACGACATTTACTGAGGACGGTACAGTCGACACCGAAGATCTGGTGAGCTATGGATACGGCACCGTTAAAAGACTTGATGGTACATCTGATTATGTTACATGGACCCACCATTTCGATTTTGATCCCCCAGTCCAGGAGGTTCTCAGTGGAACCCTGACGGTCTCGTTGGCGGACGATTGTCGGGATCCCGGCTGGCTGCCGTTCGAATTTGCGGTTGGGTGGGCAGAAGACTGGACCTTTGCCTTTGGAGAGGTCGACACAGGTGACTATAGCTATTCAGTCACTGCCTCTTTTCTTGAAGATGGAGAATTTACGGTAACTATTGCTGATGTGTGGGGTGATTTTGACATCAATACGTCTGTATTGAGCATCACCTATTCCCCTGTGCCCATACCCACAAGTATCTTCCTTCTTGCATCTGGATTAGCAGGCCTGATTGGTATACGAAGAAAGAGATCATCAGTCTTTAAAAAGTAAGGAGGCGATAGAGAAGAATTAAAAAAATCTAACATTGTAAAATAACATTATGAAATATCTTTCCTGAGTTTTCTTTTGTTTTTTTTCCACAAGTATCCGTGTTTTCCTCGATGTCATTTTTCTGTGACTTACCATTCCGTGGTATCAGATATGTCTTTTTCAGTGCCCCTTTGTGTGTGTCTGCGAAATTCGTTGAAAGCTCTGGTAGGTTCGAATGAACGGACCTATGAATTGCAGACGAAAGAGGAGGTGTAATTTTTATTATGAAAAAGATGTTATGTATTATACCAATCACGTTTCTTGCTCTCCTGCTTGTAGTTGGCATGGGAAATCAAAACTGCTTAGCTGATACTGTCCCTTCAATATTACTCATTGATAGTGATGACGATGACACTACAGTCACTCTTGATATTAATCGTTGGCCATTTTACAACGATGATCCTTACTCCCTCTACTATAGCATCAATTCTGGGGTGTGGAATTTAATCACGTTTTTAGGTGACACCCCCCCGCTGACGGCTCAATTGACGGATCTTGGTGGTGGAAGCACACTGGATTTTGGACTCGATTTGGATGGCGATGGAATGGATACTGGTACGAATCTTTATTCAAATGATAATAACGATGCGGCCTTGAGTTACTCCGGTGAAAGAACAGGAATCGATGTACAAATTCCACTAGGGTGGAGCGATCCATTTTATGGATCTGTTACGGTTAATTGGATTGGTCTTGGTGCCGGTGCTTTCGAACTCGATTTTGTGGTGGCAGAAGGCAAAGATGGGCTTGCACCTGTTCCCATTCCGACCAGTGTTTTACTTTTGGGCGCTGGTCTTTTAGGCCTGATTGGTATTGGATACAGAAGAAGAAAATCCACTGCTGCAAAATTTGAAGAGCAATAAGCAGGATAAGAATATTCTCGTGCGATATACCGGAAGTATTGTTAGGATCAAATGCTATCGGAGCATATTAATTGCTTGAGGAGAAAACCCCTGCTGAGGCACTGATTGACAATCAACACAAAAAAGCCGCCTAGGTGACAACCCGGGCGGCTTTTTTCGGTGCGAGTGATTGATGACTTGAGATTTGCCTCTCGCCCGCTCCCGCAGGATCACTAGAGCTCACAGAGGACACGGAGTTCTCAAATAAGGCATTTTATTGCTTACTATGTTATAGGAGAAGGTCTTAAGGAAAAAATAAATCTCTTCATTTTTGCTTCTAAGACTTCACCTCATTTTCAATCCCGATTGCGTGATTGAACGCCCCTAAAGGGGCATAATAAGCTATCTTTGTTGTGCAGCACGAGAACATATCAGCATCCTCTGTGTTCCCTGCGTGCTCTGCGAGAGATGAAAGATAAAAGACTTTGTTAACCGAGCTCCTTTAACACCTCCCGAATCTTCTCCATATCCACATATCTCGATGGCTTTGCCAGGGCCTTTTTGAGTAGCTCCCTGGCCTCAGCCCCCCTCCCCTGTTTATAGAATAGCATACCCAGGTGATAATTAAACACAGGGTTGTCTGCTTCCTCGTCCAGAAGCTTTTGAAACGGGCCATTGGCCTTTTCATATTCGCCCATCCGAAAATAAACCCACCCGAGGGTATCATTGACATTCAGGTCATTCGGAGAGTGATGAACGGCCTTGAGCGCTAATTGTAAGGCCTCTTTCAGTTCCTTTTTACTGCCTCCCTTATCTGCAATCAAGAAAGCGAGGTTGTTCACAGCAGGAATAAAGTTTGGTTCCTTTTCAATCACCATACGGTAGTGTGAAATGGCCGTGTGCGTATCGTTATTATTCTCGCTCAAAACGCCAATAAGAAAAGCAGGCCTCACATTCTCAGGATTTTCCCGAAGACGTTCTTCAAGTTGTTTGATTGCCTCTTCTGTCTTGCCCTGAACCATATACGTCCCTGCGAGGTTTCTGTAAGGAATAAAAGAGTTAGGTGCCAGGTCTATGGCTTTATTAAATGCCTTCAGTGCCTTTGCATATGCCTTATTTTTCAGGTAAATCTCTCCCAGTATATTGTGCACAAATACATCATTCGGCGATTCGCTAAGCTGCTTTTCGCATAGAGCAACGGCCGTATCGACCTTGTCCATCCTGATTAAGGTCTGGATCTGTGCGGTAAACAGATCTCTACGATCAGGGGCTATAGAGCGAGCCTTTTCAAAGGCCGTGAGTGCCTGACCGTATTTTTTTTGTCGTGCCTTGAGAATGCCTAATTTGTAATGGCCTAACGGGTTTTTAGGATAATGCGTGATGATTTTTGTGTAATAATCCTCTGCTTCGACTATTTCCCCCTTTCTTGCAGCGAGATCACCCAAATCAGCCAGGGTAGCAATATTTTTGGGGTGTTTTTCGAGGATTCCCATGAGCTCTGATTCAGCCTGTATATAGGAGCCCTCTCTCTCATAGATTTTTGCCAGGCTCCTTCGAGCCTGTATAAAGTCAGGTTTGAGGTTGAGGCATTTTTGTAAATTATCCTTGGCAAGATTTGTATCGTTGGTAAGTAAATGTGCCTGTGCAAGCTTTAAATAGCCAAGCGCAAAGTCAGGATTTGCACCGATAAGCGTGCGAAATTCACTCACTGCCCGCGGACCATCCCCTCTTACCATAGCCAGCTCGCCCATCAGGGAATGTGCCTGAAGATCGCCTGGGTTATCTTTAAGGATTGAATTGAGAAGCTCCTCTGCTTGTGTGTAATTTTTTAGACTAAAGTGAATCTTTGCCATCTGGTTTTTTGCACGTAAGGCATCAGGTGCTTTCATGTCTTTATCCACAATCTTTTGGTATGTTGCAAGTGCCAGCTCCGGCTTTCTCCATTGAATATAAAAATCACCAAGCGAGAATAACGCCGCAGTTCCCTCCTTCTCCTGCATCACCGCCTCTTTTAACACAGTCTCGGCTTCCCCTGCCCTCTTTTGTGACATTAAAAAGCGTGCCATAAGAATACGATAGTTCGGATTCAAAGGTTCGGCTTTGATAATCTCCTTGAGGGTACTCTCTGCTTTGTCATGCTCGCCAATTTTTGAGTAGAATTGGGTAAGTATGATACGATAGCCCATATTTTTTGGCTTAAGCGTAACCAGCTCACGATATACGGCCTCTGCGTCGTTGTTTCTCTTCTCTTTGGTGTAAAACTCTGCCATAGCAAACCGTAATGGAAGATTTTCAGGGATCGCCTTTATGCCTTTTGTAAATATCTCCTCAGCTTCTTTCTTTTTTCCCTGTGCCATTTTAAGGCCGCCATACAACAGAAATGCCGGCCCATTAGCCGGGTCGCCATCGAGCATCTCCTTAAGAATCGTCTCACACGAATCGTATTTTTTTTGCGCATAGAGTACCGATGCCTTGAGCATCAAACCATCGATATTACCCGGTGCTTTTTCCAAAACAAATGTGGCTCGCTCCATTGCCTTGTTGAACACTTTTTGGACAAGATATAATTTCCCGAGCTCAATATTAGCCTTAACATGGCCAGGATCCAGGTCCACTGCCTTTTTAAACATTCCAAAGGCCTTCTTCGGGTTGCCCGTTTTTACCTCGACCATTCCGAGCATAAAATGGCCATCGGCAAACTTAGGATCTATCTGGACGGCGTTTTTAAACTCCAGGCGTGCCTTCACATACTCACCCTTTGCATATAGGGACTTGCCCTTGGTAAAAAACACCATCTTCTTTTCTTCCGGCCCGCCACAGCATAAGACGAACACTGCAACAAAGACTGCAGAGAGTTTGAACGGTCGCTTTAACTTCATAGAAATGTAACCTCCTTTTTTCGTAACTGTCGAAAAGTGTATCTCACAGAGCTCTCAGAGAGCACAGAGACAATTCTTCTCTTTGACTTGATTTTTTGCCTTAGTTAAATAGGATCCGCCCCATGGAATAGAAACATACATTCCACAAGATAAAATTGCAACAGGATTAGGACAAAAAAATCAAGTCAATCAATCAGTCCGCTTGGGGCGGACTATTGATTATCCTGGTAATACCTTCCTTCAGCATAGATTCGTTAAAGTTTATCAGTAAACCGAGGGGTTTCTTTGTTAAACGTAAGTAGGTGAGAAGTTGCTTTTTATGGACTGGTAGCACCTTCTCGACGGATTTTAGTTCGACGATTATGAGATCGTCAACCAGCAAATCTAATCGAAATCCTTCCTCATTTACCTTTTGTCCACGGTAGAAAACTGGTAAGGGCACCTGAGATTCGGTTTTTATATTCATATCGTCGAGTTCGATAACCATACAGGACTGATAAACCGATTCCAGTAATCCCGGGCCCAGTTCCTTATGTACATTGATGGCAGCCTTGATAATCTGTGATGACAGTTTATTTAATTCCATAAAATCAAACCCATAAGAGTCTCTCGCCCGCTCCCCTTCGACCCTTCGACAGGCTCAGGGTAACTCCCCTTCGACAGGCTCAGGGTAATTAAAGCCCTCAGAGCCCTCAAAGAAAGACTTCTCAGTACAAATAATTAGGATCGTTTAAAAGGTACATGGGAAGGCCATTAAGGGATAAAAATAAGCATGCATATTTTTTCCCTGAAAGGCTTCCCGATTGTCCCGTTGAGAATTCACCGGGATGCCTGCATAGCAGGACTTTTAAACGATCATTAATATCTCTCTGTGTCCTCTGTGATCTCTGCGAGATACTAAATAATTCCTCTCACTGCTATAATCACCAACGCTGCAATCGTTGTCAACCCCAGACGGCTCAACTTGCCCCGCAGCTCCCCTATCAACACCTCATACGTAAAGAAAAGCACAATAATCTTCGCTGCTATCAGGCCCATGTGATAACTTCGAATATGGGTATCAGGAATGTTCGGAACCACCAGGGCAATAAAAAGAATCAAAAAATCCATCGGTGTCACCTTGAATCCCTTTCTTCGCCTGGTGAACTTAAGGGTCAGAACAACAAAAAACGCAAGCAGCCCAAACGATAGATTGTATGGCCGCTCAAGAGGATTCAGCATCCACGGTGCCATATCTGTTGCGCCCACATATATTATAAACGGAATCATCAGATATAAAGCGAACTGGAGCGTAACGCCAGTCCACTGCTTTTTAAAAAGCCTGATTACAACAACGCACCCCAAAAGCGCTATTGCAATAAGTGAAATATATCTGGGCACTCGCGAGGGAACAAAACAGGTAAAAAGCAGCAATACATAGGTGCCTATCTCAAGGATCCTGAAAGAAACGAAAATAAAAATGCTTTTCTCCCTCAATACCTTCAGTTTTCCCTTGATCACGGTATCCACAAAAGCATAGCGTGTAACCTTCCATTTCCTTTTACTTGCGATAAAAAATCCCAGAAGAATGAGTCCGGATAATCCTATATAGCAATTCAAAAGGAGCCAGTCGGAGTAAAACCGGAGCACAAAGGCAGCGGTTACCAGAAAGGCCTGAATCACGTAGATAATAAACACCGCCTCTGTGTGGTAAAAACCCAGGCCTATCAGCTTATGATGGAAATGGTTTGTGTCGGCCTTAAACGGTGATCTTCTATGATATACCCTGCCAAGCATAACGGTGACGGTGTCGAGCACAGGAAATCCTAAGAGTAATAGGGGTAATAACGGGCTTAAGGGGGTATTCCCTTGCGTGAGTCCTAAGCATAAGGTAATCCCTGTAAATCCGAGGCACTGGCTCCCTGCATCGCCCATAAAAAGCGTTGCAGGATACGTATTAAACCTCAAAAAACCAAAGATTGCCCCCACCACTGCAACAGAAAATAGTGCAATACCTATGTTTTCCGTTCGATATGCCAGATACCCGATACAGATGAAACTTAAAAGCGATATCCCACCTGCCAGCCCATCCAGACCGTCAGAGAGGTTGATGGCATTCGTCACCCCCACAATCACAAGCAACGTCAAGGGTATGGCCACCCATACCGGCAGGAGCACATCATCAGGAAGCAGCATACCTAAAGAGCGTATGGTTATCCCGCCATAAAAAATTATCACCAGTGCTGCTGCAATCTGCCCGACAAACTTTCCTTTATACCCAATATCCCTAAAGTCATCGATAAGCCCGAATACAACCACAATCCCTGTGCCTAACAGTACTGCCCGCACGAATTGATCACCATTTGCCCACAACAGCACGGATACGCATATCCCCACGGCCATGGCAATGCCACCGTTTTTGGGCATGGGATACGGATGGACCTTGCGCTCGTTAGGGATATCCATACCATGCAGCCTGATCGCCAGCTTCCTCGTCACCGGCATCAGGGTGATGGTTATGAATAAGGATAGAAGGAGGGTGGAGAATAAAAGCATTGAACGTTTGGATCGTTGAGAGCGTTAATAACGTTGAGAGCGTTAAAATCGTTAGGATCGTTAAAATAGTTTGGATCGTTTGAGGCGTGGGTAAAAGAATATGGTAAATGGTTTCAAAAAATGTTAGAAGAAACCTTCTCTGCACTCAAGATTGTACAAATATCAGTGAACCAAACGTACGAACGATCTTAACGCTTTCACCATGAGGTAAAACCATGAAAATTGAACGCTTCGAAGATCTCGAATGCTGGCAGCAAGCAAGATTGCTGGTCAACATGGTTTATTCTGCAATTAATAACAGTTCAAGTTTTCAGAGAGATTACCGTTTAGTTGATCAAATTACGGGAGCAGCTGTCTCAGTAATGAACAATATTGTTGAAGGCTGGGCAAGCCAATCAAATGCCGAGTTTATCCGATTTCTCACTTACTCACGCAGGTCCGGTGCGGAAACACAAAATTGTGCATATGTGGCAATAGATCAAGGCTATATTATCGAAGATACGTTCAATGATATTTACGATCAAGCCCTCAGAACAATCAAAATTATTGACGGATTGCTTCGTTATCTCCGTTCTCGTCGTCAAAAGAAAAAGGTCCCTCCAAAACTCTCCTAACGCTCTAAACCATTATTTCCAACGATCATAACGCTACAAACGTTCCTAACGTTCTAAACCTTTGCTCATTCCGGTAGGTATTGAGCAAGTAAAGGGACTACCTCCCCCACAAACCCTTGAAGACGTTCATCCGCATCTTCCAATTCTTCAGACTCGTAAACCGGTGTAATTAGGCGCACCAGTGCGCCATCCGTTCTGTGCTTCGTGAGCGCATCCCAGAAGGCAAAAATCTTTAACTCGTAGGCATTGGTGAGGATACGGCCCCGCTGGGGGAACCAGTAGTAAGAAAGCTGCTTGTATCCGCTTTTGCGCATGAAGGCACGATTTACGCGCATAAAATCTTGATTGTGGCCAGGTAACGGCACGGTTACTGCACCGGCCTGTTTAAATATCCAGCCGCCTCCAGGTAAACAAGTGGCCGGCGTGTGAATGGATTCGCCCTTTCGCTGACTCTCGTAGTAAGCGATATAAAAATTAACTGCTTTCCCTTGCGCATTTTTGTAATCCACGATCGTATAATCACTTAAATCCAATGTGTCGACGAATGCTTGCTCCATAAATTGGCGAGAGCCAGTCCACTCGCCCATTTGCAAAGGAAACTGGGCAAGTGATTTTTTTATCGGAATCTTTTCCCGAAATTCAATTCCCTGTGAGAATGCCCATGTCAATCCCAGAAGAATAACTGCCACAATGAAATGAGGCTGCAACAAGGAGCGGAAACCTTGTTGTGCCTTAGGCTTAAGGCTTGAGGCTTGAGGCTGATCAAGATTCTCTGATTTCACCCGTTTTTCATTTGTCTTTCCTAACGTTCCTAACGATCTAAACGTTCTAAACCCTCTTAACGCCCATATTTCGACTAGCAATATTGCAAAGGAGAATATGAATATAAACAACGCTGAAAAACCATGAAAAAAACCTTGAGCTACTCTTTCACCCCAATATTTATAAAGCACACCAGTAATAGCAATGCGCATGGCATTGGTGAATATTGCAAGCGGTACAGTAGAAAGAAAAACCACAGCCCTCTTCCAAAAAGCTGCCCAAAAAAAATAGGCCAAAAGGAGGCCCAGTATCATAAGGGGTATCACATACCGTAAACCGCTACACGCATCCACTACTTGAAGCTGCGTAAAGCCCAAATCGATGACATTCCCCTCCCGAAAGGCTGACATGCCAGTAAGATGGAGTATGCCTACACCGAATTGTGTTGAGATTAACTGAAGCTTGACTGAAACTTTGTTGTAAAGGAATGCAGGCAAAGGAAACATGGCAAGCATTATGATCAAAGCAAATGCAATTACCTTAAGTTTCTGCCAGCCAAGATGAACCCAGCAAAGCCCAACAATAGTAAGCCAAAAAGACAAGTAGAGTGTAAAGTACTCTCCACCCAGCTCTCCCAACCAAAAAAGGCTAAGACCCAAAGTTAGGAATATTAGGCCCTTCCAGGAGGTTGCTGATTCTACCACTGCCAGCCTTTTTCTCTTATCCCAGATGAGGTAGAGAATAATGAAGGGTATTAGATAAGAGTAGCTATAGTCTTCTTTAGCCCAGTCATGGGCAACTAACCGGGTAAAAGTGGATGAATACACTCCTGCAACCAAGAGGATGTAAAGACTGATCTTAATCAAGCTTTCAGGCAGGAGAATAGACTTTAAAATAGGTTTTTTCAACATATTGTTGTGAGCTAAACTTTTGTTCCCGGGGAGGCAAGGCCTAAGGGAAACTTCGGTAAGTTTTTTATAGGTAAGATAGGGGTTATATTCTCAAATGCTAACTATGAAGTTGTTATAGCGACTGCTAAGGGGCTATAAAGAAATGCTTAGGCGAAACCATTTAAAATAATATTTCCAAAAGCTGATTAAATGAATCCACGGAAGTTTACTCTTTATAATTAGATCAGCTGAACTGCTCCTTTCGGAGTTGTGCTCCACCTGCCAGTCCGGCAAGTACCATACCTCCCAGCCTCTCTGCCAGAACCTTCTGCACCAGTCCATGTCTTCAATGTACATAAAGAAACGTTCATCCATTGGACCTACTTTATTAATAGCTCTACGTTTTACAAGCATACAAGCACCTGAAATCCAATCGACTGGCTGACACTGGGAGTAATTCTTTATTTCAAGGATGCCTCCAGAATTTAGCTTAAAAAGTCGTCTCAAATTCCTAACAATGAGCCTTCTTAATGTCATGAAATTACGGCAGGAATCTTGAACCTGCCCAATCCGATCCAAAATTTTTGGGCCCACAACACCGATTTGAGGATTCCTTTTCATAAAATCAACCGCATCAATAATACTTTCATCCAAGATTTTGGCATCAGGATTGAGTAGTAGCAAAAACTCACCGCTCGAATGAAAAATGCCCTGATTAACGCCCTTTGAAAATCCTACGTTATCGTGATTAAAAATAAACTTCACCTTTGAAAACTTGCTGCAAAGCTGCTTTTGCTTTTCTCCAGAATAACCGCTATTGCTTATGACAAATATCTCAGACCTCAAATCTGTGAAATTATTTTGAACCGAGGCAATTGCCTCTTTCAGGAGTGCAGTATTTCTATATTCAACAATGATAATGGAGAGATCCATTAACTATGAGTTTCGATAAACTGGCTGATTAGGCGATTAATTCTGTGTTTCTTGGCGTTTTTGAAGTCCTTTTTCTTGGCCTTTTCGATGGCTTCAGGAAGGTCTTCAATATCAAAGACTCCTATCAATCTTCCAGACTTTTCCAATTCTCGCACTAAATCCTCTTGCCGGTCAGGAGCTTCATTTAATTCCGGTTTTCGAGGGACTGCCACCACTTTCTTGCCTGCCCTTAAACAGTCTGCAATGCTACCGAAACCTCCCTGTGTAATTACTAAATCAGCTTCTTCGATTTTTTTTATTAAGTCCTCTCTTTGCAAAAATCTTTTGTAGTGTGCATTTACTGGAATATATTTCGTGTTGCCCAATTGAACAAACATCTGTTCCCCAGTTCGACCTGCATAATCATCAGCGGCTCTAACCAAACGATTAAAGCTGTAAGGATTAGTCCCAACCAGAACAACTATCAAAGCAATGATCCTCCATGTATTGCTGAAGGAAAATATGTTAACAGCTGTTGCCACTGAACTATAAAAAGATCACTAAAATAATACATAAGCCGTCCAGTAAGAGATGGTGTATGAATCCGCGCGCCAGTTTCAATGAAAATTATTTGTGAACCTAATATTTTACCGATCAAACAGGTTGCTATAGCCATTCCAGAACCGGTACTCAGGATAAATTTAGGACGTTTTTTCATATACAATTTCAGTGATTGAATAAAATTGGTGGCGTATTTGAAAGGGTTTTTATGGGGATTAGTAATATAGTAAACTTCTTGATCCAGCAGACTCTTGGCCGTGTGTGGTAATTTATATGTTACAAAATATTTCTTGAATTCAACACCTTCCACGGAAAGTATCGCTTCTGTCAAATGTCCTCCTGCAGAGCAAGCAATGCATAGAATATTTTTCTTAGGAAGCATATCTATTTAAAAAATCTGCTTTAACCTTTTGGAAATCCTGAGTATGTGAGTAGTATTTCTCCAGCTCATCTGTATGATCGAACAACACAATGGGATATTCATTTCGATCCAGTTTTCGGAAGCTGTCTGGTTTACTAATCACATAGATATCAAGGGGGTATTTATATAATAAAGCTAGCGAACGTTCTAAAAATACCCAAAAGCAGGCAATGAAGCTATTTATTAAGCCAGCTTGAGATATAATCCGTGTATCAAGGTCAGATGTTTTAGAAAAACTCCCCCTGCTAAGGCCTCCAAAGAATGCGACTGCCTTAATGCTCTTTCGTTTAATCAACCTCCTCTTGATGGTGTCGGGATATGCAATAAATCTAGACGGTTTGGTGTGTGTGAAGCCTAAATACCTCCCTAAAACATATAGCTGCCCGTTGAAAAGCCAATTAATGGTGTGTGCAAGGATGACTGCTGAGATCATAGCAGGAGTGACAGACATTTTTATCGATAACACAAGATAAACGATTGAGAAGACTATAATGTCAAATAGGGCCTTAAATAACGCCTCAACCCTCTCCATATAAAGTATGCCCTGGAATATCCAGTTGGAGAATAGAACTCCAGCCTTTGTTTTGAGAAAATAATGGAGGATCCTTTGTTTTGATTTGTTCTCTTTAATTTTCCTCGGCATACTTTGAGAGATTTAGTTTTAAGATCAATTGTTTGAATGTATTTTCTGGTGAACCATTATTGTCAGTATATGGGATGTTAAAAAAATCGCAGTATTCCAAATATAACGTTTGCTTTAAATAAAAATGCCTATCAGCCTTGACATCTGGCCTATCTCTTAAGATATTGTCCAAACTTCTTCTTATATGTAGAATGGCATATGGCTTTGGAATAAACATAAACAGGAGCTTAGCTCTTTTACTTTTTCCGAGCTCTGTTTTTTTTGTATCTACCATAAGATCAATAAGGGTGTCGAAAGGACCCCTATCAGCAATAATAACAGTTCTTTTAATTAGAGCAGGTAGCCAAAACCTTGCTAGATTCGCGGCCCAGCCATCAATGAGCTGAAGCATTATGAACAGAGTTGAAATTGCAGGGCTTTTTTCGAAGTCATGATATCCAATCCGTCCTCTGTTAACTTCTTCATAATAGTTAAGTCCAATTGCCCTAGTAAATCCTAGGAGGGGTTTTGAAAGGTAGTTGTTAAAACGCGACCAGCGATGCACAGAAGGAACATTTCTTGATTTTAGAAGTTCCCTTAATTTGCCTGCGAGACAGGTTTTCCCTGAGCCATCAACACCTGTCAGGAATATAATCTTATACGGGAAACCGAAATGTTGAGGTTGTTTCATTTATGGCTGTGCGCTATAGAGGCTTTTCCTGGAACATCATTGTGAAAGATGCAATTCTTTAGTTGGCAGCATTTGCTGTGTAAACTCAAACAATTCCTTAGATACTTGTTCCCACCTTGGGTGACGCGAGGCAATTTCCTTTGCCTTTAATCCCATCTTTTTCCTCATTTCGTACCTACTTGCAATGTTCACTATGGCATTCTTCAGTGCCTCAACATTGTTGGGTGGGATAACCATCGCTGCTTCCTTAACAAATTGTGAAGTTCCGCCGCTTTCCGTAATAATTAGTGGCTTACCTAATGAGAGCGCTTCTATCACTGCTAAAGGAATCTCAGACGGAACCAAAAGGAAAGGAAGGACTACAACGTCGCTCGCCTTGATAAAAGTTGCCAAGTTAGGTTTATTTAAACTATCTGTAATTAAGATTATCCTTTCTTTGTGGCGTAAGCTGGCATGGGCCTTAAAAACACCATTAAACTCTGTATAGCTATCGTGCCGGAGAAGGCACGCCAATGTAATATCATCGGCCCTATCTGCTGCAAGATCAAAGGCCTTAAGTAGGCAAAAAATTCCGCGGATTTTCTCAGGCGGGCCCATGTATAAAAAAGAAGTCTTAGACTTGTTGTATACGGAGTGTTTTTTGAATGTTTCGGAATATGACATTGCTGTTGGAATTGGATCTAAACCTGGTGGTATAGTTTTTATTTTCGAGGCTGACCAACCGCAATGGATTAGACAGCCTGTAGTGTAACTGCTTAATGCTATCAAGCCTGCAGTTTTTCTCTTTTTGAGTTTTTTGACTAGCAGAGATCCAGGTATTAACGATTCTGCTGCATAAACAAATGCCTGAAAAAATGAGAGTTTTGGCAGTGTACGCCAGATTGTCCTTAGATTCAGCCACGAACCAGGAAAGTAGGCAATGGCAAGGATATTTCCAACATTTGATAAGCGTCCTGAAATGGCGGACTTCCTTGAAACCGGAAAATATATGGCATCAGGGCCTATTTTATTCACTAAGTTAGTGAAATTATTGTTTCGAAAAGAAAAACGCCCCTTTATTTGATACACAATAGTATCTTTATTAACCCACTTCTTAGCCTGTGTTAGATTATTATCTGTTAAAATAATACAATCATGGCCAAGTCTTTTTATACCATTTGCAATATCTAGGACATATCTCCAAGGCATCAGATTTTCATTCAGCTTGTTTAAACCATGAGTTAGAAATAGAAGTCTCAACTATATGTTTACTATAAAGGGAGGATAATTTTATTGATATGAGTGATGAGAGCTAACTGAGCTATTTGGCTTTGTATTTTAGGGCACAATCAAAAAGCCACTGGGCAGTATTTCGAGCCATTCTCTCGCTTGTAAATTCTTTATAAAACCTCTTTTGAGCGGCCTCACCTAAAGCTTGTCTTAAATCTGGATTCCCTGCCAATTTTAATATTCCGTCGGCCAGGGCGCTTGGATCGCCCACTGGGACCAGTATTCCATGCTTGTTGTGCTCGATGGCCTCAGGGTTGCCTCCAACGTCAGTTGCAATTATCGGCAACCCTGCTCTCATAGCCTCCAATAGAGCGATTGAGAAATATTCTGCAAAGGAAGACATCACAAAAACATCAAGAGCCTGGAGACAATCCTCAATGTCAGACCTGTAGCCTGCAAATGTGATTTGATTTTGAATTTGTAAGGTTCTTGCCATTTCTTGCAATATACGATTTTGTGGCCCATCACCCCAAATTACAAATTTAATTCTGGCATTACTCTTAATTGCTATTTGGATAGCCTGTAGAAACCAATGCAAACCTTTTTGAGCATCCAGCCTGCAGGCAGTTCCAAATAATATTTCATCATCGGAAATTCTTAACCCGTCTCGAATTTCTTTAGCCTTGGATTTGTTTAAGGTGAGGACAGAAATTCCATTATAAATTGAAGCAATTTTGTCGGGGCTTACACCTTTCTTTATCAATAACCCCTTCGAATAATTAGAGACGGTGACTATTTCTTTTACGATATACCGAAACAAAATCCGCGACAGCAATTCAAAAAATGGGGCACGGACTTTTTGAATAAATGTCGTAGGATGATAATTACCATGCCATGAGGACACAATGGGGATTTTCAATCCAGGCCTTGTAAGCAAGGCTGCAAAACATCCATTAAACCCGAAAGTGAAGATTAAATCTGGCTTTTCTCTTTTTAGTATTCCTCTAACTTTCCATATCCATGATAGATCAAGCCTGCCTCTTATTTTGACTAACTGTTTATCTATGGCAGATAATGCTACATCATCAAGTGCCCACGTTGGTGCAGTAATGATAACGCTCTTCAATTTAAGCGGTGCAAACAGGCTTAATCTCTCTAATATTTCTGCATATTTGGCAACGCCACCGGGAATGAACCCCCAATGAAGACATAAAATTTTAATATTTTTTGTTTTGGACATAAAAATATACTAGACAGAATGCCTTATGATCCTACTTTTCGAACCATAAGCTTTTTAATAATTCTGTAAGTTAATTTGAAAAGGCTTTACTATACAAATAGGGGAGGCTTTTTCAGGAAGTAACAATTTTTTAGTCAACGATACTCAAACGGGCCAATATCTACTCCCTCTCCAATAGGAACTGAATTACCATGATAATCTGTTGAAAGATTTACATTGACTCCGTTATCGATACAAGGTGAATCACTCATTATTCCCATATAGTTTCCTAATAGTTTTGGATCGGCTGTTATCGAGTTTAGTTCTTGTTTTTGGTCATATGAATAACAACCCTTGTTGTTACCGAGAATATGCTTGTAATCATATTCATTATTGTTCCAATTTATTGCAATGCCATGTGTGCGGTAGAATAAATTATTTGAAAACACCCAGTTTTTAAAATCGTCTTTAGACTCAGCGTATATTTCGTAAACACCCTTATTGTTGTAAAAAATGTTATTTTTTACTTGTAGGCCCCCATTTACTCGATTTGCTATTCTCATAGCAGCCCAATTTCCCGGTGTATTTCCACCATGTATTAATAAGTTGTTGTATATTTTGCAATTAATTAATGTTGAGGTGGTATAACCCCCACCTATCCTTATACCTTCAATATGGGACTTTTTTATAATCGTTTGGCCGTATAAGCCCCACCCATTTATGACACAATACGATAGAATTCCACAATCGGAATTTTCTGCAAACTGTAGCCCTGTACCTCCCGTGTTTTTAATTAAGCAACGATTAACATGCCCATCAGGACTTTGAACTAAAGAGATGCCAGCATCAATTTTTGACATATTGAAATGACCATTATCATGAACATAGCAACCATCAATGAGAACCCCAGGTGTTTTCCAAACGCCAATTAATCCCATATCGCCATGATCTGTTAGTAGATTCCCGCATTTATATACCATGCAATTGATGGCTTTGTTTCCTTCCCCTGCCTGGTAGAAATACAATCCTGTGCTTTGATGACCATAAGAAGTTACGTTTTGGTAAATGCAGTTAGTCGAACCATTTTTAATAAAGGCACCGCCGGAATCATGATAGCTCAGTGTATTATTTTTTATAATAACATTATCAGATGAGTCTATTACTATTTGAGCAAAGCCTGTAGAACTACCTTTATCTGATCTTCCCCCAGGGCCATAGACATCTATACTATCAATTATAATATATTTTTTATTGGCTATGTAGATGCCGTATTTCCTCGCACCTATTTCCATTTCTTTAGGATTACCAGCATCATGTCGAAAAAAGAATACACCTCTATTCAGTTTAGAGAAGAAAAATCCGTTTTTTATTTGAGCTACATTTTTCGGCGCAGACCATTCGCTTCCCTTCACCTTATAACCATAATATTGAGGAACTCGTAACCCGTTTTTCATGGCTCCCCATGAGTTTTTTATCCCGGGCATTGTACCTTTAAAGACTTTAAGAGGAGACTGGTCTACTTCAAGAACCCAATCGGAAAACGTATTAGTGCACTTTATCCTCGGGTTATCTCCATCACCATAAGCACCAAAAGTAATCGGGCACCCTTCTGCACCTGAACTAGAGACGATTAGCGTCTCCTCCCATAT
>Ga0180437_10005010_pt1 | contig 18434 bp, 26 predicted proteins | sample SS_ome_4_FD_132410 | JGI IMG/M metagenome (GOLD analysis project Ga0180437, IMG submission 132410) | Hypersaline lake sediment archaeal communities from the Salton Sea, California, USA - SS_3_D_1 metaG | ecosystem: Environmental > Aquatic > Non-marine Saline and Alkaline > Hypersaline >... | reverse complement strand
TTTGATGCTGAACTAACAGAACTTACAGATAGTGGTGGTAGTGGTGGTACGTATGGGTTTCAGGTAGATGATATAGACCCATACCTAACCCATAGTGATGAAGATAATAGAAGCAGATTCTTAACAGTGTTCTTTATGGAACGTGTTAAGGCTTCACAAAAAGAGTATGCAGAAAGTTTACCTGAACCAGAAATGGAAGCTGAACCAGAAGACGCTACTGAAAGTGGTGGTGAAGTAGATACTTTAGAAAGCAGGATACCTTACTAATGGCTAATATACTTTGGGAAGCAGATACAGTTACCTATACTGGATTTGAAAAACGGACTGATTCAGAGTTTAATGATAAGACTGTTTTACAAGCTACCTATCAGGGTAAAGAACATCTGTATAATTATTCCAGTCCTTACTTCAGTGCTAACTTTGTTCCTACTGATGATTGGACTTTATATTTTTGTATGGCCCCAGATTTACCAGCTACTGGTACAGATTATTTTTATATGCTGCATATAGATGGTAGTGGTACTAAAGCTTTTCAAATCAGGTTCCAAAACTATACAGCTTCATCTACTTTAGTTTATCGTATAAGGGCTTTGTTTAACGATGGTACGAATAGTAATAGCCTTTGGGGGTATCCGCATTTAGCTGCTGGTGCAAATGTTTCATGGGCAAACGGATTAAGAAGTGCAAAGCAATTTATAGCTATGGTTTTTGATAGTACCACTGATAAAATTAGTTTCTATTGGAATGATTCAAGTTTAGTTTATACCCCTGCTGGTTTAACTACGGTTACTTCCTACACTTTTGGAAATGTCTATTCTTACTTTGGTAGTTTCAATAGAAATTCCACTGCTAACATGGATGGTAGATTTGCAAAGTGGAACCACTTTAAAGCTGCCCATACTGCAAACCAAGTACAAAGAATGTTTGACTGGTACAAAAGCATTTATGGTAGCGTGGATACCACCCCCTAAAATCCATTCTAAAGCCCTTCTAGGTTTTCCGGTGTAATCAAAGGGAAGAACCCTTTGCGCTAATTAGGTTTGAATCTGGTACGTTTTAGATCTAAATTTTCGTCACCTGGAAACTTTTTCATTTACTGAATGGTTTGGTTTTCTTATCTCTATATTTATTATTGTATTCTTACAATGGTGGTATACAGGGGTAATCACCTTAGTCTTTGATTAACTAAAATGTAAAAATTATCTCTATAGGTTTTAGGGTAAAAACTGTACTACCTTTGGAAGAACCAGATAATAATTATAGAGATAACCAAAAAAGTGGAAAATTCTTTTAACCCAAAAAATCCACCCTTTAAAACAAGGGGTTTTTTCTACCGGAATTTTCCACCGGATAGACGTATTACCTCTATTCCACTGTACACTTCACCCGATATTTGGTAATATAGTAGTGGGCAGTGGGGTTAACAAAACTTACTTTTTTCAGAAGAAGGAGAAAAGAACGATGAAAGCTACCACAAAGATTAACAGAACAGAAGACGGTGAATACCGGGTTAGGTTATTCATAGATGGTGAATACCAAAGTGGTGCAGACTATTACACAGACGATAGAGGGGATGCAAAAAGAACTGCTTGGGAAATGGAAATGAAAGCAGTACCTTCAGACAAAACTTCTGAAGTAGCAAAAGAGGAACAAGCAGAGTATGAAGCAGATACACTTTTTTCAAAAGGTGAATCTGAAGATGAACAGGAAGAAGCTACTAGACCTATTCCAAATGTTTTTGAAAGGTTACAAGCTGAAGCTGTAATACTGGATGCACAATCTTACTTGTGGTTTGCTGGTTTGATTACTCTTCAAAAAAGTGTAGCCACTTGTGCTATGCATTGGGAACTTCTCTATAGCTTGGGTATTGTCGCTACTAATGAAGAGTACCCAAACAAAGCAAAAGAACTTTGGGAAGTTATGAAGAGGGTGCAGTACAGAACAGACAAACCAGAATGGTTTGATGAAATGGCTACTGCTGTTTGTGCTTGTTTCTAATTAGTAATTTTACTGGAAGGGGTTAAACGGTTTAGCCCCTTCCACCCTTTAAACTTTTTACCATGAAGGAAAAAGAAAATGGAATCTACCACAGTAAAAGTAAATGGTACTTTCACAGAACCTTGTGAACACGTAGAAGTAACGGTACTGGATGATTGTAGGATTTTAGTAGAAATCTTTTTCACTGAACACTGCATAGATGAAGTATGGAACCCTACCGTACAGACCAGTAAAAGCTTTTCAGAGTTTCTTTCCCATGTTAATGATTTAACAGGTGCAGACCCTAGGGCAGTTAAAGCAGCAGTCTATGAAAGCATAGACAAGGTACATGCTATCTATGAACGTGAAGCTACCCACAGATGCAAGGTACACAATACTATTACGGAATTGTTCAGGCTTGCTAACAAAGCTTGGTACTGGTCGCATAGTGAAGATGAAAGTTTATTTGAAATGTCAGATAAGGTAGAAGAAGAGATAGTAGCAGAACTGGAAAAGTACACCAGTGTTAAAGACCTTGGTGATATGCTGGAACAGGTTTACATAGCCCATAGGGAAGGTAGCTTTGCAGCTATCTTTGATGTTTACGAAGATGTACATAGGGCTATACGTGAACGTTTGGTAGAAGCAATAAAGGAATGGAAGATTAAATAACTTTAACCTGGAACGAATTTTTAAAGAAAGGAAAAGTCCACCATGCAAAATTTCAACTGTAGAAACTGTGGTGATACCACTTCTTTGGGTAGGGATTTTTGCAAGATAGAATGTTCAGAAGAATATGAAGATAGAAAAGTACTGTGGGAAAAGATAACCCTTACTTCTTTACATGAAGATAGAAGGGAAGAAATTTTTTCTACTATTATGCTAGCCCTTCAGGAAACTACGACTAGGGGCAGTACTTGCGCTTGCTGTTACATAGCTGCTTCATTATTCATAGCAGATTTTGATAGGGTTAGAATACGGGTTAACCTGAATACGGGTAACGTAGTTATCCGGCAACATAAAATTTAGTTTCACTTACCTTTAGAAGATGAAAGGACGTTAAGAAATGGAAATTTTAGAAAGCAGTTATGAAGCACAGCATGAAAGGTGGGCCACAGTTAGGGACCACCTTACCAGTAACGGGTACACCTTTTACCACTACCTAGAAAATCCTAAAGAATGTATAGAGCTAGGATGCACTAGGTACAGTGTATTTAAAAAGGGTCCAGTTAAGATTTCACTTTCCACTAGGCTTATCTCTACCCACCGGGGTACAGCATTTATTTTTGATAGCCCATTACCAGAAGGTGAAATAACTTTAGAACTGCTGTTAGTGGAGCAAGGACACAGAAAGCAGGGGCTAGCCACTGAAGCTATAGCCCTTGTACATGAAGTAGCAGATGCCCATGGTTTCAGTATCAGGGTAGAACCAGTAGCCCCTAGAGGGTTAACTGATAAGAAAGGTGGTATGACTACCACCAAACTTAAAAAGTGGTATGAACGTATGGGGTATGAAGGGGAAACACTTAGTAACGTGGTGATGATTAGAAAACCACAGTAACAATAACTTTTAAGGAAGGGGGATAGTTCCCCCTTCCACTTTTATTTTAACCATGAAGGAGTAAATGAAATGATTACTAGGCTACAAGCACAAGAGGGAAGAGAACTTTTCTGGTACACCATCATCAGAAATAAAGAGGGTGTATTTCGCGCTAGTATTAAAAGTGCTATCTGTACAGGGTATACCCATTTAGTACCCTACAATTTAAATTTTGGTGTTACGTTTAAAGACACTGATGCCCCTATGGACCCAGAACGGTTACACGTTACTAAGGGTGGTGCTATTTCTTCTCTGAATAACAGACTGGAAACCATGATAGAAAGTCTGATGGACCTTCAGGAAAAGTTTGTCTTTGAAGAGATGGAAGGGGGTAGTTAATTATGAAACCTGAACTATTCCAAAACATCCCAATAGGCACTAAGTTTAACGTGCATGGTGAAACTGGATTTAAGTACATGAAAGTAACACCACTGGAAGCTGTATACATTCCTTCCACTACCGTTTTTAAAACGTCTGTAATGCATATCAGTAATACAAAGATAGTTTTTGTATCTACTGCTAAACCGTCTTACCCACCGGAAGTAAGGAAGCTTCTTAGACAAGCACAGAAAGCTATAGTACAGTCTGAAGATACAGTAGTAGCTTTCTGTTTAGATAACTTTGAAGCCCCAGAAGACGTAACTGAAGAAATGCGTAATGAATGGGAAGACGTAACTGAAGAGAACCAGAAAGTAATTAACGCTATCAATACTTTACTTAGCTAAACCAGAAAGGTTAGAACTATGTACCATTTACCTAGCAATACTAATGAAGAAGAAGCTGTTAATTTTGTTTTTACACAGTACCTTTTGCAAGCACTGGAAGAAGTTTCTAAAGGTGAAGTGTACGAAACAGGTATAGACCATCTTTACTGTCTGTGCTTTTCAGATGAAGACCTAACAGAGATTGTAGAATCTAGAGCTATGAACATGATAGACTTACTGGATAGACTCATTACCCGGTTTAACCATAGAGGGGATAAACGATGTTACGTTAATGCTTGGCATGAATGGAAGCAGATACTAAGACTTAAGGTAGCTGAAGAACACCACGGGGTACTGTGGGAAAGTGCTTTGATAAGTGGTTTGATTAATGCAGTAGACACTGTACTAGTGGATAAAGAACAAACCTTTGAACACGTTTATAATAATTTAGAATCTTACTTAGTGGATGCGCTTAACTGCTATGGCTATGAACATGGTATAGACGCTAATAAGGTAGTGGGTTTTAAAAAGAAGTTTAAAGCCCTTGTGAAAGAACGTAATGGGGGTGTATTGCCTGAATAGTTTTTTAACTTGGAAAATTTTTCAAAGGAGTTAAGACAATGAATAATTTTAAAAAACAGTTAGAAGCAGCTATAGTAAAAGCTGGTGCTGAACCTGTAGACCTTCCTGAAGCAGGTAGGTCTGAAAAAAAGTTAGAGGAACTACACCAGACATTTCAGGAATCACCAGAACTTACTACTGGTGAAAAGTGGGATATGCTGGAACGTGTAGCAGAAACCCTTGCACCTGCTGAACCCAAACCCAGAAAGGAGAAAAAGAAAAAGAAGAAACATATAGAACCAGTGGTACGTACTAGACCCAGATGTAACGTCTGTGGTTTTCGTATCAGGGGTAGTAACCATGTAGATGGGCAGCACCACCAGCTAGCCTTAGAAAAAAAGAAAGGTAAGTAGGATGCAAATTAAATTTTGCTTAGTACAGGACTGGTATTACAATAACAATTTTTTTAAGGATGTACCTAGAACGGTAGCAGTTAGGGCTATGTCTGAACTGTATGCTAAAGTAGTTAACCATACTAAACACCATCCACTGTACACAGACGTTAGTGTAGTGGCAGTAAACGTGGAAGAAACTACTTTCTTTACTAACGGACATACTCTCTGTGGTATTGGTGAATTTCAAATACAGTACTGCATCATAGAAAGTAAACACCCTGTAGAAGTGCAGGATGATTTACGTGCAGTACTGCCCCACTTTATGAAAGAGATAGAACTAGAATTTGGTTTACCCAAGTGTACTTAAGTTTCACCTGGAAAAATTTTTTTAAACCCCATTTTGTAAGGAGCTAATTAACCATGGCTAAAAAATTAATCCCCGGTAAAGATGTAGGACTGAAAAGTAAGAAGAACGTTTACCAAACGTGGAATAAAATTCTGGCAGCAAATGCAAGAGCATCTAAAGCTAGAAAGAAAACAGACCCTGAACTATTGAAGGAATTTAAAAAGGAGTTTCCCAAACGCAAGAGCTATACACCAGTGTTACGCATTAGAAGCTGGTTCAATTCAGGATGCTTAAATTACGGATACGGGGAATACCTACCCTTTGATGATGCCAGAAGAAGCAAGCAGTATGATAAGGAAGGTAACTGTATTAGTCGGCAAATGACACAAGGGGTTAAATCCACTTCAGGGGCATCCAGAAGCCCATCTAAGACCACTTTGAAAAGGAAGGTGAAACCAGCAGCAAAACGGAAGAAGCCCCTTAAAAAGGTTTCTGGAAGCCTGAAACGGGTGAAAAAACCACTGAAAAAGAAAGTGGTACGGAAGAAAAGTAGAAAGTGATATTGCAGCATGGGTGGATTTGGGCTAGGTTCACCCATGCTAACCTTTCATCTAGTCCTTTTTGGTATTGCTTCCTCTTCCTTGTGAACGGGGAAGGGGAAGCATTTTTTTCAGGACTAAACTTTTAATAAGGATATTAACAGATGTTAATGCTTGCACGTAAAAAAGGACAAACGGTAGTAATCAAACCCTGTATAGACGTTAAGCAAGAGCTAGCTATTCTTTTTAAGCTGCTTATAGATGATGGTGAAGTAACGGAACAGGGGAAGCAGTACATTAAAGACTTCATGGTATCTAATGAAAAGAAATTAGATTTAGGTGCAGTAGATGTTATCTGGAAACGGGGAACAGGAAAAAAAGATAGTGCTATCAGACTTGGTATAGATGCAAGTGATAGTTACTCTATTTCCCGTAAAGACTGAAACACTACAAGCAAGGAAGTTAGTAATGTTAACTCTATGGCAGTGGCAGAAAGAAGTATTGCAGTGGTCCTTAAACAGGGATTACATAGGCTTACTTCTACAGCAAAGGTTAGGCAAAAGTTTAATTGCTAAAAGGTGGGCAGAAGCAAAAGGTACAAGGGCTTTAATCGTAGCACCCAAGTCTACCCATCTGGATTGGATAGATTTAATTAAAGCTGATGGTGGTTACTGCTGTTACATGGAAGGTAGTACCCATAAGAAAATGCAAGCCCTTAAAGCTTCAGACCTACAAGCTGATTTCTATTTAATAAATCCTGAAGGGCTACGTGCTTGTCCTGATTTATTCTACGAAGTATCCCCAGACGTTTTAATACTGGATGAATCCATAGTTATTAGTAACGCAAAAGCAAAGCAGACTAAGGTGCTGCTTAAGCTTGCTAAAGAAGTTAGGTATAGGGCTATACTTACTGGTGAACTGATGCCAGATAGTTATGAACAAACCTATACACAGCTTTCTTTTTTACTTGCTAGTGGGTTCATGGGCATCAGTAACTTCTGGACTTGGCGCACTAAGTATTTTCTACCGGACTTCTGGGGCCATAACTATGAACCCCGGTTAGGGGCAGGTAAAGAGATAAAGGAAGCAGTAGCTAAACACTGCTATACACTAAGGGCTAAAGATGTAGGAAGGGAAGTAAAACGTATTAACCAGATACGTACCGTAGATACACCTGGAAAAATTTTAAAACTCTATGAAAAGGCTAAAAGGGAATGGGTGCTAGGTGAATCCAGCACCAAGTGGAACGTAAGTCTACATAACTGGCTAACACAGTTAGCTTCTGGTTTAATCCCCGGTGAATATGAAAAGGATAAAAATTTCTACCTTCCCTACAAGATACGATACCTGATAGAAGAACTGCATGGTAACTTTAAAAATGAAAGCATGGTTATCTGGTGTAGATACATCAGGGAAATTAACATGGTTTATAGGGAACTGGTAGCAGCAGGTATTACAGCTACCAAGGTTTCAGGTACTACCAGCATGGACAATAGGAAGAAACGATTAACTAACTTCAGGACTGGTAAGAAGCAGGTGCTGGTAATGCAATACGTAACCGGCATGATGGGCTTAAACCTTTCAAACTGTTCTGTAATGGTTTACCACAGTACACCATACACCAGACGCTACAGGGGGCAGTTAGACGCTAGATGCGATAGTATGAATAAGGAAGAACCTACTTTGATACTGGACCTTGTAGCTGCTGGTACGGTGGAAGAAAGGGCTATACGTATTCTTCAGGATAAAGCTATTAAAAATAATAGAGTTACCAGACATTTAAAGGAGCTAGTGAAATGAAGGTTAAACGAAAAAGAACTGCAAGGGAAAAAGCACAGACCCATGCAAGTGACGTAATTAAAGAACAGGAAGCTATTAAAGCATATAAAGAAAAGCATGTAGAAACTAAGTATGTAATAAGTGTAGACCCCGGTTTTACTACGTTTGGGTTTGCAGTCTTTAAATATAATGATTTTCAATTTTCACAAGTACCTACCATAGTGGATAGCTACAGCTATACACAAAAGAAAGGTGATGCAGTTACAGATAGTTTTGGTAGTAAGCTTATTACTACGATGAACGAATTTAGAAGCAAGATACATACGTATAGGGCTACTGCACTTTTACTCTTCATAGAAGAACCACAGTACATGCAATCAGGTAAAGGTGTAGCAGCTTTACATAGAGGGGATTTAGTACACCTATCCATGGCAGCAGGTGTTTTTATTGGTTACCTGTTCACTGGTCTTTGTATGCCTGTAAGCATTAAGCCTACACAGTGGAAAGGTAACCTACCAAAGGATGTAATTAATAAACGTATAAAGAAAATCATAGGACCAGAAGAAAGTAAAAAGCTTTCTAACGGTGGGCATGATTGGGATGCAGTAGGTATAGCCTTACACCAGAAAGGATTACTGTAATGCAGCTTTACGTAGACCCTTATGTAGCAGCTACTGGTGGTATCACTAGGGAAAGGGCAGTAGCTATACTTAAAGCATGGACTGCTAAACGTAGAATAGAACTAAAAACAGATTGTATTAAAGCTACCTTTGACTGCAAAGAAAACTTGAAGGAAGCAGTTAGGGAACTTTGGTACTACGGTGTAAAATCTGTTTCATACAAACTAACTTTATGGGTGAAGAAATGAAGGTTAGAAAAAAGAAAGTTTCACAAATCAGGTTCAGTAGTAAGTATTGGGATTTGCAAAGGGATGGTGTAAGCCCTTCTGGTATCCTTCAATGGTTAAACGATAGAGAAGTATTCAGGCTTAACTACGTGGAAGGGTGGTACTATAACAAGCTGAATACCTATATAGAATTTGGTAACATCTTCCACCACCTACACGAGAAAATAGCAGGTGATAAAAGAGTATTTAACCATAGAAAGATAGTAAGGGAATACGTTACTACGTGGATTAAGGACCACCCACTAGCTACACCAGCAGATAAGAAGGAGCTAGAGTTAAAAGCAGAAATGGTTTTAACCATGCTGCCCACTTACTTAAAGTATAAAGGTATCCATACCGCTAAGAACTGGTGGAGTATTGAAGATAGATACACCAAACCCATAGAAATACACCCCGGTATAGAAATCCCTGTACATGGCATGCTGGATGGGCTGTATGGTGATAAGCGTAAACGTAACTGGTTATACGATATGAAGAACAAAGGAAAGTTTAACCTGGAAAAAATTGAAGAAACGTTATTACTAGATATTCAGATGATGCTGTACGCAGTTCTAGCTGAGTATGCAGGGTATCCAGTCTTTGGTATAGACTACGATGTAGTAAGGATACCTACACTACAGAAAAGGGTTACTGAATCTACAAAGGAGTTTTGCAAACGGTTACAGACTGATGTAGAAAAAAGACCTTCCCACTATTTCCATGATGTACTGGTAGAAGTACCTGCTGGATGGGTTAAAGAATGGGAAGAGAAAACGTTAAAGCCCATACTGAAAGATATGTATAGGTGGGCTACAGGAAACGGTTACCATTACAGTAGTGGTAAAGAAGCACTGCTACCCAGAAACTATGGTAGTAGCTTCTATGATTTAATCGTAACCGGAAAGACTACCGGGTATATAAAGCAATCACCTTTCACCCATCATAAGGAAAAATGAAATGAAGTACTTTATAATTTTAAAAAATGAACAGGGGGAAACATTTATAAATATACCCCTAGTAAAAAAACTTCATCCACAAAGTACCACAGAATTTTACTTTAAAGGTAAATGCTACACCTACATGAAAACAGAGTACATGGCAGAAGAAGTAAAAGATGTAGGTGAATCTATCATGGTTGTAACTTCTGTTACTTATGTTTTTGGAAAGGGTAATTAATGGCTACAGTTAGAAGAAAAAAGAAAGCAGTGAAAAAGAAAGCAAGGGGTGATATAGTTTTAAAACCTACACCACTAACACTAGCTACAGAACTATCTGAAGTTTCAGACAATATTTCAGACTATACTATTTGGTTATATGGAAAAATAAAGATAGGGAAAACTACCCTTGCTTCATTGTTTCCTAAAGCCCACTTTGTTCTTACTGAACAGGGTACTAAAAGCTTACGTGTTCTTTCACGTTACGCTAATAACTGGAAGGAGTTTAAAAAGTATCTGGAAATGCTACGTAAAGCAGATATGTCTTATGATAACGTGGTTATAGACATAGTGGAAATAGCTTACGAATACTGTGTAAAGTATATTCTGGACGTTAACGGGTTACTGGAAATTCCTGATGGTGACTATGGAAGGACAAGTTACAAGATAAGAAAAGAATTTCTGGATGGTCTTACCATCAGTACCACAGACCCTAACAAGGGCTGTATATGTATTTCCCATGCAGTTAGTTCTACACGTAAGACACTAGAAGGTGATGAAGTAGAAGACGTACACCCTAACCTATCTGGTAAGCCCCTAGAAATGCTTGCTGGTTTGTTTGACATAGTAGCCTACTACACGTACCGTAACGGTAGAAGGGTATTACAGCTACAAGGTGATGATTACACCATGGCAGGACATAGGTTACAGGGTAGGTTTTTACATCCTTCTACCGGGGAAGCAATCAAGTTTATAGATATGGGTACTTCACCGGAAGAAGGATATGATAATTTCATTAAGGCTTTTAATAATGAATATGTACCCCCTGCTGTAAAAAAGAAAGGAGTTAAAAGAAAGGTTAAGCGTAGCAGTAGGTAAGTTAGTTTCACCTGGAAAATTTTTTATTACTGAAGTTTCCTATTTAAGGAGTATGAACAATGGCTAAGATTAGTACCAAACTGGCAGCAAAATTGAAGAAAGCAAAAGCAGCATACGCTAAAGCAGAAATAGCTTCTGGTGGTCTGGTGAATGAAAACGTACCAGATGGACGTTATGAAGCTACCGTATCTGATGTATCACTAGAAGAATTTGGTGATAAGCCTGTATGTAAAATGGTCTTTACCATCACTGAAGGAGAAGAAGCAGTAGGTGAAAAGGTTACTTCTGTGTTCTGGCTACAAGGTACAGATGCAGAAAAAACTGCAAATGCTTTGGGTATCTTCAAACGCATGCTGCAAAGGTTTGGATATGAACCAGAAGACTTTGATATTGTAGAAGATATGGAAAGCTTCATTGAAGAAATTACAGATGCTGAACCCGTCTGTACTATCTCTGTTAAGATGAACGATTCTTTCCAGAATGTTAATCTGCTGCGCGTAGAAGAAATGGAAGTGGTAGCAGATGAAGATGAAGAAGAGTATGAAGAAGAAGATGAAGAACTGGAAGAGGAAACAGAAGATGAAGAAGAGTATGAAGAAGAAGATGAAGAACTAGAAGAAGAACCTGAAGAGGAAGAGGAAGAAGAGGAAGAAGAAACCCCAGACATTGAAACTAAGATGATGGTGGAGTACAAACCACCACGCGCTAAAGTGGCTAGGGTTTGTATCGTAACTAAGGTTCTGAAACGTAAGAAGGTAGCAGACCTTAAAACGGAAGATGGTAAGCAGACCTATAGTAATATTAAATGGGATAGGCTTACTATCGTAGAACCCGATGAAGAGGAAGAAGAAGATGAAGACTTGGTAGAACTGGAAGTAGGTTCTATTGTTAGCCTTACTTGGAAAGGAGAAGAAATAGAAGCAGAAGTAACAGAACTGGATGAAGAAGAAGAGAAGGTACGTATTAAGTTACCTTCAGGAAAGTTTGCAAGGGTTTCAGTAGAGAAGATAGAACTGGTTTAACCTTGCATGTATAGAGGGAAGGGGGAAGTATACACTTTCCCCTTACCCTCTTTTTACTTTCCAAACCAAAAAGGACTGTTACGATGGATAGTGTATTTGCTTATGATACAGAAACTACTGGTACAAACCCTTACAAGGGTGATAGACCCTTTCTATTTACGTTTGCTGATGCTTCAGGAAACACAGACTGTATAGAATTTCCAGTACACCCTAGAACCAGAAGGGTTAGGTACGGTAAAAACCCAAAAGGTTTTAAACGTGTTAAGTCTTATCTGGAAAATCCTAGAACTACCAAGGTATGCCATAACGCTAAGTTTGATTTACGTATGTCTAGGTTTGCTGGTATCCATGTAGCAGGTAGGGTAGAAGATACTTTATATGCTGCTAAGATATGTAATTCTGATTTACCTAACTATGGTCTTAAGTGGCTATGTAAGTACCTGATGGAATGGGGTAACGAAGATGAAGATGAATTAAAGAAAGCTGTTAGGTCTTTACGTCTAATAGCTAAGAAGACTGATTACAAGATTAGTACAGATGAACATTCAGATACACCTGTAGCTGCTGATTACTGGTTAACACAGTATGCTATGGAACTTACTAAGTACAGGGTAGCCCACAGCAGTAGCATTAGGACCAGCAAGGCTAGGAAGGAAGCCTACACAAATGCAAAGCGTATAAGGGAACTGTGCATAACTTACGGTACACTAGATGCAGAACGTACCATAGCACTATGGTTACTCTTTAAAGAGATAATGGAAGAAGAGGATTTACTAGACGTATATGAAGAAGAAGTACACAAGCTGCTTCCTGTAACTATGCAGATAGAAGACTATGGTGTACAGATAAAGCCCCACCTTCTCTACAAGGGCTTTGCTATCACCGGAAAGAGAACAGGGGAAGCTGGAAGAACTTTAAAGGAACATGCACCAGAAGGGTTTAACCCTAACAGTAATCCACAGAAGGTTAACTACTTCATAGAGGAACTAGGACTAAGACCATTAAGCCTAACAAAAAATGATAACCCTTCTATAGATAACGTCTTTCTAGAATACTATCAGGATGAATCACCAGTAGCTGGTGCTATCTTAAAGCATGCTAAAAACAGTAAAGCCCACAGTACTTACTTCAAAAATTATCTAAGGAATATTACACCTGGAAATACTTTACACTGTACCTTTGACCAAGTAGGCACTACTACCTTAAGGTTTGCTTGTAGGAATCCAGCACTGCAAACCGTACCTAAACGTGTTAGCTGTTTCTGTGGTGCAGACATAAAGAAAGTAGATTTAAAGAAGGGTCTACAGATATGCAAGGATGGGCATAGAAGTCCTATAGATTCTATGTTACTTGTTAGGGCTTGCTTTGGTCCACGTAAAGACCATATCTGGTTACTAAATGATTATGCACAGATAGAAGCTAGAATTTTTGCCGATGAAGCAGGGGAAGAAACCTTACTGGAAGCTTTTGAAAATGGACTGGACCCATACCAGAACTTAGCAGATAGGATGAATGAAGAAACGGGTGCAAACATTTCCAGACAAGTTTCTAAGTCTATCTTTCTAGGTAAGCTTTATGGGCTTGGGAAGAAGAAGCTGGTGCAGCAGATAGCAAGTATGGGCCATACCCATATTAGACTAGAGGAAGCAGAAAATATAATCTTGTCCTTTAACGATACCTTCCCTACAGTAGCTTACTTTATGAAGGAAGTGCAGAAGCAGGTACGTATGGATGGTTACGTTATTAATCGTTATGGGCAGAAGCTGATAGTGGATAAGGAATTTGCTTACAAGGGTGTTAACTATATCATCCAGTCCAGCGCAGCTAGGCTTATGAAAAGGGCTATGATTAAATGCCAGAAGTACCTAGTGGAAACACTGGAAGGTATAGGTAGCATGGTCCTTACCATACATGATGAATTAATATTTGAATTACCCTTGTGGGATGAAAGGCTAATACCCATCTGCACCAAGCTTAAGGAACTAATGGAAGATAACGATGGACTTTATGAAGATGTAGAAACCCCGGTAGATGCTGATGTATCTACCACTAACTGGCTAGAGAAAATATCTCTAGCTGATTTTGTAGAAGCAGTGGATGCACCATTTTAAGGACTAGAAAGGAGTAGTGTAAAATGAAGTATGAACTGCTAAACGTTAGAGATACCAAGGTATCCTTAAAGAAACTGAATAGGGTGTACTACCGTATTGTTATAGCTCCTTTATCCTATGGGGCTTTAATGGACTTCATAGAATACGGTGGGATAACCCAAGTAGTGCAGGTAGGAACGTTTGCACTTGATAATATTAAATTCATCGTACCCGGTGAAGTAACACCCCATGCTACCACCGGAAAGGAAGAAGAATTTAATGAAGATGTATTAGCTATGTACTGTGATTATTGCAGGGAAACAGCTATACGCATACATGCTTTTATTAGTGGCATGGTAGGAAGCTATACTAACCTGGAAAAAAGACCTTACTGCTTGTGCAAGCAAGCTACAAGGTTTATACCGTTAGGAATAGCGGTAGATAAATTGGAATTAAAGACTACTAAAAAGTTTGTGTCTACGTACCTGCACGATATGAAAGGTGAAGCAGATACATTTACTGAAGAGTTTTACGGATATATGCAGGATGCTTTTAAAAGGATGAAGTAACTAATGTTATTAAAAGAACTACCAGACGCATTAAAACCATTTGGTTACCACGGTGTACACTTTTCAGGGGCAGTGAGTAATAAGGACTGGTTAGCTGATTGTCCTTTTTGCGGAAAGGAAAAAGCTTTTTCAGTCCACAGTGAAACATCCCAATTTACTTGCCATAGCAGGGAAGAAGTCTGTGGTGTATCAGGTAATAAAACTACCTTCCTAGAGTTTTGGCTAGAAGTATGTAAAGCAGAAACTACTGCTGAACACTGGAAGCAATTACAGGAAGATAGGGATGGACTACCCTACACAGTTTTTAAACGTAACCACCTTGCATGGGATGAATACAATGGTAGGTGGTTAGTGCCTACCTTTAATAAAGATGGTAGGGTATGGGATATTAGAAACTGGAAGAAGGGCAGCAAGATTAAAAGCACTGCTGGAACTTCACCAAAGCTATGGGGTCTGGATGCTCTATTTAACTCTTCACCTAAAGCTAGGGTATGGGTTTGTGAAGGTGAATTTGATGCACTAGCATTAAAGTGGTTACTGGCTAGGGCAGGGTTTAGTACTGATGTAGTGGTATCTACACCGGGTGCAAAAGTCTTTAGGTCTGAATGGGTAGAGTTAATAGGAAGCAGGAACGTTATAGTATGTCCTGATAACGATGGTGCAGGTGATGCCATGGCAGAAAAATGGTACAGGGGTTTAAGCACTAGAGATAAAGGAAGCCTGAAGTTTTTTAATTACCCTGAAACCATGGAAGCAAAAGTAGACATAAGGGATTTAATTACCACTGCTGTTATAGAAAATGAGATACCAGCTAAACGGTATTACAAACGTTTAAGGAGCATGATAAAAGAAACCCATACTGCTATGCCCTTTGATGGGCAAGAGGATATAGAAGCAGCTAAGACTGGTAAACGAAAGAGTAGTAAAGCAGTAGACTATAACCCAGAAACCATACCGAGTTTCCAGCAGGTGCTAGACGTATTCAGTAGTTACTTTAAACTTACACCGGATTACATTCTAGCCTTGCAAGCTGCTTTTGCAGTACACCTTTCCACTAACTGGCAGGGAGAACCCGTCTGGTTATTTCTCTGTGGTTCACCGGGGTCTGGTAAAACAGAAATCCTTTGCAGTATGGAAGACGTACCTGATACCCTCTTTAGAAATTCAGTTACAAGTAAGAACCTAGTTAGTGGGTTTAACACTAACGGTAAAGCAGACCCATCTTTAATTCCAAAGATGATAGATAAATGCACCATCTTTAAAGACTGGACTGAAGTTCTAAATAGTAACCCTAACTTCATAGAGGAAACGTATTCTGCTATGCGTCACTTTTTCGATGGGAAAGTAGATAAGTCTTTTGGTAATAATGTAGAAAGGTTTTATGTAGGCAAAGGTAACGTGTTAGCTGGTGTTACTAATATCATCCACGGTAGGAATGATGCAAGCTGTGGTGAACGTTTCCTAAAGCTACAGCTTCCAGCAGTGAAGTCTGGTATGCGTAGAAAGATTATCCTGCAAGCTATCAGGGGCATAGGTGCAAAGGAAGAGAACAGGGAAGCAGTTAGAAATGTAGTGGAAGCTTTCTTAAATCGTCTGGTTCCATATCCACCTGGAAAATGTTTACCCCGTTTCTATGAAGATAAGATAGAAGCACTTGTTAACCTGATTGCTTTCTTACGTCAAAAGGTGGAATGGACCTATAGTAGGGAAGGGGATATTTTACAAGTTAAACCAGAACCAGAACTACCTACACGTTTAGCAGTGCAGTTAGCTAAACTAGCTATGGCTAACATGATAATACTAGGGAAGGATAAAGTAGATGGTGAAGTATTCAAACTGGTAGAACGTGTTAGCTATGATACTGCTTATGGTTTTGGTTTAGATATTATTACCGCCATGATGGAAAAGAACGATGGTAAAGCAATAACCATTAATGAACTGGTGGAGCTAACAGGACTGCCATACCAAACCGTACTACGTAAGATGAAGGACTTACTACAAACTGAAATAGTTATTAAGTCTACATTGAAGAAGTATAGAAGGGGTGCTAACCCCGGTGGTTATATCGTCACCAAAGAAGTTAGGGACTTGTGGACTGCTGCAAACCTGCAAGAGGGGATAGAACACGTTAAACGAAGTTCAAACTTAAAGAGGAAAGGAAGGGGTTACCATGATTAAGAAATGGTATCTAACTTGTGACTGTGGAGAAAATGCAGAAGTAGATGGTAACCTATCTAAACGGAAAGCAAATAACCACTTTGTAAAGCATGGGTGGAGAAAACGCGCTGGGGTCTGGTATTGTCCCTACTGCATAGCACAATTACAGGAATCTAAGATAGCACCTTACTTAACCATAAGGGGTACAGGAAGTGAAAGCTAGAAGGAAGAAAGAAGTAAACGTACTATCCTTGTTTGATGGGATAGGTGCAGCAAGGATAGCTTTGGATAGAGTAGGCATCAGGTACGATAACTACTATGCATCTGAAATAGATGGTTACGCTATGAAGATAATGCAGAACAATTATCCAGACACTATACAAGTAGGTGACGTTACCAAGCTGGATGGGTTTACCCTACCTAAAGTATTTTTACTGGTGGGTGGTTCACCATGTACGGGGTTCACCAGACGGGGAAAGAAACTAAACTTTGCAGATAGGCGCAGCAGTCTTATCTTTGAATACTACAGGCTACTTTGTGAAACCAGACCTAAATACTTCCTGCTGGAAAATGTCTTTATGAAACGGGAATGGTTAGACGTTATAAGCAGCATGCTTGGGGTGGAACCCATTAAGATTAATTCCAGCTTGGTTAGTGGGCAGCATAGGGTAAGGTACTACTGGACTAACATAGAGGGGGTTACACTACCGGAAGATAAGCAGCTAGCCTTTAGTGATGTACTGGAAGACGTTATAGATGATGTACCCCACTACGATGAAGCAGATTTCAGGAAGAGGAAGAAGAAGCAGATAAGAATGAATAGCATAGCGATAGACCCAGATAAGGCTACTACCGTTATGGCTAGTAACGCTAGGACGTATGAAGGGAACTATACGGTAATGTCTAATGGACTTGTACGTAGAACCATACCACTAGAGATAGAAAGGCTACAGACGATACCAGACGGTTACACCCGTTTCGTAAGTAATGCACAAAGGTATAGGGCTTTAGGTAATTCCTTTACCGTGGATGTTATCGCGCATATCCTTAACTACATGAAAGGAGTTTAGACGATGGTTAGCAAAGACACAGACCTAGTAGGCAAAAGGGTTAGGTTTGAATGGGAAGATGAAGAGTTAATAGAAGGTGATATAGTGGGCTTAGATTCTGCTGTATCGCATGAACTGAATGGTATACCCTTTTACCTTGTACGGTGGAAAGAACACCATGGGGTAACCAGAAGGGAATACGTACCAAAGGATAACATAAAGGAAGTTATACTATGAAAGTAAAAGCAAGGAAGAAAAAGAAATTAACCGTTAAGGTTAAAAGCAAAGCTAAGAAGAAGGAGAAACGGAACCCATTAGAGATAGTGCCAGTGGATAAGATACCATTCTTTAACTATGAAGCTGGAAGCAAAGAACACCTTAACTATGTTATGGGTAAATACTGGCTAGCTGTAGCATGGGCTGAACAGGTACGCATGCAGTGCAGTAGTTTAAAGGATGAATTTCTATCTAATGAAGCTACGCATAACCTGCTTCTGGATAGTGGAGTAGTAGAACGTATTAAGCACCTGGAACGGGAAACCATTTCTATAGTGCAGGACATAGTAACCCAAGCTAAAGAAGATTTCCCTGAAATGAAATTACCCGTAACATGGGATGGTAAGTAATGTTTACTAACGTTTATAAATGCATGTTAGCTTATGTCTTTGGTTTTACTTTAGGCATGGGTGTAGAAGCAGCAGTATTTTATTTTACTGGCATCAGTATA
>Ga0180437_10005009_pt1 | contig 18436 bp, 11 predicted proteins | sample SS_ome_4_FD_132410 | JGI IMG/M metagenome (GOLD analysis project Ga0180437, IMG submission 132410) | Hypersaline lake sediment archaeal communities from the Salton Sea, California, USA - SS_3_D_1 metaG | ecosystem: Environmental > Aquatic > Non-marine Saline and Alkaline > Hypersaline >... | reverse complement strand
GGAAAGCGCCGTCTGCGGATCGATGACGGAACAACAGGAAGACCAAGCTCTCCTGCGTTCCTTCTTCGCTTACGCAAAACTACCACTGTGAATACGATCATTTACTACGCAAGGCTCAATAGTGATCCGAAAAGGGGTCAGACCCCCTCGATTTAAGGGGGCTGACCCCTTTTCGGATAGGCTCTTAAGCCCGCAGAGGTCGACCAGCGTGGGCAAGAGGTCGGTCACGTGGACCATCGCGCCCACGTCGCCGGGCGCGCGGAGCCCCCCGCGAGGCCAGCGGATGAAACAAGGCACTCGGTGTCCGCCCTCGTAGAGGCTGGCCTTGGCCCCGCGCATGCCGGCGTTGTACACCTTGATCCCGCCCGTGCCCCCGTTGTCGGTCATGAAGATCAAGAGCGTGTTCTCGCGCAGACCGGTCGCCTCGAGCATTTCGTCGAGCCGGGCCACGTTGTGGTCGATGTTGGCGACCATGGCGAAGAACCCGGCCGTGTCGCGATCGAGGTGCTTGTACGGCTCTTTGTACTCTTCCGGGGCGAAGAAGGGCCCGTGCGGCGCGTTGGTCGAGAGATAAACGAAGAACGGCTCGCCGGCCTTGCGGCGCTCTTCGATCCACTGCATGGCCTGGTTGAACCAGACGTCGGTGCAGTAGCCGGGAAAGTGCTTGAGCGCGCCGTCGGTGCGGAAGAAGTCGTCGAAGTAGTCGTTGTTGAAGTAGTCGGGCGTGGAGGTGATCCCCCAGCCCAGGTGATAGACGGTCCGCTGGAACCCGCGGTCCTCGGGCCGGTGCGGGTAGTTGTCGCCCAGGTGCCACTTGCCGAAGATCGCCGTGCGGTAGCCGCTTCGGGCGAAGATCTCCGGCATGGTGGGAAGGCCGCGGCGCGTGAACGTCCGCCCGGAACACGCGCAACAGGCCCCGTTGCGCAACGCCGCCGTTCCCGTCAACAGCTCGCTCCGCGTGGGCGTACACATCGGAGCGACGTGAAAGTCCACAAGCCGGACGCTTTCGTCGTGCAGCTTGTCGAGATACGGCGTCTTGAGCACGGGGTTGCCGTGGCAGGAAAGGTCGCCGTAGCCCTGATCGTCGGTGAGGATGAGGACGACATTTGGTACACCGCCGTCTTGCGGGTGTTCACCGCAGGTTCCCGTGCTCACTGACAGAGATAGGGCGACGCCGGTGAGTATGAATGTAGGTACTCCGTGTAGCAATGCGCCTGGCAGGTAAGAGCGGGAATGTTCCCCGCGGTTCGGTGTGGGCTGCATCGGGGCACCTCCGTTTGGCTTGGGCGGTTGCCTGGTCGTCGGACTCGCACGGCCGGATCAGGACTTCAGTATCGACGGTCGAGGGTCGCGGGTCAACGCGCCCGGCCCGGGGGCCCGGAAAAGGAGTGTGCTCCTCAATGTGCAGCCGGGCAGCCATCGAGACCGAAAGTTGGCCGCGGACCGAAAACCCTGATCCGACCGAACTGCGACGAACCGGCGCAGGACGCAGAATCAGTGCTTGCGGGCGCGGAACTCGATCGTCTGGCCGACTTGCGTGTCCAGCTCGACGATACCCTTCTCGTCCGGCGTCAATGGCAGGGTCCTGCCGTCGGGACCCACGGCTTCGATCCCCCGCCAGGGGCTGAGCAGGCGGAGGCGGCCGCCGGCGGTCGACTCGACCACAACCGGTCCGACGGTTCCCTTCTCGCAGGCCGCCGAGACGAGGAACCCGCCCTGGGCTCGCAATTGGTGGAAACGTGCCGGCTTGTCCCGCGGCCAGGCGGGGAACACCCGCACCACGTCGGCGACGCTTTGCAGCAACAGCTCATTTACGGCCATCGACGCCGCGAACTGCTCGGTATAATGGCCGAAGTCGTTGAAGCGATACCGCGGCTCGTTGCGGTTGAGCGTCAACGTGCCGTTGGGGCGCAGCCGTGCGGTCAACTCCTCGCGAACCCAGGGGAGCGTTTCGGGCATACTCAACCGGGCCCGGGAGACGGAGAGCATGATGGCCGCGTTGTTCCCGTTCCACTGCAGCCGGTCGATCGTCCGTGAAAGCAGCTCCTTCCGGGCTTCAGGCGACCAGAAGGTCACCACGTCGCCGGGGAAGACGGGCGTCGCCGGCACTGAAATGTTGTAGCCGATCGGCGGCGCGCCTTCGACGTCGACCACCACGGGCTCCTCGTCGCCCGAGAGCGGATAGTCGGGCAGCAGGGACGCGGCCCGCTGCCACCGGGCCACCATCTCGGCGTCGCGTCCCAGCGTCCGCGCACCCTCGATCGCCGCCTGGAACGTGTATCGGAACATGCCCAGGCAAAACGCGCAGTTGCGATTCCGTTCGAACCGCTTGGTCCAGCCCCAGTGTTCCGGCGAGACGGTGGGCGCCAGCACGATCTTTCCGTCGTCGGTCTTCTCACACCCTGCGATGAAGTGCGCCTGGAAGTTGGCAACGTCGCGGACCACCGGATAGGCGACCTGCTCCAGCAGCTCGCGCGACGGCTCGTACTTGTAATGCCACCAGACCGGTTGCGCCGAAAATCCGGCAACGCCGAGCGTCCAACCCCAAACGTGGTGGATGTATTGACGCCGCGTCGGTCCCTGGCACGCCTCCGGCGGCGGCTCGAACGCGAACAGGACGTGCGGTATGTAGGCGCCCTCGAACCCGAACAACTCCTTGCACAACCATCGGGCCCGCGGCATGTAATCGACGATCAAGCGGTCGTACGGCTCGGACAGCTCGGGGTGGTTGCTGCTGTAGACCGACCAGTAGGTCGACTGGATGTTGTAGTTCGTGTGAAAATCGCCGTGCCAGGCCGGGCCGTCGCTGATAAGGGAAGCGAACAAGCCGGGCGAAACGGCCCCCGGCCGGATCACGCAGCGGAGGAAGTACAGATTGCGGTACCATAGGGCCCGCAAGACGGGGTCGTCCAATTCAAGTCCGCTCCGGGACCAGAATCGCTCCCAAGCGGCCTCGTGCGTTTTCACGATAGCGCCCGGCGCGGCCGCCAGGGCGTCGCCGGCCAGCTTGATCGCCGCGGCTTTGGGGTCCTGGGCTTCGCGGCCCGTGACTACGGCCACGGCCTTTCGCTCGCCGCGCGTCGCCAGGGCCACGGCAAAGCCCAAACCCTCCCAGCCGGGGTCGCCGGGGATTTGCTGCACGATGGTTTGCACCTCCGGTTGCGGCTGCCCTTCCTCCGGCTCGGGCAAGTCGCGCGAGTGGGCGGCCTTCAGCCCGCCGGCGCCACCCCCGTCGATGAGGATCACGTTGCGATCGGCCAGCGCGCGGATCGTGGCCTTGGGGATGCCGTGGTTGTTGCCCTCGACGGTGGCCACGGCCCGGCGGATGTCCAGCCGAGCGGGCGACGTGGGTTCCGGCTTCATCTGAAGATCGACGTTCACCTTGCCCTGGGGACCCACCAGCGCTACTTCCTCGAAGCGGTTCTCCGCCGGCTTACCGTCTTCAGTCCATGTATAGAGGATCACCTGGCCGGCGATCACGTCCTTGGGTATCGTGAAGGTCTGCACGGTCGCTTCGGTCGGCGTCTCCTGCCAGCCGCTACCGAAGAAGCCTTTCCCTTCGGTGTCCATCAGGTCGACGTAGAATCGGGCGTTCTCCGTGCCGGAGAGTTTCACGTGCAACTCAGGGTAGTCCCCCGTCTCGATCCGAACGGGACCGTAGGCGAAGCCGTTCGAGGCTTCGGCTCTGCCCTCGATGCCCATCACGCCGATGCCGTCGCGGTATTCCCAGGTGTTCGTGGTGCCCTGCGCGCGAATGCGGGTCCAGTTGGGCTGTGCCGGCGTCGCGCCGAGCACGAGACGTGCACAGACACGAGGGCAGGGGTAGGGATGGGCATGGTAGCTGTCCGGCCCCTGCCACTCGACGCCCTCGTCGAGGATGACGGAGCCGTTCTGGGCCTTCGTCGCCCCGTGATCGAATGCCCACTTCTTGACCAGCTCGAGCGTCGGCAGCGGCGGATCGCGCTCGGCGTCCAGCCGTGCGTCCCACACGTCGTTCTTGGTAAGGTTCAACTTCAATTGGCCGCGGTCCGAATAGATCAACGCATTGAGGTCCCCGTTGCCGATCAACAGTGCGTAGTCCAGAACGCTGTCCAGCCGACCGACGGTGAGCGCCGCCGCGTCCAACGCCTCGGGAAACGGAATCGCGTCGTCGGCCCCGGCGCCGAGACGCATCCAGAGGACTGCCAGACACGCCGCCCCCAGTCGCCATGGTGTTGCGCGCACCCTATTCTCCTTGGGCTGTTGGAACGTGCCGCGGAAGATCACCGAGCTTCCTTGGTGATTCTGCCCGACCGTAGACCACGCCGTCGCCTTCGACCAGGATGCGGCCCGAGGGGCACAGCGGCTCGGTTCATCTTTCCCTCCGGCCGGCCAAAGTCCGATACTTGGGCCACCCCTTGCCCACCCAGTATACTTGATTCGTCCCCTCCGGGCGCCCCTCCGCGCCGTCTTGCCGCGGTTGGAGGCATTCGTCGACGGCTTTCGGTATAATCTCCTTGGCAAGCAAGATAACACGAACACCCGGCGAGGTGACACCGTGCAAACGAGAATCGTGGCAGCCCTACTACTGCAACTGGGCACCCTCTGTTTGTTGGCTTCCCTTCCGGCCTCGGCGGCGTCCGCTGCCGGTACAGCTCGGGTAAGCCCGGCCGATGCGGGGAATGTGAAGAAGATCCTGGCCGACGCGGGTTACACGGGCGGGCTGATCGTCCACCTGGGCTGCGGCGACAGGCGCCTGACCGCCGCATTGCACACCGGCGACGGGTCGGTGGTCCAGGGGCTGCAGTCCGACCCCGGCCGGGTTGCGGAAGCCCGGCGGCACATCCAGGACCTCGGTCTGTACGGGAACGTGTCGGTGGACGTGTTCGACGGCAAACGCCTCCCCTATGCCGACAACCTGGTGAACCTCCTGGTGGTCGAAGACCCCGCCGACGTGCCGCAGTCGGAGATGCTGCGGGTCCTGGTGCCCGGCGGCGCGGCCGTAACGCTCGACGCGAAGCACGCGCCCGTCGACTCTTTGCGCAAGCCGTGGCCCGCGGAGATCGACGCGTGGACCCACTTCCTCCACGATGCCAGCGGCAACGCCGTGTCGAGCGACCGCCGGGTCGGCCCGCCGCGGCGCCTGCAATGGGACGGGGGGCCGCGATGGAGCCGGAGCCATGAAACCGACATGAGCCTCACCGCGGCCGTCACGTCCGGCGGCCGGCTGTTTCACACCATTGACGAAGGGCCCGTCGGCATCCACGAGACCCCGCAACCCCGGCGGCGCCTGCCCGACAAGTGCTCGCTGGTGGCCCGCGACGCCTTCAACGGGATCGTGCTGTGGAAACGGCCGATGGTCGGGTGGGGAAGCGCGGCCTGGGACGCCGACCGGTGGCATTGGGGCAAGGGCGATCAGCTCTGGTCGTCGCCGCTTACGCTGCCGCGCCGGCTGGTCGCGTCCGGCGACCGGATTTACGTGACGCTCGGCTTCCGTGCGCCCGTCTCCGAGCTGGACGCCGCCACCGGCAAGACGCTCCGCGAGTTTCCCGAGACCGACGCCGCCGAGGAGATCGTTTCCAGCGAGGGCATCCTCGTGGTTCGCGTCCGCGACGTGTCCTCGTCTTCCCCCCGCCGCGAGTCCATCACGGCCCTTGACCTCGAGTCGGGAAGCTTGCTCTGGCAACTGCCGGTCGAGGCCGTTTGCGATCTGACCCTGGCCGCCTCGGCCGGGCGCGTCTGCTTCCACACCACCCAGGAGCTGGTGGCCGTGGACCTGCGCACCGGAAAGCCGCTCTGGAAGGCCGCGGACGCCCCGCCGTCGCGGCGCCCGACGACCGAGGGCACGCTGGTCATGGCCGACGACGTGGTACTGTTCGCCGCGGGGCCGCGCGTCGAGGCCCGCTCGACCGACGACGGCGAGCTGCTGTGGAGCGGTAAGACGAACACCAGCTTTCGGGGCATGCCCGACGTGTTCGTCATCGACGGACTCGCGTGGGTGGGGACGCTCACCACCACCGGCCTCGACCTCGCGACCGGCAAGGTGGCCCGGCAGATCGAGCCCGGGCACCTCTACACCGGCGGGCATCACCCCCGCTGCTACCGCGGCAAGGCCACGGAGGACTATCTGCTGTGGTCGAAGCGGGGCGTCGAGTTTCTGGACCTGAAGTCGGACCGTCACATGCGTCACGACTGGGTCCGCGGCACGTGCCGCTACGGCATCATCCCGGCCAACGGCCTGCTCTACGCGCCGCCGCATCCGTGCTTCTGCTATCCGGGCGTCAAGCTAACCGGGTTCAACGCCTTGGCTCCGGCGAGGGATGAGGGGCTAGGGGCCAGGGATGAGGGACAAGGGAGGAGAGAAGAGATAGCACCCCGGCTCGAAAAGGGGCCCGCCTATCAGGCACTCACCCCTGGCCCCTCGCCCCTCATCCCTTCTGCCGACTGGCCCACCTACCGCCACGACAACGCCCGCAGCGGGTGCGCGGGGACCGAGGTTTCCACCGACATCGAGCGCAAGTGGAACACGCCGCTCGGCGGAAAGGTGTCGCCGCCCGTGTTGGCCGACGGCCGGGCGTTCGTCGCCGAGGTCGATGCCCACCGCGTCACGTGTATCGACGCCCGCGACGGCTCGCGCCAGTGGAGCTACACCGCGGGCGGACCGGTCGACTCCCCGCCGACGATCCACCGGGGGCGCGTGCTGTTCGGCTGCACTGACGGCTCGGTGTATTGCCTGCGGGCACAAGACGGGGAGCTCGCCTGGCGCTTCCGCGCAGCCCCTTCGGAAAGACGGATCGTGTCTTACGGCCGCCTCGAGTCGGCGTGGCCGGTGCATGGGAGCGTCCTGGTCGAAAACGACAAGGTCTACTTCGCGGCGGGCCGGTCGTCGTTCCTCGACGGCGGCATCTACCTCTTCGCCCTGGACGCCGCCACCGGCCAGGTCCGGCACCGGGCCCGGCTCGACGGCCCCTGGCCCGATCTGAGCGCTCCCTGCGGGCGGGCCCACGAGATGGATGGGAGCAAGAACGATATCCTCGTCGCTGCCGGCGGGGAGCTGTTTCTGACGCAGAACGTATTCGACCTCGAGCTCCGTCCGCTCGAATCACCCAAGATCGCCAAGTGGGGCGCCCGGCGGACCGACCTGCACCTGGTGGCCACGGGCGGTTTTCTGGACGACTCGGGCTTCGACCGGCTGTACTGGATGCACGCCCGCCGCTGGCCCGGCTTGTACGTGGCAGTGGGGGCGCCAAAGGCGGGCCAGATCCTGGTGTTCGACGAGGAGACCACCTACGGACTGCACACCTTCACCACGAAGTTCAGCCGCAGCCCCTACTTCGCCCCGGGGACCGAAGGCCACGAGCTGTTCGCCGACTTCAGCGATAACGAACCCGTGTTGCCCGAAGAGTCGGCCAGGCGCGAACGGGGCACCATGTTCCGCGAGCGTCCGCCGAAATGGTCGGTGCAGATCCCCGTGCGGGCGCGGGCCATGGTCCTGGCCGGGAAGACTCTGTTTCTGGCCGGCCCGCCCGACGTGATCGACGAGCGTGACCCGTACGGGGCCTTCGAGGGTCGCAAGGGCGGCCTGCTCTGGGCCGTCTCAACGGTCGACGGCACGCGGCTCGCCGAATATACTCTCGAAACGCCGCCGGCCTTCGACGGGCTGATCGCGGCCGGCGAGCGCCTATTCCTCACGACGGCCGATGGCTGCGTGTCGTGCTGGGAGTAAGCCCCGACAAGCCGGATCATTTGATTTTTCCGTTTCTGAGTACGAAACTTGGTGTCTTTCGTACGACGGCCTTCCAAGGCCGTCGAGCGCTTCGATGCGACGGCCTTGGAAGGCCGTCGTACACCCAGAAACGGAAGATCTAATCACTCCAACCCGGGAGATCAAACCATGCAACACAAGACGCGGATGTACGTGTCGGTCGGCTTTGCCGCCGTGGTGCTTCTGTTGGGCGGCATGACGAGCCGCGCAGCCGCACTGCAAGCGTCCGAGCAGGAGTCGGCGCAGCAGATCCTCGAGGCGACCGGCGTCCGAGGCGGACTGGTCGTCCACTTAGGCTGCGGCGACGGCCGGCTCACGGCCGCGCTGCGCCCGAACGACCGCTACCTCGTTCACGGGTTGGACCGAAGCGCCGAGAACGTGCAAGCGGCCCGACGATACTTGCGGTCGCTCGGCGTCTACGGCCCGGTCTCGATCGACCGGTGGATGGGCGACCGGCTGCCCTACGTCGACAACCTGGTGAACCTCGTCGTGGCCGAAGACCCGGGTGCCGTGACCACGGACGAGGTGATGCGTGTGCTCGCGCCGGGCGGCGTGTCCTACGTGAAACACGACGGCCGGTGGACGAAGTCCGTCAAGCCGCGCCCCGACGACATCGACGAGTGGACCCACTTCCTGCACGGTCCCGACAACAACGCCGTAGGAGCCGACCGCGTGGCGGGCGAGCCGCGATCGATCCAGTGGATCGCGGAGCCGCGGTTCGGCCGCAGTCACGAGGAGCTGGCCAGCATCAGCACGGCCGTGACGGCCGGCGGCCGGGTCTTCTTCATCGCCGACGAGGCGCCGTATGCCTCGATCCGCTTCCCCGGCGAGTGGCGGCTGGTCGCCCGCGACGCCTTCAACGGCACGCTCTTGTGGAAACGGGAGATCCCCCAGTGGAACGATCACCTGCGGCATTTCCGTTCCGGGCCGGTGCATTTGCAGCGGCGGCTGGTTGCTTCGGGCGATCGCGTGTACGCCACGCTCGGCCTGGCCGCGCCGGTGACCGGACTGGACGCCGCCACCGGCCAGACCGAACGGGTCTACGAAGGCACCGAGCACACCGAGGAGATCCTCGTCCACCGCGGTGTGCTGTACCTCGTGGTGGGCACGTCGGAAAACCAGCGCACCGGCGGCGGGCTGCACCGGCGCGGCGAGCCCGAGCCGACCGACTTCCGCTATATTGCCGCGGTGGACGCCGACACCGGCCGCCGGCTCTGGAAGCACGACTTCGGCCACGGCGATTTCCTCTTGCCGCTCACACTGGCGGTCCGCGGCGGCAGCGTGTACTGCCAAACCACCGCGGGCGTGATGCGGCTCGACGCCGAATCGGGAAGCGTGGTGTGGCAGACGCCCCGGGCCACGCCGGCCCGCCGCATGGGCTTTTCGGCACCCACGCTGGTGGCGACCGACACTGTCGTGCTCTGCGCCGACCGCGAGCCCTCGCCCCAAAAACCCGAGGACGCGCCCAGCACCGACGGCCGGGTCGCCTGGGGTGTTCACGGCTGGGACGAGCCGGGCTTCTCCCGCCGCGGCCCGAGCAAGCTTCGGGCGTACTCCGCGAATGACGGAAAGGAGCTGTGGAGCGCCGACTGCGCGGAACAGTACAACGCCCCGGCCGACGTCTTCGTCGTCGACGGCGTGGCCTGGCTGGGAACGAGCTTCCGTGGATACGACCTCCAGACCGGCGAGCCCGTCCGGCAGCTCAAGTGGCAGGGCGCCCGCGTGGCCATGCCGCACCATCGCTGCTATCGCAACAAGGCCACCGAGAAGTTCATCTTCACCGGCCGGTCGGGAATCGAGCTGGTCAGTTTCGACAACGGCTGGATCGGCAACAACAGTTGGGTCCGCGGCACCTGCCAGTACGGCGTGATGCCGGCCAACGGCCTGGTCTATGCCCCGCCCAACGCCTGCGCGTGCTACAACAAGGTAAAGGTCCTGGGCTTCTTCGCCGGGGCGACCGAGAGAGACGACGCGGAAGACGAGCAGCCCGCCGCACGGCTGGAGAAAGGCCCCGGCTATCCGTCGGCAAGCGACGCGCCGGGTTCGGCGCCCGAGGCGCCGGCCGGAGCCTGGCCCATGTACCGCTGCGACAACGCGCGGAGCGGATGCGCCGCCACGTCGGTGCCGGCCAAGCTCGAGCAGAAGTGGTCCGTCGAGATCGGCGGGCGCCTAACCCAGCCGATCGCCGCCGGCGGTCGCGTCTACGTTGCCGCAACCGACGCGCAGACCGTCTACGCGCTGTCCGCCGCCGACGGCAAGGAACTCTGGAGCTTCACGGCCGGCGGGCGCATCGACAGCTCGCCGACGTTCTATCGCGGCACCCTCCTGTTCGGCTCGGCCGACGGGTGGGTCTATTGCCTCAGGGCCGACGACGGGGCGCTCGCCTGGCGGTTTCAGGCCGCGCCCAAGGTGCGGCTCGTCGGCGCGTTCGATCGGCTCGAATCGATCTGGCCGGTCCACGGCTCGGTGCTCGTGCAGAACGACACCGCCTACGTGGTTGCCGGGCGCAACAGCTATCTCGACGGCGGCCTGGTCCTCTTCCGGCTCGACCCGCGCACGGGGAAGGCACTGTCCAAGACGGGCATCTGTCACGTCGATCCGGAGACGGACCGGCAGATCGGCCGCGAGCCCTCGGGCGGCTTCGACATGGAGGGCGTCCGGTCGGACCTCCTCTCGGGCGACGGCGAGTCGGTCTTCTTGAAGCACGTGCAGTTCGACCGTGAAGGCCGGAAGCTGGACAAGACCGAGCCCCACCTGTTTTCGGTCGACGGCTTCCTCGGCGAGGAGTGGTTCGTCCGCTCGTACTGGATTCTGGGCACCAGCGTGGGCGCCGGCTGGGGCGGCTGGGCCAACGCGGCGAGCAGTGCGCCGGCCGGCCGCATCCTCGCCCTGGGCGACGACGCGGTCTTCGGCTACGGCCGCACGAGCATCTCCGGCGGACCCACCGGCCACCGCGCCGACGCCTACCACCTCTGGCGGCGGGACCGCAAGCCCACTTCGGCCGGCGAGCCCCAAGCGAAGAAGCCCCGCAAACGCGGAAGAGGCATGGCCCCGCCCGTCTGGTCGGATGACAAATCGCTCGTGGTCCGGGCCATGGCGCTCACGCCCGAGCGGTTGTTCGTCGCCGGCCCGCCCGACCTGGGAAAGAAGACTCCCGGGCTGCTCGCCTTCGAGAACCCCGACGAGGCCCTGGCCGCCTTGCGCGGGCGTCGCGGCGTGCTGCTGCGGGCCGTGGCGACCGAAGACGGCTCGACGCTCGCCGAGCACGAGCTGCCGGCCCTGCCCGTCTTCGACGGCATGTCGGCCGCCGAAGGCAAGCTGCTGCTCGCGCTGCGCAACGGGACCGTCGTCTGCTGGGCGGGGCGGTAGCACGGGGCGGACAGCCCCGCCTCTTCGACCAACGGCCGCAATTCGCTGAACTGCACCGGTCACATCGACCTGGTGCGGTTCCCTGCCTCCGGCTGAGCTTCTCAGGCGTGCCGGACCTCCGCGCGCAAGAGGTCGTTCCACACGGGCGGCCGGCACCCATCATCCGGGGGGCGGTTTAGCCCGGCGTGTCTCGTGTCGGCCGGACAATTGACCGCGGCACGCCCCACCGAGGGGGATGCTAACCTCGGATTTCCCAAGAGTTTACGGTTCGTGCTCCCGAGAGACCCGCGTGGTCGAATTGCTGAGCCGGGGGGTGGTCGTTGGAATACCGCGCGAAATGGGCTAGACTGCCCACCCGGCGGACGAGCCGTCCTCACGCGCGGGGGGCGACGCGCCAGGTGTCTGCTTCCGGGCGTGGTTGAGGGTCACTGGCAGCGGGTCTTCTTTGCAGGGGGAAGAAACATGGGCGACGCGGAGAGGAAGGGCACGCGGGTTACGTTTCTGGATCAGACCGGCGCCAAATCGGTCGAAGCGGTCATCGCCGACACGGTCACGGTCAAACGGATCTTGCCGAACATCATCACCAAGATGAACCTGCCGGTGATGGGTCCGGACGGTCAGCCGATGAGTTACAGCCTCGATCACAAGGAGGGTGGCAAGCGGTTGACCGAGGATCAGACGCTGATCAGCGCCGGGGTGACCGAGGGCGACCACCTGATCGTCTATCCGGAAATCGTCGCGGGGTGTTTAGCGCCGGGGTGTTGAGCACCCGAGCGGCCGCCGGCGGAAACACCCGTCACTTGTCCCGTTTGCCGCCCGACGGAGGAGCCAGGCATGCGCGATTCGCCGAGAGTGCGCCGGCTGCGCAGCGATCTCAGGGTGCTCGAGGCATTGAAGGCCGAGAGCACCATTCTGGATTTCGAGTCCACGGGGAACCCGCCGGATGCGTACCTGGTCAGGTTCCGCGGCAAGGGGCTGGCGCCGTCGATAATGGCGGGGCCGCCGCAGATACAGGATCTGCACGAGGTGAGCATTCGCCTGGGCGCCTCGTATCCCCGCGTGATGCCCGAAATGCACTGGCGCTCGCCGATCTTCCATCCCAACATCTCCGGGGCCGGCATGGTGTGTCTGGGTGGATACGGAAACTATTGGGTGCCGAGCCTGAACCTGGACGAGTTGTGTGAGATGTTGTGGGACATGATTCGATATGCGAACTACGACGTGACGAGTCCTTACAACCGGGACGCGGCCGACTGGGCGGCCGGCCAGCGGCAGCACCGGTTTCCCCTCGATCCCCGTCCGATACGCGACAAGCTGGCCAAGGTCCCGCCGCTTCCCCCGGCGCGGCCGGCCGCGGCCGAAGAGGTGCTGTTCTTGGGCGACGAGGAAGAGGCCCTTCCCGCGGAGGTCGGTCAGCCGGAGGATCCGGACATCCTGATCATCGAGTGAAACGGCGGCGCGCATGATCCAGCCGACGCACAAGCCGGTCCCGGCGGGCAACGCCGCCGCCGTCACCCGGGTAGGGACCATCCACCCCGACGCGCCGGCCATCTACGTCTTCGAGCACGTGCTGGCCGCCGTGATTCGCTATTCCGAGACGGATCTGAGGCGCGAGCTGGGCGGGTTCCTGCTCGGCGGTCTGCACCACGATCGCCGGGTATACGTGGAGGTGCGGGCGTTTCTGCCGGCCGTCGCGACCTCGTCGGGCACCACGTCGCTCAGGTTCACGCACGATACCTGGGCGGCGATGACCCGCCGGGCCGAAGCGGGCTATCCGGGCGAGCTCGTGCTCGGCTGGCAGCACACCCATCCGGGGCTGGGCGTGTTCCTCTCGGCCCACGACGTGTTCATCCACCGCCATTTCTTTTCCCAGCCGTGGCAGATCGCGATGGTGGTCGATCCCCGCAGCCGGCAGCTCGCGCTGTTTCAATGGCGCGGCAGTGAAGTGGTCGACTGTGGATTCATGCACGTGCAGCGAGATCCCCAACCTACTGCGAGATAGGTGGCCGCCATGACGGACGAAGTCTTGCGGATCGACGAACAGGACCGCTACTCGCGCTTCCGGCTGATTGCCTGGTGGGATCAAGACAAGCTCGCCGCCGCCCGGGTGCTGGTCGTCGGTGCCGGGGCCCTGGGAAACGAGGTGCTCAAGAACCTGGCCATGCTGGGCGTGGGACACGTCTACGTCGTCGATTTCGACGAGATCGAGGAGTCGAATCTCACCCGCAGCGTGCTGTTCCGCTCGCGCGACCGGGGGCGCCCCAAGGCCGACGTGGCCGCCGACATGCTCCGCGACATCAATCCGGAGATCACCGTTCGCGCGTTTCGGGGCAACGTCGTCACGGACCTCGGGCTGGGGCTGTTCGCCGAGATGGACGTGGTGATCGGGTGCCTGGACAATCGCGAGGCCCGCCTGTGGGTCAACCGCTCCTGCTGGAAGGTGGGGACCCCCTGGATCGACGGCGGCATCCAGGAGATCAGCGGAGTGGCCAAGGTTTTCGTTCCGCCCGACGGGTCGTGCTACGAATGTGCCATGACCGAGAACGACTACCGGTTGATCAACCTGCGCTATTCTTGTCCGCTGCTGAAACAGGAGGATCTTTTGGCCGGCAAGGTGCCCACGGCCCCGACCATCGCCTCGATGATCGGCGGGCTGCAAACGCAGGAAGCGCTCAAGCTGATCCACGGCATGGAGGTGGCCGCGGGCAGTGCGATGATCTTCAACGGGGTGGCCAACACGTTCTACACCACCCGGTTCCAGCGCAAGGAGGACTGCCTGAGTCACGACACCTGGCCCCCGCCGGTGGAGGTGCCGCTCTCGGCCGAAAACACCGCGGAGGAGTTGCTCGGGGTCGCGCGAGAGCGCGCTTTGCCCGACGGGCCGCTGGCGATCTCGCTGGAGCGCGACCTGGTGGTCTCGGTGGATTGCGCCGCGTGCGGGGCGAGCCGTCGCGTGATGCGGCCCCGCCAACTGGTGAGCATTCGTGAGGTCAATTGCCAAGAGTGCGGCGAGCTGGCCCGGCCCACGCTGGTGCACGCCGTCGGGCAGGATTCGCTCTTGGCCAAGGAGAAGCTGATCGACCTGGGGATCCCGCCGTACGACGTCGTGCGGATTACCTCCGAGGAAGGTGAAGGCGTGTTTCTGCTGTCCGGCGATCGGGATAGGGTGATCTGACCATTGAGGACTTTCGGGAGCTGCGCGGCGGATTCGATGAGCGACCCGGATATCCAGTTCGGCGAGGTGGAACAGGCGACGCCGCTGCGGCGGCGCCGGCCCGATCGCGACCGGCATTTCGCGGTGGTGGACTACGGCACGGCGTCCGGCGGCGACCTGGCGATCTTCGTCGACATGGACGTGCTGGCGGACGTCGAAGCGCACGCCCAAACCGATACCAGCGTGGAGCTGGGCGGCGTGCTGCTGGGCGGGCAGTACGTCGACGAGCACGGCGATCCATTCGTGGTGGTCGCCGACAGCCTCCGCGCCGAGCACTACGAGAGCAGCCGGGGCCATTTCAAGTTCACGCACGACACGTGGACGCAGATCGGCCGCCGGCGGGAGGAGTTCTCCGACGAGCTGCAAATGGTGGGCTGGTACCATACGCACCCGGGTTGGGGCGTGTTTCTCTCGAACATGGACCGCTTCATCTGTGACCACTTCTTTAACCGGCCGCTCGACGTGGCGCTGGTGGTCGACCCGGTCGGCAACGATCGCGGTTGGTTCTATTGGCAAGAGGGCGCCGAGGGGCGATTGCCGCAAACCGGCGGCTTCCGGGTCACGGCGTCCCGATTCCGGCATCGCGAGCTGGCCGCCTACGTCACTCGGCTGGAGGGCAGAATGAGCACGAAACCCGACGTTACGTTCGGCGGGGCACCCGGGGCCCCCGACGTCTCGACCCAGGTGGTCCACGTCATCCGGCCGCAAATGGGGTGGATGGCCGGCGCCATCCTGGCAGTCCTCGTGCTGCAGGCGTGCCTGACTTTGCTGGTGGCGTTGCAGCTCGGCAAGACGGGTGGGGCGAGCGATTCCCGCGCCGATGCCGGACAAGTCGCCCGCGGCGAGCTTCCGCAGAGCCAGCAACGGCAGGCCGCCCTGTCGGAACAACCGGGGCGGCGAGAGTTCGAGCTGCTGCTAAGGCGGGAACGCCTCGACGCCGAGCGCCAATTGCTGGACAAGCTGCTGGGGCACGTCCGAGTCGGCCCGGACGGCAAAGTCGACATCGGGAAGCTGATCGAGGAGAATGAGTCGCAGCAGAGGGAAATCGACCGGTTGACCAAGGCCGACTTTCTGCTGTCGGAACTGACGGAAAGCCACAAGAGGGTCAAGAAGCAGCTCGATGAGTCGTCCGCGCAAATCGGCGAGCTCCAAGAAGCCAAAAAGCGACTACTGGAAGTCAACGGGGCGCTCCGCGGCGAGCTGAGCAAGGTGACCGAATCGCGCGACGAGGCGCTGGCCCAGCTCGAGGTCGCCCGGGCGGAGATCGATCGGCTGAAGTCGCCCGACTCCAAGGCCGAGGGCCAGCAGACCGCCGGGACAGGCGAGCAGTCGCAGCCCGCGGCGGAAGCGCCGGCGCCGGCCGAGCGAGAGCCCGAAGGCCGGATGCCGACGTGGACGATAGCGATCATCGTGGCGGCGGTGCTGGTCCTGACCGCGGTCGCCGCCGCAATCCTGATCAGGCGAAAACGCCTCGCAGCGTTTCGGAAGACCGAGGGTGGACCCAACCGCGATTCGGAGTAAAGGAGAAACGCCGTGTCCAGCACCGAACGGGAGCAGCGCCTGGCGGCCGAGCTTGACGTGATGCGTGCGCTGGCCAAGCAGAGCAGCATTCTGGAGTTCGAGCCCGACGGGGACCCGCCCGACCGCTACACCATTACGTTGCGCGGCCGGGGGATCAAACGCGGAGCTTCCTATGGCGCGGACGTGGAATACGTGGACCAGCACAAGTGCGAGATTCGGCTGGGCTACCGCTATCCCCAACAGCCGCCGGAAGTCCGGTGGCTGACCCCGGTCTTCCATCCCAACATCTCCTACAGCGGATTCGTCAAGCTTGGGGAGTGCGGGCTGACGTGGGAGCAGGATCTGACGCTGGACGTGGTGTGTGAGCGGATCTGGGACCTGGCCCGGCTGGCGTGGTTCGATCTGGACACGGCGAGAGATCACTCGGCCAAGAAGTGGTTCAGCGAGCAACGGGAGGTCAGCCTGCCGATCGACGCCCGGCCGCTCCGCGACCGGGGCGGTCCCTCACCGGCGAACGTGATCCACTACCAGCGCGGTGCGGCGCCCTCGCCGGCGTCGGCCGACGACGGAATCCTCTACATCGGCGAGGACACGCCGACCCCGCCGTTGCCGCGGCGAAGACCGGTCCGCCCACGAAGAGACCAGGACGACGACATCCTCTACATCGGCGACGACTGATCCGGGCATCGTCGATTCGCAAGGGGTGTGAGCGTGGAGGCGATCTTCTTTCTTCTGATCCTCGGCGTGGTTGTCGCCGTGCTGGTCTACGCGGCGCAGCAAAGGGCGGAGCTTCGGAGCTCCTACGAACGTCTTGCCAGTCGGTATGGGGGACGCTGCGAGCCGGGGGGGCTGTTCTCCACACCGTCGGTCCGGTTCAGCCACGACGATGCATGGGTGACGATCGACATCTCCGTCACCGGCGGGAAACACAAGACGTACTACACCCAGGCTCGTTTTTGCTCGCCACGGCTCGGTATTCGCTGCGAAGTGTATCCCGAGGGCCTTTGGTCTCGTGTGGGCAAGTTGATGGGTATGGTCGACGTCGAAATCGGATCGCCGGATTTCGATCGGAGATACATCATCAGCGGCAGTGACCCGGCCACCCTGCGGAGCCTGCTCAACCCCGTCGTGCAGTCGCAGATCGAGCGGCTCCACGGCTTCCTCGGCAACAGCGATATCTACGTCGCCTTCAGCCGGGGTACGCTCCTGGTGAAGAAGCGCTCGCTGATCAGTAACCGCACCCTGCTCCAGCAGTTCGTCCAAATGGCCGTCGAGCTCTACGATCAGGCGGTGCAGGATCTCGATGAGGGGATCGAGTTCGTGCGGCGTACCGAGGCTCCCAAGGCGAGTGAGGTCATCTGCCAGATTTGCGGCGAACCGATCACCTCGCAGGTCGTCTTCTGTCGGCGGTGCAAGACGCCCCACCACCTGGATTGCTGGCAATACTACGGGGCATGTTCCACCTACGGCTGCCGCGAGACCCGCTATCTCCTTCCCAAGCCGAGGCGGAGGCGCCACACGCCGAACTGAGTCGGGCTCTGACCGCCGAGAGCCGCCCCGAGGAAGCCGGCCCGGAACGTGTCCTACGCCTCCGGCAACTGCCACGGGTCGCGCCTTTCCCGGTCGATGAGCGCCTTGTCCTCGGCCGGGCCCACGAACTGCCAGCTCTTCGGGTCCCAACGCAGGGGGCGATCATACCAGTAGGCCAGGTTACCCAGGTGGCAGACCGTGACGCTGCGGGCCCCGATCTCGACGTCGGCAATGCACCGACCGCGGATGCGGATGCAGTTGAGCCAGTCGCGGTGATGGCCCGGCGAGTGGGGCAGGTGGACCTCGTCGTCGGCCAGCGGGTCCTTGACGATCGACTCGGGGTCGCTGGTCAAAACGCCCCGGCCGATGTGCAGCGTGCCCTTCTCGCCCGTGAAGACGCAACCCTGCGGGCCGCCGTGGGTCATCTCGATGCCGCCCTCGTAAATGTATTTCACGCCGCTCTGGGCGTTGAGATCCTCCGGCGGGATGATCTCGACCGGACCCGAGTCGTCCATCCCCAGGCACCACTGGGCGATGTCGTAGTGGTGGGCCCCCATGTCGGTCATGCCGCCGCCGGAGTACTCGCGATACGCCCGCCACGCCGGGAAGTGGTTGTGAACGCCGCGGGGACTGAGTACCGAGTTGTACGGCCGCATGGGGGCCTGGCCGAGCCACAGGTCCCAGTCGAGGCCGGGCTCCATGGGCTCTTCGGGCAGGTCGCAGGGGCGGCTCGGCCCGCCCACGCCCACCGTGAGCGACTTGATCTTGCCCAGCCGCCCGCTGCGGACGATCTCGCACGCCTCGCGGAACTTGCCGAAGTTGTTCGACCGCTGCTGGCTGCCGGTCTGGAAGACGCGCTTGTACTTTCGCACCGCGTCGATGCACCGCTTGGCCTCGAGGATGGTGAGCGTCAGCGGCTTCTCGCAGTAGACGTCCTTGCCGGCCTGGCAGGCGTGGATACAGTGTAACGCCCGCCAATGGTCGGGCGCGGCGATGACCACTGCGTCGACCTCTTTCAGCTCCAGCATTTTTCGGTAATCGGTGAAGGCCTTGGCCTT
>Ga0180437_10005008_pt1 | contig 18437 bp, 12 predicted proteins | sample SS_ome_4_FD_132410 | JGI IMG/M metagenome (GOLD analysis project Ga0180437, IMG submission 132410) | Hypersaline lake sediment archaeal communities from the Salton Sea, California, USA - SS_3_D_1 metaG | ecosystem: Environmental > Aquatic > Non-marine Saline and Alkaline > Hypersaline >... | reverse complement strand
TTGAGTTTTTCCCGCACCTTTGCATGCCCCTCTTCGGCTTCGAAGATGCGGTAAGTTTTGAAGGTGAGAAAAACCTCCTGGCCTTCCTGCCACGGCTGCTGCGAGAATCGATTTTTGTCTTCGAAGATCCTGACGCTTGTGCTATTGATCAGGCAGTCGATCTCGAAGTGGCTCCCGCGGTAGTGAATTTTGTCGATAACGAATGGCATGGAGAAGGGGCCTTTGTTGATTGAGATTTCTGCGTCTTCCGGCCTCACCAAGAGCACGACATCTCCGTCTGCCAGCGGCTCCTTGCTCTTGTTTTCGACCTGGTAGTCCGTGTCTTTAAAAAAGATGAGGTTTTCTTTGGCCACAGCATCGAGGACATTGACCTGGCCGATGAAGCTGGCCACAAATTTGCTGCCGGGATGTTCGTAGACCTCCCGGGGGTCGCCGAACTGCTCGACACGTCCCCGGTTGATCACGACGATCTTGTCTGCGATCTCTATAGCTTCGTTCTGGTCGTGGGTGACGAAAACGCTCGTGATTTGAAATTCGTTGTGAAATTCTCTCAGCCAGGTGGCCAGGTTGTTGCGGACCTTGGCGTCCAGGGCTCCGAAGGGCTCGTCGAGAAGAAGGACCCGGGGTTCTGTGGCCAGAGCCCGGGCCAGAGCCACCCTCTGCCTCTGCCCTCCGGAGAGTTGGTCCGGGTAGTGTTTTTCATACCCTTGAAGCTTCACCAGGTTGATGAGCTCGGTAACCCGGTCCTGAATTTTTGCCCTTTCATGTCTCTGGATTTCCAATCCGAACGAGATGTTCTTTTCCACATTCATATGCCTGAAGAGGGCATAGTGCTGGAAGACGAATCCGACCTTTCTCTTCTGTGTGGCGATGGATGTCACGTCCTGGCCCGTTAGATAGATCTCGCCGCTGTCCGGTTCTTCCAGGCCCGCGATGATACGAAGGATCGTGCTTTTACCGGATCCGCTGGGGCCGAGCAAAGCAACGAGTTCTCCTTTCTTGACTTCGAAGCTGACGTTGTCCACGGCCACAAAATTCCCGAATTTTTTGCTGATATTTTGCACCTGGATTCCCATGGTTATTTTTCCTCCTTCCGTTTGTACAGGCGCTGCATGAGCGTGAGGATGAAGAAAGATGCCAGGGCGAGAACGATTGCGGCCGAGAAAGCGCCGACATAGTTGAAGTCCGTGAATTCCTGATGGATATGCAGAGTGGCCGTTTGAGTTTTCCGGATGATGCTGCCGCTGACGACCAAAACGGCACCGAATTCCCCGATCGAGCGGGCGATCGTCAGAGTGACGCCGTAAGCAAGTCCCCATTTGATAGCGGGAAGAGTGACTCTCCAAAATGTCTGCCATCTCGATGCCCCCAGGACGAAAGCCGCTTCTTCCTGCTGGATACCGAATTCGCGGAGAACCGGGATAACCTCTCTGGCCACGAAAGGCATGGTGACGAAGAGCGTTGCGATCAACATGCCGGGAAAAGCATAGATAATCTTTATTCCTGAGGATTCGAACCAGTTTCCAATCCAGCCCTGCGGTCCGAATAGGATGATGAACATGAAACCGGCAACCACGGGAGAGATGGCGAAAGGAAGATCGACCAGTCCCTCGAATAGGAGTTTCCCCCGGAATTTCTGCTTAACCAGAACGGTGGCCAGGACGACCCCGAAGAGCGTGTTGATCAAGACCGTGGCCGTCGTGATCCAGAGTGTGAGCAGAAATGAATGCCGTGATTCCGGCGTTATCAGTGAGGAAACAAAAAGATGGAATCCGGTTTGGAACGCTTCCTTGATGATGCCGTATAGGGGAAAGAGAATGAGGAACAGGAACCATCCGATTACAGCCGCCATGAGTATGTTTTTTCCGGACCGGCGCTTTTTCCGGATCACCCGGATGGCCTCAATTGACTGCTTCATGTTTTCGGCTCCACATCTGCATGCCGTTTAACAAAATAAGGATAAGGAACGAACAAACAAGAAGGACCACTGACAAACCAAGGGCTCCTTGCGTGTTGTAGCTTTCCAGCTCGCCGTAGATATAAACGGATGCCACTTGTGTTTTGAAAGGAATATTCCCGGAGACGATGACGATGGATCCGAACTCCCCGATGGCCCGGCTGAAGGACAAAGCCGCACCGGTCAGGACGGCCGGCATTAGGGTGGGCAGGACGATCCGGCGAAAGACGGTAAACGGGCCTGCCCCGAGCGTCATTGCCGCCTCTTCCATCTCCTTTTCCATCTCATGCAGAACGGGCTGAACGGTGCGGACCACAAAGGGAAAACTCACGTAAAGAAGGGCCAGGATGATTCCCGGTTTGGCGAAAATGACTTCGATTCCCCGGCGGCCCAAAAATCCGCCGATCAGGCTGTTGGGTCCATAGAGGGCAACGAGCATTATCCCCGTAACCACGGTGGGAATGGCAAAAGGAAGATCGATAAGGGCGTTCATCAGGTTTTTCAGGGGAAAATTATAACGGACGAGAACCCAGGCTGTGGCAACACCGGTGACGACGTTTAGAACAACCATGATGACGGCGGTCAGTATGGTCAGCTTGAGCGAGTAGAGGGCCTGAGGGGAGATGATGTTGGCCCAAAGGTTGGACAATCCTCCTTTGAACGCCTCTGAACAAATGGCGATTATGGGAAGGAGAAGCAGCAGCCCGATGTAGAAAAAGGAAAGGCTGCGGAGCACGAGGTCGCTGCCGCGGCTGGAGTTCTTCGAAAAGAGACGATTACTCACGCCCGAGTTCTTCTATGATTTTTGTCCATACTCCTTCGGGGCCGAAGATGGTCTCGAAAACGACATCCCAGCCTCCGAAGTAGCCGATATCGAAGATGTATTTCGGCTGAGGAAAGCTCTGGGAGAATTCTGCCGCGACATTCTGGTCCACGGGCCTGAAACCGTAACGGGCGAAAGCCCTTTGAGATCGGGGAGAGTGTGTGAATTCGACAAAGGCTTCGGCAACATCGCGATTTTGGTGTTTGTCGACATTCCTGTCGATGACGGCGATGGGATTTTCGATGAGGATAGTGGCTTCGGGAATGACATAAGGAAATTCCCGCCCTTGTATCCCACGAAGCAGAATCTCGTTTTCATAGGTGACGATCGCATCGCCGATACCGTTCTCGAAAGTGGTGACAGAAGCTCTTCCTGATTTGTCCATGACTTTGACGTTTCTTTGGATCGATTTTAGAAGCTGTGCTGCCGCTTCGGGATCGGGCATTCCGGTCTGTTCTTCGCTGAGTTTTAGGCCGGCTCCATATATGGCCAGCACATCCCACATAGCCCCGCCCGACGTTTTCGGATTTGGGTAGAGGACGTTGATATCAGGGCGGGCAAGGTCGCTCCAATCCCGGATATTCTTTGGATTATTTTCTCGGAAGGCGATGATGACGACAGAACGGGTGACGAATCCGTTGTGCGGCCGCTCTTTCCAATTATGCGTGATCAAACCCGCAGTGCGCAGCCGTTCGACGTCCATTTCCAGCGACAGGGCAGCGATATCTGCTTCGAATCCTCCCTCTATCGCCCTCGATTGGGCACCGGAGGCAATGTAGGATTCTTCGAATTTGACGCTCTGGCCGGTCTTATCCAGCCAATACTTTTGGAACGCGGGGATGATTTCCTTTTCATAGGCTTCTTTGGGAACGGTGTAAGCTCCGAGAGTGAGGGTGATTTCATCGGATTCCGTTTGGACGCTTTTTTCCCGGCATCCGTACATTCCGATAGCGAGAAGGATGGAAATAATGATGAATTTTCTCATTTGGCACCTTTTTTTGAACGATGATTTTGAGGGAACACTCTTATAGCACTCTAATGATACTCCAATAGTAGTACGCATATATTGGAATGTCAAGCGATTATTTTAAATAACCTGTTGGTTCAAACCGATGGAATTTTCGAATAAGACACATTAGATAGCCTTGCGAATTTGTATCCGGAGACTTGGAACGGTTGATAGAATATTTCTTGATTCAATTTTTATTTTCATTAAAATTAGATGTGTCAGACGGGAGGATCGCGAGATGAAACGCTTGACCTTTATCATTTCAACTATCGCAGCTGCGCATTTTTTTCTGATCTTCGGCTGCAAAGATTCGCCGATCGACACCTCGTTATTCTCAGTCGAAGTCATCGACGGAGTCAGGCACATCCATAATCATGGTCCTCAGCTCGGTGATAATCCCACGGAGAGGCTGGAACTGGTCGGGCAGATCGGAAAACTGGAGGGCAGAGAGGAAAAAGATATCCTGTACGATCCTGTGGATGCAGCCAGGCTTTTGAACGGGGACATCCTCATCCTGGAAGGGAGCGGTTGTGCCGTGAAACGCTACGATAAGGATCACGGATATATCTCGAGCTTCGGGCAAAAGGGCCAGGGGCCCGGTGATTTTCTCTCCCCTTTTTGCTTAAGACTGGGTCCGGGCGGGGATATGCTTTATGTTGCCGATACGAAAATTTCCTTGTTTTCTCTGGACGGGAGTTATATCGGCGGATTCAAGCCAGAAATGATCGGCGGCAGCAGTATACATGTCCAATACAGAACGTCAGGGATGGCCGTTCTCTCCGGATCGCGGGTGGTCCTGCCCAGCCATCCAGAGATATGGCTCGATTCGGGGGAAAATAAGCTGCTGTCCTTATACGATGAAAAGGGAGCGATCATCCGCTCGTTCGGTGCTATCGAATTCCACGACGATCCTCAGTTAACCCTGAATGCCAATATCGCCTTTTTTGCCAGCGACGACGGGAACAATATTTGTATCGCCTACGCCCATCAAAACAGGATCAGCAAATACTCACCCGACGGCCAGTGGATTTTTGCTTCCGACAGGCCTCTTCCCTACGAAGTCAAAAACGTGTTGAAAACAGAAATTTTCAAAAGCGGCGATATGGAGAGAGAATTCTCGTGGCCCTCCGTTTCTTCTGTTGCAAAGGGAATTGCCCTCGATCACAAAAACAGGATATGGGTTTTGACTTATCTCAAACAGCCCAACAAGTTTCTGACATTCGAGGAAGGAGAAAATCTGACCGAGTGCTACCGGTTCGACGTGTTCGATCAGGATGGTATTTTGCTTTTCGAAGTGCCTTTTCCGAATGTCCGGTTCGTCGCTTTTTCCATATGCGGCGACCGGCTGTATCTTATCGATTCTCAGGATGAATCCTGTGTTTACGAGTACAGGATCGTCGATAGCGAGTAAGTGGTTTAGCGGTTTTTTAGGTGCGTGCCATCCTTCACAGTCAAAACTTCCCGGCGCTTCGATCCTTTCAAATCCCGGATCGCATAAAGCGTTATCGTGGACGCCACGCCCCGCCGCCGCAAATCCTTGATGTAAGGCAGTATGCGGTCCGGAGCAGATCGCAGGTTGTCTTTCAACGCCCATCCCACTCCTTTTTGAACGATGTCCTCCTTATCCCAGATCAGGTTCTCGCAGATATGGATGACTTCCTCCGTGAATTCCCCGGATTTTGCCGCTCTGCGCGTGAACGCAACCGCGCTGGCCCTCCTCTTCCATCGGATTGGCGACCGGGTCCAAACTTCCAGCAGTTCGAGCGTTTCTTTCCTATATCGCCATAACAATGGCTGCATCACTCCCAACGCAAGGTGATCGACGTGGGACCAGCTCCGGAAAAGCTCCGACAAGCTATCCAGAAAGGCAAAATGCCCGGGTGTGAGATCCTTTACGCCGAGCGTCAGGATGTAAAGCCCCACATGACCGAGCTCGCCAATGTGCTCCTGGAGGAGTTGCTCGGCAAGTTCCAATTTTTCCTGTAAGGGAAGCTCGAGAAACCGAGGGCGGAATACCTTCATGATCTGCCGGAAATCCGACGCATTCAAACCGTAGGACATATACTCATCATGCTTATGGAACTTCCGGTCAGGGAGAGGCTGATAACGCCCAGCTTTGTTTCTTATGGCCTGGTGAAGGTCGGATATCAATTTTTTGTTCATTTCTTGCCCTCCGGAATTTGTCCACTCTGCCGTATGTTGATTTTACTAATTCAGGCTGAAGAAATGTATCCCTTTTTCTCCTCATGGGTAATCGGAAAAGGAGTATCAAGGATGAAGGACGAGTAAGCGACGACACGTTAAACAAGATACGCAAGATTGACTTCGTGTATTTTTTGTTTGTATATTCTGGATGTGTGCCATGAATTATTTTAAACACCCCGGTCTTTTCATCTTTTGCTTAGTATTTTTTATGATTGGCATCTCAAGGGATATCATGGCCGAAGCTGACATGGCGCAGCCCCGCCTCGAACAGTTGATCCCGAATGCCTGGCTTTTGAACGGGAACTACTTCGATGAGCACATGACGGTCGTGGACACCTCGGCCGGACTGGTGGTTCTGTTCCCCGAGGAGAAGATCATGGTAACTGGCGATCTGGTACTCGGAGAGAGCTCCCTGCCCGTAATCCACCGGGACAGCGGGGGAAGTATTTCCAATCTGATCTCCATTCTGGATCAATTGAAAGGGTTTGCCGGCAAATACACCATCATAGTGCCCGGTCACGGGACATATACGGGTCCAGCGGTGATCCAGGATCAGGAGGCCTACCTGAAAGAACTACAACGGGCCGTCCGCGACGCCCGGAAGTCAGACCTCGACCTGGAACAGGCCGAAAAGAACATTTCCATGCCAGAATACCGAGATCACTGGCTTTATGAATTTGTCCATCAGGCCAATATCGAAACCATGTGGCGGGAAGTTAAAATTCATTAATAATCCGATATGACCGGCGCACGATAGGTTTGTTTTGCTGTCAGAACGTGTTGATACCGAGAAGGTAGCATATTAGAGAAATCGATGATCTAAAATATGAGTTTAAAAAATCTACTCATCTTATTCATTATTGCCCTTCTTCTTCCTAAGCCGGGATTCCCCCGGCAGGATCGAGGAGTCCTCGAGCCGGAAAACGACGATGAAGCCAGGTTAAACCGGCTGCTTCCTCCCGATAAAATCATGGATGCGGCTGGCGTAGCCCAGGGCATGACCGTTGCCGAGATCGGAGCGGGCCATGGTCGTTTTGTGGTACATCTGGCTGTCCGATTGGGAGAGACGGGCATCATATATGCTGAAGATATAGATGCCCCAGCCCTCAGGCATACGGAACGTCGATGTGAGAAATGGGGGCTGAATAATGTGGAAACCATACAGGGGGATATCACCGATCCAAAGCTTCCTGTTGGGAAGCTCGATCTGATTTTTGTGGTCTCCTCGTACCATCACTTCGAGGATCCCGTCCCCTTACTGCAAAAAGCAAGATCTGCTTTAAAAGTGGATGGCCGATTGGTGATAGCGGAGTGGTTGCCATGGAACGAGAACGACAGAGAAGGCACAACGCCAGAGGATATGACAGCTCAAATAAAATCCGCCGGCTATGAACTCATGGGGATTGAAAAACTGGATGTCGCGAAACCACTGAATATCTATATTTTCTGCAGCAGTCCCATGATCAATTCGGAGCCTCTTTTTTTGCAGACATTATTTTTTCGATAACTCTGCTCACGATACGGCCCGCTTTCTGGAGGCTTTCCGTGTTGATTTTTTCGGGAGTATCCTCGGGCGAGTGGTGTTTATTCCCTGTGATGGATATTCCTGTGGAGGTGATCCCGGCCAGCGCAAAGCTCCTGTGGTCAGAGCCCATCATGTAGCTGGGATTAATCTCATATCCCAGTTCTTTCCCGCTCTCTTCGATAGCTGCCCTAAGCCATTCGGGTATCCATGCGTTATACATTACCTGTGAAGGATGGAGGAGTATCCATTTTTCGCCGAAATCACGCCCTGCTTTGGATACCATCTCCTCGGGAAACAGGCTTTTACCCTTCACCTCCGCCCGGTTTTTCTTGTCGCCTCTCATTTCGACATAGATGCCCTCGTTACCGCCGACCGTATCGATGTTGAAAACCAGCTCGCAGTTCTTTAGTTCCTCTTGATGTTTTGCGACGTAGGCTTTCGATCCCAGCATTCCGACCTCCTCGCTTCCAAAGGCAATGAATTTTAGCCGATAAGTGAGATCTTTTTTTCTTTTGCTGAAATATTCGGCCAGTTCCAGCAGAACAGCTACACCTGAAGCATTGTCGTCTGCTCCAGGGCCGTTATAGGAATCCACGTGCGCAGAAAGGATGACTTCTTTTTCTGTGTCAGTCTTTGGGAACAAAGTGGCCACAACATTGGTTGACCGCATGTGCTGTATCTCCCCATCGACCGAGAGCAGGGCAGGACTGCCAGTCTCATGGATCAAGCTTTCTAACTCTTTTACGTCAACAAAAACGATGGCTTTTGGCTTGAGGTAGGCAAGCTGAAAGAAGTTGACAGGTTTGGAAGTCAAAAATATCTTGTTTTCGTCTTTTATCTTGAAGATTTCTTCACGGGGTGTCGAGGGTTTTATGACGATGGCATCCCCCTCCACTGTCGAACGGCCATTATAGGGATTGATTCCAACCAATGTGGGGTCGATAGAGGCTTCTCCTATCTGCAGTTTTGCCTCTTTTAAAGTGAATTGATCGAACATAAACGGCTCTTCAATAGTTTCCATTCCCAATTCTTCCAAACGTTTTTTTATGTATTCCAGAGCCTTCGTTTCGTTTTCTGTACCAGCGTGCCGCATTCCCAAGTCGGCCAGATGTTGGATGGTCTGGGAGGCTCTTTTCGTTATCTCGAATTCGGTCTTCTGGTTCGCTGTGCAGGTGTACCCTCCGGTTACAAAAGCAAAAAAGATGATGGCGATCCACATGATTTTTTTTGTTCTGATCATTCTAGCCTCCTCCACGATCATCTACAGATATCAAGGAAAACCACATGTGTCAACTCACAATCTTTTTTGAGGAAATATTGAGAATTTTCATAAGGAAGGAATTGTCGATGACCTGTCCTGTTTCTGAGCATAAAAATGCAGTCAATTGCATTTTTTCCTGTATCGCATATACTATTCCTATTCACAATTGAGAATCTGCAAAAAGATCTATATGGGAAGGAGGGAACGATTATGTCTACAGTATCCTTCAAATCGCTATTTTTTTCTATCTTGATCCTTTCGCTCGCATTCCTGATCGGAAGCTGCGCGACAGCGAGCGTGGCGAAAAAAGAAGCATCTGGGAAGGCCTACAATGGCTCCTATACAGGAGATAATCTCGACCGGATCGCGTTCCCGATCGGCGGGATCGGAGCCGGCATGTTCTGCCTGGAGGGGACCGGAGCCATCTCGCACATGTCGGTGCGCAATGCCATGGATTTTTTCAACGAACCCTGCATGTTCGCAGCCGTCACCGTAAAAGGGGAGAAAAACACCGCGAGGATTTGCGAGGGGCCGGTGCCCGATTGGAAAACCTTCGGCGGTCCCCGTACAGGGAACGGATTGGGAGGGACAAGCTATGGATTTCCCAGGTTCAGGGATGTATCCTTCGAGGCCAGGTTCCCTTTCGGGATCGTGACCCTCAGAGATGAAAGCATGCCGCTCGATGTCCAAATAACCGGCTGGAGTCCCTTCATTCCCGGCAATGCCGATGATGCCAGCCTGCCGGTCGGAGCCCTGGAATACCGGTTTAAAAATTCTTCCCAGGAATCGGTCGAAGCGGTTTTTTCCTACAATTCCAGAAACTTCATGACAAAAACGGTCGCCGGAGAAGAACGGAACGATTCTATCCGGTCCATCGAAAGCGGATTTTTGCTATGGCAGCAGGGAACAGAAGAACACCCGGAGAATGAGGGCGGATTCGCCGTGTTCGTCGATGAGAGCGATGTGGTGGTTGATCACTGCTGGTTCAAAGGGGGATGGTTCGACTCGCTCACTCTGACATGGGAAAACATCCGCAAAGCGGTATTGATGGATAATCCGCCGCTTGAAGGCTCCAGTCCCGGCGCCTCGCTTTTTGTGCCTTTTGCCCTGGAGCCCGGCGGGGAAAAAACCATCCGCCTTATGATGGCATGGTATGTGCCTGCAACCGACCTTCGCACGGGGAGCGATCCTGAAACCGCACCGGCCTCCCAAACCGAAACTCCTTGCTGTTCATCCCCCACCTATGTTCCCTGGTATGCCGGCCGGTTCAAATCCATTAGCGAAGTCGCCGATTATTGGCGCCTCAATTACGGGGGCCTGCGCGAAAAAACCAGGCTGTTCACCGAGACTTTTTATGACACCACCCTTCCGGATGAGGTCGTCGAAGCGGTGGCTGCCAATCTGACAATATTGAAATCACCCACCGTGCTGCGTCAAACAGACGGCCGGCTCTGGTGTTTCGAGGGGTGCAGCGATAACCGTGGCTGCTGTGCGGGTTCCTGCACGCACGTCTGGAATTATGCCCAGGCGATCCCCCACCTGTTTCCCGATCTCGAGCGAAGCCTGCGACGGACCGAGTTCAACGAGAGCCAGGACGAGAGGGGCCACCAGACTTTCCGCTCCAATCTGCCGGTCCGTCCCGTGACTCACACCTTTCATGCGGCGTCGGACGGGCAGCTGGGGGGTATCATGAAGGTGTACCGCGACTGGCGCATCTGCGGCGATACGGCCTGGCTGAAAAACCTCTGGCCCAAGGTCAAGCAGAGCCTGGAATACTGCATCGCAACCTGGGATCCCAAAGGCAAGGGGATACTGGAAGAGCCCCATCACAACACCTACGACATCGAGTTCTGGGGCCCTGACGGGATGTGCACCAGCTTTTACCTGGGCGCCCTGACGGCAGCGGTGGAAATGGGGACCGCACTGGGGGACGATATGAGTCGCTACAGCGAGCTTCTGGAAAAGGGGAAAAACTACCTCGAAACGGAACTCTACAACGGGGAATATTTTTACCAGAAGATCCAGACACAGGGTCTCGAGGCGACATTCGATCCCCTCGATTATTCGACCAACGGCAGCGGTTACAAAGAGGTCATGGATCTTCTCAATGCGGAAGGTCCCAAGTACCAGTATGGGACCGGCTGCCTGTCCGACGGGGTTTTGGGTTTCTGGATCGCAAGAGCAGCTGGACTGGGGGAGATAGCAGATCCGGATAAGGTGAAAAGCCATCTCGCGGCCGTTCACAGATATAACCTGAAGCCCGACCTCTCCAAACATGCAAATCCCCAGCGGCCCTCTTTTGCCATGGGCGATGACGGCGGGCTGCTTCTGTGCAGCTGGCCCCGGGGAGGAGCCCTGTCGCTTCCTTTCGTATACAGCAACGAGGTCTGGACAGGCATCGAATACCAGGTGGCATCCCATATGATGTTCGAGGGCCTGGTGGAGGAAGGGCTGGAGATCGTCCGCGTTTGCCGTGATCGTTATGACGGCCGGATCCGCAATCCTTTCAACGAATACGAGTGCGGCCACTGGTATGCCCGGGCCCTGGCGAGCTACGGCCTCATCCAGGGACTCACGGGCGTGCGGTACGATGCCGTGGATAAGACGCTCTACCTCGATTCCCGGGTCGGAAACGATTTCCGGAGTTTTCTTTCGACCGCTACCGGATTCGGGACGGTCGGATTGAAGAACGGCAGGCCTTTTGTGCAAATAAAGCGGGGCGATATCGATATCGATCGTGTATTTGTATCGGGCAAAGAAATGGAGCTTTGACGGTATTGTGTGCGATAATGAATAATCCGGTTTGATCAGGGCTTTGCAAATCATGCATCATGAGGAGGATCTAGTCATGAAAAAACGTTCTTTTATCATTTTGGGGATCGGATTTTGTGCTTTCTTAATATTATGGACTTCGTGTTCGAAAAGCACCGAACAGGCGAGATCGTTCGAAATAAAATATGAAAAATATGTGCTGAATAACGGATTGGAAGTGGTCCTGCACGAGGACCATTCGGATCCCATCGTGGCGGTCGCTACGGTCGTGCACGTGGGGTCCCAAAGGGAAAAACCCGGCCGCACCGGTTTCGCTCATTTCTTCGAGCACATTTCGTTCAACGATTCCGAAAATGTGCCGAGGGGGGCCAACCGGAAATTGATCCCCGAGCTGGGAGGCTTGCGAAACGGAGGAACCTGGCCAGACGGCACGATTTACTACGAGGTCGTCCCCAAGGACGCCTTCGAAAAGATCCTGTGGATCGATTCCGACCGGCTGGGTTTCATCATTAACACGGTGACCGAAGAGGCCTTGGAAAGGGAGAAGCAGGTCGTCAAGAATGAAAAAAGACAGAATGTGGATAACCGCCCCTACGGGCACACGGATGCGATCATCCGTGCCAACCTTTACCCGGAGGGCCATCCTTATCACTGGTCAGTCATCGGTTCTCTTCCGGATCTTCAAGCCGCGACATTGGAGGATGTCAGGGAATTCTATGAGGAGTATTACGGCGCGAACAATTGCACGCTCGTGATCGCCGGGGATATCGACATCGCAGAAACCAAGACATTGGTGGACAGGTGGTTCGGTGAGATCCGGCGAAGCCCGGAAGTGGAACCGCTTCCCCCGATGCCAGCCGTGCTTTCTGAGTCCCGGTCTTTGTATCATGAAGACAATTTCGCCAAACTTCCGGAACTGCGTGTGGTATTTCCCACAGTGGAAAATTACCATCCGGACAGCTATGCGCTGGATGTTCTGGCCGAGGTCCTGACCGGCAGTAAAAAAGCTCCTTTGTATAACATCGTCGTGGAGGAAAAAAAGTTGGCCCCAAGGATCATGGCCTATCAGAGCAGCAATGAACTGGCCGGAGAATTCATTTTTATGGTGCGGGCCAATGCAGGAGTCGATCTGGATGATGTTTATGCTGCGATCGAGGAAGGGTTTGCCCGGTTCGAGCAAACGGGTGTTCCGGATAAAGAACTTCAGCGTATCAAGGCCCTTGCAGAGACCCAGCTTTACAGCGGCGTTTCGACCGTTCTGAATAAAGCGTTCCAGATGTCGCGGTATAACGAATATGCCGGGGATCCCGGATACATTTCGGTCGAAGCGGAACGATTGCAGAATGTGACCCGTGAAGATGTGATGGCCGCTTATGAGAAATATATCAAAGGCAAGTCTTATGTGATGACCAGTTTTGTACCGAAAGGACAGAAAGATCTGACTGTCCAGGATTCGGAGATGGCAGAAGTCTATGTCGAACCGTTCAGCGAAGGGCAGGAGTTCGAACAGGTATCCCAGGGGGCCGAGGCCGAATATGAAAAGACCGTGACCCAACATGACCGCAGCGAACCTCCCCTGGGAGAACCGCCCCTGTTGAAGGTGCCTTCGGTGTGGACCGATTCACTGAGCAACGGCATGGAAGTCTATGGTATCGAAAACGCGGAGGTTCCCCTGGTTGCGTTCGCAATAACATTGAAGGGTGGGCACTGGCTCGACTCGATGGAAAAAGCCGGCACGGCGAATCTTCTCACAGACCTTTTGATGGAAGGGACCAAAAACCGCACCCCTGCCGAACTGGAAGAAGCCATCGGTCTTTTGGGGGCTAATATTTCCCTGTATGCCTCATCCGAAGAGATCGTCATCTCGGCGAGCACCCTGGCCCGAAATTTCGAAGAGACGCTGGATCTTGTCGAGGAAATACTCCTGGAGCCCCGGTGGGATGTAGCCGAATACGAAAGGTTGAAACAAGAACTCAAGACGGGCTTGAAGGACAGGGAATCCAACCCGAATGCCATCGCAGGCCTTGTATCGAACCGGCTGCTTTACGGCGACGCCCACATTTTCGGTATACCTGTCAGCGGGACCGTCGAAACGGCCGGCCGGATAACGCTGGAGGATCTCAAGCGTTATTTTGCGGAAAATTTCTCTCCATCCATCGCCAGGTTTCATATTGTCGGCGACGTCGGAAAAGACAGGGTGATGAAGGCGCTGTCCGATCTGGAATCGAAATGGCCGTCAAAGGAAGTCTCGTTCCCGGAATACTCGGTTCCGACAGAAAACAAGGGCGGGAAGGTCTATTTCATCGATATTCCCGGCGCCCAGCAGTCTATCATTTTCATCGGGAAACTTGCGCTATCGGCAAAAGACGAAGACTTCAACAATCTGAATTATGCCAACCTGGTAATAGGCGGGGGTTCCAGCGGACGCCTCTTCCAGCTCTTGCGCATAGAAAAGGGATACACCTACGGGGCCTATTCCTATATCGGGAGCACGCTGGAGACTGCCCCGTTCCAAGCCTATACGAGCGTGCGAAACAATATCACGCTGGAATCACTGAGTCTCATGCGCGGCCTGCTGGAAGATTACAGGTCGACATTCACCGAAAAGGAGATGGAAGTCACCAAGAATATGGTGATCAAGGATAACACGCGCGCCTTCGAATCGCTGAATGCCAAGCTGGGAATGCTGCTGCGTATGAGCAAATACGATCTTCCACCCGATTTCGTAGACCAGGAGCAAAAGGAGTTGATGTCCATGACGCTGGAAGATTTTCATGACATCATCGACTTATACATGAATGAAGACGAGATGTTCTACCTGGTGGTCGGGAACGGGAAAACACAGCTCCAGCGCATCGAAGAACTGGGATACGGCCCCCCAATCTTGTTGGATATCCATGGGGAAGATTTGAAGTAACGAAAACTGCGAATCGATTACTCTCCGGTAATAGCCCAGGTGGAAATGGCATGAATCGTTTGCACAGAATCCCAAACGGCGATCCTTCCGTGTGAGGGTGTGTATTCGAAAAGGTTGCTTTATGGAATGACTAGGCATATAAATATAATTTGATATTTTAAAGACTCGAAGAGATCATTCCGGCGATCTGATTTTTAAAAGCAGCTTCCATTTTTGAGGATTGCTCATGAGATTTTAATCAATAATCCTATCAAAATAAAAGTTGGAGAAATTAAAATTAATACCAAAAAAAGAACCGGGAAAGATGAGCCCAAAGAATTGAAGACATCGGGCCAGAGAATTTCTGAACTGGGACGGGAAACAGCAAGAAGTGAGGCGGCAGTCGAAAAAGAAATGCGGTATGTCCGGCAGTTGAGACAACTTTCAAAAATGGCTGTAGGGCTGGTGAACCTTTCCCCCGAGGATAACCTCTACCAGTACATTGCCGGACAACTCGAGGAACTGGTGGGCGACTGCCTAGTGATCGTGAACTCATTCGATGAAAAAAAGGAAAAATTTTGTGTCCGTTCTGTTTTGGGTCTGGGAAAAAATACCAATAAGGTTCTCACTATTTTGAAAAAGCATCCCGTGGGGATGATCACTCCGATCAATGATGAAGCCAGAGAGGGACTTCTTAGCGGAAAGCTGGAGAAAGTTCCCAATGGACTTTATGATCTTGCGGTCGGAACCATCCCCAAAGCGGCTTGTGATGCCATTGAAAGTCTGTTGAATCTCGGAGATGCTTACGCTATGGGTTTTTCATGGAGCGGGAGATTGTACGGAAGTGCCGTTGCAATTTTGCAGAAGGGCGATGAAATAGACGATCCGGGCATCATAGAGATGTTCATAAGGCAGGCGTCGGTAGCGTTTCAGCGCCGCCGGGCAGAAGAAGCCCTCCACAAAGCTAACGAGGAGCTGGAGTTGCGGGTCAAAGAACGGACTAAAGAGCTGGCCAGGTCAAACGAAGATCTGCAGAACGAAATCGCCGAGCGGAAAAAGATAGAAGAACAGCTCAGGTCATCTCTGGAAGAGAAAGAAGTGCTGTTGAGAGAGATCTATCACAGGGTCAAGAACAACATGCAGATCATATCCAGTTTACTCAGGCTTCAGGCCCGTACAATAGCGGATAAAGAGCTCCTCGGGATATTTGAAGCCGCGCACAACCGGATCAAGACAATGGCCTTCGTTCATGAAGGATTGTACAGATCGAAAGATCTTGCAAAGATCGATTTTTCCGATTATGTCAAGAGACTGACGACGCACCTGTTTTCTGTCTATTCTTCTTCCAAGAAAAAAATCGATCTGATCCTTGACGTGGAAGAAATTTTTCTGGATGTCAATACGGCGATCCCCTGCGGGTTGATCATCAACGAGCTCGTGACGAATTCTTTGAAGCACGCTTTTCCCGAAACGGATGGGGGGGAGGTCTGTGTAAAAATGAAGAAAAATTTGGGCCAATTTACACTGACCGTAAAGGATTCCGGCATCGGGTTTCCAAAAACGATAGATTTCCGTATGGCGGATACCTTAGGTATGCAACTGGTGACAGATACCGTGAAACAGCTCGGTGGGTCTATCCGTCTCGAAAGAAGAGGGGGAACCGGCTTCACGATTGAATTTGAAAGCGCCGGGAAGGGAAAATGATGTCTGCCCGTTTCGTGCAGATTACCAAGAGATCCGTGAGAAAAAGAAGAAAAAGAGAAAGGAGAATCATTCGATGAAAGCCCTGCCTTTGGTATCATTCATGTTGTTCCTTTTCGCCAGTGTTGCGGCCGCGCAAACCGGCACATCCGGGTATGTCGACGTTGGCGAAAGCAAGATATTTTATGAGAGTGCGGGGGATGGAGATGTCCTGATTTTCATACACGATGGCCTCGTTCACCGCGAGATCTGGGATGAGCAGTTTTCCTATTTTTCGCAGAAATTCAGAGTGGTCCGCTATGACCGCAGAGGCTACGGGAAATCCTCCGAAGCTAAAGGCGTATTTTCCAACGTCGAAGATCTGCTCAGCCTGTTCACCCAACTGAAAATTGACAAGGCCTGTCTGATAGCTTTGTCGTCAGGAGGAAGGCTGGCCATCGATTTTACGTTGCAATATCCGGACAAAGTCAGCTCCCTGGTCTTAGTGGGAGCGGTTGTCGGCGGCTTTCCTTACACGCAGCACTTTTACGACCGGGGCGGGCATTTACCTGCTGATTTAAAAACGATCGCCGAGAGAAGAATTTATTATGTTCTCGATGATCCTTATGAGATGTATAGAGAAAACAAAACCGCAGCGGAAAGAGTGATGCAGCTCGTACAAAACAATCCCCGAAAAGGTCACGGCTCTGCGTCCGACCGTCCCCCGGGGAAACATCCCTACCAGAGACTGGGTGAAATTAAAGTTCCGGCGCTTATTCTTGTCGGGGAATTCGACATCCCCGACGTTCACGCCCACGCCGGCGCTATTCAAGCCGGGATCGCGGATTCGAAAAGAGACATCATTCCGAAATGCGGTCATTTGATCCCGGTAGAACAGCCGGTGCTTTTTAATGATACGGTCGAAAAATTCCTAGGCACGGTCCCGCCAACGAAAGAGCCAGGTTCAATGAATACTGATCCAAACTCTATAAGAGTGCCGGAAGGTAATGGCGTACCGGTCCTTCTCGACGGCCTTTTTTCTCCGGGGGAGTGGGCGGACGCGAAAAAGATCGACATTCACTCCAATGTGAGCCTTTATCTGAAAAAATACAGGGAGCACGTGTTCGTAGGGGTAAAAATCGATCCCTATAAGACTTCTGTGGTCGACATGTTCATCTCTCCCGATGGGGAAAGCATCCATCACCTGCATGCCTCTGCTCAGATCGGGGAACGCATCGTCAATGAAGATTCAGGGCCCTGGGATAATCCCCCCTTTATCTGGGGAAACAGTGTTGCCTGGTATGCCAATGAGATCAGGTGGGACAACGGAAAAATGCAGGAATTGATCAAACAGGGCAAAAGCAGCGACGAGGCCCAGGCGATGTCCTATTTCAAATACGACGGCTTCGAGTTTCAGATCAAACGATCCAAGTTCCCTGCGGATCGGTGGCTCTTTCGGATCGAAGTGCCCATGGCGCCGGATTTCGACAAGCCCGTCATTTATCCGCCCGGAACGGCGATGAAATTCACGAAAGGCTGGATCGAACTGGAATTGGACTGATCCGGTTAACCGCGGTGTAAAAGCCAGCCCCGACTTTTCTGCCGAATAGCGATATCTGTTGACTCTGTCCGACGAAGTGTGATATGAAAACGCTTCATTTTTTCGTTCTGTGTGGTGAACATGAAAAAAATTCCCTCAGTCATTCCCGTCGTCATAATGCTCTGTTTCATCTTTTTCCTCGTCCCTTCCTGCCGGAGGACTCCCCGTCCGCTGAATATCATTCTCATGATCACGGACGGCTGCGGCTACAACTGTTTCGATCTGGCCAGCCTCTACCAATACGGCCGGACCGGTGAACAGGTCTACGAATCCTTTCCTGTCCGGTTCGCTGTCAGCACGCATTCTGCCTCCAGCGTCCCTTACGACCCGCAGAAAGCCTGGGCATCCTTCGACTTCGTGCTCTCCGATCCCACCGATTCCGCCGCTGCGGCCACGGCCATGGCGACGGGTGTCAAAACCAACGATGACACCGTCGGCCTCGATCCCGATGGAAATAGGCTCGAGAGTATCGTCGAAATAGCGCAGGAATTCGGAATGAAAACAGGTGTGGTGACGTCGGTCATATTCTCCCACGCTACCCCGGCATCCTTTCTTGCCCATCAGGAAAGCCGATATGCGTATGAGGACATCGGCCGGCAGATCATCCGGGAGAGCCGCGCCGATGTGATCATGGGGTGCGGCCATCCCTTCTTCGATAGGTCAGGGAGACCGGTCGAAGAGCCGAATTTCCGTTACGTGGGAGACCAGG
>Ga0180437_10005006_pt1 | contig 18444 bp, 18 predicted proteins | sample SS_ome_4_FD_132410 | JGI IMG/M metagenome (GOLD analysis project Ga0180437, IMG submission 132410) | Hypersaline lake sediment archaeal communities from the Salton Sea, California, USA - SS_3_D_1 metaG | ecosystem: Environmental > Aquatic > Non-marine Saline and Alkaline > Hypersaline >... | reverse complement strand
TAACCGCCAGGAATACCGCTCCCGGGCAGGTCACCCTCAACTGGCGCCCTCCCCCGGGGGGGTATGGTCTGGGCGGCCTAGCCGAATCATTCAGGGTATACCGCAGCCAGAACGGGCGCGGGTTTGACAACGGCGTTCAAACCAGCGCAACTGGATATACTTTTAATGGGCTGGTTCCCGGCGAGCTGGTTTTCTTCCGGGTGACGGCTGCCAACCAGGGCGGCGAATCATTCCCGACTTCGGTGGTCGGAGTGCGGACCCCGCGGGCTGGTGAAGGAACACCAATCCTGGTTGTGGATGGTTTTGACCGCCTGGATGCCCAGGCGATGATCCCGCAGTATGAGAGCAGCGCGCTGGGAACCTCCAAACGGATGTACCTGGAGCGCATGAACCGCTTTGATTATGTGGTGGAACATGCAGAAGCGCTGGATTCCTGTGGTTATGCTTTCGACAGCGCCCAGAATGAGGCTGTTGAGGATGGGGATATCCCACTCAGGAATTACCGGATGCTGGACTGGTTTACCGGGGAGCAGGCCGGCCAGGACCCGGCCCTCAGCGGGCAGGAGCGAACCCTCCTGAAAAATTATCTGGACAGCGGCGGCAGACTGGTCCTCTCAGGTTCAGAGATTGGATGGGACCTGGCAAGGGTGGGAGGCGGGTCTGACCCGGGATTTTACCGCAGTTACCTGAAAGCACGTTACCTGGGGGATGACGCCGCGACCTATCATTTTAGCGGAACAGCAGGGGGTATGTATGCGGGGCTGAGCGGACAATTCGACGACAGCAGCGGGGGTTACTATGACGTCCAGGCGCCGGACAGGCTGGAGGCTGTGGACGGTTCAAGCCTGGCGCTCAGCTATACAGGCGGGACAGATGACGGGGCGGCTGTGGTATGTACGGATGTATTTGGATTGGTCTATTTCGGGTTTCCGCTGGAGGCGGTGACGGAGCCTGGTGTGAGGGGGGACCTGGTCTGCAAAGCGGCAGAGCATTTACTTGGGGCGCTGGAGTATGAGATCTATTTTCCGGCTATAAACCATTGATTTAAACCCCACCATCGTGTTGTAACATTTTATGCTATTAATAAAAAGGCAGGGTCTCGCCCTGCCTTTTTGATCATTAATACTCAACCAACAGATATCTGGAATGGGAGGTTAATTTTAAACCATCCATAATTCCATGAAGGAGACTGTTGCCTTGATTTCTGCAATCCCTGCGCCGTAATAGAGAAATCCCGATCCATTCCCACCCGCAAAGGCATTAACCCAGGCAAATACAACATAAACATGGTTGGAATCGACTGGAAGATGCATTTCCCGGTAATTATTTTTCGGTTTTTTCGAACAGCGCGACCCTAAAAAATTTGAATGGTCAATGCAGACGAATCCACCAATGTCCCCAACCATTCCAAGGTATTTATTGGTTATATGTGAGAACTTGTGTACCTGAATACCGAGCCAGGTCTTAAATTCACTGTGGCAGAAACTGCTTAATGCCATCCCTTCCGCAAAAACACTTGGATTGATACCTATATTTAGAATCCCTTTTGGCGCGACCGGGGAGTAACAAACGCCCACTCCTGCCGTTGAGCTTGCATAACCCTTTCCTCCTTTTCCACCGCCTTCTGCGAAACATTGCAAATATCCTGATTTTGGATCGGCGCTGCTTCTGTAGGAGGCGTTGCCGCTGTTACTTCCATATTCCATCCTAAAAAAGAACGGTGGTTTCTTGCGGACATAATACGAACCTAACGCAACATCCTCGTCCACTTCTGCGGCTTCCGGAAATTCGTTAAATCCCTCCAGGTATGCACGGAACTCGTTGTAATTTCGTTCTGCTGCTTCAGCGCGTTCAACAGTTGCATCCCGTACAGCCGGGTCGGACTGGGATATTGCCTCCACAACCTTGTTTAAATATTCAGTGTTATCCTGGGTTGAGAGGTTCTCAAGGTCTGAATCAAATTGGGCCTGCATTTGCTCTTCCAGTACCGGGTACATCTCAGCTCTTAGAAGGCTTTCATCAATTGCGGGACCACCCAGTGCCCGGTTAACCAGATCATTCATATCGCCTTGTGGCATTATATTCCTCCTTATTGTTAATATTTTGAAGGTTACTGTATCTTTGTGGCATTATTTTTCTATCTATAGTGATCTGGAATATTTTCCTCCTTTCTTTATACAATTCTGAAATAATTAGAACCGGAGACATATTCAAAGATATACCTCTCTATTATTTGACTCGAGGATGGAATCTCAATATGGAGTGTGGCCAAAAACTCCAACGGGAAAGATTTTATTCAAATAACAATTTCGGTGAATTTTCAGTACTGCCATATGCGTTATTCCCCAGCCCAATAATTAATTCCGCCAACCTTAGGAACAGGATCTGCAGATTATTACCTCTATTGTTTGCAATGTCACCCCATTTTATGAGGCTTAATTGCCTGGTAAACAATTTTCCTGCAAAATTACAGCCCTGCTATATTATATATTACAGGAATTAATGATTAAGTCAATAATTACGAAATAAATATTAAGCCCAACAATTTTTCGACCAGGAATGGAAGGAAAAATATTTAAAATTTGACCATTGAAGAAATCAATCTAATCGTTCAAACCAAAGGAAAAAAAACCCGGTTGGGGAGTGTCAGACTGGAGTGAGTTTTTCAATTAGAATTATGGGATTATGGCTTCTCCTTTCTGGGCGGGTGTCCTGGCAGGTTACGGCATTGCGGTCCCGGTCGGGGCGATCGCGATCCTGATTGTCAATGTCGCCCTGAGCTGCGGATTCCGGGTCGGGTTTATGGCAGGAGCCGGAGCGGCTGCGGTCGACCTGATATACGCGAGCCTGGCGGTGATCGCCGGGGCGGCAATCGTGGCAGTACTGGAACCGGTATCCACTCAGCTGCGTATTCTGAGCGGGCTGGTTCTGGTGGGGCTGGCTGTATATGGATTATGGCGCGGGTTGGCGGGCCCAAAAGGCGGTTCGGAGGTGATTGGCGGGTGCAGACCAGCCCGGACATTCTGGCAGTTCCTGCTGCTCACCCTGATCAACCCGATGACCGTGGTTTACTTCACCGCCCTGATCCTGGGGATGGATCCGAACCAGAACACCACCCCCACTGACAGGTTCTACTTTATCGCCGGCGCGGCGATCGCGTCCCTATCCTGGCAGACGCTGCTGGCAGCCCTGGGCGGTCTGGGAAAGGAGCACCTCTCGGAGCGGTTCCAGCACCTGGCGGTGATAGCCGGCAACCTGATCATTCTGGCGCTGGGGGGATTAATCCTGGCGAGAGTTTTTCTTTAACTGATTCATCCTGAATATCCTTAATCCGGAAATCTGCACAGGCCGGAAGCACCCAATCCGGTTCTGGCATGCTCCATGCAGGTAGGGAGGCACTTTTCTGGAAACCCTGCGCTGAAAATTATTGTGAATTCAATTCCGGATGGTTGAATGGTGATTATGATTAAAAGAGCAGCAGTTCTGGTCTTAGTGCTGGTATGCAGCCCTGCCTGCGGGTATTTTATTAATGGGGCAGACCAAATTCTACCCGCTGCGACCAAGATTCCGACTTTATTTATTGCACCCCAGGGGAACAGCAGCCTGAGAATTTCCCCGGCGCTCCCGGAAAAGCCAGCCCCGTCTGAGACTTTACGGGCTGGGCTGGAGCAACCCCCGCCAGTTACAGGTCGGATGTCCGCCATTCCCGGTTACAGGCAGAACGATCCGGCTTTTGGAGGGCTGCCAGGAGCGGAAGAGGACGACCCGGGAAGCATGTACTGCGCGCCGGCGGCGGTATCAAATTCTCTGATGTGGTTGGATGATAACGGGTTTGAGGATATTGTTAAGGAGGACAGCGAGGACCGTAAATTTGACCAGTTCCGGTTAATCCTTGAATTGAGCAAACCGGATTATCTGAATACCAATGTAAAGCTCGGCACATCGCATGCAAACATCCTGGAAGGGTTAGAACGGTTTTTGAACGAGCGCGGCTACCTGTATGAGGAGCTGGGCCACCAGGGCTGGATGCCGGTGCCTGAAGAATACAACCGGGGCGACCTGGTTTCGCTGGATTGGATGAAGGAGGGGTTAAGAGGCTGCGGCTCAGTCTGGTTTTCAGCCGGTTTTTACGAGTACTTCCCCGAATTCGATATTTACCGGCTCAAGCGTTCTCACATGGTCACCCTGGTTGGTTTCAGCCCGAAAGGGAAGGGTGAATATTCGAATGCGCTGATTGTCCATGACCCGCTGCAGGGGGATGGGTCAGAGCCTAAAAATTTGTACATACAGGCGGAAAGAATCAACAGTGGGGTGATCGAAGGCAGCGCGCTAGGACTGCCGCGGCCGGCGGAAGGGTATTACAGGCTAGAAGGGTTATCAAAAGGAGAGGCTGAAATCGCTATCCTGAACAGCGTGATCGTCCTTAAAATGCCGGGCGACTGTCCGGATTAACTTTCCAGCCCGAGTTCCGTGACAATTCTGTCAACAACGACCTGGTCAGGTTCAATCGAAATTCCCGGGAAAAGCTTCCATTGTTCTTTAAAGTTCACCGATTGGCCAGGTTCGAGCATAATCCGTTTGCCGAGAGCTTCCACTTCAAGCACGTTGGGATCGCAGTAAAATTCGCTGGAACTGCGCCGGTCGAAATAAAACCCCTGCGGCACAAAAGAAGCAAATTTCACAAAGAAAGTGCCCTGCAGGGCATACCCCAGCCAGCCGCGCGGGTTCGGGCAGCCGATTTTCTGTTTTCCTTCCTGAAGGTTGGCTTCGATGAAGATATAGCGGTTCTGGATTTGGATATTGGGTGAGTCTACTTTTGTATAGGGCCAGAGATTGATCGTCCGGTTTGGCAGGACGCCGAACTCATCTTCCATTTCAGCCTGGAGCGGCATAACCGCGGTGCCTCCCGTTTTCATCATTGTTATCGTCCATGGGGCAAGGCGGATTGGACGCATTCCCCGGTTTGTTATCCGGTGGTCAAGCAGCACATGAGGGTCGCTGGAGGGCAGGCTAACCGTGATCGCTTTAACCAGCCCGGTGCCTTTCTCCGGTTGCTGGGTAACCCGAAGGCCGTTCTGAACCTCCTGAATATCCACCGGTTCGTCATCCGGGAGATAAGTAACTGGCGGGTATTCCGGCGCATACCACAACCGGTGGCCGCCGTATAAAGAGTACCAGCCTGTCCCGGGGCATTCAATCCTGGCGTCTGGCAGTTCGGCGAACAGGTTTTCGCCCCCATTAAGTGAAAGCCCAATGATCCTCGGGCCGAATTCCCGTGCAACCCATAAAGAGAGGCAGGGGTTGGATAACTGCACACATTTATAATCGTTAAAGCTGGATTGTTTTATCTCCATTTGAAAGCTCCTAAAGGGTTATGGGCTGTGTTATGGTTGTTGAATATTCTAACTTGATTTATCCAGTTGGGGTTATTTGAATAACACCTGGGAATAAAAATTATCCATAAGTAAATATCGGGTAGGATTTGAATTGCTGGTAACATTTATATCTGGAGCAGGGTTGGCATTTAAGGTTTATTGATTATGGACCCAATTTTATCAATATCTTTTTGTCCACCAGTTCCCTATCCATTTCAGATCCAATAATGCCAGGAATCCAGATGCCGGGCCCAATTCAGGATATCAAAAATCTAAAAAGAATAGAAAAAACCATGCTTGGGATATCTTTCCTGAGCTTTATCACCCTGGGACTGCATGAGGGTTCCCTGGGGGTTGCCTGGCCGTCGATCCGGGAGCATTTCGGGCTGCCGCTAGATTTCCTGGGCATGATCCTTATCGCCGGTATGTGCGGGGTCTTGGTGACCAGTTTTAACAGCGGCTGGTTTTTATCACGGGCTGAATTCGGAAGCCTGCTTGCTATCGCCAACCTGGTGCGGGCGGCGGGTTTATTGGGTTATGCGCTCGCCCCGGATTGGTGGGTCGTTGTTGCCAGCGCATTTCTGGTCGGTCTGGGTTCTGGGACGATTGACAGCGGGATGAACACCCTGGTGGCAGCCCGCTATGGCCCGGGACCATTAAACTGGCTGCACGCATTTTACGGCGTGGGAGCAATGCTGTCCCCCCTGATCATGAGTTTTTTAATCGCGAATAACCTGAACTGGCGCTGGGGATTCGTTTTGATCGCTGTCCTGCAGAGCTTGCTCGGGCTTTATTTTGCTCGTAAGCGGGGGAGCTGGCCCAGCCGGTTGTTGTTTAACGATGCAGGGGAAAATAAAAGAGTACGGGTAAAAAATAGCCAGACCCTGGGCTTGCTGGCGGTCTGGCTTGGGATTACTGTCTTCTTTCTTTCCACCGGCGTTGAAATTTCAGTGGGGCAATGGTCTTTCTCACTGTTTACAGAAGGGCGGGGTGAGAGTATCACCCGGGCGGGATTCTGGGTCAGTTTATTCTGGGGGTCGCTCACTGCAGGGCGGATGGTCTTTGGCTTTATTACCGACCGGATTGGGCCTACCCGTCTTCTCCGGCTGGGGTTTGCCGGGATGATGGTAGGAATCCTTCTGCTCTGGTGGAATTATGTTAACCTGGTGGGATATATCGGTCTGGTTATTATCGGTTTCTGGATGGCGCCGGTATTCCCGGTGATGATCGGCTTATCCCCTGGGCGCTACGGGCAGGAGCATGCCGCCAACGCGATTGGCTTCCAGGTGGCATCTGCCTATCTGGGCGGGGCGCTTGTTCCCGCCCTGGTGGGAATCGCGGCTGATGCGGTGGGACTGGAGGTTATTGGGATGCTGTTGTTTGTTTGCGGCGTTTTTACATTCGCCACCCATGAACTTCTAATCAGAAAAAGTGGGATTTGATATTAATTGCCCGAGTTTTTTCCTTTCTTGATTTAAATGGCGTAAAATTAAGTGCTCAAAAAACTTTAAAGCAGCTCCGCTGCGGAGGTTTGCAGTTCAAAGACGACACATTCCACCCAATCAATTTACTCTCAGGAGGTCAATATGAAAGCTCGTCTGGTGCCGGTTTATTTTCCTAATCGTGATGGGGATTTTGATACCCAACTGGAGATACTGGTCAATTTGCTTGGCGATAAAGCTGAATTCCTGGAGCCTGTTGCTCTGGGCAATAAAATTCCGGAGGCTGAGGCGGTTATCTTCCCCCAGATGCTCGGGGATGCCTACCACATGGTAGGGGAACTTAAGGCAATCGATATGCCGCTGCTGGTTATCACTTCCGAATTCGGGACAGTGCTGATGTGGGATTGGGAGATTTGCAGTTACCTGCGCTCGGAGGGATTGGACCCGATCGCGCCAAACAGCCTGGATAAGACCAGAAAGGTGGTACAGGCTTTGTGTATTAAACGGGGGTTGAAGGATTCTAAGTTTCTGGTGTTCCAGGATAACCCTGGCGAGGGGATGCAGGCGGAGATCTTCAAGCGTTTCTACTGGTGGGAGGATGAGTGCATCCAGCGGATCAAGGATAAGTTCGGGCTGAATATTAAGAAGAAAAGTTTTGAAAAACTTGCCGCGGACGCCAAGGCGATCCCGGATGCGGAGGCCGAAAAAGTCTGGGAGGAATGGAAAGACAGGCTGGCTATCGGCGATATCTCCAATCGAGCGCTGCTGAGCGCATTAAAAATATACATGGCTGTCAAAGGTGAACTTGAGGGAAACGGCTCAATTGCGGCGGTAGGGATGAACTGCCTGAACGAGTCGCGTTATTCTGACACAACGCCCTGCCTTGCCTGGAATATGCTCTATGAAGAGCAGCGGATGATCTGGGGCTGTGAAGCCGATATTGTGGCGATGCTGACAAAATACATCCTGAACAAATCGCTGGATGTGCCGATCATGATGACGAACATTTACCCCTTCCTGATGGGACAGGCAGCATTGAAACATGAAAGGATCCCGAATTTTCCGCAGGTGGAAAATCCCGAGAACCATATTCTGGTTGCCCACTGCGGGTACCTGGGAGTGGTACCGCAGTCATTCGCGACCGAATGGTCAGTGGAGAAGAAAGTGCTCAGGATTGTTGACGATAATGCCATCGCCCTGGACGCCAGGCTGCCGGAAGGGGATATGACACTGGCTAAACTGTTCCCAACAATGGATAAGATGACCGTTGCGGAGGGAGATTTGAGTTTCTACGTCCAGTACCCGGATTCCGACTGCCGGAACGGCGGCATAATCAGGGTCGCGAATGGTTATAAACTGCTGAACACAGTATCATCACACCACTACCTGTTGATGACCGGTCATAACCTGGACGATATCGAGGCGATCGCAAAAGTGTTTGACCTGGAAATTGAGGTGATTTAATCACGAGGATTTTTGTAATAAACAACGAATTAGCTGAAACATCCGGTGCTGTTCTTTGCACACTGGATGTTTTGTTTCCGGGACATTTCAGTTTGGGGTGAGTGGGCTCCTGTTCCTGAAGAAAAGCATAACGGAATTTATCGCGCTGCTTTCCCTGGCAATGCTGGTAATCTCGGTGATTATAAGGCTGGAAGCTACCCGGCGCCCGCTGCCTGGAAAGGGGTATAAAAGGAGAGGGGTATTATTTCTGGTATCTCCACAATTCCCCGGAGGTTGTGAAGTCCTTCAAGCTCAGGTATAGAATCGGCTGGTGGTCAACCGGTTTGACATTCCCATGGGTTGCGACGATATCGAAAACGTAAATCGCGAACTCGCGGGATAAGCCCTCCAGCTGGCGGTAAACGACCATCTCAAACACCGCATCAGCGCCTTCGACCAGCCGGGTGTGTTCGAGTTTAGCGGCTGGCAATAATGTGAAGCCTAATTCCTGGGCTTTATTATATTCCCTGCCGCTGATGTACCCGGCGCGGGTGACTTTAAAGCGGTCTTTCCAGGGGAAGAAATGAAAACCAGCCTCCCTGTATTTTTTTAACAACTCAAAACTGTAATTTCCCATTTCCATCGCCAGCAGCAGCCGAAAAGGATCTTTGGAGATTACAGTCCAGTGGCCTATCGGCATTAAATTTTCCCCGACCGTCAGAAGGGCCACATGCTGGGGGAAGTACTGGGTGGAATAGGAGGCGTTTGTAAAATCGCCGGTATTTGTCATGTTATGGATCGTCATTTGTCTGCTTGAAGCAGGTTTTGAAAATCTGCCAGTTGTAATTCTTCCAGGTTATTTACGGCGAGATTTGCCTCTCCAAGTGCCTCGATTGGGTTGGTTGTCCCCACTGCGATGCATTTCATCCCGGCATTTCGGGCGGCCTGGATGCCAGCAAACGCATCTTCAATAACGATGCATTTACCAGGGGCTATCTGCAGAGACTGCGCGGCGAGCAGGAACACAGCCGGGTCCGGTTTACTGGGCAGGTCGTGCCCTGATACGGTCGTCTGGAAATAGGGGCCAAGGTCGAATTTATCCAGGATTGTTGCGATATTTTCCCGGGGAGCTGAGGAGGCGACCGCCTGACTGTACCCTGCCTGGTGGAGCATGGACAGCAGTTCGATCGCTCCAGGGTAAAGGGATGAGCTTTCACAGACAAGCTCGCGGAACCGTTTCTCCTTGCGGTCGCTTATCTCTTCAAGCAGCGCCTTTGATGGAGCCTGTCCCAGCAGGTAAGTGAGCACCTGGCCGTTGTTCATACCAAAAGTATTATTAAAATCGGCCCGGGTTATAGAAATACCGTTAACCGCCAGGGCAGATTTCCAGGTCAGATAATGCAGTTCGGCGGTGTCCACCAGAACGCCGTCCATGTCCCACAGCACCGCGCCTGGTGAACCACCTGCTCCCGTATTCATAGATCCTTTTCCCATATCTTCATCCTTCCAATCCGCTCAAAACCGTTTGATTTTATCAAACAGGCTTGTTTTCTCAAAGGGTTCGTTGTAATCATATCAGGCAACCCTGAAATGGTTCCGGATGGTGGGCGGCAGACTTTGAGGTAAATATTAAGTTAGCGAATCGCTTGACAAAATAGACAATTCTTCCTAAAATTGGCGAAATCTTGATCATGAGAAATTATTCTGTTTCAAAAATGTGCTATATGGCCATGCCCGAGGCGGGAGCGAACACCACCGCCCGGGTTTATATTGGAGTGTGCCGCAATTAGCACCTGAAACAGAGACAATATAACCCTGAGCGGCGGATTGCCAGCCCGCAATAAAGTTAGTTTGCGAAAGGCAGTGCGCCGTTTTTTGTTTAAACCAGATAAACAGCGTGAATTTCAACAAGCAAAATAAACGAGGAGAAAATTTAATGACATCATCAGCCCAGAAAAAGAAATTCGGTTTCACTACCCGCCAGCTGCATGCCGGTCAGGTGCCCGATCCCACCACGGGTTCGCGGGTTACCCCGATTTACCAGACCACTTCTTATGTTTTCGAAGACACAGCTCACGCAGCGCGCCTTTTCTCCCTGGAGGAAACCGGCAATATTTATACCCGGATAATGAACCCCACCACTGCGGTATTTGAGGAGCGCATGGCTGACCTGGAAGGTGGCGCCGGAGCCCTGGCAGCCAGTTCCGGGCATGCGGCCCAGGTCATGGCGATCCTGACACTGTGCGGCGCTGGAGACCACATCGTCTCGGCCTGCGATCTCTACGGCGGGACCATCACCCAGTTCAGCAGTACTTTTCCAAGCATCGGTATAGAAGTGACCTTTGTCGATCCGAGAGACCCGCAAAATTTCCGCAAGGCAATCCAACCCAATACAAAGCTGATCTGGGGTGAGACGCTGGGCAACCCGGGAATCAACGTCTTTCCGATTGAAGAGGCTGCAAAAATTGCGGGTGAGGCGGGGCTGCCTCTGGTGATCGACAACACATTCGCCTCCCCTTATTTATGCCGGCCGTTTGAATGGGGGGCGAATATCGTCCTGCACTCCACGACCAAATTTATCGGCGGCCATGGAACCACAATTGGGGGGATTATTGTGGACGGAGGCAACTTTGACTGGGCTGCCAGCGGGAGGTTTCCGGACTTCACCCAGCCGGATGAAAGTTATAACGGATTGGTATACGTTGATCTCGGGACGGCCGCGTTTATCACCAAGGCCCGCGTCCAGGGGCTGCGGAACATAGGCGCCTGCCAGTCACCCTTTAATTCGTGGCTGTTCCTGCAGGGTCTGGAGACTTTGAGTTTAAGGATGGAGCGCCATGTTCAAAACGCCCAGGCAGCCGCCCGTTTTCTGGAGGGGCATCCGAGGGTTAAGTGGGTCTCCTACCCGGGCCTGGAAAGCCATCCTGACCACCAGCTGGCAAAAAAGTACCTGCCGGTCGGTCCCGGGGCGATAATGGGATTTGGGGTCAGGGGCGGCCTGGAAGCGGGGCGCAAGTTTATCGACAGCCTCAAACTGGTCAGCCACCTTGCGAATGTGGGCGACGCCAAAAGCCTGGCAATCCACCCGGCCAGCACCACCCACAGCCAGCTTTCCGAAGAACAGCTGCAGAAAGCCGGGGTTTCGCCTGATTTTATCCGCCTCAGCGTGGGCATCGAAAATATTGACGATATCCTGTGGGATATTGATCAGGCTTTGTTATAAAGGAGAGCCTCCATGCCAGTCATCATACCTGAAACACTGCCGGCAAAGAGCATTCTGGAAGGGGAGAACATATTTGTAATGGGGGAAAACCGGGCTTCAAGACAGGATATCCGGGCTTTGAAGATCGCCATCCTGAACCTGATGCCCACCAAGGTCGCAACTGAAACCCAGTTTTTAAGACTGCTGGGAAACTCACCACTGCAGGTTGAGGTGACCCTGCTGCATATGAATTCCCACGATTCCAAAAATACCCCAAAAGAACACCTCTTGAACCACTACAAGCATTTTGAGCAGGTGAGTGACCAGAAATTTGATGGTCTGGTGGTAACCGGCGCCCCGGTGGAACACCTGCAGTTCGACCAGGTTGATTACTGGGATGAACTGACCGCGGTTTTCGACTGGTCGAAATCAAATGTTTTCTCCACTTTTTATGTGTGCTGGGCGGCGCAGGCCGGGCTTTACCATGATTTCGGAATTCCCAAGTACCCGCTTGAAAATAAAATGTTCGGGATTTACACGCATAAGGTACTGGAGAAAACGGAAAGGATCCTGAGGGGTTTCGACGACACCTTCAGCGCACCCCATTCAAGACACACTGAGATCAGGCGCGCCGATATTGAAAAAGCAGCGGAGCTGATTATCCTGGCTGAATCTGATAAAGCCGGCGTCTACATGGTGGGGACAAAAGACCGGCGCCAGTTTTATATAACCGGGCACTCTGAATATGACCCGGTGACTCTAAAAACTGAATACGAGCGGGATGTGGAGAAGGGCCTGCCAATCGAGCCTCCTGTAAATTATTTCCCCGGGGATGACCCGGGACAGCCCCCGCTGGTCACCTGGCGGAGCCATGCCCATTTGCTGTTCTCAAACTGGTTGAACTACTGTATTTACCAGATCACGCCCTATAACATAATACAAATTCCGGAGGGAAGTACCCCTTATTCATTCAACCATGTGAACGGGAGTTAACCGGGCTGGTAAAATTGTATTTTTGAATTATTTATAATCCGGCAAAGAATACAAATTGATTTTATGGAGAGTTAGATGAAGAGCAAGCAGTGGAAAAGTGAGCCGGATTTACAGATTGATGTTAAGAAGACCTATCTGGCGGTGATTGATACCTCAAAAGGGACGATTGAGCTTGAACTCTACCCGCAGTTTGCCCCGAAAACGGTTAACAACTTTTGTTTTCTGGCAGGCGAAGGCTATTACGACGGAGTCGCATTTCACCGGGTGATCAACGACTTTATGATCCAGGGCGGCGATCCAACCGGGACAGGCCGGGGAGGGCCGGGTTACAGGTTCGGGGAAGAGATCAAGGGCAACCCGCTCAAACATGAGAAAGGGGTGATTTCGATGGCTAATGCCGGGCCGGATACGAACGGCAGCCAGTTTTTTATCACCCATTCACCCCAGCCGCACCTTGACGGGAAACACACCGTTTTTGGAAAGGTCGTCAAAGGTCAGGAGGTGGTCGACGCAATCCAGACCGGCGACAGAATGGAAAAGGTGACAGTAAGCCCCCTGTAGAAAATCAATTTGTTGTTAATCCCTTCCAGCGGCTGCGTTGATTTTCTGCCAGGCAGCCCGGACATGCCTCTCTTCTGTGTTGGTTTGACCGACGCAGAAGCGCAGGGTAAATTCGCCGTCCAGGGATGTGTGGGTGAGGTAAAGTTCCCCGCTCTGATTGAGAGCCTCCATGATTCTGCGGCTGGTTTCTTCTCCATCGATGTGACGGAAGCAGACCAGGTTCAGCGGCGCCGGGGCAGCCAGTTCAAACCGCTCTGATGCAGCGACCCATCCGGCGAATTCCTGGGCCAGCTGAACATGGCGGCGGATGTGATGCTGGAGCCCCTTGACTCCGTAATGGCGGATCACAAACCACAGTTTCAGGGAGCGAAAACGTCGTCCGAGCGGAATGTGCCAATCCCGGTAGTCAATCACCGCGCCTGACTGGGTGGCTTTGTTTTTCAGGTATTCGGGCAGAACGCTGAGGGTGTTAATCAGTGCCCCCCGGTCAGCCACGAAGAAACAATCGCAGTCGAAATTGGTGAACATCCACTTGTGGGGGTTAAAACAGTAACTGTCTGCGTATTCAATCCCATCGTGAATAAACCGGAACTCTGGACAGACCGCGGCAGTGCCGGACATGGCACCGTCGACGTGCAGCCAGATCCCCTCTCTTGAACAAATTTTCCCAATTTCAGAAACGGGGTCGATCGCGTTTGATGAGGTGGTGCCGACTGTGGCGCTAACGAAAAAAGGAACCAGCCCATTTGCCCGGTCCGTCTGGATCCGGTCTGCCAGCAGGTCCGGGCGCATCCCAAATGATTCATCCACCTCGATCAGCCGCAGGTTCCGGCGGCCTATTCCGGCGACCATGGCTGCCTTCTCAATGGAAGAGTGGGCCTGGTTGGAAGTGTATGCGACCAGGTTCTTGCCGCTGCCCGTTTCGTTGCTCTGGAATCCAGTCGCCCGCTCCCTGGCCGCCAGCAGGGCGCACAGAGAAGCGCTGGAAGCAGAGTCCTGAATTACGCCGCCCCCGCTGCCTGAAGATTTAAACTTCTCCGGCAGCGCAAGCATATCGGCTACCCAATCCAGCACATGGGTTTCGAGTTCGGTGCAGGCTGGGCTGGTTGCCCACAGCATTCCCTGCACGCCGAGTCCAGAAGAAACCAGGTCTCCCAGGATTGCCGGTCCGGAGGTGTTGGCCGGGAAAAAGGCGTAAAAATTGGGCGACTGCCAGTGGGTGATCCCCGGCAGGATCAGGTCAGAAAGGTCGCCCAGGATTGCTGCGAACTGCTCGCCTTCCTGAGGAGGGCTGCCGGGCAGCGAAGCCCGGATCTCCCCCGGATTTACCCGGGAGAGTACCGGGAATTCTTCGATATTTTCATAATAATCCGCAATCCAATCCACTACAGCCCTTCCGTAGCGGCGCAGGTCATCGGGCGACATGTGAAAATTATTTTCTGCTGGCATTACTGGCCTTTCATTCAGGTGAAAGCATCATATCACCGTAAGCAACCTGGCCGAGCAGGTGTGCAGTCACCGCTCCAATCCACACATTGGTAATTGCCCCGATGACAAACAGCAGGATCCAGCCAATGCAGATGATCCAGACAAAAAGGATCGAAATGACCGATACCAGAAAGCTAATCACAAAGCTGGCCGCGATTACAGCGACCAGTGCAAGCAGGTAATCACCAAGGTTCCTAGTGATAATCTGGATAATCCGCTTCAGTTCAAAGCAGGACCGGAAGGTACCTTTCCAGGAAAAATTGATGAAGACGGCTGGGAGGTAAAGCGACAGCAGTAAAAAATAAACCGAAATACAGCATATCAGTAAGAATAGACTGATCCCGTAAGCGCTGGCCGCATAGGTTTGAAGGTCACTATCCTCGGGCAATAAACCCAGCAAAATTCCAAGGAAGGGAAGGATCAACAGGATGATTACAGGCAGCGAATACAGAATTGAAGCCGCGAAGAATTTCAGACCGCTTATAAATTTGGTCCCGAAATCGCTCCATTCCGGCAGCGGATCCGGTTCCTGGTGAGCGACGTTCATTGTCACTTCGCTCAAGTATCCAATCCAGGCAAAGTTTAAAATTGGAATGTAAGAGACAATGGCCGCGATTAACGTTTTCGCAGCCCATTCACGGTCTTGAAATAAAAATGTCATTGACTTGACGATGTTCATAGCCTTCTCCTCCGCGTTGAGATTTATAAGTACCTTGTAGTGATGAGATAGTATACAGCGATAAAGGCGGACTGTAAAATGACAACCGTCCAGAATTTTTTAGTAAAACTTCGTTTGGATATTTTGTGGCGGAAGATCCGCATTCCAAGATAAGCCGCGGGTGTGCCCCCAGCCAGCGCCAGCAGAATAAGTGTATTTTCTGGGATGCGGGTAATCGATGTGCTGGAAATCCGTTTATCAAAGCCAAATGCAAGAAATGTGGCGGCATTTACCGCAACCAGCCAGGATAAGAGCGGTTTGAGATCAAGAAAGAGCTGGAATATCAGGAAGAGGATAAGCGTGAATGTTATAAGCCCTGCAGTGTAAACCAGGATTGATATCCGGCGCATTAATCAAATCCGGCGTTGATACCTGAAATTAATCCAGGCAGTTGTGACAGGTCTTCGATCTCGTGGTAAAAACCAATCTCCTGATGTGGATCGACCTGGTTCTCGTGGAACCAGGTGTCTTCATACGGAATGTGGACTGTCTGTCCCCCGATTTCCAGTACCGGGATAATGTCAGATCGTAATGAATTGCCTACCATCAGAAAGCGTTCAGGCTGGAGATTGATCTTATTCAGGATATCAAGATAGGTCTGGCTGTTTTTTTCAGCGACTATTTCGATATAGCGGAAGTATCCAGCCAGACCCGAGCGGTCAATTTTTGGTTTTTGTTCAATAAACTCGCCCTTTGTAATTAACATCAGGTTGAATGTGGGCGAGAGTATCTCTAAAACCTGGCGTGCGTTTTCAAATAAAGGGACCTCAGCCACCAGCATTTCCTTGATGGATTTGATGGTCTTTTTGATTTCATCCCCGGATACAACGCCACCTGTGACAGATACGGCTGTTTCAATCAGGGACAGACCGAAACTCTTAATCCCGTACCCGTAATATTTCAGGTTGTTTATCTCAATTTCATTCAGGGTTCTTTCGATATCCTGAGGGTTGTACTCTGGAGAAAGTTGTTCAATCAGTTTCTGTTTGGCTTCGTAATACACCCATTCGTTATGCCAGAGGGTGTCATCAGCGTCAAATGCGATTACATCGATTTTACTGCCCATTTGCCAGTTCCGATTTGAATTGTTAAATTTCTAGGACCATTTTCTTCATGTATTCTCTGAATCCCATCCGGGTCCAGAAAGCCTGGGAAATTTCATTGGCGGAGGCGACCACGACTTCAATCCGGCTGACGCCCTGTTCCCTGAACCAGGGCACCATCCGCTCAAAAAGCTGGCTGCCGATTCCCTGCGAGCGGAATGATTCGTTGACTACAATATCAGCGACAAAACCATGGTGGGTGTGCTGGAAGACTGGCGGGTAAGATTCGATTGTGCCCATTGAGAATCCGATCACCTTTTTATTCTCAATTGCGACCATAACCAGCCATTCCGGAGTTTCGATATTTCGCCGCACGTACTCACCGAACCGTTCGTGACCTCCGGCAGAACGGGAGAAATATTCGTCCCGCTCACGGTGGAAATCCATCATCTCTTTCCAGAGTTCCTTTATCGCCGGAAGGTCATCAGTTTTTGCTGGACGAATGTTCATAATCCTGCCCCTTTCCACTTCGGTGTCAGAATAATCCCTGGGTTTGATAGACCAGCTTCTTTTTAATTATAAACCGTACCGCCCGGGAAGAGCACAACCGGCGCGCGAATCCCGCCATGTGATCATCCAACCGCAGCGGGTATTTAATACCGGCGAATTCAGGGCTGACTTTTTAATTTGTTTGAATACTGCTTGCGAAACTTGCTTACTTTGGGTGAGATCACAACCTGGCAGTACATCTGATCGGGATTCTTCGCAAAATAACTCTGGTGGTATTCTTCGGCGGGGTAGAATTCCTCGAGAGGGACAATTTCTGTGACAATTGGATCCGACCACAGACCGGCATTTTCTATCTCCGCGACCACTTCCTGCGCTTCCTGTTTCTGGCGTTCGTTATGGTAGAGGATGATCGAACGGTACTGCGTCCCCACATCCGCTCCCTGGCGGTTGAGGGTTGTCGGATCGTGGTAAGTGAAGAAAATCCACATCAGTTCTTTGAATGAGATGATTTCTGGATTGAAGCTAATCTGGATGACTTCGGCGTGCCCGGTCGTCCCTGTGCACACTTCCTTATACGAAGGAAATGATGATTTCCCGCCTGCATATCCGACCTGCACTTTTTCAACCCCGATCACATCCGCAAACAGTGGATCAAGGCACCAGAAACAACCCCCGCCGATCGTCATGATTTGGTTAGTTGTAGATTGATTCATTATGCTGACCTCAAAATCTTTATCCCTGAATATGTTACTTGTAACTTGCTCTGGAAATGTCGCCGACAAACTGGGGCAGGTTTTTGTGTCCCAGCATCTGGCGGACGGCGTGCGCCTCTCCGGTATGGAACCAGTAATGGTAGATATTACGCTGGATGAGCGTGCCGATGTTTTCTTTGAGTGGCGTTCCATCCCGTTCCAGAAAACTTTTCAGTCCCGCCGGGTCCAGTTGTAATAAATAGACGTCTGCGGCTTCTGTAATCTTACCCCAGATATCCCACATTTCCGCCAGGGGAGGGGTACTGGGTGGGCTTCCATACCCGACCAGCTCGTTCAAGCCGTGTACAAGGCTTTTGCCCTGGGCTAACTCAACCCAGTAGCGGTGCTCCTGGTTGGCAAGATGGCCGATAATCCAGCTGATACAGTTCATCGGCTGGAGACGCTTCTGCGCATCCTCGTGGTTAACGCCTTCCAGGCAGCGATAAAATTCACTTCTGGAAAAATGAAGCTGGATGACCAGCGGATGGGGATTATAAGGAGACTCAACCACCGCCCAAACTGCTCTCTCTCTTTGCCCAGGCAGCCTTGTCTACTGCCGGAGGTGTGTATGCATTCAATTGGTCAAGCAAGCCGGCTGGATTTTCATCAACAAGGATCATCTGGCGGTGTTCGCATCCGATAAATCTCTCCTGAGCAGTGTGGTCAAGAAATTTCAGCAGCAAATCAAAATAACCATAAATATTCAGAAACCCGCACGGTTTAGGGTGTATTTTGAGCTGAGCCCATGTCAGCACTTCAAAGATTTCCTCAAAAGTCCCGTAACCCCCCGGGAGAGCGATGAAACCGTCCGATATATTTTCCATTACAGCTTTACGCTCGTGCATGGTGGCGACAACCCGTAATTCAGTAAGGTTGGTGAAAGCGACCTCAAGATCGAACAGCGATTGTGGAATCAC
>Ga0180437_10005005_pt1 | contig 18450 bp, 17 predicted proteins | sample SS_ome_4_FD_132410 | JGI IMG/M metagenome (GOLD analysis project Ga0180437, IMG submission 132410) | Hypersaline lake sediment archaeal communities from the Salton Sea, California, USA - SS_3_D_1 metaG | ecosystem: Environmental > Aquatic > Non-marine Saline and Alkaline > Hypersaline >... | reverse complement strand
TCGCGGTGGGTGGGGAAGCCTCGCACAGAGAGGACGCCGAGGGCGGCACGGTCACCCATCTCTGGCGCATGGAGAACCTCCCGGGTGTCCCCCCGGCGTCGGTCGCGGGGATCGAGCGGGACGCGCTGCCCCATCTGGTCTACTCGACCGCGAGCCGCTGGGCGGACGTCGCCGAGGTATGGCGGGGGCGCCTGGGGCCCTCGGCCGAACTCACCGGCAGACTCGCCGACAAGCTCGAGGACATCACGCGCCCGGCCGGGGATGAGCACGAGAGGGTCCGCCGGATCCACGAGGCGGTGCTCGAGGGCGTGCGGCTGATCGCCTACGACTTCCCCCTGCACGCGATCCGGTGCCGGTCCGCAGAACGGGTGTACGACAGCGGGTACGGCCACGGGGCGGATCGGGCCGTCCTGCTTCTGGCGTGGCTGAGGGGCGCCGGGATCGACGCCCACCCGGTGATGGTCTCCCGCTCGCTCCGCTTCGCCGAAGACGTGCCGTGCGCGGATCTGGTGCCGGACATCTGGGTCGTGGCCCGCACGAGCGGGGGCGACATCTGGATGGATCCGACTCGGCCGCTGGCGTCGGCCAGCGGAAAGGACCTGGCGGGGCACCGCGTCCTCCGGCTCTCGGGGCCCCACGGCCTCGTGCAGATCCCGGAGCGGACCGTCGATGAGAACGGCTGCGTCCTCCGGCTGACGGCGTCGGTGGAGAAGGACGGTTCTCTCGAGGGAGAGGCCAGGCTTCGGCTGACCGGCGTGTTTTCGCCGTACTACGAGGTCAGCGGGGTGGGTGATGAGGCGAAGACGTATGTTTCGTCGGTTGCCTCGTCGGTCTTCGGCGGGGTGGAGGTGGAGACGTACAACTTCCAGTCGCTGAGCCCGGATGCCGTCGCCCTGGGGTTTCGATTCCGCCGGGACTCGACCGACGAGGGGTCGTCGATCCTGGATCTTCCGGGGTTCCCGGAGCCGGTCGAGATCGCCGGGTTCGAGCCGACCTCGCCCGAGCGCCGCGCAACCCTCGTCCTTCCGGGGCCCTTCGTCGCCTCCGTGGAGGCGGACATCGATCTCTGGGAGGGGGCGAAGATCACGTGTCTTCCCGACCCGGTCGAGGCTCGGGCCCCCTTCGGGACCTACCGGCTGCGCTGCGAGGAGAGGGAGGGGACGCTTCACTTCGAACGCCGAATGAAGATCACGGGCCGGACCGTGACGCCCGAGGCGTATCCCGAGTTCCGCCGGCTCGTGGTGCAGGATCGGAATCCGATCCGCTCGACCGTGGTCCTGTCCGGAGAGTAGCGGGCGCGTGCAGCCCGGGTATGCCGGCGGGCCGGAATCCGGGGCATCCTGAGTCGTCCGGGCTAGAACACCAGTCCTACGGTGAGGGTCCAGAAGTTCAGCGAGTCCACGTCGATGGCATAGGGGTACTCCCGGTCGGCCCGATCGTCGCCCACCCCCTGGAACACCATCATGTGGTACTTGGCCTCGGCGGCCAGGTCGAAGCTGAAGGGGACGTCGAAGACGACGCCGCCGGAGAAGTTAATGCCGGGGCGGATGACGGCCGTGAAACTCTCCTCGATGTAGCTTCCGGTCCCCGAGGTCTCGAGGACGAGGGCGTTACCCTGGGTCACGTAGGCGTAGAGCCCGATGGCGGCGCCCAGGTACGGAGAAACCGGCAGCGCGCGGAGCATGCTCCTGCGGAACCCCACCGTCGCGGGGATGAACGTGTGCGTGTAGTCCTGGCGTTCCACCGCGTCGGGCGGCTGCAGAGCCTCGGGCGGCCCCTGGTACCTCTCTCCGAACTGCACGTACGAGATCTCGCTCACCAGATCGACGACGACCAGCGGCCGTGCGTACTTCAGCCCGAACGCGAAGGACGACTCGGCCCCCTTGTCCTCGAAGGCCGACGCGGTGGGTTCGGCGAAGCTGCCGGCGGGAACGCTGGAGCCCGCCTCGAATGTGAATGAACCGGCACGGGCGCCGGGGGCCGGAACCACTAGGATGAGTGCGGCGACCAGGATTCTCTTCATCGGGTATTCCCCGGGGGTGGGCCGTAAGACGCTCTCCGCCGGAGGCCGTGCGTGCGACGACTGCGGCGGACTGTTGCCTCTGCATCTGGACCCGAGGAGTATGGGGCGAGTGGGGGGGGATTGCAACTACAATCCGGGGTCCCGGCGCGCGCCGCCGAGCGCCGGGAAAACGGCGGGTCGAAACAAGAACCCGGGCGATGCGGCGAGCATCGCCCGGGCTCCACCCTCGAGAGGATTCCCTACACTTCTGAGGGCCGACAGGGACCCACCCCTGGATGTGCTCCAACTCAACAAAGTAAATCCGGTTCGCAACCGCTTGGCGTGGCTTGCGATTCCTCAGATCTCATGAAAAAGGATAGCACAAAGCCTGCCACTTGTCAAGAACTTCCTGCATGATTCATTCGGCAGGATCGTCGCACCGCAATCTTCGGCTCTCTTGACAGCGGGCTCGATTCCCTTACAATCCAGAGGCGTCGCACCCGCAACGATCTGGAATACGGAGGCTTGACAGTGGCCGAGAGAGCCGTGGGGTTGTTCTCCGGGGGCCTGGACAGCCTCCTGGCGGCCAAGCTCCTGAAGGATCAAGGGATTGAGGTGACCGGGGTCGTGTTCCAGTCCCCCTTCTTCGGGCCTGAGCGGGCCCTGGCGGCCGCCGACCAGATCGGCCTGCCGCTCGAGGTTCGAGATGTGACCGATCTCATCCTGCCTCTGGTGGAAGACCCTCCGCACGGCCACGGCAAGAACCTGAATCCCTGCATCGATTGTCACGCCATGATGTTCCACGAAGCCGGGCGAGTGATGGAGGGCCGGGGCGCCTCTTTTCTGTTCTCGGGAGAAGTCCTCGGCCAGCGCCCCTTCTCGCAGAACTACAAAGCCCTCCTTCTGGTTGCGCGCCTCTCGGGGTACGAGGGGTGGATCCTGAGGCCGCTCTCGGCCAAGCTGCTCCCCAGAACCCGTCCCGAGGCCGAAGGCCTCGTCGACCGGGAGGAGCTCCTCGACATTCAGGGTCGGTCCCGCTCGCGCCAGATGGCTCTGGCGTACGAGTGGGGCATTCGCGAGTACCCGAGTCCCGCCGGGGGATGCAGTCTGACGGACCCCGGGTTCGCGGGCCGGCTGAGAGATCTGCTCGAGCACGAGGGCGCGCTCGAACCCCGCCAGATTGAACTGGTGAAGCTCGGCCGCCACTTCCGGCTCGGGGAGCACGTGAAGGTCATCGTGGGGCGGAAACACGCGGAGAACGTTGCGCTCGACGCGCTGCGGTCCACGGCGGACACGCGGCTGGAGGTTTCCGGAGTCCCAGGACCGGTTGTTCTCGTCGTCGGCTCGGCCGGGGACGGGGACGTGGAGATGGCCGCGCGCCTGGCGGTTCGCTACAGCGACGCGCCTGTGGACGAGGAGGCAAGCGTCGTCGTGGATCGCGCCGGCGAGGCCACCACGCTCAAGACTTCGGCCGCCCGGGATGAAGATCTTGAGCGGTTCAGGATCTGACCCGTTCGGCGTACCGGGTGCAACGTGGGCCCTTGATGGGTCGGAGCGACTGTGGTAAGATGACCCGCCGGTGTCACAGGACGCGTGCCTCGGCGACGCGCGGCGCTGGACCGGGGATTCACCCAAGGTCGATGCGTCCCCGCGCGGAGGGACGGTGGCGGCGATGTACGATGCAGCCGTAATCGGTGCTGGCCCGGCGGGCTCGTGTCTGGCCCGTCTGTTGGCCGGGCGCGGGGCGGCCGTCGTCCTCATCGACAAGGCCCGATTCCCCAGGCCCAAGCCCTGCGCCGGGGGAATCTCGCCCTCGGCGGCGCTCCGGTGCGGGCTGTCGATGGAAGGGTCGGCCGAGGCGCGCATCACATCGGCGGTCCTGAGCTACGAGTCCTCGGAACGGTTGGTGGCCGCGGGCCGACGCACCCTCGCCTGGACGGTCGAGCGGGATCGGTTCGACGCCCTCCTGGTCGACCTCGCCCTGGCGGCCGGCGCGGGGTTCTACGACGGACTCCCGCTCGGAGCGCTTCGACGCGCCGGAAACCGCTGGGAAGTGGAGGCCGGGGGACGGACGTTTAGGGCGCGGTTCATCGTGGGGGCGGACGGGGCGGCGAGTCGAGTGGCCCGTCTCGTGGGCGCCCGGCGGCCGCCGATGGCCGCGTGCATCGAGGCGACGGCCGCCGTATCCGGGCCGGGGCCGACCCCGGGCCGTGGGCGACTCGTGTTCGACTTCGGACGCATCGAGGCCGGGTACGCCTGGGCGTTCGCCAAGTCCGACGGCTTCTCGGTGGGGGTCTACACGGTTCGGCCTCGCTCGGGCCGGGCTCTGCGGAGAGACCTGGAGGCCTACATCTCCGGGGAGCCTCTCCTGGCGGGTGCCCGCGTGTCCCGACCGAGACGCTGGTTCGTCCCGCGCGGCGTCTGCATGCATCGGAAGATCCACTTCGACGGGGGACTCCTCGTCGGCGACGCGGCCGGACTGGCCGACCCCCTGACCGGCGAGGGGATCGGACCGGCTCTCGTGTCGGCGGAACTGGCATCCCGGGCGCTGGCCCACTCGCTCGACACGGCCCGGCCGAACCTGGCCCGGTACTCCCGGTGGGTGGATCGACGCCTGCGCCCCGGGTTCGCCAGAGCGAGGGCGGCGGCGGCGGTGGCCTACCGGGGCAGAGGGGAATGGGTCGGCAAGTTCGTCCGCTCGGGCTTCGGCGAGCGTCCCTGGGCCGAGGTGGCCCGAGGAGAGGTCTCGTACCTGAGCCTGGTGTGGAACCTGGCGGCCTTCTCGGTCCTGGGGCCCTTCAGGCGCCCGCGGGACGAGCGGTCGGCGTCCGAGATCCAGAACCCGAAACCAGAAGCGGGAAGGTGAGGCCGTGGACGAGAATCTACAGGTTCGGATCTCGCGTCGTCTTTCCTACGTACTCAGGCACAACCCCGAACAGTTCGACGTCGAGCTGGATTCCGAAGGGTTCACCGACGTGGGCGCGGTCGCCAAGGGTCTCGGCATCTCGGTGGCCGACATCCTCACCGTGGTAGAGGAGTCTCCCAAGCACCGGTTCGAGGTCCGGGGCGATCGGATCCGAGCCCTCTACGGCCACTCGGTGGGCGTCGATCTCCGCCTTCCCGGAGTCGTACCCCCCGAGGTTCTCTTCCACGGCACGGCCTGGCGCATGGTGAGGGAGATCATGGAGAGCGGGCTCAAACCCATGGGTCGCCTGTACGTGCACCTGAGCGCCACCGAGGAGGAAGCCCGGCAGGTGGGACGCCGCCGGGAGGCCAGCCCGGCCATCATCCACGTGGCCGCCGGGAGGGCCGCGCGCGACGGCCTGGAGTTCTTCAGGCCGGGCGAGATCTACCTCGTCTCCGAAGTCCCCGCCGAGTATCTCCTGCTTCCCGACGAGGAACTCTAGCCTGGATTCTGCGTGAACGCCGAATGTCGTTCACGCAGAATCCAGGCAGAGCATTGGACATTAGGGATTAGAGCATTGGAGCCCGGAAAAGGGCTCCATAGGAGTAACCACATCCTGGTCCAATGCGGTCTACTTTCCACTATCCACTTTCTCAATCAGGTACCGATAGGATCTCATCCCCCGAGACACCACGCCGCCCAAGACCGAGTATCTGGGGCTGTTGAACAAGCCGTCTTCGCGGTGCACGAGCTGTTCAGGACGGTCGGTGATGCCCCCACGGGCCGTCCTCAGCGGTCGGCCCTCGACACAGGGGCATTCTTCCACTACCCCTTGTGCACAGTCCGGGCTAGCCTCGTTCGGACTTTGCGGGCTAGGCGTGGAACCGCTTGCGGAAGAGACTCGAGGCGATCAAGAAGAAGACCAGGCCGGCCGCCAAGAGCACGCCCACCTGGGGCAGGATGTCCACGACCCCCATCTCTCGCCAGAAGATCTTGTAGTAGCCGTCGATGGCCCACGCGTTGAAGGACACCAGCCCGATGTCCTGCATCCACTTGGGCATCAGGAACCGGGGGACCATCGACCCTCCGACGGCGGACATCGAGAGAACGACCAGCGTGGAGACCGAGTCGATCTGCTTGTGGTTCCTGCAGAGGCTGGCGATGAGGAGGCCGAGCGCCGTGGCCGACGCGGCGCACACGGCGGTCATGAGGAGAACCGCGGGGAAATCCCGAAGCAGATCGACCGAGAACACGATCCATCCGTAGACGAACATTACCAGGATCTGGATGAACCCGAAGATCGAGGTCGACCCCACCTTCCCCAGCAGGAAGTGCCAGTCGGTCATCGGAGAGACCAAGAGGCGCGGGAGCGTGCCGGCCTCCTGCTCGGCCAGGATGGCGCCGGCCGAGTGCATCACGGAGAACAGGAGGAACATGACCACGACCTGCGCGGCCGTCATGGCCGCAACGGGGTTCTTCTTGGTCTCCCCCAGCACGTCCACCGTCTCGACGGGGATGGGCGACTCGAAGACCGGCCCGGCGGCTGCGGAATCGGGTGTCGCCTCGCCGGAGTCGGCCTCGGCCTGGAGAGCCTCGATCTCGTCGAACACCTCGTTCATCCAGGACGTCATCTGGTTGGAGGTCTCCGGGTCCAGGTTCAGCTCGCGGGCCATGATCTCGATGCCGTCGAGCGCCCACACGTCGCTCAGGCTCATGAAGAGGACCTGCTGCAGCAGCCCTCGGACCACCTGGGACTCCAGCGGTACGGAGGCGTCGTAGAAGATCGTGATCGGCGGGATCGAGTCCGTTTCGGCGAACAGGTTCTCCTCCACGTGTTCGGCCAAACCCTCGGGGATCACGAGCGCCGTCGAGATCCTCCCCTCGGCGACGGCGTCCCGGGCGCTCTGTCGCGTGTAGGGAACCCGTTCCTCGGACCCGTCGACGCTGTGATCGGTGTAGACTCTCACGGCATCCATCTGATCCAACAGGGAGACCAGACGCTTCGAATGCGAACTCCCGTCTTCATCCACCACGACGAGCCGGATGGGGTCCATGTCCTCGGCCGAGGACGACATCCCCCCGAAAATCAACACGAAGACGGTGAACAGCACGACGGCGCCCCGGTCCTTGAACAGGATGCGCAGGTCCCGGGCGATCAGGTGGAACGTCACGATTCTGCCCCCCCGTCTCTCAGCCGATGGCCCGTCAGGTGGAGGAAGACGGTTTCGAGATCGGGCTCGAGGACGTGGATGCCCGCCAGGTCCACCCCCACCCCGGAGAGACCTGCAATCATGCCCGGCAGGATGGCCGCCGGGTCCATCGTGCGCACCAGCATCCGGTCCTCACGAACGTCGGCCTCGGGGAAGGCCGCCTCCATTGTTCCCCGGTCGACCGGCCCCTTGAAGGCGACCTCCAGGACCGACTCCTCCCCTATGACGGCCACGAGTTCCCGGTGGGTCCCGCAGGCGATCACGCTGCCGTGGTCGATGATGGCGATCCGGTCGCACAGCCTCTCGGCCTCGTCCATGTAGTGGGTCGTGTAGAGGATGGTGGCGCCCCCGGTCCTGAGATCCTCGATCACCGAGAAAATGTGGTGGCGGGACTGAGGGTCGACGCCCACGGTGGGCTCATCCATCAGGATCAGCCGGGGCCGATGGAGGATGCCGGCGCCGATGTTGATTCGGCGCTTCATGCCGCCCGAGTACTTGGACACCAGGTCCCGCCCGCGCTCCTCAAGGCCGAGAAGGGCCAAGACCTCGCGGACGCGGTCGCGGAGCATCTTGCCGCGAAGACCGTAGAGACCGCCGAAGAAGGCCAGGTTCTCCTCGCCGCTCAGCGATTCGTACAGGGAGATCTCCTGAGGGACGACGCCCAGGATTTCCTTGACGCGAGGCGTATCCTCCAGGACGTCGAAGCCCGCGATCCGAAGGGTGCCGCGGGTGGGTTTGAGGAAAGTCGTGGCGATGCTGATGAAGGTTGTCTTGCCGGCGCCGTTCGGACCCAGAAGGCCGAAAATCTCGTACTGGCGAATCTCGAGGTCCACGTCGGAGAGAGCCCGCAGAGTCCCGTAGTCCTTGGTCACGCCCACGGATTCCAGCATCGCCGGAGCCGGGCTTTCCGGGTTCACGGTTCCTCCTCGACGCGGAGCGGTGTGTGCGCGTCTGGCCAGTCCGGCCCAGCGGGCTAGGAGTTCGACCCACCGGGCTCGAACCAATCCTCGTAGCTCGCGGGGAACTCCGGGCTGGCGGGGTACGCCGCGCAGACCCGGCAGCGCTCTCCGGGAGCGTGTTCGCCGATGCGGTGACGGTGGGCCGTGCGGGCGATCTCGTCCAGCCGGACGGCGTCGGTCGGGCACACGGTCGTGCACGTGCCGCACGCGATGCACGAGACGGAAGGCACCTTGAGCGGGGGCTTGACCTCGAGCGCGCGGCCGCGGAACGAAAAGTCGATGGCGCGCGCCCCCACCACCTCCGCACAGGCTCGCACGCAGAGACCGCAGAGGATGCACGCCTCGTCGCGGAGCTGGAACGGCGTCTCGCGCACGCCGAATTCCTCGGCCAACCTGCGGATCTGCGGGGACTCGGGACAGCGGGCCAGGAGCAGCTCGAGAAGCACCCTGCGGACCTCGGTGATTTCGGGCGAGTCTGTGGTCACCTCGAGGTTCTCCCGGGCCGGGAACACGCAGGACGCAACCTGTGTGGCCCCGCGAGCCGAACCGGCCCGCACCTCCACGAGACACAGGCGGCACGCGCCGTAGGGTTCGAGGGCCTCGTGGTAGCAGAGGGTCGGGATTTCGATCCCCAGCGTCTGGGCCGCCTCCAGAATCGTGGTCCCCTCCGGCACCTCGACCGGCCTGCCGTCGATTGTCAGTCGTACACCCATCGCACGTCCTCTAGGCCTTTCGCACCGCGTCGAACTTGCACACCTCGATGCAGGCGCCGCACTTGATGCACCGCTCCTGGTCGATCACGTGGGGCTGCTTCTTCTCGCCCGTGATGCAGTCCGAGGGGCATACGCGCACGCACGCCGTGCAACCCGTGCACTTTTCCTCGTCGATCGCGAAGCGAATCAGGGCCTTGCACACCGCCGCGGGACACCGTCCCTCGTGGATGTGGGCCTCGTACTCATCCTTGAAGTACCTGAGGGTGGTCAGGACCGGGTTGGGGGCCGTCGCGCCCAGCCCGCAGAGGGAGGCCTTCTTCACCGCACCCGCCAGGCGCTCCAGAAGATCCAGGTGGCCGGGCGTGCCGCGGCCCTCGGTGATGTCGTCCAGGATCTCGTGCATCCGCTGGAGGCCCTCCCGGCACGGGAGGCATTTCCCGCAGGACTCGTCCTCGAGGAAGGAGACGAAGTAGCGGGCGACGTCCACCATGCAGGTGTCCTCGTCCATCACGATCAGGCCGCCCGACCCCATGATCGCGCCGGCCTCGGCCAGCTGCTCGTAGTCCACCTGGAGGTCCAGGAGCGACTCCGGGATGCACCCGCCCGACGGGCCCCCGGTCTGGACCGCCTTGAACTTCTTGCCCCCGGGGACGCCCCCGCCGATGTCGAAGATGATCTCGCGGAGCTTGATCCCCATCGGCACCTCGACCAGGCCCGTGTTGGCCACCTTGCCGACCAGGGAGAACACTTTGGTGCCCTTGCTGGAGGGGGTGCCGATCGAGGCGTACCACAGCCCCCCTCGGGCGAGGATAATGGGGACATTGGCCCAGGTCTCGACGTTGTTGATGTTGGTCGGTTGCCCCCAGAGGCCCGACTCGGCCGGAAACGGGGGACGGGGCCTGGGACGACCCATCCTGCCTTCGATCGAGGCCATCAGCGCGGTCTCCTCGCCGCACACGAAGGCGCCGCCGCCCCGCACCACCTGGACGGAAAAACTGAACCCCGTGCCCAGGATGGCCTCGCCCAGAAGGCCGAGGTCTTCGGCCGCCTGGATGGCCAACTTGATTCGTTCCACGGCGAGCGGGTACTCGTCGCGGACGTAGATGAACCCCTGTCGGGCGCCGATGGCGTAGGCGCCGATGGTCATGCCTTCCAGGACGGCGTGGGGATCGGCCTCGAGGATGCTCCGGTCCATGAAGGCGCCGGGATCGCCCTCGTCGGCGTTGCAGACGACGTACTTCTCGTCCCCCGGCGAGCGACGGCAGAACTCCCACTTCATCCCCGTGGGGAATCCGGCGCCGCCCCGCCCCCGGAGCCCGGAGGTCTTGATCTCGGAGATGACCTCCTCGGGTGTCATCTCCTTAAGGACTTTGGCCAGGGAGAGGTACCCGTCGTGGGCGATGTACTCCTCGATCTTCTCCGGGTCGATCCGGCCCCGGTTTCGCAGGGCCACGAGGATCTGGTGCCTGAAGAACTCGATGTCGTTCATCCTGGAGACGGGAGGCGCGCCCCTCTTCTCCGTGTACATCAGCTTCTCGACCGGCCGCCCCTTGAGAAAATGCTCCTCGACCAGGTGGGGGATGTCCTCGACCTTGAGCTGCTGGTAGAAGATGCCGTCCGGCTCCACGAGCATGACAGGTCCGCGCTCGCAGAAACCGTTGCACCCGGTCGCCACGACCGCGATTTCGTCGGTCAGGTTGTGCCGGGCGAGCTCCTCCTCCAGCGCGCGCTTGATCTCGAAGGAGTGGTTGGACACGCAACCGGTCCCGGCGCAGAGCAGCAGGTGAGTGCGGTAGGTCTTCAACGAAAGCACTCCTAGGGGTATTGATCCAGCAGCCGGTCGAGGTCCTTCTGGGTCAGCTTGCCGTGGAAGTTCCCGTCGATCATGACCACCGGCGCCAGACCGCAACAGCCCAGGCAGCGAACGGCCTCCAGGGAGAACCGCCGGTCGGCCGTCGTCTCGCCGGCGTGGATTCCCGTCTCCCGTTCCAGTTTCTCCAGAATCTGAACGCCCCCGCGGACATGGCAGGCCGTTCCCATACACACGTTCACCAGGTGCCGGCCGCGGGGTTCGAGGGAGAACGCCTTGTAGAAGGTGGCGATGCTGTACACCTGGGAGAGCGGGACGCCGATCTTCTGCGAGATCAGACGCAGTGCTTCTTCCGGCAGGTAGTTGAGTTCCTTCTGGATGTCCTGAAGGGTGCCGATGAGGTGCGATTCCTCGGCGCCGGTCTCGTCGATCAGATGGTCGATCCGTTCCAGAACTTCGGGGTCCAACGCGATGCTCCGGCGATCGGGTGACTACTCTTCGAACGGATTCTCCAACACGCGACGGAGGAATTCGAGTACCGTCGGGTGATTGATGCTCACTTCGCCCAGGTGGGAGCGCATCTCTTCGGTGTCGAGGCGAAACGTCTTCCCGCCTCGGGTATGCTCCACGTGGAAGTCGACCTCAGGATTTCCGGCGACCAGGGTCACGATCGTCATGCCCACGTTGCCCACCGGCTGCCGGTCGATGTGGCTCAGGCCGAAGGTGACCCGGACGATCGTGCCGCGACCTTCCTCGGAGTCAATCTCCAGCTTGCCGCCGGTCATTCTAGCGGCTTCGGCGAGCATTGGCAAGCCCAAACCGACTCTTCTCGTCGTGCGCGAGGTCACGAAGGGATCCAGGACGCGCCGCACCATCGAGGCGGGCATCCCCCGCCCGTTGTCACGGATCTCGAGGCGAAGAACGTCCTCGGCCTCGTTCTCCTCCAGCAGGATCTCCACGCGGGTCGCGCCGGCGGTTACGCTGTTCTCGGCCAGATCCAGGATGTGGAGCGACAGATCATCCATGGCTGTCGGAGAACCGGACCGCTGCGCGTCAGCGCGGTACGATCCCCCGCCCCCCCTCCCCTGTGAGCGCCATCCGGACCTCTGCAAGAGTCGGCGCTTCGATCCTCAGCCGGGTGAACATGGTGCCAACGTCGTCAACCTGATGGGCGTCCGAAGACCGTACGATCGGGAACCTTTCGCACCCGGGATTCGAGGCCCGCACGACCTCGGGATCGCCGTGCCTCGAGACCTCGATGGCGTCCAGCGGGAGGTCCTCCGGGATCATGCCGAGCTGGGCGATCAAGCCGAAGGCCTCCCGGTCCACGTGCGACGCAATGGCCAGGCCGTCCATGCCGTGACACGCCTCCACGAGCGCCTTGAGCGACAGGGATGTCGCCCCGATCAGCAGCCGTTCGTTGAACCCCTCGACCTCGTCCCGCTCGTTGACGATCGGCTGCTCGCCAAAGAGGCGCGGGTCGTTGGTCCCCGGAAGCAGGTGCTCGTAGACCAGAGCCTGCATCTCGAGCGCCCGCTCCTCGGTGGGCAGCAGCGTCACCAGATGGACTTCCTCGGAGGAGGCGACCTCAAGCCCCGGGATCACGGTCACGGGCCCGCCCTCGGCCGCCCGGAGGGCGGCCGGGACGTTCTCGGCGGAGTTGTGGTCACAGATGGCGATCAGCCCCAGACCCCGGGCGGCCGCAGCCTCCACCGCGGCCTTCGGGGAGAGCAGGAGATCGCCACACGGGGAGAGGCAGGTGTGGATGTGAAGGTCCGCGTCGACGATCTGGAGCATTACGACCGCCCACGCAGCCCGGCTTCGTACAGCCGCCCCGAGAGATCGAAGGCCGTGAGCGGGGAGGTGAGAACCGGAATGCCCTCGTCTCGCGCTTTGGCGACGGTCTCCTCCAGGGGGGTGCGACCTCCGATCACCACGATGCCCGTGAGTTCCCGGAGGCTGGCCACCGCCACGACATTCTGGTGGACCTGGAGCGTGATCCACAGCTGCCCGCGCCGGCTGTTGCTCATGACATCGCTCAGCATGTCGCTGATGTAGCAGCCCGTGACCTCCCTCTCTAGGTTGTCCTCCCCGGAGTGTACGGTGAGATCGAACCGCTCAATGATCTCTTTGAGTGTCATCTCGATCGTCCTCTTCGGCCGAGATCCGGATGATGGACTCGACCTTGGTTCCGTGGCCCACGACCGACGTGATGCTGAACTCGTCGGAGTTCTTCTTCATGTTGGGAAGACCCATGCCCGCCCCGAATCCCATCTCCCGGTATTCGTCGGGGGCGGTCGAGTATCCCTCCTGCATGGCCACGTCGACGTCCGGGATCCCGGGACCCTCGTCCTCCAGGGCGAGGACGACGACGTGTGGGGTGACGACGAACCGGAACACCCCGCGATCGGCGTACATCACGCAGTTCATCTCCGCCTCGTAGCTGACGATGGCCGCGCGCCGCACGATGTCGTGGGGCAGGCCGATGTCCTTGAGGAGGTCGCGGATCTTCGAGGACACTTCGCCGGCGGCCTGGAGGTTCCTTCCCTCGATCGTGAACCGTTCCCTGTAGGTGTGTTCGTCCATCGCCCTCTCGCCCCGTCGACCGCTCGATCGAGCCCGGCATCCTCACTTTCGCCGGCCCGACGCGGGGGGGTCAACAGGAAAACGCCGAGCCTATCGCTTACCGGATCGCCTTCGGGCCTTCTGTCCCGGCTGGAACCTCGGGGCCGACGGACAGAGGTCCAGCATCGGGCATTCCGGGCACTTGGGTTTCCTGGCCGTGCAAACGTAGCGCCCGTGGAGGACGAGCGTGTGAGAGAACTCGGACCACGACTTCTTCGGCAGGAGGGCCTGGAGGTCGAACTCGATTTTGGCGGGATCCTGGTTCTCCGTCAGCCCGAGCCGGTTGGCGCACCGCTTGACGTGGGTGTCGACGATGATCCCCGGTTTGCCGAAGGCGCTGGCGAGGACGACGTTGGCCGTCTTGCGTCCCACGCCCCGGAGCCGGGTGAGAGCCTCCATCTCGTCCGGCACCCGCCCTCCGTAGTGCTCGACGAGGTCCCGACTCGCCTCGATGATGGCGCGGGTCTTCATGCGGAAGAACCCGGTCGAACGGATCTCGCGCTCCAGGGTGGCCGGGTCGGCCTCGGCAAAGCCCCCGGGGCCCCCGTACTTCTCGAACAGCCCCGGCGTGACCTTGTTGACGGTCACGTCCGTCGACTGGGCGGCCAGGATGGTGGCGATGAGGAGCTGGAAGGGATCGGCGAACTCGAGCTCGGTCCGGGCTTCGGAGAACTCGTTCCTGAGCCTCCTCAGGATCCTGCCCGCCCGGGAGCGCCGTTTCTTAAGACCCTTGGCCTGTGCCTCTGTCGCCGGTGCCATGGTCGACCCCGTCTGCGCGCGTGCCCTGTCCGCCGGCTCGCAGAAAGCGCCCGTGCTAGAGAATGGGCAGGTACTGCTCGATCTCGTAGCTCGTGACCTGAGCCCGGTACTGCTCCCACTCGATCCGCTTGTTCTCGATCAGCTTGGAGAAGACGTGTTCGCCGAGCGCTTCGCGCACCATTTGGCTTTTCGACGTGACGTAGATGGCTTCGGAGAGATCCGCCGGTAGAGTCTCGATGCCGGCCTGCACACGCTCTTCGTCCGTCATGCGGTAGACGTTCCGCTGGACCGGGTCTGGGAGGTCGTAGCCCCGCTTGATGCCCTCCAGTCCGGCGGCCAGCATCAGGGCGAACGCCAGGTACGGATTGCACGCCGGGTCGGGCGAGCGGTATTCCACGCGCGTGGCCTGCTCCCGGCCGGGGTAGTAGTCGGGGACCCGGACCAGGTCGGAACGGTTCTTCCTGGCCCAGGTGACGTAGACCGGCGCCTCGTAGCCGGGGACCAACCGTTTGTAGGAGTTCACCCACTGGTTCGTGACCAGTGTGATTTCACGGGCGTGTTTCAGGAGTCCGGCGATGTAGTGTTTGGCGGTCGGCGAGAGGTAGTAAGGGTCGTCCGCGTCGAACATGGCATTCTGGCCGTCCCTGAACAGCGACTGGTGGACGTGCATGCCGCTCCCGTTCTGGCCGTAGATGGGCTTGGGCATGAAGGTCGCGTACAGGCCCTCGCGCAGGGCCACCTCCTTGACCACGAGCCGGTACGTCATCGCCCGGTCGGCCATGGTCAGCGCCTGAGCGAACTCAAGATCGATCTCATGCTGGCTGCAGGCGACCTCGTGGTGGGACATCTCCACCGGGATGTCCATCAGCCCCAGGGCGTCGACCGTCTTCTTCCTCAGCTCGCTGGCCACGTCCAGGGGGGTGAGATCGAAATAGCCCCCGCGGTCGAGCACCTGCGGCGTCCCGTGGCTGTTCTTGAAGTAGAAATACTCGAGCTCCGGGCCGACGAAAAAATCGTAGCCCAGCTCCGCCGCCGCCTGGAGGTTCTTCTTCAGCACCCAACGCGGATCGCCCTCGTAGGGGGATCCGTCCGGTTGACGGATGTCGCAGAACATGCAGCCGACCACCGAACCGGATTCCGAGGGCCAGGGCAAGATCTGAAACGTGCGGGGGTCGGGCATGGCGATCATGTCCGATTCGTCGATGCGCGCGAACCCCTCGATGGAAGAGCCGTCGAAGCCGATGCCGCGGTCCAGGGCCCGCTCCAGCTGGGAGATGGGGATCGCGAAGCTCTTCAGGAAACCGAGAATGTCGGTGAACCAGAGCCGGATGTAGCGGACTCGGCGCTCACCCGCAATCTGGAGCACGTGCTCTCGGCCCTCTGTCGCCGTGGCGGCCATGGGCGTGCCCTCCTTAGTACAGGGGTCTCGGTCGAGGGTCCCGCGCTTGCTCCGAGCACATGGGATGTCGGGGCAGGGCGAGGGTGCGGTCCCGACGGGCGATCCTAACACCGGCGGCGGGGGATTGCAACCGTCGACCAAGCGGCCCATCCGACGGTTGCACGCCGGGGCGGCGGCCCTTAGAGTGGGAGGCGCCGGTCGGGCGACCGGCCGACAAGAGTACGGGCAGAGCCACCCCGCCGGTGCACGCGACGGGCCGGGATGACTCTGCCCCTGGAGGGTCTATCTGCGCTCTCCGACCGAACCTGCTCGGCGATGGTCGTTCCCGGGGAATCCCAGCGATGCCCCATTGCCCCTGGGCCCATCCTGCCGGGTTGGTCACTGTGTGTACCCCGAAGACGACGCCGGGGTTCCCGACTTTTTTCAACCCGTGTGGGCGCCTCCCGGACGCGTCGATGGGCGGTCCCGTTGAGAACGTGAGGGATGCATCCGTGGCGCGGGTGGACGGACGGGGAGGGGGCGATGAAGGCTCGTGAGCTCCATCGGTGGGACGTGGATGCCGCGGCCGCGAGGCGGATCCAGGACCAGCTGAGACGGCGGGTCTCGGATGCGTGGGTGGAGCGGCCGGTCCGGACGATCGCCGGTGCGGACGTGTCCTTCCCGCAGAAGGACCTGGCTCTGGCGGTGGTCGTCGTGCTGCGATTCCCGGATCTGCAGCTCATCGAGACGGCTGTCCGGACGAGTCCCTGCACGTTTCCCTACGTCCCGGGCCTGCTCTCCTTCCGTGAAATCCCCGCGCTTCTCCGGGCCTTCGAGGCGCTCCGAACGGAGCCGGACGTGATCCTGTTCGACGCTCAGGGGATCGCGCATCCCCGCCGTTTGGGGCTGGCCGCCCACGCCGGTTTGCTCCTGGATACGCCGGCGATCGGCTGCGCGAAGTCCAGGCTGTACGGGACGCACGAAGCCCCCGGGGCCCGCCGAGGATCGGCCAGCGAGCTGGTGGCCGAGGACGGGGATGTGGTCGGCGCGGTGCTTCGGACGCGTTCGGGCGTTCGGCCCATCTACGTCTCGGTCGGGCACCGGATCGACCTCCAAACGGCCGTCGGGTTCGTCCTCGCAAGCGCCCCCAAGTACCGCATCCCCGAGCCTCTGAGGCTGGCCGATCGCCTGACCAAGGAGAAGCGGGCCGCGTACCGCTAGCGCGCGTTTCCGCTGAACGGCCCGTCAAGATCGGTCTCCAATCGCCCGGGCCGGCCACTTCGCCGGCCTTCTCCGACGCGGCGCGGCCTCCGCCCGGCGGGAGGGGATGCGCCCCATGAACGAACCGTTTTTTTGCTTGACGGGGGTGTGGATTTGCGGCATAGAACGTTGGACGTTGCATCCGTCGCGTCTTCATGTTTGACGAGGGAAGTACGGGGAAACGAGAACGGCCGTTGGTGCTCGACGGCCGGTCAGCCGGATGGAAGGAGGACTACGGATGAGAGTGAAGGTGGACAACGAGCTCTGCACGGGATGCGAGCTCTGCGTGGAGAACTGCCCCGACGTGTTTGAGATGGCGGATGACGTGGCTACGTCCAAGGTCGACGAAGTCCCGGACGATCAGATGGACTGCGCCCGGCAGGCGGCCGAGGACTGCCCCGTCGAAGCCATTGTCATCGAGGAATAACCCGAGCGTTTCTTAGGTGGGGGGAAGGAACCTGGCTGGTCCGGCGCAGGCTCCGGATTGCGCGTTCCCTCAACCGGTTGTGTTGAAGTCGACGGACCTTGACACTTCTGGGTTCCGTTGGTATATTTGCTTTGGCTGGGGCGCGAGGTCGCCGGGTCTTCGCTTCCAGCCCGACAATTGAATAGAGCGCCGCCGGGTGCCCGCAAAGGGATACGGGAAAACGGTTGAAAGCCGTTGCGGACCCGCCGCTGTGTACGGGGACGAAACCCACAGGATGCCACTGGGAGAGGATTCCGGGAAGGCGTGGGGAGTAGGACGATCCGTGAGTCAGAAGACCGGCCCGACGGTTGTCTCTACCAAAGCCCGGGAGTTTGGCTGAGGTAGCGAACCGGGGGGGTCCTGGGGGCTCCGAATCACGGGGTCCCGGGGTCAACCGGGGTTGGGTGTGTGCCGGTTCCTGCTGGGCAAATCTGGGCGCGGGAACCGGCCGTTTGCTTTCTGTCCGGACTTTCGCAAGCACGAGGTTTCACTCCGAGCGCGGGGCGACCCGAGCTGGGCGCTGCTAAAGTCTCACGAGGGCCTTCAGGGTTCATGGCTGTCTGAAGGGGAGGACGTACGCCTGCCCGAGGGGCTTCCTGACCACCAAGACTTGGCGGTGCATCCGGCAGCATGGCCATCGCCGGGTTTGCCCCCGCGCTCCTGTTCCTCTCGCCCGCGATTCCCTTGCATCCAAGAGACAAACCCAGAAGACTGAACCGCGAAGCGCACGAAGAGCACGAAGAAAACCGGGAATGCTCGTCGGGTCGGATCGGTGATCCGCCCCGATTGGATTCCCCTTCGTGTGTTTCGTGGTCTTCGTGGTGAAAGGCCCTCTGGTCGCCGCGTCGCCCCCCCGCCCGCGTGTCCGCAGTGGGTCCTGTCATGGGGACATCCCGCCGTCCTCGATGCCTTCGGGCGGCGGGAGCCCTACCCCATGCCACCCCCTGCGGACATCCCCAGAGAGAACCATGACGCGCCTTGCTGCCTCCTCACCCCACGGAAGGGAGGCCGGAGATCGGGATCGAGAGAGCCATGCGGGTCTGGCGCGCCGCGAGTGACGACCCTCCACATCAAGTCACACGCGTGTCATCATGGCTCTCGAGAACCGCATCTCCGGCCGACCGCAGGCACGAGCACCGTGGGACAACCCGAGGTCAGGACCCGTTGCGAGACGCCGGTATTCCAGCCCCCATCGCCCTTGAGACCCGCAGCTCCGGCCGGCGTCCGATCAATTCCGAAACCCCTCTAAGGCCGGGCGAGGATCGAGAGCGCGATGCGCGAGGGTTACGGCCCCCTCGCGATGGGTGGCCTCGGGTAGGGCTCCCACGGCGCGCAGGCACGAGCACCGTGGGACAACCCGGGG
>Ga0180437_10005002_pt1 | contig 18455 bp, 20 predicted proteins | sample SS_ome_4_FD_132410 | JGI IMG/M metagenome (GOLD analysis project Ga0180437, IMG submission 132410) | Hypersaline lake sediment archaeal communities from the Salton Sea, California, USA - SS_3_D_1 metaG | ecosystem: Environmental > Aquatic > Non-marine Saline and Alkaline > Hypersaline >... | reverse complement strand
TGGCTCGAAGAACTGGCGCCACACGCACCGATCGACCAGTATTGGCACAACCGGACGGGCGAGGACAATGCAGACGCGCACCTGAAGCGGCAGATCATGGGCCGCGAGGTTGTGGTCGCGGTGACCAACGGCCGGCTCGACTTTGGCACGTGGGAGCGGATCTTTTACGGGGAGTTTGACGGCCGGCGGCGGAAGCGGGTGTTGGTCAAGATTGTCGGGGAGTGAGAGTGTCCACTTCAGGTTTCTTGTTGGCTCTATACCTTGACTTTTCGGTCGGTTTGGTGTACTAGCGGCGGTATTCATGCGACATCTAGCTCCTCATCGCCGCTAGCATCGAATATGATCGCGGCATCAGAAGGCGAGGACAGCAATGAATAAAGACATTCTGAAACCGTTCTTTGAAGCCTACTCCGAAGCTTCCATGAGTTCCAATCCGACTGTTCTTGCCAGCCACTATGCCGACGCCTTCATAGCCTCTGGTTCCACAGGTAGTGCTGCCTTCAAGAATGATGAGCAGTTCCTGGCATGGCTGGGTCAGGTTTTCGAGTTCAACCAGCATGTGGGTATGGGGTCCCTGGAGGTGGTGTCCATACATGAAACGCCGATTAGCGACCACCACGCTTTCGCCACGGTCGAGTGGGGTGCGAGATTTGAAAAGACGGGGGATGAGCGCATCTGCTTCGAGATCTCCTACCTGTTGCGATTCTCTGAGGGCAAGCCACTGATTCTCGCGTATATATCGCATGAAGATCAGCAGGATGTAATGAAGGCACGGGGAGTCATCTAGCAACGACATCGCACTCTCTTTCTGAAGAAGGCTGTCATGTGCGTGTCCAATAGGAGCGAAAACAGGGCCGTTTCAATCCTCCGAGGGTTGCGCTCTGCATCTGGGATCAAGTGTCCGTGTTTCCCTCTAGCATGATCGCTGTTCCTCTGGGCTCGTGCTCGATTTCGGAGCCCAGTATTGGTGAGCAAAGCGACGGCACGGTTCGTTTCCGATCGTAGAAACAGGGCTTACGTGTGGTTGCTCGGGGCGCGGCCTATGGCCGCCAGGGCCTCGACCGGCAGGGGTACGAAAGCGGTATACCACAAAGAGGGTATTGACCCTTGACAATGTCTCTCTGACCATGATACCGGCCTCGCTTCCTTTTGATGCATATGATTGGCCGTGCCACTTTGATCAGCAATCCAGTTCCCGTTATGTGGACAGTCATACCGTCACATGGTAATTCAGAAGTAATTGCCTGAAACGAATACACCTGATCACTCAAGCCATTCCAACATGAAATCGTCAACGGCTTGCATGAACTCACCGGGGCATTCTTCGTGCGGTAGATGTCCACACGCCGGCAGCAAGCTCACTTGCGCGTTAGGTAGACTGTCGGCCAGACGCAGGGACTGCTCTACCGGCACAATGCGGTCATCGTCGCCTGTGATCACGAGCACCGGGAGCATAATCTCAGGAACACGTTCGGCGAGATCGCTCTCCGTGCTGGCGGCGGTCAGTTCCCAGAGCGCCCTGTCCCAGTTCTCGACCTGTAGCGGGCGACGATAGCCTGCGTAGGTTTCAGCGGTGATCTTGGAAGGGTCATGCCAGGCTGATCGGAGAAAGGCATCCCCGTTCTTTCCGAGTTGGCGGGCAATGAGTGGACCGAGATGGCGCACTTGTGGAGTACCCAGAAGCGGGCGTGACCAAGAGGGCGCACCGCCCCCCGCATAGACTGCAGCACCCACCGCGATCAAAGCCTGTACCCGTTCTGGGTGCGCCAGTGCGGTCTCGAAGGCGATTTTGCCCCCCGCTGAATGCCCGACGAGGATGGCCTGCTCGACGTTGAGCGCGTCCATCAGCCCAATCACCAGCGCAACCTGCGCTTCCGGACTGTAGGGGTTCTCACCTTCCCAGGTCAGCGGCCGCTCGGTCAGCCCGAAAGCGGGACGGTCGTAGGCTATGACCGTGCCATAGGCGGCCAATGCGGGTATCACTTCACGCCACGAGAACAGGCTTGCGCCAAAGCCATGCAGCAGGACAAAGGTTGGTTGGCCCTCACCTGCGATCTTGTAGTGTACCGTCAAGCCGTTGACTTGTACGAAGAGACTGTCATCATCCGCCAGTGCCTCGGCCGGAAGGCTATCTGTCAACGGCGGGACTGGTACGAGCAATGGGCCAACAACCACGAGCAGCAAGACGACGAGTGTGACAAAAATGATCTTGCGTTTCATCTGTTTGGACCGATCTGTCTGCGCTTCTGATGCTTCATATGGATCGTTTGCTCCTTCTAGCACACTGCAAAGGAGGTGTGCGCCCTAGCGTTTACTGATCTTTGCAGCCAAATCAACAAAGAACTCGATCGACTCTGGGTTGCGCATCGCACCCAGGTTGGCAGCTTCTTCCACGGGAAAACCCAGCAATATCTTCCGAACCGGAACCTCCATCTTTTTTCCGCTGAGCGTCCGCGGCACTTCTTCGATGGCAAAGTGGAGGACTGCCACATGGTCCAGTTGATACTATCGGCCACTCTGGCCAACCTCTCAGTCAGGTTTGCGCCCAAATCACCAAGGTATTCCTCCAGGTTGTTGGCCTGAGGCAGGTGCACCAAGAATTCCGCGTCTTTGGCTAGCCGCAGGGCAGCTTTGGTGCAGCCGGAAGCTTGGGCGATCTATTTGATGCTCGTCGCCGCATAGCCTTGCTCGCGGAACAGCGCGCCAGCGTTTTCGACAATCAGGTCTTGGAGAGAACGCGCATCACCCATATGCAACACTTCTTCCACTTACCTAATGGTCAGTAAGTACATTCTACCACAACAGATGTGCGAGGGCGAAGTGGGGCAGGAATTCGACCACGCATACCTTGAGATTTGACAGCCTTGAATTTACGGTGTATATTTACGCTGTAAACTATTGAGAGGAGCGGAGTAGCAATGGCTAGACCAAAACCGGGGAACTCGGTGGCTCTGACTGCCGGCCGCATCAAATCTGCTGCGTGGGCACAGATGGCTCAGCACGGGACCGCTGGCCTATCGTTGCGTGGCATCGCTCGCCAGCTTGGCGTTACTGCCCCGGCCATCTACAACTATTTCCCCCGGTTGGAGGATCTGATCACGGCCCTGATCGTCGATGCCTTTACGGCGCTGGCCGAGGCGATGGAAGCCGCCGATGTGGCGGTCACCTCCGAGCGAAGCTATGACAAGATCGTGGCCCTGTGCCTCGCCTACCGCCGGTGGGCGATTGGGCATCCGGTCCACTTCCAACTAATCTACGGCAATCCGATTCCCGGCTACTCTGCCCCCACAGAGATCACCATCCCTCTTGCTCGCCGGCCCTTCCTGGGCATGTTCCGCTGGTTCATCCGCGGACACGAAACAGGAGAGCTGAGTATTCCTGATGAATACCGCGATATACCTCCACATATGGCCGAGAGCATTGCCGCCTGGAAGGAAGTGTCCGGCATCGAGATGTCCGATGCCCTCGTCGTCTTGCTGATGAGCGGCTGGTCGCGCATTCATGGCGCGGTGATGCTGGAGCTGTTTGGCCACATCCAGCCGTTGGTTGGTGAAGGGCCTGATTTCTTCCGCCTTGAGATAGAGGCGTTCGCGCGGCATATGGGGATGGTGGCGTTAGAGGGTAATCCATCCAGACCGCCTACTTCCCAGTCCGACATAACTTATCAAGAGAGGATCTGAGCATGGAAATCATCGTTCTGAACGGCAGCCCCAAAGGGGAACAGGGCATCACGCTTCAGTATATCCGCTTTCTCCAGAAGAAATACCCGATGCACAACTTCAGAATCCTGCACATCGCGCAGCGCATCAAGCGATTGGAGCGGGATGGGACTGCGTTTTCGGAAGTCCTGGCAGAAATCAGAGGTGCTGACCTGGTGCTCTGGGCCACGCCCGTATACTACCTTCTGGTGCCAAGCCAGTACAAGCGGTTCATCGAGCTGGTAGACGAGCGTGGCGGAGCTGAGGCCTTTGCCGGTCGTTACGCGGCAGCCCTAACCACCTCCATCCACTTCTACGATCACACAGCGCACAACTACCTGGCTGGCATCAGTGAGGATTGGAGGATGCGCTACTATGGTGGCTATTCGGCGGAGATGATGGATCTGCAACGGCCCGAGGATCGCGAGCAGTTGCTCCACTTCGCTGACGGGTTGTTCGCCGCGGTAGCACAGGGTGCGCCGGTCCCCCAGAGTTATGTGCCGGTGGTCCCGCATAACCTAACCTACACACCCGGTCCCAGCGATGGAGCCCACCGTCCGGCCCTAGCCCTCAACCCCGGACGGGCGCTCCAAGCGTTGATCATCTCCGACGGCCTAGACCGTTCACCCAACCTGGAACGCATGGTCACGCGGCTCGCCGCCAGTTTCGACTGGCCTGTTGAAGTGGTCGACTTGACCGCGATGGACATCAAGGCCGGCTGCCAGGGCTGGTCTACAGTGCGGCCTGGACAATGAGTGCCTCTTCGAAGGCAAGGATGGGTTCACGGCCCTCTTCCGTGAGCAGGTCATGGCCGCTGATCTCCTCCTCTTCGGCAGCGACATCCGCGACCGTTACCTGTCTGCCCGCTGGAAGACTTTCTTCGACCGCTCTTTCTTCCGTGGCCACGCGCCGTCGCTGGCCGGGAAGCAGGTTGCCTGGGTGGTCGCCGGGCCCATGCGGCAGCTCCCAAACCTGCGCCAGATCATGGAGGCCTACACCGAGCTGCAAGGCGCGAATCTGCTGGGTATTGTCAGTGATGAATACATCGACTCGGCCCAGATCGACGCGCTGCTCGATGATTTGGCCGCCCGCGGAACTGCTTGGGCAGCCAGCGGTTACCGGCAACCGGTCACCTTCCTGGGGGAAGGCGGGCACAAGCTATTCCGCGATCGCATCTGGGGCGATCTGCGCTTCGTCTTCCAGGCTGACCACCGGCGCTATCGCGAGATCGGATTCTACGATTTCCCGCAGCGCAGGATCGGCGTGCGCCTACTCAATCTGTTTGCGCCGCTGATCCGCCTATCATTTGTCCGCAGACGGTTCGTCCCGCGCATGAAGGAAGGCATGCTCATGCCGTTCCGGCGGGTGCTGGATGCGGTGTAGGATGCCCTGTTGTACTGGTATTGCATCAGGGTTACATTCCCGAAGAAACAACCAAATGAAGGAGACCAACTATCATGAGTGAACTACACGTGGTGTTTGGCGCCGGTCCGGTGGGCCGGTCGGTGATGGAGGAGCTGGTGCGCAAGGAAAAGCCTGTGCGCGTAGTAAGCCGCTCGGGACGCATGCACGAGGTTCCACTGGGGGTCGAGTTGGTCGCCGCCGATCTGTACGATGCGGCTGCTGTGCGCAAAGTAGCGCAAGGTGCAGCGGTCGCCTACCAGTGTGCCCAGCCGAACTACTGGGAGTGGCCGGAAAAGTTCCCCCCGTTGCAGGCCGCAGTCATCGAAGGGTTGGCCGATGGGGGCGCCAGACTGGTAATCGCCGAGAACCTGTACATGTATGGTGACACAGATGGCCAACCTCTGACTGAGGAGCTGCCGTACCGTGCACACACCCGCAAGGGGAAGGTGCGCGCCGCGATGGCTGAAGCGGCGCTGACCGCACACCGGGCAGGCAAGGTGAAAGTGGCTATCGGTCGCGCCTCGGACTTTTTCGGGCCGTGGGCGCTGGGCTCATCCCACGGCGAGCGGGTCTTCTATCCAGCGCTTGCCGGCAAGGCTGCCAGCTTTCCCGGCAAGCTCGATATCCCGCACACCGCCACCTACATCTCGGACTTTGGCCGGGCACTGGTCTTGCTGGGCGAGCGGGACGAGGCATTGGGCCAGGTATGGCACATCCCCAACGACCGGCCACAGATCACCCAGCGCCAGTTCGCCGCGTTGATCTTTGAGGAAGTGGGACTGCCACCCAAGGTGAGCGGAATGGGCAAGCTGATGCTGCGGCTGGGTGGGCTGTTCATCCCGGCTGCGCGGGAGATGGTGGAGATGGCGTACGAATTCGAGAAGCCGTTCGTGGTGGATTCGAGCAAGGTCGAGCAGGCGTTTGGCATGAAGGCGACACCGATCCAGGAGGCGATCAAGGCCACCGTGACCTGGTATCGCGAGCACCCACAGTTGAACGGCAGCTAACGCCAGATAACGTGGCTTAGAGCCGGAACTCACAGGCAGAGCCAATGGGAAGCATGAAACCGCGCGATATTCAAATGCCTCCAACCGCGGCGAAAGAGGCAAAGATTGCGCTCCAGAGGGCTTTTAAGACCCTGGACTGGCTTATCCTGGCTGTAGGAGCCCTCCTGCTTGTCTGGCTCGTCGTTACTTCGGCACAGGCGAATATCTCCGCCGACGCCGTGGATTACTATGCTATCTTGCAGCGCCTGACTCCATCCGACGAGACACCCATCGTCCGGAATCTGCCGTTCCTTGACCAGCGTTCTCCCGGCTATGGCTTGGTGGCCCTCGTGCCCTACCTGTTGATATCTGCGACCGTGGATCCATTGGTCGAAACCGACGGAGTGGTCGATGCAGCGTCGACCCAGGATCCGGCCCCTGCAGAGGCCCCGGCCCGGCGCACGGGTCCACCGCCGGTTTCATCCAACGACGCTCGAGGATCCGAGTTCGTGCGCATCCCAGCGAGCCCGCTGCTCCTCAGAGATGTGTTGTTCAAGGAGTTCTACATTCCTGCAGAGGGCAGCCAATACCAATGGACATTGGTGCTGGCGCTTGCTGCCACGAGCTACCTCTTCCTGTTTTTGGGCATAGCCGCCAATGCCTGGACGCTCCGGTGGATGTTCCCGGCGGTCTCGGGCGTCTCTCTCGCGGTCTTGGCGGTGTTCGGTTCCGCAGTCTTTATGCACAATGTTCTGGCTACGCCGCTGTATGCTACCTTGATGGCTTATGGGCTGGCTTCGATCTTTGCCCTGTTCTTCCTCCGGGCGTGTAAGGCACAGAAACCCTGGCTGCTGCTACCTGCCGGATTTTTCCTCGGATTCATGGTGCTGACGCGTCTGGAGCTTGCTGTACTCGCGGCGACCGTAGCCTTGTGCCTGATGCTGTATCGAGGGTGGATCGCCGCTGTCACCCTGACCCTGGGCGCAACGCCAGCACTGCTCGTCTGGTTGGTCTATAACGCTACACAGTTCGGAACGCCCGTCTACCTGGGGATTCTTGGGGGAGACATTAATAGGCTGGCCTTCGACCTGGACTACATTGTCAACAACCTGTTCCATCCGGCGTCCGGCGTTCTGTGGTGGTCCCCGCTCTTGATCCCGGGGCTAGCCGGCCTGCTACTGAGTCGAAGCGGACCGCTTCGCATCCTGGGGATTGGGTCGGTGGCGCTCCTGGCCCTGTACCTGTTCCGTGTGCCCGTGATGTACCAGCAATCTGGCGAATCGTTCATCCAGATTGGAGGCATTGCCGTCACGGTTCCTGACTCACCAGCGGCCATGCGGGAGCTGGTTCGCTCGGACATCAACAGATATGTCACCGTGCTTCTACCCTTTGCTGTTCTTGGCCTGCGTGATCTCTTGGGAAGGATATGGTCATGGGTCAGGTCTCGTGTTGCTAGGAGAAAAGGTCCTAAACGAAGACACGCATCCGTTTGACGATCTGCTGATCAGAGCCAGTCCCCCAGTCGGGCGAAGTGGGCGACGAAACATGGCGGAACCTGCGACAGGCGCTGTCAAAGGTTGCAGTTGCTGCCCAAGACTAGCCGTCTTTTTTCGGACAAATACGTCAATATGGAGATTGTAGGGAGGTTAGCATGATGAACGAGCACACCTGGATTGACAGACAAGAATACCCCTTTGAATCGCACTACCTGCCCCTGGAGATGGGCCGGCTGCATTACCTGGACGAGGGGCATGGCGCCCCGATCGTCATGGTGCACGGCAACCCCGCTTGGTCATTCCTCTACCGGCACTTTGTAAAAGGACTGTCGTTGAACCATCGCTGCATTGCCGTAGACCATATCGGCTTTGGCCTGTCGGACAAGCCCTACGATTGGTCATACCGCCCGGAAGATCACGCCCGGAATCTGCATGCCCTGATCGACCAGCTGGGGCTGCGGGGCATTACACTTGTCGTTCAGGATTGGGGTGGTCCCATTGGCTTGTCCTACGCTGTGAATAAGCCGGAGAACGTCAGGGATTTCGTCATCATGAATACCTGGATGTGGCCGGTTGACGACGACTGGTACTATCGCGCGTTCAGTGGCTTCATGGGCGGTCCCCTCGGACGCTTTCTGATCAAGCGTTTCAACTTTTTCGTGAACGGCGTGATGAGGGTGGCAACCGGGGACAGATCCAAGCTGTCGAGGACTGTCCATCAGCACTACGTGCAACCCTTGGCTAACCCGGCCGACCGCAAAGGGTGCTGGGTCCTGCCCAAGGAGATCATCGCCTCCACTGACTGGTTGAGGGAGTTGTGGAAGCAGAGAGAAAGGATCAGCGGCAAGCCGGCGTTGATCCTCTGGGGTCTAAGGGACATCGCGTTCCGCGAGAAAGAATTGCAGACGTGGCAGCAGCTCTTCACCGATCGCCAGGTCCATCGGCTCGAGGGCGTCGGTCATTTTGTGCAGGAGGAATATGGCCAAGCAGTCGTGCCGATCGTCGCCAAGTTCCTCAGATAACCACATACCTAACGAGCCGGGGCGATTTGAGTTCAACCCTTGCCCAGACGGTCTCAGGAGCAAGCGAAGAAGTTGGGTTCAGTTGTGGTTGCTCAGGGCACGGCCTATCGCCGCAATGGCCTCGACCCTCGGTGGGATGAAAGTGGTATACCACAAGGACGGCACTGACCCTTGTATCTGCGGTGCACATTACGGCCAGCGTGTTCATCAACGACGACGCCGGCCCAGAGGCCGGTTGCACAACCGCACAGGCGAGGCCTGTCCTGAGCAGAGCGGAGGGATAATGCCGACGCCCACAAGCTGGTAGCGGCCCAGATTCGTTTTTGCACGCCTCTTCCTCCCCTAGAATCTATGGCCTCCCCGACCTCCCCCGTTACCGGGAGAGTCCTCTGTCAAGGCTTCCGTCATCACTCGTGGACAGATTGCTGCCTGAACCTGGCACCGAGTAGTCGCACATGCCGTCGCCGTTCGAGTCCCTATAGTGCCTGCACCGCCCGGGATAGGGATCGTTGACAACGCCAAAAGGACAGGCGACACCATCCTCTTGCTGCGTCGCCGCGAGTTGGTTGCTGCTCTCGCTTGCCTCGGCCGGACTGGCATCGAGAAGCGCCCTGTAGCCGGCGATCGCTGCGAAGGTAACTGCCGTTGCTGCCCCGCCGAAAGCTAGGAAGGCCCGGCGGCTCAGGGACCCTCCTTCTGTCGCGTCGTAAGCCAGGCCACAGGCAGATTGGTTTGCCCTTTGGTGACTTGTGGAAGAAAGCATCTGTTTGGTCATGGTCACCATCCACTTCCAGTGCAGTGCCAGGTGCGCGCCCACTCCGGCGATCGCGGCCAGGCTGCTCCAGGTGTGTACCGCATTCCAGGTCTGGTAGCTGATGCCCAGAACCTCGGAAGCCAGATCTCCAGGCAGCAAAAGGACCAACCCGCTCAGGGCACTAATTGCACCGGCGAAACCAATACCGGCATCTACCCAATAGTTCATCTTTGCCTTGCTCATTTGAACCTCCTATAATGAAACTGCGCGTTCATGATAGCACGACTCTGTTTTCTCCATGTAACTTCAACGGCCAACTTGGTCCCTCTCCCTCCAGTCGCTTGATCCTTATCAAGCTGGTACCGCCTGTCAACATTGAGAGGGCTGCCCCCCAAAAAGCTGCCCCCGTCGCGCTTGCCGTTGTCTCCTTGTTCTGGGCTGGGGCACATTGCGCGGATGAGGGGCGAACGCCATACCTCCTTTCGGACGTCCGCCCCCCTCCTTGGGCAGTTAGAGCCCACCTGCTCTGCCTGGCAGTGCCTACGGTCTGCGCCCTGGCCCGCCGCCGAAACCGCCCGACGCTGCGCCGGCACTCGTCACCACGCTCGCAATGGTGAAGCTGTCAACTTGCGTCCCGCCGCTGTACGTTCCACCGGAGTATAGACCATCGCTGACCGTACCGCTGGAACTCCCTCCGGAGTAGACAACATAGGCGGTACCGTTCTCCAGTTCCGGCGAAGACAGCAGCACAGACTGGTACTGTTTCGCCGGCACAAAGTCCAGAACATCCTCGCCAGACTCCGTTTCGATGTGAACCATCGTGCCGGCAGCCTGCGCTGAGGCAAAGTTGTACATGATGGAATACTGAGTTGACGTTGTGCTCGGAGCCTGCGCCATACCGGCACTGCCCACTGCCACCAGGTAGCCGCCGCTGATGTCGAAGGCACCCAGATAGTCCAGCGGCCCATTTCCGTCATTCGTAGGCCCGTTGACAATGACCGTGCCTGCAGTCATCTCGATCGAACCGTTGGCGTCGATGCCATCGCCATTGGCATCAACAAACACATAGCCGCCGTTGATGGACAGGTAGTTGGCACCCGACTCGAATCCGCCCGGCTCCCGTCCCCACATCGGTTGTGCACCGGCTTGGGCACCACTGTTCCCGCTGGAGGCATTGATCCCGTCATCACTGGCAGTCAGGCGGATCGTGCCGTCGTTGATGGTGATGACCGTGCTCTCTAGGCCCTCGTACGACCGGGTGATGTTCAGGTCGCCACCGTTGATCGTCAGGGTCGCATCGGCATGAATGCCGTCGTCCCCGGAGGCGAGCAGCAGGTCGCCACCGTTGATCACGACACTGTCGTTGGAATGGATGGCGTCGTCTACGGCATTGATCGCGATGGTACCATCCTCTATCGTGACGTTCACGCCCGCCTTCAAACCCTTACCACTGTCAGCGGAACTGCTGCTGCCCGAGACAATTGAAAGGGTGCCACCACTGACCAGCAGATTGGTTTGTGCCTGTATCCCGTCAAGTCCGGCAGTGATATCGAAGGTGCCACCCCCAATGACGATGTATCCCTGCTCGACACCTTCATCGTTGTTGGATTGCAGGCCATCTCCGCCTGCGTTTACGGTGATGGTGCCATCCAGCACGGCAAGGGAATCCCGGCCCTTGATCCCATCGTTGACCGCGTTCACGATGATGGTGCCGTCCGTGATCTTGAGATCGTCCTTGCTGACAACGCCGTTGTTATAGTTGGCATTGACGGTGAGCGTGCCGCCGCCGTTGATGGTCAGGTCGTCATGACTGAAAATTGCAGCATCGGGTTCGTCGGATTCTGCATCTTCAAAGACATAGGACGCCCCATCGGTTACGGTATTCTCGCTCCCGTCGGCCAGGGTGATCACTGTCTTTTCGGCATTGCTCACATAGATGGGCGCGCTCGTGGAACTGGTGATATCCACCCCATTCAAGATGAGGTATACCGTCTCCTTATCCTGCGTATCGACCACGATCTGCCCGTCGTTCAGGGTGCCGCTGATGCTGTACGTGCCGGCCGATGTAATGGTTACGGCACTGCCTTCCACTGCGGCACCTGTCCCCTCAACGGTGATCGAATCGTCCGCCAGCTCGATGGAGGACATGTCAGGACTGCTGACGCTGGGCTCCAGATCGTCACTGTCGTATTCTACGGAAACCGGGGTGAATGCGGTCTCGGCGGTTTGTTGTGTACTAGTGTCCTCTGCAGTTTGTAGTGCACCCACGGCTGTGCTAGTTTCCTCTGCATTAGCGGCAGCCAGCTCTGCTGCATATGCATTGTCGGTGAGTTCAACTGCACCACCGGAACAGGCGCTGAGCGCCAAGTTCAAGGCTGCCATCGATAGAACGAATCTTTTCTTCATAGCCATCTTACCTCCTATTGGTTTTGTTTGTGCCTGTCTCAAATGAGCTCTTGATGCTACAGATCCGTGCCGTTGTATCCGGCGATCAAGGTGACCCTGCTGTTGCCGTTCAGGCTGCCGATCTCGGTCAGGAACTCCTGAACCTGGCTCGATTTCTTGAGCCCAACGCTGTAGGTCAATTCAGTCAACATGCCGTTCTGGACAGAATCGGCGCTGATGAGTTCTGATGTACTGGTGTATTTGGCCAAGGTCCTGTCGAACAGCATTTCAAAGGGCACGCCGCTTGGGACTTGGATGTGCAAGACATGGCTGGACATCTCGCGTGCGAACCAGTTGTAACGGGTCATGAGCACGATCACCGCGCTGATGAACACGGTCCCGGCCACGGCCAGCAGGTAGAACTTGGTGCCCACCGCCATGCCGATGGCCATCGTGAAGAAGATAAAGCCCACATCCCGCGTCTCTTTGACCGCGTTGCGGAAGCGGATGATGGACAGGGCACCCACCAACGAGAAGGCGCGGGCGATGTCCGAACCGATGACCAGCATCACCAGCGCCACAACCATGCCGTTCAGCACCAGGGTAAAGACAAAGCTCTGGCTGTACGATGTGCCGCGATGCGTGTTCTGGTAGATCCGGCCAATGGCGGCGCTCAGCACGAAACCGAGAACCATGACGAGTAGGACGTCCGTGACCGCGAATTCACTGGTCAGATCCGTAAGGCTAAGAATGTCCATGAGAAACCTCCACCCCCTGTTCTTTGTGCTCCTTCTGTTCCCTTCCGATCCCCATTCTTTGTTCCAGCGTGCTGAAAGCGGAAAAAGACGAAGCGAGTACATCCTGAGAGCTTTCAGCCCTGAGGCTGAGCCGCCGCGTTGATGACATACTCTGGGCAGCCTCGATGCTGCGGCAATACTTGCTGACCCCGACGCGTTGCAGGTTGTGGACGGCGATCAAGTCGGCCAACCAGTAGGGAATGCGCTCATTGACCTTGATCTCCATCACAACAGAGTCCGCGGGCAGCATCGGCAGACCAGAGGGCTGTTCATGCAGATGCAGTTGGCGGGCCTGGAATGACAGCGAGGTGTCAAATGTCACGCGTAGCCCTGGGTCATATCCTGTTCCGGTAAAAGCCTGGCGGTCATAGCGAACAAGGCTTGCCGGGCGCAAGTCGTACTGCCACAGGAATACATATATCTCGTCAAGCAAGGCCTTGTCGCCAAGCCCATTACTTGGGATCTGGCGGTCGTTGCACAGGCGCAGGGCTTCACGATACGGCAGGACAGTGCGACGCTTCTGCGTGACGCGGTCATAGCGCTGCTTGATCTCTAGGAATACGGGGGATTCATCGGTGAATACCTCGCCCGTTTCGTAGCGACGGATGCGCAGTTTGCGGCGGAACTTGAGGCCTTGCTCGTTTTCCCGGTAGCAGCGCAGGTCAGGCGAATCGTAGTACAAGCTGGACAAGGTATAACGCCCGTTGCCATGACCATACTCGTCAGGAATCAGGTACCGCTTCAGACCGGTTTTGATCCGCTCGGCCTGTTGCAGGCTGATTACGTATTTGAGTTCAAAGCGGTTGAATTTGTGAATGGTGCTGCCGTTGTTGTTCATCATGCTCGCCATCCTCTACCACTGCATTGTAGAATCCGAGCCTGTGAACAAGCTAAGAAGAAGCTGAGAAAAGACTGAGAGTTCTATGCCGATTGGGGCCCTTGGCACCTACGAGCGAAGGTGCCAAGTCGGGGTCACATGGCTGCGTTGAGATGGCCGGTGGCAGTATCTTGAGGAGATGTGTCGAGGGTGTCTTGGAGATCCAGTGTCTTGCCTGTAGGTGAGTTTGCAGCTAGGCCACATGGCATGGAGCTAGAAAAGTAGTGATAAAAATTGATATGGCGCGAAACAACCTAGAAGTTGGGCATCGAGGGACTGGCCAAGTGCCATTCACTTGCGCCCAATTGCACTAGCGTACTCTGTGCAACTCTGGCCGAGGAAACGCCGAAATGGGTGAAGTATGGCCTTGAATGCAGGGTCGTTGACCTGGCCCCGTGATAGGTCATGAATGGGTAGGACGAAGCTTGCGGGGAACCGTTGCCTGGGGCAAGGTCACAGAAAAGACACTACCCTCTCCAGGTTGGCTCCCGATGGTGAGGGTGCCGTCCTGTGCTTCTACCAACGCCTTCGCAATCGCTAGTCCCAGGCCAGTGCCATTTTCGCCCTGAGAGACGCTACCTCGCGAAAAGCGCTCAAAGAGGGACGGCAGCGTTTCGGGCTCGATGCCGGGTCCGCTGTCACGGACACTCACAGTTACAAATTTCTCCTCGACGTCGCCAGTTACGGTAATGGGCCCGTCGGCGTGCCTGATCGCGTTGTCAAGCAGAATGAGCAGTACCTGTTTGATGGCATCGGCCTGGCCCATGGCCGCCACGTCCAGCGGCGCGTCGCAAGCGATTTCCCGGTCCGCTGCGAGGAGCCGCGCCTGGCGACACGCCTCTTCAATGATGGGCTTGATCCATACCGGCTCGCTCTGGAGAGGGCGGCGGGCGTCGGCCCGGGCGAGGGCCAGAAGGTCGTTCACCAGGCGGATCAAGCGCTTGCTCTCACTGGCCATATCGCTCAGAACCTCGGACTGATCCTCGGCGCTAATGGGCGGCTCGCGGCGCAGCAGTTCCACGTTGCCATTCAAGGTGGTTAGTGGTGTTCGCAGCTCGTGGGAGACATCGGCCACAAAGCGCTGCTGCATCTCAAGGGCCTGTCCGACCTGCTGGTAGGCCGCTTGCAGTTCAGACAGCATGGCGTTTAAGGTCTTGGCCAGGCGGCCGACCTCGTCATCGGGACCGTAGTGCTCCACCCGCCGGGAGAAGTCACGCTCCGCGCCGATGGCCTGAGCTGTTTGGGTCAGACGATGTATGGGCCGCAGCGACATTCCAGCCAACACCCAGCCTAACCCAAATGCGACCGCAACGGCGACGATGCCGGCGATCAGGAGGTTCATGCCCAAGGCCCTGATGGACTGATCTCGAGTGGTGATCGAACGCCCCATCTGCAGGATCTCGCTGAGTTGACCTTCGACCAAGATGGGTACGGTGTAGATGAGGACCCGCTCCCCCTCCACGGTCGCGGTTTCCATCCACGTCTCACCGTTCTGCACCGCGTGGAATGCGTCGTCGCTGAGCGGCAACACCACATCGTCCGGCGTCCGCAGGTCCAGGATCTCTTGCCCATCCGGGCTGCGGCGTACCAGATATCCTCCGCCAAAATCCTCTAGCTGTCCAGATGCATTGGAGTCTGGCAGCTGTTCGGATGGCTCCGGGCCTGGCGGCTGTTCGAATGGGTCGGAGTCTGGCGGAGGCGGCCGGCGACCATCGGCATAGCGTTCCCCCATATTGATGAGGAACTGCCTCTCAATCTCGAGTGTATCCTCGTACTGGCGAACGTAGAGCAGGGCGCCGAACGCAACTAGAGTCAGGATCAGGATGGCGCTGTACACCAGCGTCAGGCGCAAGCGGATGGACATCCTACTCCTCCCGCAGCACATAACCCACACCTCGGACGGTGTGGATCAACCGCGGTTCGCCCTCCTCCTCTGTCTTTTTGCGGAGATAGCCGATGTACACTTCGAGGACATTGTCATCCCCCCCGAAATCGTAGCCCCACACCTGCTCCAGCATGCGCGTTCGCGACAGGACATGGCGGGGGTTCAGCATCAGGTAGTGCAGGAGATCGAACTCGGTCGGCGTTAGGCTGAATTCCCGTTCGCGTCGCCGCGTCACGCGAGTCACGGGGTCCAGGTGCAGGTCGGCGAGGGACAGAGGCTTTTCCTTCTTGGCAGCCGCCGACCGGCGCAGGAGGGCGTGAAGCCGGGCCACCAATTCCGCCGGGGCAAAGGGCTTGACCAGGTAGTCGTCGGCGCCGCTCTCCAACCCCTCCACCCGATCCTCGATGGCATCGCGGGCGGTGAGCATCAAGATGGGCGTTTCGTCGCCATCCGCCCGCAGGCGGGCCAGGACCTCGACGCCGTCCAGTTCCGGCATCATCCAATCGAGCACGATGGCCTCGGGTCTCTCGGCTTCTACCTGGGCCAGCGCCACCTGCCCGTCACTGGCGGTGACAACGCGGAATCCCTCGTAGCTGAGGGTCCGGCGCAGCATATTCAGGAGCTTGTGGTCATCATCGGCAACGAGAATGGTGATCACCGTCAGTTTTTTCCTACCCTTTCCTATCCACTATTATACCGTCGTTCAGCATGCGTGTAAAGCTGCCTGATGTGCACAAAAGCTCTGGCAGCGCCTATCCACCGGTCTCACCCACGACACGCAGAGTCCATTGTAGCGGTGGTGCCTGAGAGCAACCTGAGAGAAAGCTGAGAAAATGCTGAGAGAAGGTCTCAACACATTGTCAGTGCTCCCTGGCCTGCTTTCGGCCAAGGTCGGTACCATGCCGGTCGTACGCAATGTCAAGAAATTGAAACCTATGTCCTCCGTCTGGCGAACCAGTGGCCGGCCGTCACACCAGAGCCAAACCCTAACGCAAAGAGTCCGATCTTGGCCGCCACCGAGACGTCTCCCCAAAACAGAACTGAGAAGGCAGCCGCAAGAACGAAGAACAGGATCGATACGCCAATCAGATAGTTATTTGACTTCATCGCACGACCTCCCTTGTGAATTGTGCAATCGCAGTCAAGCCGAAGCTCAAGCCGGGCCGCCCAACGATCAGCGTGAGCCGCAGCGCCGGGTGGGCAAGACTACGACTCTGGACGAGTCTACCACCAAGACGAAAGAGTCGCGATACAACAAGCGCCGAAGGCACTGTGGGCTCCACGCCGTGTTGGGCGGCTCACAAGTCTCTGCTTAGTGAGATGCAATGTTCAACACGGTTGCAATCACAAACAGTATTGTGTACACAAACCACAGTGGACGACTCAGAAGACCAACCGGCCACCAATAGAGCATAACTGTTGCTAGATAAAGAAACACGTATGGTAATAAAACCGACAATCGAAGCGGGTTTCGGAATTGGATTTGCGCCACATAATCCACCCAATAACCAAAAGCAGCAAAGCCAACGAAAAGAAATCCCCCCAGCCAGAATGACCAGCTTTTCCCGCCGCGCAAAAGAATGATGCTGATAATAGCGGCTGGGATACATAGTGCGTATACGATCCATCCAAACTTCACCGTATAGCTTTCGAAGAGGAGTTTACGCACAGCAAAGTGTACGATGAGGATAATCTGGAACAGGAATGCCCAAACGACAAACAGCTTGTCAAGATTGTCTACATTGTTCTTCCAAATAGACATCATTTACCTCCATCTTCTTGCCAAAAACCGCCGCCTCGCAGATGATTATGGAGAAGATGTCCGTCCAAGTGTTCCTAGATTCCATGTTCCGGCGATGAATTATGATATCTTCTGCCAGAGCCCTTGCAGAACCAGTTTCCATTATATCACAGCCTCGATCCTTGAGCAACAGAACTTCCCAGCAGCGACTTGTATGACGCGATGGCACCAGAAGCTGATCTGTGTCTCCCTTCACGTGCCAACAAGCTCAGGATGCTCTTTCACTGTGTACGATCAGCCAATCTCTATCTGGTTTCTCCATAAAGCGGCTGGTGATGGGCCGCCAAGCGAAGCCGTGGTGGTCGCTGTGACCAACGGCCGGCTTGATTTTGGCGCCTGGGAACGGATCGTCAATGGTGAGTTCGACGGCCGCTGCCGGAAGCGGGTCTTGGTCAAGATCGTTGGTGACTTGTCGCCATCAGTCAGCCCAGGACGCACACACACTCTTTTTTCCCAGGCTACCTTGACCTTTGTAGTCTCATAGAGTACAATATGACTACATTACCGAGGAGATATGCGTATGTCACAGGTTACCGTGGGTATTCGAGAACTCAAGGCACACTTGAGCAGCTACCTTCGCCAGGTCAAGTCGGGCGCGTCTGTCGTGATCACCGAGCGTGGGAAACCTGTCGGACGCATTGTGCCGATTAGTCCATCGCTGGAGACCCGACTGCAGGATCTGATTGAGGCTGGTTTGGCAGCATGGAGTGGGCAGAGACTGTCTCCCATGGCGCCAGTGGCCCGTACGCGGGGAAAGCAGATGGTTGCTGACCTGTTGTTGGAGGATCGAGAATGATCCTCTACTTGGATGCTAGCGCCTTGATCAAGCGTTATGTGGCCGAGCTGGGCTCGGCTGAGGTGAGCAGCGCTATCTCCCAGGCACAGGTCACAGGTACAGCACTTCTCAGCCGTGCAGAGGTAGAAGCCGCACTAGCCAAGGCTGTGCGTGTCAATGCACTCACGCACGAGGAAGCATTGACCAGCCTCCAGGTCTTCCGGAATGAGTGGCCAGACCTGGTGCGAGTGCAAGTGACTGAAATGGTGGTTGCCCATGCTGGTGCCTTTGCCTGGGATCATGGCCTAAGGGGCTGCGATGCAGTCCACCTAGCCGCGGCGTCGGCGTGGCAGAGTGCGCTGGGAGAACGAGTGACGCTAGCCACCTTTGACAAGCACCTGTGGGCCGCAGCGGAGTCGGTCGGGCTTGAAGCCTACCCGGCTGATCTGCCTACCATGCTGGAGACGTGGAGGGTTGCTCACCAGTCGCCCTGATCTCATGCTTGGCACTCGCGAGACATCCTACTTACAGAAGGCTTTGTTCGATCCATGGTTCGACACAACTGGCACCAGTGC
>Ga0180437_10005001_pt1 | contig 18458 bp, 13 predicted proteins | sample SS_ome_4_FD_132410 | JGI IMG/M metagenome (GOLD analysis project Ga0180437, IMG submission 132410) | Hypersaline lake sediment archaeal communities from the Salton Sea, California, USA - SS_3_D_1 metaG | ecosystem: Environmental > Aquatic > Non-marine Saline and Alkaline > Hypersaline >... | reverse complement strand
TCGATCTCCGTCGGGTGATGGGCGTAGTCGTCGACGACTGTAATGTCGGGTCCCTCGCCGACCAGCTCGAACCGACGGCCGACACCCGAGAACCGCTTCAGCGACCGTTGGCAGTCCTCTACTTTCGCACCGGCCGCCAGAGCTGCCGCCGTCGCACCGAGCGCGTTCATTATGTTGTGATCTCCGGGAACACCAACTGTGAGCTCTCCCGCTGGTTCTCCTTCGACGACGAGGTCACAACGACCCATTCCACCGCTTGTCCTGACTCGAAGCCCCCGGACATGCGACTCTTCATCGGTCCCATACCGAACGATGGTGGTCCCAGAAGGAGGGGAAAGTTCTCGAAGCTCCGAACGGTCGGCGCAGACCACCAGCGTTCCATTTTGAGGCAAGGTCTGCACGAACTGAGCGAAGCTCTCTCGGAGATGAGTTTCTGTCTTATGGTGATCGAGATGGTCCGCCTCGATGTTGGTAAGCACGGCAATCTCGGGGTGGAGATGAAGGAAGGATTCATACGCCTCACATGCCTCTGCGACAAACCAATCACCGGCACCCGCTCGCGCATTCCCCCCGATAGCTGGCAGCTCTCCACCCAGTATTACGGTCGGGTCCGCTCCTGAATCAGCCAAAATCAGTCCAATCATCGCCGTCACGGTCGTCTTGCCATGCGTGCCGGCGACCGCGAGTCCTCGGGCCTCGAGCATCAGTGAACCGAGCAGTTCAGACCGCCGTCGCACTGGCAGGCCGAGGGCTCGCGCCCGACTCAGCTCTGGGTTCTCCTGGTGAACGGCGTCCGAGATAACGACCTCTTGCGCCCCTTCGACCTGTTCCGCACTGTGTCCGATGAAAACGGTCGCGCCCGCTGACGAAAGTTGGTCCGTCAACGGTGACTTTTGAATGTCAGAACCTGAAACCGTAACCCCGCGCGCGAGCAATACCTGAGCCAACGCGCTCATCCCAATTCCACCGATCCCAATCATATGAACTCGATGCTTCATGTTGGGACAGATTCCGGATCATCCATCCGATGCCGCGATACGTTGAGCAACAAGCCGACACCGATAAGAGAGAACACGAGCGACGATCCTCCATAGCTCACGAACGGAAGTGGCACGCCGGTCGCTGGCATCATATGCGTTGCGACGGCAATATTGATGAGCGCCTGAATTCCCAGGAGACAGGTGACTCCGGCCGCAACCAATCCAGAGAATCGGTCCGACGCCCGCCCCGCAACGGCCAGCCCGCGCCATACGAGTATGGCAAACAAGGCGACGACCGTCCAGGTCGCCACGAGGCCGAGCTCCTCCCCGATCACGGCGAGGATTGAATCGGTGATCTCCGCTGGCAGGTAGAAGTACTTCCAGATGCTTCCCGTATACCCGCGTCCGGTCAATCCACCCGACCCCAGAGCGATAAGCGACTGCGTCGCCTGATAGCCCTCGGCGAGGGGCAGCTCTGTCCTCTTGAAGAAGCCTACGATCCGCTGAAGCTGGTATGGATGCTGCAATACCATGATGGTTGTGCCCACTAGGCCCGCTCCGGCGGCCGCGACGAGGTGGCGGAGCTTTGCTCCCGCAATATGGAAATAGACCAGCATGGCCATCGCTAATACGGCCGCTGTTCCCATATCCGGCTCCACGGCGATCAACAGCACTGTGCCTCCGAGCATCGCAAAAGGCGGAACCATACGCCGCCAGTGTGGAATGCCCATAGGGAACTTCGCGAAATAGCGAGCCGTCGCAATCACCACGATGAACTTCGCCAACTCGCTTGGCTGGAAGCGGAATCCCGTCCCAGGTATTGGAAGCCACGACTTCGCTCCATTCACTCGTGCCCCCACGATCAGTACGAGCACGAGCAGGCTCGTGGCGAGAAAGAGGAGCGTCCCCGCTTGGCGTTTCACCTTCTCCATGGGCGTTCGGCTGGCCATCCACATGGCGAGCAACCCGACGCTAGCAAAAAGCAACTCCCGCTTCAGGTAACCATACACATCTTCGCTCTCGTTCATGGCGGCCATGGGGATGCTCGCACTGAACACCATGGCGATGCCCAACCCAACGAGGGCCAACGTTGGTATCAGGATGAATGGATCGGTCGACGCTTTCGTCTCTGCCGGCATCAGCTCGGCCTGCGGAATCTGAATGCGTCTCATTGTGGCCACGGCTACGGCGTCCTTTCTTTTTGACCGAGGCTTCTTGCCATCTGCTTGAACCTTCGGCCGCGCTCTGCCATGTTCGAGAACATATCGAAGCTCGCGCACGCTGGCGAGAGCAGCACAACATCCCCTGCCTTCGCCTTCCGATAGGCCGCCGTCACGGCTTCTTGCAGACTACCCGCCCGTTCGAGGTTCTCGACGCCACAGGCGCGCGCAGCCGCGGCGATCTCATCTGCCGCCTCACCTATAACTACCAAATCTGCGCCTCGCTTCGCTATGGTCTCCGCAAGCCGCCCAAAATCGCGAACCTTTGGCCGTCCTCCAGCGATGAGAATCACGTGCTCTGGAAACGATTCGAGTGCAACGATACTCGCCTCCGGCATGGTTGCCTGAGAATCGTTGACAAACAGAATGCCCTCGACTTCCACCGCTACCTCGAGGCGATGTTCTAGCCCCTCAAACCGTGATAGGGTATCTTCGGCGAGATCGAGCGAGGCGCCCGCCGCCTCAGCCGCCGCTAGAGCGGCCAGGGCATTGGCGAGGTTATGGCGTCCCCTGAGCCGCAGTGCCGCCTGCCGGCACACGCGCCGGCCACTCACCCGAAGCCACCCATCAACGACGTCGGCTCCGTCGGGGCAATCTCCCAGCAGTCTAAACGGAACCACCCTCCCCCGTGTGTGCTCCCGCATCCCCCATGCTTGCGGGTCATCCCTATTGATAATCGTTGTGTCTGTATCCCGCTGATTGGCGAAAAGCCGTGCCTTTGCAGCGGCGTAGTCTGCCATCGTCCCGTGTCGGTCCAAGTGGTCTGGAAGGAGATTGAGCAAGACCGCCACCGCTGGGCGGAACTCTCGCGTCGCCTCGAGCTGGAAGCTGCTCACTTCCGCCACCAGGATCTCTTCAGGGGATGCTTGATCCGCCAAGGCGATCAGTGGTCGCCCGATGTTGCCGCCGACTCGCACTTTCTTTCCTTCGTCAGCCAGAAGGCTGCCGATGAGGCTCGTCGTCGTGGATTTTCCCTTCGTCCCCGTGACGGCGATGATGGGGGAGTGAGCAATCCAATACGCAACCTCAATTTCACTCGCAATGATTGCTCCGTGCTCGCGGGCGCGGAGTAGGGGAGGAATCGTCAGCGGTACGCCTGGGCTCGGCACCACCAGCTCTGCTCTTTCGATGCCCCGATAGGCTTCGCCACCTGTTTGAATCGTGATCCCAGTGTCCTTGAGAGCCTCAATCTCGTTTGCAAGCTCCTCGGCCGGCTTGACGTCCGATACCGTGACGACGGCCCCAAGTGAGAAAAGAGTAAGCGCCACTTCACGACCCGTGCCATAGGCTCCCAGACCGATCACATGGACATTCGCGCCGTTGAACCTCTTTTCGATTGAGGTTGATGTGTCATTCATCTCAGAAACACGACCCCTATCATGCCACCTGCAGCCACTAAAGCTACCAGCCAAAACGTCACTACGACCCGTCTCTCCGACCACCCCAAAAGCTCAAAATGATGGTGAATCGGGCTCATTCTGAAGACTCGCTTGCCCGTGGTCTTGAACGAGATCACTTGAATGATAACTGATCCGGCCTCTCCCAATGGAACGAGACACAACCCGGCCAGGGCCAGTGGCTGGTCAAGCCATGCGGCCAATGAGGCGAGCGCTCCACCCAGAGCCAACGACCCCACGTCTCCCATGAACACTTGCGCGGGATGCCGATTGAAAAACAGAAATCCAAGGCATGATCCGGCCAGTCCAATGGCCACCAAGGTTGCCTGCCCGTTGTCCGCTTTGAACGCCAGCAAGGCGAATCCAATTCCTCCAACGGCGCACAGCCCTGCCGCCAGGCCATCCAAACCGTCCGACAGATTTACAGCGTTAGACACGCCGACAACGGCAATGACCCAAAATGCAGCCCACCCGGCCGTGATCGGCCGCACTCCTGGCGTTTCTCCGCCGGCCAGAAGCACGGCGCGGTAATTCGCCAGCGCGTAGACGAAGACGCCGGCTACCAGCGCCTGCAGCATGAGCTTCTGCCTCGCCCGCAATCCGAGCGATCGACCTCGACCGATCTTCAGCCAATCATCGACCGCGCCGATACACGCAAAAGCCAGAGTGACGGCTAGCAGAGAAATCATCTCCAGGCTCGCTCCGCCGCTCTTCACCAGTTCCCCGCTGAGCGCGGCGATGATGGTCGCTCCGACGATGAGTATCCCGCCCATAGTCGGCGTGCCTTCTTTGTCGAGGTGACGCTGTGGACCATCGTTACGTACTCGCTGTCCCGCTCCTTTACGCCTGAGGATGGCGATCGTCGGCCATCCGAACACGAGCACGAGCGCCATTGCGAATCCGCCGATGATCGTCAATTCGGCCGCCGTCCACTGCATCATCAGCCGTCGGCCTTTCCGCTGATAAGTCGCTCTACGATTTCCTCCATCTTCATGGCTCGTGACCCTTTTACGAGCACGATATCCCCGGGGGAGAGACGGCTCAGGAGAAGCTTCGCGGCAGTGGTATTGCTATCTGCGACCAAAACTTCAGTCTTGGCTGTTGCCCTCCGCGCGCCAGCGGCAATCTCCATGCCAAGTTCCCCGAGAACGACGATGCCTGAGACTCCCATCCCGGCCGCCTGCTCTCCGACCTCTTGATGCCAGTCCCGCGTCAGTGCGCCGAGTTCTTTCATATCGCCCAGAATCGCCCAACGCTGCCGCCCGGGCAGATCGACCAGTAGTTCGAGCGCCACCCGCATGGAATCCGGCGCGGCGTTATAGCAATCATCGACAACGGTGAAGCCACCGACCGCCTTTATGACTCTCCCGCGCATGTCCGCCCCTTCGAACGCCTCCAAGCCTGGCTTGATCCAAGAGGCATCCGCCCCTCCGGTCATCGCTGCGGCCGCGGCCGCCGTCGCGTTGAGTGCTTGGTGTCGCCCCGCCGCCCGCAAGACGATGCGTTCATTCCCCCACCATCCTCGGAGCGTGAACGAAACGCTTCCGTCGGGGCCTACCTCGGGGGCATCAGCCTGGACATCGACACCTGGCCGGTTCCCGAACGTGATGACTCGACAGCCGCTGCGCTCGCTCAATAATCCGAAAAAGTCGTCCTCTCGATTGAGTACGGCCACCCCATCCGAAGGCAGGTGATCGAGCAGTTCCGTCTTGGCCTCCGCTATCGCTTCCTTCGTCCCGAGCAGTTCGATGTGAGAAACGCCGATGTTCGTGATCACGCCAATCCGGGGCCGAACCATACGCGCCAAGTAGCCGATCTGGCCCATTCCTCGCATGGCCAGCTCAACGACGGCTGCCTCAGAAGATGAATTGAGCTCCAACAGAGCGAGCGGCACCCCGATCTCATTGTTGTAGTTTCCCGGCGTCTTCGCGGTCTTCCATCCCTGAGAGAGAATCGAGGCGATCATTTCCTTCGTCGTCGTTTTTCCGGTGCTCCCAGTCACAGCGATGACCGGTAAGTCGAAGTTGTTCCGGTGTGCTCCCGCAATGGCCCCCAAAGCCTCGAGCGTGTCCTCGACAACGATGAGGGGCCCTGGCGCATCGACTTCGCGCGTGACGAGTGCCGCCGCCGCCCCCTGGGCAAATGCCTTCCCCACGAAGTCGTGCCCATCGAATCGCTCGCCGCTCAGTGCCACGAAGAGCGATCCTGACTCCAGTGTTCGCGTGTCGGTTGATATCCGGTGAAAGACAGCGGGGGCGCCCTCGCCCACGAGGCGCCCTCCAGTGACCGTCAGTACTTTGGCTCGCTCCAGTTCAGGCATTTTCGACGCTCTTCTCAATCTCTTTGAGTGCTTCCGCCGCTACCTCGCGATCGTCGAAGTGAATCGTCCGATCCGCAAAAATCTGGTAATCCTCGTGTCCCTTCCCCGCGATCAGCACGACATCCGCCGCTGTCGCTCGCTCAATCGCACGTCTGATTGCCTTCGCTCGGTCATCCTCGACCTCGCATTTCCCCTTAAGATCCTCAGGAATGCCGCCGACAATATCCTCGATGATATCGTGGGGTTCTTCGCTTCGGGGATTGTCTGATGTCACCACGCACCAATCCGAGAGCCTGCTCGCGATTTCACCCATCACCGGGCGCTTCGTTCGATCGCGGTCGCCGCCGCACCCGAACACGACGATCACCCTTCCAGGAGCGATGGTTCGCGCCGTCTCCAGCGCCCGACGAAGTGAGTCGGGCGTGTGGGCATAGTCCACGAGGACGTTCCGGATCTTCGATGGGACGCGCTCGAAGCGCCCGCGAATCGGCGCCATCTCCTCTATGGCCCGGCACGCGACCTCTGGCTCGATGCCAAGTCCAATCGCGGCAGCCAGAGCCCCGAGCGCGTTGTAGACGTTGAACTCTCCAACCAGTTGCATGCTGATCGGAGACTTTCCGGCGGGGTAGACAGCGATGAAACGCGTCCCATCTGGTCGCAACTCGACGTTCTCTGCCCGGTAGTGGGCTTCGACCGAGAGACCGTAGGTCAGAGTGCGCCCCAGTGCCGTCCGAGCAATCTCACGGCCGGCTTCGTCATCGATATTGACGGCGTTCACGCGCTCGCGACCTTGTGGCAGATATTGCTCGTCCTCGAAGAGCTGCCGTTTCGCGTGCCAGTACGCTTCCATATCTGCATGGAAGTCGAGATGCTCGGGAGTGAGATTCGTGAACACCGCCGCATCAAACCGACAACCATCGACTCGGTGCAGCGCGAGCGCGTGTGACGACACCTCCATAGCGGCGTGGGTCACACCACTGTCGACCATCTCAGCGAGCAAGCTTTGGAGATCGATGGCCTCGGGGGTTGTGTGTTTCGCCTTCAGTCGGCGCTCGCCAATGCGATATTCCAACGTGCCGATCACGCCGCTAGACTTCTCCGCGACCCGGAAGAGCGCATCGAGCATTAGTACGGTCGTGCTCTTGCCATTGGTCCCAGTGACGCCGGCGAGAGTCAAAGACGAGGAAGGATCGTCGTAGAATGCCCGTGCAACGACGGCCATCGCCGCCCGAGTATTTGGAACAACAGCTACAGCAACACCCGGAGGAGGGGAGGAACTTCCCGGCTCGACGATAAGCGCCGAAGCGCCCCGGTTCACAGCATCCAGAAGGAAATCGTGCCCATCGTATCGTTGTCCGCGAACCGCGATGAATGCCCATTCCCGTTCCACCGAGCGGGAATCATAGGCGATCCCTCCCACCACCACCTCTGGGTTCCCCTCGATCTTCGCCCCGGGGATGGATCCGACCAGCGCCGATAGGGGCTTCTCTCTTCTGCGACTGGAAACCTGGCTGCTCACGTTTCGAGAGGACCTCTCTCATGGTTCATTATAGCACCGGCAACAAGCCATGCACGCACCGGCGCTCCCCTGACACCCCTAGTCCTTCTCTGCCGCCAGAGCGAGGCTGAGCGGAGCGTCGATCCCCGGTGAAAGCCCATCCGGCGGCACGCGCAAGTAGGTCAGAGCGCGCTCGCAGATCGCCCGGAATGCCGGTGCCGCCACCACTCCACCGTAGTGTCCGTTCTGCGGCTCATCGATGACGACCAGCACCGCCAGCTGCGGATCGCTCACGGGAGCGAATCCAGCGAAAGATCCCACGTATAGCCCCGATCGAAACCCTTTCTCGGGCGTTGGCTTTTGCGCGGTCCCAGTTTTTCCGGCGACGGTTCTCCCGTGAATCTGAGCCCCTGCTCCCGTCCCTTCGGTCACCACCTTTGTCATCATCTCTTTGAGTCGTTCGCTGGTCGCAGTTGAGAGAATTCGTTCCGGCTTTGGAGTCTGTAAAGCTTCAATCTTTCCGCCCGCATCCGTGACGGCCTTTACCACCCTCGGGCGAACCAACCATCCGCCGTTTGCGATGGCGCAGTACGCCGAAAGAAGTTGGAGCGGCGTCACGGCTATGCCTTGCCCAAACCCGACGTTTGCCACCCGAATTTGCGGCCAGTCGTCACCGGAAGGCAGCAAACCTCGGGATTCGCCCGAAAGCTCGATCCCCGTCTGTTCCCCGAAGCCAAATCGCTTCAACCATTTATTTATTCGACCCGCACCAAGGCGAATGGCCACCGTCGCAATACCGGTATTGCAGGACTTTGTGATCATATCGTCCAGATTGACTACGCCGTGGTCCCGCCGGCCGCCGTGAAGCGCGCAACTCACCGTTCGCTGCCCCACGGAACGGCTTCCGGTGCAGTGATACGTTTCTCCATGGCTCATTACGCCCTCTTCGAGCGCGGCCACTGCTGTAATCACCTTGAACGTCGATCCAGGCTCATATGGGCTGACGACAGCCGGACAGACCCAGTTTCGCTCTGGATAGCGCCAGAACTCATTCGGGTCGAAGCTCGGTTGACTTGCCAAGGCGAGCACCTCGCCATTCTGAGGGTCCATCACAAGTGCCGTGCCACTGGCTGCATTGGCTTGCTCGACCGCCTTCGCCAACTCCTCCTCTGCGATCGCCTGGATGTCCAAATCGATCGTGAGAACGACACTGCTTCCCGGGACCATACGCTTGCTCACGATGGTCCGTCCCGGAATCTGCGACCGAGACCGCGGAAGTCGACCGTCAACAGCCGCCAGCATCTCTCCATCGCTCCCGGCAAGCCGGTCGTTCAATGCTTGCTCGATGCCACCGAGGCCGCTGCGCTCCTTACCCGTGAATCCCAGAAGCGGTGCGGCCAGCGTGCCGTGGGGATAGGCTCGCCGCCACTGTGTGTTGACGATGATGCCTGGGCAATGCAATTCTCGAATGCTATCCGCAATCGGCTGGTCCACCGAGTCCTGGAGCCGAACGTATCGTCTCTGACCGTCGGCCGTCAGCTTCTTCGTGAGGGTATTGCGCGGCGTCCTCAGCAAAGGAGTGAGATCTGCTGCGACCGCTTCGGCGGACTCGACGAGCTCTGGATCGGCCGCCACCGAGTAGAGCTTCAGATTGAGCGCAAGAGGGTTCCCATTTTGATCGTAGATATTCCCGCGCGGCGCCTCAATCGGCCACCGCCGCGCCTGTATCTTCTGTGCCTGACGGTAATAATGGTCATGCTTCATAATCTGGACGTAGAACAGCTTGCCTGCCAGCACGGCGAATGCCGCCATTGCTAGAACGGCCCAGCCCAGTCTCCGATTCGCAATTTGCCGCGTCCCGATGCTCTTCACGGTTCATCCTCGCCAGGCCACACAAAAGCCACCGCCTACTGGCGGTGGCCTTCCACCGTGCTCGCCTCTGCTCGGCCTCCAGCGCGGGCCACTCCCGATGCAAGTTCTGCCAACACCGATGCCAAACCGGCATCCCCCTCTCCCGCTTTCGTCGCTGCAAACTCACGGCGATTGGCCGAATCGGAGTGAGGGAGATGCACGTAATCGACTTCCGTCACCGGATCTCCCGGGACCATACCCAGGCGCGCCGCGGTCTCTTGCACCCGAGCGTTTGATTCCGCCAAATGAATCTGATAGCGAAGCAAGCCGGTTTCCGCGCGAAGATCCTCGATCTCCTGCCGCAGATTGATCTCTGCATAGCCGTTCCGAGTAATAACGGCCGATGAGGCGGCATACGCCAACACGAGCGAGAAACTGAGGACGGCGAGCGCCAAGACTGCGATTCCTGGTTCGATCCCTGCCGGTTTTCTGTAGGCGATACTTCTTGGCTGTTGTTCGGAGGATACGGGCAAATCCTCTGCCCGGCCTTGCCACATTAATTGCTGCGATCTCATAGCACTCGCCGTCCTGCTTTTTGCTGTCACACTCGGCACACGCGGTCCGCCAACGCGCGTTGCTTTCCTAGATCCGCTCCGCCACCCTTAGCGTCGCCGAGCGGGCCCGAGGGTTTCGCCCCTTTTCCTCATCCGACGGCTTCACGACTTTCTTCGTCAATATCCGGACCTGCGGAACTTCACCGGACGGGAACGACGGGCACTTGCTGTATCCACTGGCTCTGCGGAACGCCCCCTTTGTTTCTCCGCCCTCTAGACTATGGTAGGTCAGTACTACAATTCTGCCATGTGCTCTGGTGCGACGAATTGCTGCTTCGAGTGCTCTGTGAAGCGCCCCGAGTTCGTCGTTCACGGCAATCCTCAGCGCCATGAAGGATTTCGTGGCTGCGTGAAGGCGTCTCGGTCGCGCCCGTGGTGGAATCGCTGCTGTGATCGTTGCTGCGAGGTGTGCTGTGGTTGTAATAGGTTGTTGCTGTCGTGTTGCTACAATGGTTCGTGCAATTCTTCGTGCCCGCCGTTCCCCTCCGTACTCCCGGAAGATCTTTTCCAACTCACCCTCCGACAGTGTGTTCACTAGGTCGGCGGCGGTGATCCTCTGTTTCGGATCCATCCTCATGTCCAGTGGACCGTCCAGCCGAAAGCTGAAACCTCGTTCTGCGGTCATCAGTTGCTCCAGCGACACGCCGCAATCAATGAGGACTCCGTCCACCGCCTGAACTCCGAGGTCGTCTAGGATCACCTCCAGTCGGTCGTAGTTTTCATTTATCAAGGTAACCGGCTCTCCGACAAGCCGTCTCTTCGCTCTCTCGATCGCCTCGGGATCCCGGTCGATCCCGATCACCATTCCCCCGGGCTTCACCTTCTTAACAATCGCCGCCGCATGTCCACCCGATCCCAGCGTCGCGTCGACGATTATCTCATCTGGCTCCGGCGCCAGATACTCCAACACTTCGTCCACCATCACCGGCTCGTGTTCAGCCGGTCCCTCGCCCCCACGCGACATCTCAGATCCCAAGCGCAGCAGCCTTCTCCATGATCCGCTCGGGCGAGAAATGCTCCTGCTGATATTGCAGCCAGCGATCCTTATCCCAAATCTCAATCCGGTTGATCACCCCGCGGACGATTATATCCCCGGTCATCCCCGCATACTCCCGAAGCGCCGCCGGAATCGTCACACGCCCCTGCCGGTCGAGAAACACCTTCCCCCCACCGGAAAAGAACTGTTTCACCGGATCGCCAGACATATCTGTAATCCGCACCTGGCTCAGGCGGTCCTCAATCTTTCGCCACTCTTCCCACGGAAAAAGAAACAAGCAGCCATACCACCCGCGGGTGACAAAGCCGCCGTGCTCCATAATCTCACGAAAGGTTCGGGGGACTGCTACCCGTCCTCGGTCATCCAATTGATGCTCGACTTCTCCGGTCAGCATCTCTGGCGTAGCTCCCTCGCCTCGTCAATTTCCCCCAACTTCCCCCATTACAGGGTGAAGAATGCACAATACTACCACAATTCCCCCGCAGCTTGTCAATACCTTTATCGGCAATTCGTCGGAAAAAGCTGCGCTTGAAAGACAAACAGATAAACGTCAAATGAGTGTTTGTATAAACGTTTGGGGCGGCCAGCAGAACGGGGCACATCCTGCCTGGACGTGCCCCTATGTCGGGTGGGCTTAGCGGGGGCACTCACCGGTGCCCTCGCGGATATGATTGTATGTCAGCGTCAGTTCATTCTGCCCGTTCGAGCAGAGGCAGGTTTCTTGCCACCTGAATCTGTAAGACCAAATCGATACGGTTATCGATCTGGAAGAAGCGGCTGACTTTCGCGGATGGTAAGGCCTCGCGAAACTTCTTTGAGTAATCGCGCCGCATCCGCAGCTTCTGGTCCTGAATGTCGAACCATGTTCCCAGAAGCTCAGCCGCGCGCTGATCGGACAACACGCCGCCAGCCGCGCCGTACTCCTTCAGCCAGTCAATGGTCCGGTTGTTCACGGATGCCATGTCCGCCTCGTACTTGCGATAGATCGGCCAGAAGGCTTCGGCCTCCGCCTCCGTCATGGGGAGATTATCGGTGATCAGAGCGGTCTTCTGCGCCTGAATATCGCTGCGTACCAGTTGGATGCAGGCTTCCAGACAGGCATCTGAGCCAGCCATGGACTGGGCATGTGTGCCCCCGGCGGTCAGCGCTACGACGACTGCGACGCAGGTTATCAGCGCTGCTGCCGTCAGAACGGCGATCAGCGAGTTTCTCTTGACGCGTCTCATCTCATCTCTCCTTTATATACAGAGCACTTTATGTGAGCCGGAGGAAGAGATCGACTCCATCCGGCCGATATCCTAAGAACGACTTCACGGCATACACGACGACTATGGGCACGTCACTTACTTCGGTCGAGACCACGCTACTCCACTATCTCAACCTCGCCCGGACGCCAGGTCTGGTCGATCCAAGGCTTGAGTGGCGAATACATACGAAGGATGACGAACCAACTCTTGCCGGGAATCGTCTCGATCCAGTTGTTCTCGTACCCCTTCGGCGCTTTGGGACCGAAGTAGACCGTGAAGGATCCATCGCTGTTCTTATTGATGCCCTCGGTATTGCCGCCGACGGTCGGGTGCTTCTGATTGCTCTGGAGCATGGAGCGGGTCTGCGGATCATAGACCGTGACTGCCCAGAAGTTCCCTACGGGCGGATCGGCGGGGATGTGGAGCTTGTAGGTCTTAGCGCCATCGAAGGGCTGCCTGCGAGAATCGACGTACGCGATAGCGTAGTCCGATCCTGTGCCCAGCCTCGGGGCGGCCATGGCGGGCGTGACCGCGGTGTAGGGGTAGTGGAACTTCACACGCGCATCCGTGTTCATCGTCATGCCGTCTTCCCCGTTGAAGAAGACATTGCGCGCGGTGTAGCCCATGAGCCACATGCTGTCCGTATCCGGGTAAACCCGCACACCTTTCATGTTCTTTTCGTAGCGCGGATACCACAGGATGGACCGCGCGGCGGCGTTGGCGATCGCAACGCCGTCTCCTAGTAGCTTCTTCATGCGCTCGTCAGGGGCAAATTCCTTGCCCTTCTGGATGCCGATGGACGCAAAAAGTCCACGGGTTTCGGCATCAAGCATCTCGATCGGCTCGTACTGAATGATCTTGTCGAGGTGGTAATAGAACTCGCTGTTGTTCGGGTGGATCGTATTGAAGGCCTTTCCTGAGGCGCTGACGAACTTCGTCTTCGGGGGATCCGCGATCTTCGCGAGCGGATAGACTCTTACGTTGTCAGTACAGAGTGCAGCAGCCTTGTCCACCGCCCCGTCCTTGACGGAGGACCTCATGAAGCACCAGACCCGATACGTTTTCGGGCGGTAGACCGCGAAGCCATCGGGAACGGGGCCATCGTATCCGGGGGGAAGGTAGAGGTACTTCCCTCCGACCGCGAAGTTGTTGATGAAGCGGAACCAGGCGTCGTTCGCTGCTCCAAGAAGACCGTCGGGGACCTCCACCACAGTCGGGCCGTCGCGCTTCAGGTCGAGGTCAGGTAGGCAGTAGACCGTCGAGCTGTTACCGGTCAAGAAGAGGGACTCGGCGCCCATCAACTTGTTAAAGATCATCACCTCATGGGCTTCGACCGCACCAATGGAATGGGCGCCCTCAATCAGCGCTAGAAGCGAGCAGCCCGGTATGCCTTTCAGGAACGCGTCGGCCGCGCGCGCGGTGTCGAGGTAGTCGTATACCTTCTCGGCAGTCGCGGGCAGCGGAGCCCCGTCCAGGAACTTCAGGGTTCCGATCGAGGTGTTGACTTCGTTCGGCGTTGAGATCGAATCGAGCACATCCTGGCCGACCCCGGCCGAAGCGGGTCCAGCGAACGCGCTCGCGCATGCCAGCAGGCAGAGCAGCACGAGCGTGAGTCCTGCAAGGTGGGCGAGTCTGTGTGGGTGTGGCGTTATCACTGTCTCTCTCCGTTCTCGAAACTGGAGTCCTTCGCCTCGACGACCCCAGCAGCGAAAACGTCGAGTTTGGAAGCCGTTTGCTCGACGGATCGACCTGCTCCTGTGGTCATTCGCGCGGCGCCTGTACAATTCCGTCTACATGTCGTAGCCTAGAGACATGACACGCAGGGGCGATATGCTGGGTGAGTCAGGAGAGGGACCCAGATCGGCAAGGCAGAAAGAAGTTTAGTTTAATCTCACTCCAGCAGGGGCACGGGAGGAACGTCTGCTATGAGCGCACGTTGTGTCGCCTGTGGTATGCCAATGGAGTCCGCTGCCGATCACGCCAGCGGGGATTTAGAAAAGGACTACTGTATCCACTGCACCCGGCCGGACGGGAGTATGCAGTCGTATCAAGAAAAATTGGAATCGATGGTCCAATTCATCGCGCGCAGCGAAGGATTGACGAACGACCGAGCGCGAGAGAAAGCAATGAAATGGCTCACCAGACAACCTGCCTGGCAAGGGCGAACATCCCCGTATAACCCGGTCCCCCACAAAAAAACGACGGACAGGTTTTGACCTGCCCGTCGTTCTGTTTTGTCTTCGTGCTGTGAGCGGCTAGCTGGCCAGATCGAACGCTCGATACAGGTACACGGCCATCTGATCGCGAGTCACCGACCACGTCCCTCGATAGGAGCCATCCGGGTAGCCTTTCACGATCGGCCCAGGCAGACCGGCCAGCGCATCAGCATTCACGCAGTAGTAGATGTACTTGTACGCCCAGTGATTCCAAAACACATCCGTGAACAGCGCTGGAGTCTCGAAAGTCGGATCCGCCACGGCCGCGTCGACCGCGTCGTCGCCGCCGGCCACCGCCCGCGCCATGAACACCGCCATCAACTCTCTATTCACACTCAAGGTTGGCTGGTAGTATGTCCCATCCGCCAGAACATAGCCCTGCACGATGTCTTCAGCCGCGCAGTACTCGACGTACTTATAGGCCCAGTGGTCTTCGCCGATGTCCACAAAGCTCTGAGTGCCTTCTGCCGGGTCTGGCACAGCATCGTCGCCGCCGGCCTTCGCCCTGGCGATGAACACTGCCATCTGATCGCGGGTGCACACCAACTCGGGATGGTACAGGCCGTCTGGATAGCCGACCGTGATCTCATCGGCTACAGCTTCCTCCACCTCCGAGAACGCCCAGAAGCCAAACGGCACATCTCGGAAGGTGTTCCACAGCTCGAAGATGTGGAGGCCCCATCCATTGTCCGCCACATAGGCGTACTCATCCAGTATCTTAACGTCGCTCGCCCATCCCGGCGTCTCATAGTATGCCATCTCCACCGGATCGGTCGGCGTTCGGACATCGATGAGCACCAGTCCATTGTCCCCGTCCGCCACCAATGCCACGTTGCCTGACACGGCGACGGCTTCCGCGTATCCGTCGGTGTCGAGCGATCCGACTTCAGATGGCGCACCTGGAGCCGAGATGTCGATCACCCGCAGCCCCTTAGCGCCGTCGGCGACATACGCATAGGTTCCAGACACCGCGATGCCTCGTGCCTGCCCAGGCGTGTTGTAGTAGCCGACTTCGAACGGGTCCGAGGCGCTCGACGAGGTGACGAGCACCCCATCGACATAGGCCGAATCATCTGAATCGTCACCATTGATCCTGAAGCGCAATGCAAAGCTCGCGTTGCCGTCCGCCGTTGCATCCAGCTCGTGCGTATACTGGCGGAGGCTGCCATCGGCATGCGCATCCCCGCCGCTGACTTGCTTCAGGAGGTTCCACGAGCTTCCGTCGTACCAATGGACTTCGGCGGAATCCACCGGGGCCGTCGCGGCGTCGATGCTTGCCGCTAGATAGTACGAAACTGTAATCCCCGCGTGGCCCACAGTCGAGATCGTTCGCTCCATACTGCCATCATCGCGCAGCCGGATGCTGTAACTACCACGTCGCGGCGTCCCGGAATACCACTCGGCCGTTCCGCTTGTCGTCCAGCCGCTGAACGCCTCGTCAAAATCATCGGAGAAGATCGTCACATCCGGCGTGCCGATCGACGAGAGGTTGACCAAGCGAATTCCGGAGTCACCGTCGGCTACACAGGCGAAGGGATCGCCGTCCAGCGTCGCTGGCGCGATGTCAGCGCACCAGCCAGGCGTGTTGAACGTGCCTTTCTCATATGGGTTGCTCTTGATTTGCGTCGACACCACCGATACGCCGGCATTCCCATCGGCGACGAGCGCGTAACTTCCGCCACTGACCTCGGATGCCGCAGCGCCAAGCGCGGCCCCCGACGTATCGGCATAGCCGACCACATACGGGTTCGTCGCATTCGCAAGGTTCACGACCGAGAGCCGACCGCCGTAGTCCGAGACGTACCCGTACGTACCGCTCGTCACATCATCGATGGCCATGTCCGTCACATCCCCGAGCCCACTCACAGTTCGCACGAACGAGGGATCATCCGCCTCTTCTGCATCGCTTACTTGGCAAATCTGAAGCCCGGCCGACCGCGCCGCCATATAGGCGACAACGGATCCATCGATCAGCTCGTCGACTGCGAGCCGTTCTCCAAGTGCCGGGCTCTCGAGCGCGACGAGCTCCGTGTAGGGTGGCAGCACATCCACCACTACCAATCCCGACTCTGCATCCGCCACGAACGCATATCGGCCGGCGACGGCTAAGTCAGACGGACCGGGCACCGAGGGCGTGCCGCACGATGTCACGAAAACAGGATTCGTCGGATCGGTGATATCGACCACCGATACCCCCCGCCCGCCAGCACTGACGTAGACATAATCGCCGTAAACCGATACGCTGTGCGCAGAGCCGGTCAGGGCGAGCGTCGCCTCGTCCACCGGAGTCCCCGGCACGCTCACGTCGACGACTTTCAGCCCTTCGTCACCATTCGCGAGGTAGGCGTATCCGTCTGCATAATCTACACCCCACGAATAACCGGTGGTCGAGACTGAACTCACCGGACCCGTTGGCGTCGCCACGTCGATGATCTGCAAGCCCGAAGCGCCGTCTGCCACGTACGCGTAGTTGCCATCGGAGACGACATCGTTCGCCGTTCCGGGTGTATCGATCTCCCACAGCTTGCTCGGCGCCGCGGGATTCGAGATGTTGACCGCTACCAGCCCCGTACTACCCGCCGCTACATAAGCTCGATTCCCGGATGCCATAATTCCACTTGGGTCTCCTCCCGTGGCCGTCGTGCCATACGCACAGACCGGCGCCGTTGGGCTGCTCACATCGACGACCACGAGGCCGTTGCTCCAGTCCGCGACATACGCGTAGTCCCCCGACACCGCGACATCCATCGCTTCAGCGATCCCCGTCGTACACGTCCACAGAGTTGTTGGAATCGCGGGATCCGAGACATCAAAGGCGACGAGCCCTCCGCTTCCATCCGCCAAGTACGCTATGTCGCTGTCCACCCCGACGCCCTCGGCATTGCCGCTCGTTCCAACAGTGGTCACCAGAGTTGGCGACGGCTCCGCGCCGATATCGATCACCCGCAGGCCGCCCGAATCGTCTGCTACAAACGCCGCCGTGCTCGTTACGCCAACCGCGTACGCAGTTCCGGGGGTATCGAACACATCGAGTTCTTGCGGATCGCTCGGATCGGTTATATCGATCAGATAGAGCCCGGCCGTCCCGGATGCCAAATAGGCAATGTCGCCGCCGACGGCCACTCCCAGGGCTCGCCCGTCGGTGTCCAGCGATCCATAGTTGCAGTCCGGCGCAGCCGGATTCGTAATGTCAACGACCTTCAACCCCGACTCGCGATCGGCAACATAGGCGTAGTTCCCGGAGACGACTACATCCATCGCTCGATCGCCAGCCGCGCAACTCGCCACCTGGGAGGGAGTCGCGGGAGTCGAAACGTCCACCACCACAAGCCCCGCAAACCCATCGGCAACGTAGGCGTAACTGCCAGATACCGCCACATCCCAAGCATATCCCGAGGTATCGAGGGAACCCACACCAGTCGGATTTGCCTCGTCGCTCACATCCACAATCCGCAGGCCGGCCGCATGATCGGCTATATAGGCGTAGTTCCCAGATACGGCTACGCCGTAGGCATAACCCGGTGTATTGTAGGAGCCAACCTCGCTTGGAGACTCTGGCGTCGAAATATCGATCACCCGAAGTCCCGCGTCCCAATCGGCCACATAGAGGTAGCCTCCCGAAACCGCGACTCCCTCTGCCGATCCAAGGGTGTCCACAATAGCCACTTGAACCGGATTCGCTGAATTCGAGAGGTCCAGCACCGACACCGCTCCCTGCGCAGCAACGTAGGCGTAGTTGCCCGAAACGGCGACGTCATGCGGAATGCCGTAGGCGAGCTGGCCCGATGCGGTGAGTTCGAACTGAGCCAGAAGGGGCGTCGTTGAAATCATCAGAACGACGAACAGGGCGAGACAGAGTGAAAGCGGCCTGGGAGTCGTCATGTAAGGCCTCCAGGTTCTTCGATTGCGCCGGCCGTTGTGAAAGGAAAGCCGGCTGTGCATTGACTGTCTGGAATCTATCAGAATTAGGCAGCCGAGTCAATGATGCCTATCGTTGTCCTCAGGGTCATTGCGTTATCCCCTGCGGAGAGGCAACGAGAGCGATAGCGCGTTGGGCGTGCCAGGCGTGAGTGCGCAGAGCGGCGGCGATGTTGCGCACGCCGTTGAGACGAAACATC
>Ga0180437_10004999_pt1 | contig 18467 bp, 10 predicted proteins | sample SS_ome_4_FD_132410 | JGI IMG/M metagenome (GOLD analysis project Ga0180437, IMG submission 132410) | Hypersaline lake sediment archaeal communities from the Salton Sea, California, USA - SS_3_D_1 metaG | ecosystem: Environmental > Aquatic > Non-marine Saline and Alkaline > Hypersaline >... | reverse complement strand
GACCATGACCCACGGGCTGAGCTGTAGCTTGTAGAACAGCTCGATCGCCGTTTCGTAGTCCTGGTCGGGCAGGTCCTCGCTGAAGATGAGGTGGGCCGCGCCCACGCCCACCGAATCGTCGTCTCGCCCGGAGATCGGGCCGCGGTAAATAAGGCCGGCGCCGTAGTATTGGTGGGCCTCGTTGCGGTCCGAAGGCGTCCAGCCGTACTGGAAGAAGGCCCCTAGCCCCTGCTCGCTCTGCTCATCGTTGGGGTCTTCCAACCGGAGCATCTGCTGGACCTCACAGTGGATCCCGTAGTTGCCGACGAACTCGGGGGCCGCTGGGGTGATCAGGCTCTCGAACTCTCCGCTGTGATACCACGTGCCGCCGTGGACCTGGCCGGGCAGTCTGCCGAAGAGTGCGTAGTGGATTTCGGCCTCGTAGATCGAGAAGGTCACGCCGCTGCCCGAGAAACCCCAGTTTCGCCCGTCCGGCTCGCCGTCCCAGACGCCGGCCGCCAGACGGAGCCACTCGTTGACGTCCCAGAAGAGCGCCAACCCCGCGCTCGGGTCCGGAAACGTGGGCAGGGGGGTAGTGGGGTGAAATCCGAAGGAGGAGTTGATGTACTCGCCGGCGATCGGCACCACGGCGAACTCGGCGTTGGCGTCGACCTTGCCCAGCACGATGCGCCATTGCCCGCCGAACCACTCCTGCTCCCAGAAGTACTCGCTGACCTGCATGCGCTCGGGGGCGTCGATGTTGCTCAGCACCTGGAAGTCGCCCACGTGGCGCTCGGTGATTCCCCGGCCGTGGAAGTCCTGGGCGAAGACGACGAACCGCCCGCCCCGCCAGAGCCCCAGCCTCTCGAGGTCGGCCACCAGCGTGAGGTCCATGATGCCCATGTACTCGGTGGCCCCACGGGTATTGATCCCGCCCCGCATGTTCGTGAACACCTCGCCGGTGTAGACGTACTCCCCGGTGACGGTGCCGCGCCCGTGAACCGTTTCACCGATCGGGCCCACGAGCAGCGTCTCCCGGCCGCTGGCCGGGCGCGCGGAGAGCGCGCAGCACATCAGAAGGGCCAACAGGGCCCGAGTTGGTGTGGGTCGAACCACGGCGGGATGGTGCGAAACGAGGGCGCGCCCGGCGCAATACGCTACGGGCGTACCGCGTAACGGGAGTGAGGGCCTTGCCATTGGTATCGGCGCCGCACAACCGGCGTGGCGAGACGGCCCCCGGCGATGCCCGATTCGCCGCTTGTGCCCGTGCTGCGTTCCCGGCAAGCCTTGCGGCGGGGGCGGACCGTGCGGCTTGCACCGGACGGTCGAGTGGGCGAAGATGGTCGGGCAAGACGCTTGAACCGGAGGTATTGCCAATGCGACACGACGCTATACGCTACGCGATTCGGTGTCTTCTCATAGTTGCGGCCGTCTTCCTGGCGGCCGCGGCCCCCGTCGGTTCCCTGGCTGCTGCGGCCGACGGCGTGTTCGTCCGCTTCCGGCTCATCGAGCCGCGCGACGGCCGCTACTACGTGCGTCTGGGCGGCTACATCCACAAGAGCCCTTGGTATCTGCCGGGGGCCGTGATCCCCGCGGGGGCCGACAAGGACGAGTCGAAGCGGGCCGCGGCCGGAGAGTTCACCCCCTGGTTCGACCTCGCGAAGCACGCTGGCGGCCTCTTGCACGGGCAGCTCTCCCGCGCCGGCGGGCTGGCCGAATTTCCCAATGTTACGGCGGACTTCATCAGCGAAGCCGAAAGCCCGCGCCGCCGCGTCGTGGTCGAGCTGGCCACGGCCCCCGACCCCCGACGCGTGATCAAGCGGTTCGAGGAGTCGTTCGAGGGGTCGCTTACCAGCTTCCTGGTTTCACCCCATCTCGACGACGACGCGGAGAAGCTCGAGACCGCCTCGCAGATGACCGCACGCCGCCTGGCCTGGGCCCGGGAAGCCAGCGGCGGTAAGGCGGTCACGCCGAAGGAGCTTATCGTGCAGACAAGCTTCTGGGGGCCGCAGCGACCCGAGCTGAATCTCAAAGAGGCCGAGGTCCTGCGCCTCTTGGGCTTCAACGTCGTGGGCAACCAGCGGCCGGAAGTGGTCGAGGCGTTCGACTTCCGCCGGCCCGGCCACACGCACGGGGTGGACATCTCTCCCCGCGTGACGCGACAAGCGGCCGACGAGCAGATCGGCCGGGCCGTCGAGCGGATGCGGGACGAGGTGCCCGAGGGCGTGCCCTTCGGCTTCAGCGACGAGATCACCTGCCGCGGCGACGTGGAGAGTCCGCAAGCCCGCGAGCACTTCGCCGCGTGGCTGAAACGGAAGCGAGTCGACCCGCGGCAGCTCGGCGCCGCCAACTTCGGCGACGTGGAGCCGATCGAAACCCCCGACGAGTTCCTGAAGCGGGCAAAGAAGAGCGAAGCCGCCGCGCGCCGGGTCTTTTACTACACGAGCCGCTTCCGCCAAGAGGCCACCACCGAGCGATTCGGCTGGCTCACCGAGTCGCTGCACCGGAAGGTCGGCCCCGGCCCCCTCAGCTCGACGCTGCTGGCCGACCACCCGTATTTCAGCGGAACGGGCCTGGGCATGGGCTGGACGCCGAACCCCTGCTGGGGCCGGATCGTGCTGGGCGCCGACTGGTTCGACCTGGCCCGGCGCCGCGCCGTCGATCTGGCCGGCATCGAGGACTGGATGGGGCTGCAATACATGTACGGCCCCAACACCACCTGGGAGGGTTTTCAGCTCATGGGCTTCCAGGCGGCCATGTTCCGCAGCGCCAGCCGCGGGCAGCAGCCGATCATCGCCTGGATCACCCCCAGCGACGAAGCGAATCTGAGGCTCAAGGCCGGCTCCGCGCTCTGCCAGGGGGCCAAGCACTTCTTCTTCTGGACCTACGGGCCCACCTGCACGAGCACGGAGAACTACTGGTCGGACCTGCGTGGGGCGTACGACGGCATCGTCCACGTCACGCGCCAGCTCGCCGCGGCCGAAGACCTCCTGGCCCCGGGCCGGCCCCGAAAGACCCGGCTGGCCCTGCTCTACAGCATCTCGTCCGACCTGTGGCAGCCGTTCGGTTACCTGCACATGCTGGAGCGCCGCGGCACGTACCTCTCCCTGGTACACGACCAGTACCTCGTCGACATGCTCACCGAAGAGGACGTCGACGCCGGGCGACTGCGCGACTACGACGTGCTCTACGCGACCGACCCGTGCATCAAGGAGTCGGCCGCCAAGCACGTCGCCGACTGGGTCCGGCGCGGCGGCTCGGTCTACGGCTCGTGCGCGGCCGGCAGGTTCAACGAGTTCGGCGAGGAAGTGCCCGGGCTGGCCGAGGTCTTCGGCATCGAGCCGAACTTGGACGTGAAGGTCCAGCCGGGCCGCTACCACATACGCGGCGCCTTGAACGGCATGGACTACCTCGACCGCGTCACATTCACCACAGAAGCGGACAACTCCGACCCGGCCTCCGACGCGATCTCCCCCTCTCCCCCTCGCCCCCTCTCCCCCTCTTCTCCCTCTTCCGCCAAAGAAGGCGCCGCCCCGGCGTCCCTCGGCGTCATCGGCGCCAAGGTGACCTTCCGTCCGACCGACGCCGAAGTGACCGGCACGTTCACCGACGGCTCGCCCGCCGCCGCGGTTCACGCTTACGGCGAGGGCCGCGCGGTCTACTTCGGCTGCTGCCCGGCGGTTGCCTACATCAAGGAGGCCCGCTTTGTGCCCGCCGAGCTGAAAGAGCGGTGGCCCGCGGGAATCCGCCGCTTGACCAACGCCCCGGCCGCGGAGCGTGTCCCTCGTCTCGTCGAGCTATCCCACCCCGTGGTCGAGGCCGGCGTCTACGACGCCCCCGAGGGCACCGTGCTGGTGCTGGCCAATTTCACCTACGAGCCGATCGAGGAGCTCGAGGTGCGGCTTGACGTTGCCAAACCGCCCCGGCACGTGGTCTCGGCCGAAGAGGGCCCGCTGAAGTTCTCGTCGAACCCCGCCCCCACTAGCCCCGGCACAGCAGCCTACCGACACCGCGTCACGTTCTCGCTCCGCCTGGGCCTCAACGACGTGGTGCGGGTGGAGTAGCCGGTAGGGTGGGTGCTTGCACCCACGCGGGATGAGTAGGCGTTTGACGTAGGTGCAAACACCCACCCTACGCTGTGTCTCACCACGCCTCACCCGTCCCGCTCGAGCGGCCACACGTTGGTCAAAAGCCCCACCGACAGCGTGTCCTGCCGGTAGGTGACCGTCGAGAAGAGCAGGTAGTTGTGGTACTCAAGCGGCAGCACGTCGAGGCTGCCCAGAGCGCCGCCGGCCAGCTCGCCCCAAAACCCCTCGGCGCCCATCTTCTGCGAAAGGGACTGGTAGACCACCTGCTTGTGAACCTCCTCGCCGGGGTTCGTTACCGCCAGGGCGATGCAGGCCACGACGATCAACAACAGTCCGAGTCTGAACATCCGAGGGCTCCTTCCCCGAGTTGCGAAGCTGCCCGCCGGAAGACCGCGCCCGGCGCGGCAAGGCGGCGTATCTTAGCGGCCGGGGGTGCTAGCATGCAAGCTCAGAAAGTCTGCTCCACTTCCGGCGGCACGTTGCCGTACGACCAGCCGTGGCCGGAGAACTTGCGGGCCAGGGGTGGTTCGGGGGCGGGGCCGGGGGTGAGCTGCTTCGAGAGGGCGACCGCCGCCTTGACGATCTGCGTGCCCGCGGTCGGCTCCAGGTTGCTGTAGCTCGTAAGCCGCGTTTCGTAGCCGCCGCCGTGCGGGCCCAGCGCCTCTTCGGTCGGCACGTAGCCCACGCAGCCGTTGGCCATCTCGACGGGAAACGTGAAGGGGAACGGGCTGCCCGCCTTGATGTCCAGACCGAGCTGGCAGAAGAACTCGGCCGGGTTCGAGAGCAGCACGGCCGGACCGATCTGGATCGCCTGGACCTCGACCTCGGCCGTGGGCCGCTTCTTGAGGATCGCGTCCAAGAGCACGATCTCCTTGGCAAACGTCCACTCGGTGTGGCCGACATCCTTGGGGTCCTTTTGCACCATCTCCAGGCACCGCGCGACCCGCTCGGGGCTGGGCGGCCGCCGGGGGATGGTAAGCGTGGTCGTGCGGAAATCGACCGGCGCCAGCGACCCGCGCGTCATGCTCAACAGCACCTTGACCGCTTCGGCCCCCACGGAACCGCCCACGAGCTGCGCCCATCGCTCCGGCTGGGGGAAGGCGTGAGGGCTTAAGTTGTCCACTTGCGTCACGTCGCCGCACGCCCCGTTGACGAAGACCACCACGACCTCGTCGCCGAACATGCCGCGGATCGCCTTTTCCAGGTAGTAGATGTAGTTGGCTGAGATTCCGCCCGGGCTGGTCGTGGCGTGGCAGGAGAAGTTGACCACGCAGCCGGTAAGCTTGCCTTCCTCGTCGAAGGCCCCAATCACGCCCACCTCGGGGTCGGTGGGTCCGGCGGGCTCGACGATGTCCGGGTTGCCCTGGCCGGGGTGCGTGTGCGAGAGCCCGTTCTTCATGCGGAAGCGGCGGTTGTACGCGACCTTGTCCTCGATACCCACGCCCACGCCGCACAGCGCCGGTGCCCGGGCCGCGTCGGCCGCCGCGACCGCCTCGATGATCCCGGTCACGACCGTCTCCAAATACTTCGGGTCGGCACAGGACGACTTCTCGTAGGCCAGCTCTTTCACCAGCGGCGAGCCGTGATCGAATTCGCCGGGCAGGATCATCCCGGTCGGGCCGGAGCTGTGCGAGTGGGAAGCGGCGATCAGCACGGCCTCGGGCGGGATACCGCACTTCTCTTGGATGGCCTTGCGCGCGGCTTCGACCTGCGGACGGCGGATCACCAGGGCGTCGAGCCCCACCACGGCCACGCGCTTCTGCCCGTCGTCGAACACGGCCGCGCGGACCTTGCAGGGGTCGTGCAGCGTGCGGTGGTACGACTTGCCGTATCCGCCGGGCTGCTCCATGCCGATCTCGGGCGTCACGTCCCGCTCGGCAAAGCCGGCCTTCATCGCCGGGGCCGGCTCCGCGGCAAAGGCCCCGTCGTGGAACGAATCGTCGTCGAGCCATTCGTTGACGCCCATCGTCAGCACCGCTCCTAGAAAGAGACCAAGTAGGGGTTTTAGCACTTTGCAGCATCGCATGTTGACGGCTCCTCGAATACGGGAAGGGGGGACATCACTGATTATCGCTCGCCTATCTCGCGAAAATCAGTGATGTCCCCCTTTTCCGATCGGCAAGATCCGAAACGCCTCCGGGGGCACGAGCTGGCGCTCGATGTCCGGCCCGCTCCATTCCAGCTTAAAGAAGAACGCACCCGTTCCCTGACACCATTCGAGCCGGAAGGGGTGCGGCCCGGCCTCCAGCTCGACCTGGTGATCGGCCACCGGGGTGACCGCCTCGCTCCAGGACTCGCCGACCAGCTTCTCGTCGATCCACAGGCGATACCCGTCGTCGGACGCCACGTGGAGGGTGTAGCTCCCCGGGCGCGGCACCGACAACCTGCCGCTCCAGCGGGCCGAGACGTGCTCCAGCGGGGCGTCCTCGAAGGGCAGCTTGATCGTCTGGGGCACGTCGGGCTGCGAGGGGGCGGTCTCCGCCGGGCTGCAAAAGGCCACGCCCGGGTCGACCCGCTCGTGTACCAGCTTGTCGAAGTTGACTCCCTCGAAGTACTCTCCCCACAGCCCGGGCACGGTCGAGCCGAACGTGTAGGCGTATGGCCAGGCCCAGCGGACCAGCTCGTCTTGCCCGCTCTGCAAAGCCCGATCGACGTACCGGCCGAGCACGGTGTGTGCCTGCGGATCGCCCACCAGCGCGCCGAACCGTTCGGCGTCGTCGCCGCAATGGTTGCGCAGCGTCTCGGCGAGATGGTCGAACAGACCGCGGCGGGCGAAGTCCGCATCTGTGGCGATGGCCCGGTAGATCGCCGACAGGGCCGCGTCGGGCAGTTGGCCGTAGGTCTCGACCCACGCCGCGAGCAGCTCTTGGCTCAGGGCCGTGCCGGGGTCGCGCGGGAGCAGGCCGGCGATCGCGTCCTTCGACTGTTCGTCGCCCCACGCAAGCAGCAGGAGCGCCGCCCGCTGGGCCAACGGCGCCGACTCGTGCCCCAACGCCCGGCGAAGAAACAACCGGCCGGTCGGGCCGGCTTGGGCCAACATCGAGTGGGCGTACTCCAGCTCGGCAGCGTCGTCGGAGCCCAGCGTCTCCAGCGCGAAGGCGAGGTCGCGCGAAATGCAGCGGGCCTCCTCCAGCTTGGCGACCAGCGCCGCGGCCTGTTGTCCCTCAGCACGCCCGTCGAACCCCGCGCGCATCCGCCGGGCGACCACCAGGGCTCCGGCGAAATCGGTTTCCCGCTCCCGTGCTTGCACTTCCGCGAGCATCGGGGCGAATTGCTCGGGGGCGAGCGGCGGTCCGGCAGGCGCCAGGGGGGCGTTCGAGGGGGAGGTTGGCGGGCCTTCGGCTTCGGAAGGCGATGAGGGTCCAAGCGGTGAGCCGTCCGGGTCGGCAGCCCGGGCCGGAGGCCCCAGAGTAGCGGTCTCCGCTTCCGGCCCTTCGGGGGGCAATGCGTCGAACGGATCGGCTTGCACCTCCTGCGGCCGGTCCATGATCGAGGAACTGTCCGGCCCGGACGGCTCACGGCGCCCGCAGCCGGCCGCCGCCACGCCGAGGACGAACAGTAGCAGGGCCTTGCGCATCGAGGGGCCTCGCCGGGGCAAGGGAGACAGACTCTAGCGAGTCTATCACACGCGGGTAGTCGATCCCAGCCCCGAGAGGTTGTGAAGGGACGTGGCGGCGGCACTTTGTGACGCCGCTGAATTGCGCCGGGGTCGGCCGCAACTGCCGCCCACGCTACCGCAACTCCGCCGCGGAGCTACAAGCGGGGCGGCGGCCGCCGCCCTGTCCCGAAGGGCATATCCCCGGCGGCGGCCACCAAGCCCCTGCTCGCTGGCTGTGTCCCAGCGACGGCCCGCTACTTCTCCTCGGCCTCGGGCTTGAGCACCGCCCGGACCTTCAGTTGGCCCTGCGGCCGGGCTTCGAGCCGGGCCTGCGGCTGGCCCTGCTGCCAGACCGAGCGGTAGCCTTCCTTGTGCAGCTTACGGAGCTTTTCCATTTGTTCGGGCGTAAGGATCTCGAACGCCTTTTCGCCCGCCTTGCGCTGCAGCTCGCGCATCTTGGCGTTGAGTTGCTGCTGGTTCTTCTCAAGCCGGGCTTGCTGCTTCTTGTTGACGCCGATGGCCTCGAGCACCCGGGAGTTGCGAAGCATGTAGCCGGCCCGCTGTCGGAACTCGATGTCCTTCAGGGCCGAAAGCTGCTCGGCGCTGAGCACCTCTTCGACCTGCTTCGTGAGCGCGTCGGTGATCTCCTGGCGCTTCTTGTACGCCTCGGCGGATTTCTTGCGCATCTCCTCCATCTTCTGCTTGCGCTCTTCTTCGGAGAGCTCCTGCCACTTGATGGCGGACTGACGCTGGTAGCCCTGGCGCACCTGCTCGTAATACTTCTTGCCGATCGCCTTGAGCTTCTCCTTCTGCTCGTCCGAGAGCCCGATCTCCTTCTGCACGCTTTCCTGGGATAGCATCCAGTAGCCGGGCACCATCATGTACGACGGGGAGTAGGCGGCCGCGCCCCCTGCGCCGCCGGATTGGCCTTCGGCCGCAACGGCCGAGCCGCACCACGCCAACATCAAGGTCGCGGCCAACGCGACCAAAAGCTTGGAAAGTCTCATGGGTTCCTCCTCTGGTGATAGGAGCGAGGTTCGGTAACCGTGGTTTCTTGCTCAGCCCCGGCCCTTTGCCGGGGGAAAGTGCTTTGGGTTGCTAGCCTCCCTGTTGCGGCGGACCCGTCCGCTCTGCCAGAAGGCCGCCGGTTTGGTATCCCCGGGCATGGAGCTTCTTGAGCAATTCGATCTGCTCCGGCGTGAGCACCTCGAGGGCCTCCTCGAACGACTCGCGCTGGAGTTGCCGCATCTGTTCGGTAAGCCGGCGGCGGTTCTCGTCGAGCTGGGTGCGCTGCTCGGGGCTGGCCCCCAGGGCCTCGAGCACGCGGTCGTTGGCCAGGGCGGCGGCCCCGCTCTGCCGAAGGTTGATCACTTCGAGCCGCTTGTGCTGCTGGGCGGTGAGCACGTCCTCGATTCGTTGGCGGGTCTGCTCGGCGCGTTGTCGGGCTCGCTCGCGCAGGGTCGCGTACTTGCGCCGCCGCTCCGAGTTGGCTAAGGTGGCCAACCCCTCGGAGTCGGCCCGGGTCGTGGCCTGATGGTCGCAAGCGATCCGGCACAGCGCGGCGACCTGCCTTGGACTCAGCTCGAGCTCTTCTCGTACGTGGCCCGCGCTGAGCATCGAATAGCCGCCGATGGCGTGAAACGCCACCAGGGCTTCCACGGGCGGCTCCGGCGTTTCGGGCACCGGCGGCGCGACCGGTCCCTCATCGGCTGACTGCACGGCCACCGGCAGGACGAAGGGGGCGTGTTGCGCCTCGGCGGCGGCGTGGGCACTCTCCTGCGGCAACGGCGGCAGGGCCGCTTCCGCAACGGGTCGCTGGTCCAATGCCCTGGGAACGGCCGCGGCGGGCTGCGCCGCCTCGTCACCGGCATGATTCCCACGAGCCGCGACCAGCCGCACCCCGCCGACCGACACGGCCACTCCCAGCAGCCCCGCCGTCGCCACGAGCCGCCCCACGCCGCTGGCCCGCGTCACGGGCAGGCGCCGCCGGTCGAACAGCCGGACAATCCGCTTCTCCAGCCGCCGTGGGTGAAGGATTGGCAGCGCGCCCAGGGCCGAGCGCCCGGGCCGGACCGACTCGGAAATCTCCAACAGCGTGCGGGCGTATCGCCGGGCGTCGCTGCCGCGCAGCACGTGGTTGTCGCACAGCTCCTCGCGGGTCCGGGCCAGCTCACGCCCGAGCACGTAAACGGCCGGGTGCAGCCAGTAAACGATCTGCGCCAATCGCTGGAGCAGCCCCACCGCATGGTCGCGGTGCAACACGTGGGCGCACTCGTGCACCAGCACGTCGCGCAACTGCTGCGGCCGCAGCGAATCGGCAAATCCCTCGGGCAGCACGACCACCGGACGCAAGACGCCCAGGCTGATCGGGCTCCCGACGGCCGGCGAACACGCCACCTCGGGCAGCCGCCGGATTCCCAGCGCGCCCCGCACCTGGCCGGCCACCGCTCCAAGTTCGGAGGGCGCCACGGGGACCAGCCCCCGACGCAGCCGGCGCACGAGGTGCCATCCCCGGAGCAGCCGTGCTGCGAAGTAGGCCGCGCCGACCAGCCACGTGAGGTACATAAGCGCGATTGCCGTGCGCAGACGCTTGGGCGAGAAGAACGCCTCGCTCCGCGGTTCAGTGCCTGGCACCGCGGCCGCCGTGGAACCGGCGTGCGGCGCGGCCGCGTCGGTCGTCGCGTGCGTGCCCGGGGAGGTCGCGCCGGCAACGCTCGGTTCCGGCTCACCCGCTTCCGGCGTCGAGGGCGCGTGCACCTCTCCGGCCGCGTGGGTTTCGGGCTGTTGGGCGAAGGCGGACGTCTCCGGCCCGGCGATCCACACCGGCACCCGGAGCCAGGACGCGTCGACGCGCTGCAGCGTCCAGGTCACCACGGGAGCCAGCAGGACGCAGAGCAGCGCCCCGAGCCAGACGGCGCCGGCGGCAGCCGGGTTGCGCCGGCAGAGGGTCCGCGAGATCACCCAAGCCAGCCCCACGACGGCCGCCACCTGCACGGCGACGACCAGCGCCAGCAGTGCCGCCGAGTCGCCCGGGTAGATCGCCATTGCGGTGTTCATGGCTCGGCCCTTTCGGCACGTGCGATCATTTCTCGGATTCGCGCGGCTTCCGCTTCGGAGACCCCGCGCCCCTCGATCAGGGCCATCACGAGCGAATCGGCCGAGCCCGCAAACGCGGTGTCGACCAGATTCGCGACCATACTCCGCAGCGTGGCTTCGCGCCGCCGCCGGGGGAAGTAGACGAAGGCGGCCCCGTCCTCCTCGTGGCCCAGCCAGCCCTTCTCTTCCAGCCGCGTCATCACAGTCTGCACCGTGTTGCGCGCGATCTTGCGCTTGGCCGAGAGGGCTTCCCAGACCTCGGCCACGGTCGCCTTGCCCTGGTCCCAGACAACGTTCATCACTTCGATCTGCCCGGGCGACAGCGGGCCGGGCGTCTGTTGGTTGTTCACCGCGAGGCTCCCCTCGTGTCTACAACTGTAGGTAACGTTGCTTGTGGTTATACCCAGCAGCCGAAGCGTTGTCAACTACATTCGTAGGTAACGGCACGCCGAGCCGCCGACAAAACCCCTCTTTCGGGCTAGATTCCTCCGCCTCAAACGGGGCGTCCGAGATGCGGCTACTCTGGTATCGGGCGCCCCGCCGCCTCGGCCAGGCGGCGGACCGCGGCCACGACCGCGTCCTCGGCCTCGGGGGCGAAGAAGCCCGCCTCAGTGATCAGGCACCGGGTCTCGTACCCCCCCTCCCGGAGGATCTTCTTCGTGGGCAGGTAGCCGAAGGCGTCGTTGCAGTAGGCCGCGATCCAGAGATTCTCCGGCCCCACGGCCTCCTGGATCAACGGCACGTACTCCGAGACCACCTCGCCGGAGAGGGCCACCAGCGTCAGGTCCTCGCCGAACTGCCAGAGGGCGATGGGCACGTCGTAGGTGGTCCGCAGCGGCTCCCCCTTGTCGAGTGCTTCGAGCATCCGCCGGTAGTTGTACGCCAGGTAGCCCGGCCCCTTGACGAGCTTTTCCAGCTCCTCGCGCGGGGGCACCGGCTGAAGCGGCGCCACGGCCCGGCCGAGCAACGTCCCGAGCGGCCCGCGCACCGGGCGGAGCTTCCCGGCCGCCACGCGGCAGACCTCCGCGCCCAGCGTCTTCCCGTGCTGCCGCGCGTGGTCGACTTCGCCGCGGGGATGCGGGTTGGCGTCGGCGCCGCAGCCGATCATGAACATCGCCTCGGCGCCGGGGTGCTCCGCCTCGACGTGCTGCTTGGCGAAGCCCGCGTAGTCGCCGCATATCTCGTAGTGCTTTCCGGTGAGCGTGGTGTTGTGGCACGCGCAGCCGAAGAGCAAGGCCCGCATCGCCCCGTCCGGCCCGTCGACGCGCAACACCGGCACGGCGCTATCGGTGTTCCCCTCGCGGTTCGCCGCCATGCGAACACGGCGGTCGGTTAGCAGCCGGCGGTTCATCACGAAGCCGGCCTTGCCCACGCCGAACGAGAGCTCGGCCGGCTTCAGGTCGGCCAGCGCCGCGGCCGACAGCTCGACCAGCTCGCCTGCCAGGCGCTCGGCGTACTCGTGTACCCGCTTCGCGTCCTCCGCGGGCATCGAGTAGGTGGTGGCGCCGGCGATGCCGATCACCGGGCCGGTGTGGGTGTGGGAACAGCTCAAGAGGATTTGCGGGCGTGTTAGCCCGGTCTGCTTCGTGATCCGCGCGAAGATCATGTCGGCCACCGCGCGGTTGTAGCCGATCACGTCGGACGTGAGCAGCACGGCCCGGTGCCCGTCGGCGTCCTCGATCGCCATGGCCTCGGCGTAGAGATCCGCCAGCACGCCTTCGGACGGCTTGTTGCGCGAGGCGTAACCGGCCATGCGGATGGGCCCCTCCGGCGTGATCTTCGCGGCGGCCAGGCCCACGCGCCACTCGGCGCCGGCGGCCGGCAGGGCCGCAAAGACGCCGTTCGCGACCAACACGGCTGCTGCAAATCTCCGCAAAGCTCCCCGGAAGTAATCGAACATGGGCGTGGCTCCTGTCTTTCGTACTCTTGGTAGCCGCGGGCGGAAGCCCGCGGTCCGGCGGTGGCTTGCAGTCGCGTTGGAGCAGTGGGTGCTCGAATCCGCATATTCTAACCCGCGGCCCGGCCTGTGTATAATGCGGCTTGCGTCCCGCCCTGCCCTCCCCCACCCCCCGCCCCGTCGGCCCTCGATTCAAGGAGACCGCAAATGAAGGTCGCACGCCAACCCCTCGTCCCCGTTGCTTTCCTGGTGTGCTGCTCGTGGATTGCCGGTGCCGCTGCCCGGGCCGACGATTTCCAGGTCCCTCTTTCGGTCGAGGAATCGCTGGGCGTGGCCCGGCAGAGCGAGCCGATCTCCGGCGGCGTGCCCTTGCCCGCGGGCCGCTTCCACGCCGGCCAGCCGTTCTCGCTTGCCCGCGAGGACGGCACGGCGCTGCCTTGCCAGGTGAGCCCGCTGGTCGTGGAAACCGACGGCACGCTCCGCTGGGTGCTGGTCGACTTTCAGGACGACGTGGGCGCCGGGGCCATGCAGCCTTACGTGCTCCGGGCCGGCAACGCGACTGCCCGGCCGAGTGTGGCGCTGAAGATCGACGAGAGCGAGAAAGCCGTGACCGTCGATACGGGCAAGATCCGCTTCGTCGTCGACAAGACGCAGCCGTTCGGTCTGTTCCGCGAAGTGACGGCCGGCGCCAAGCAAGTCATCGCCGGCGGGGAGGTAAGCTACACGCAGCTTCACGGGCGCACCGGCTGGAACGACGGCTCAAAGTGGCAATCCAGAACGCTCCGCGCCGGACCGCCGCAGGAGGTCAAGCTGCACTACGCCGGGCCGCTGCGGGCCACGATCGAGGTGACCGGACCGTTCGCCGACGACCCGCTGGGGGCCCGATACCGGACCTTCATCACCGCCTGGGCCGGACAGGGCCGGGTGTGGGTGAAGCACAAGCTGGTCAACTCGAACCCGGAGCAGTACACGGCGATTCCCGTGGCCCGCTCGGCGATCGAGCTAGAGCTGGCCGGCGCCGCGCGCAACGTCCTCTTGGGTGCAGCGGAGCCGGTGGCCGCCGAATCCGGCAACGCTTGGCTGCACCAGGGCCTGTTTTTGCACCATACGTACCAGGACATCCCGGGCGCGGCCAAGGCCGGGAGCGGCTCGAAGGTGCTTTGGACGGGCGACGGCCCGGCCGACCGCCCGGCGGGCTGGATCGCGGCGGTCGGCGGCCCGAACGTGTTCGTCCTGGACCGGCTCTTCTCGACCAATCCGGCCCGGCGTTTGGCGATTGAAGGGGGCCGGCTGGTCCTCGAAGGGGTCGCCGAGCGTTTTCAAGGCCCCAAGGACCGGAAGTTCCGCCAGGACCGGCGCATCGGCGAGCCGTGGCAGTCGGAGGCGTTCTGGCTGTACGACTGCACGCACCATTCGTCGGAGTACCTGCTGGGTTTCTCGGCGCCCGACGGCGCCGCGCAGCTCGGCGCCCTGGCCGAAGCCGCGCGCAACCGCCTCCGGGCCCTGGCCCCGCCCGAGCACTACGCGGCGTGCGACGTGCTGGGCGTCGGGCGGTTCGGCACGCTTGCGGACGAAAGGGCAGCGTATGACAAATGGGGCTGGACCTTCACGCCCAAGCAGCTCCCCGACGACGCGGAGCCGCATCCCCAGGCCTTCGTCGCCTGGGAGGACAACCACTACGAGAGCGAGGCCGACAGCGTCGAGGGGCTGCTGCTGATGTATCTACGCACGGGGCAGCGGGGGTTTTTCGACCAGGCCGAGGCATGGGCCCGATACCATGCCAACCTCGAAGTCTGGCGCACCGACGGCTGGCAGTGGAAGGACGGGGCGATCTGGTTCCCTCAAGGCGGCCCTCAGGGCAACCGACCGGTGCGCAAGCCGTGGAACTTCGAGTGGGGCCCGAACTGGGGCGACCGCAAGCAGAGCCCCGACTGCGTTGACCTCTGGAGGGCGGCCCAGGCCAAGAGCTGCTACTGCCACTACTACGGCTCGGGCCTGGCCGACTACTTCTGTCTGACCGGCGATCCCGACGCACTCCAGGCCGCGCTGGATAACCTCGAGCCGAAGGACGATGAGTTCCGCCGGGCCCGGGAGCTGAAGCCCGGCGAGACGGGCATCAGCTCGATCCGCGGGTTCGGGCGGGGCTTCGAGGTCGTCATGCGCACGCTGATGGCCGACCCGCAGAACGAGTCGCTCCGCGACCTGGCCCGGTTCTGCGCCCGCGTGCTGTGGGAGAGCCCCACGCTCGACGAACGGGGTTTCCATCCCAGCAAGGTGGGCGGGGGCTACGGCGGCATGGACCCCAAGCACCTCTCGCCGCCGGTGAAGCAGTGGATGGACGAGCACGGCACTCGCTACACGGTCGAGGAGGGGAGCGTGGCCATGCTCTCCAGGGGCGATCGCACCTGGCCGGTGAAGTGCTTCGGCGGCACGTGGCAGCACTACTACGTTCACAACGGGGCCGACCTCTACGCCCGATACTTCGACGACGAGGACATGCGCGACTTCACCATCGCGTTCGCCCAGATGTCGGCCAGGTACATGCTCAGCCCCAAGTGCCACCAGACCTGGTACTACACCCAGTTCGACGTGCCGGACCTGGGCATGGTCTTCGACCCCTGGGCGTTCGAGCACACCGACACCCGGGACGGCGAGGGCTGCGTCCACTCGGGCTACTACACGCGGTTCTATCCCGATTGCTGCGCCAAGGGCTATTCGCTCACCGGGGAGGGGCACCTCTTGGAGCGGGGGCGTGAGTTCTGGTACTACGGCTCGAAACGGACCTACCGGAGCAAGGGCCTGGCGGGCGGGCCCAACGAGGTCTACCAGTTCGCCGGCCACCGCCCGCCCAAGGACGACTCGGTGCTGGAGACCGCCCGGCTGTTCTACGAGGCGGCCCATCCCCGCGACGACGCGGAGCCGCCTGCGGCGGTGAAGGACCTTGCGGTGAAGCCGCTGGGCGACGGCAAGGCCGAGGTGACGTTCACGGCCCCGGCGGACGCGGGCGGCGGGCAGGTGGCCCGCTACCAAGTCAAGGCCGCGACGCTGCCCATCGCGCCGTACGAGGAGTGGGAGTACGCCCGGGATTTCGGCAAGAAGCGCAATTGGTGGCGAGCCGTCAACCTCACCGGCGAACCGAAGCCGGGCCAGCCCGGCGCCAAGGAGCGGTTCGTGGTCTCCGGCGTGCCGGCCGGCGAGACGCTCCACTTCGCCGTGCGGAGCTTTGACGACAGCGATAACCGCAGCGCGATGAGCAACGTGGCGGTCATGAAGTGACGCGGTGCGCGCCGCTACACCGGCCACTGGCCTTGACAGGCCACCGCCGGGCATGCAGCATGGTGTACCACTGGATAAAGAAGAGCCGGCGTCGAGGAAGGAGATCCGTATGAGTCGATATGTACTGGCGGTGGTGGTGTTGGCGTTGGCATGTCCGGCGGCCGGGGCGGAAAACGCGAAGGCCGGGCCGTGCGCGCCGTTGCGCGAGGCCATGGCGGCCAACCCGCTGCTTGCCGAGCGGCCGATCCTGTTCGTCGTGCGCCAGCAGTACCGCCGCGACCACCACAACACGGCCACGATGTTCCAGACCGGGGAGATCAACACGGGGAGCTTCCAGGGCGGCGGGGCGCTGAAGACCTTCGACCCGGCCACCGGAAAGGTCGCCACGCTGCTGGAGCTTGCCGAGGGAGTGGCCCGCGACCCCGACGTGAGCTTCGACGGCACCAAGGTCCTCTTTTCGATGCGCCGGAACCGCGAGGACGATTACCACCTCTACGAGATCGGTTCCGACGGGGCCGGGTTGCGCCAGATCACCTTCGGCCCGGGCATCTCGGACATCGATCCGATCTATTTGCCCGACGGCCGGATCCTCTTCACCTCGACCCGCGAGCCGAAATACTGCATGTGCAACCGGCACATCATGGGCAACCTGTTCACGATGAACGCCGACGGGTCGAACGTCCAGCAGATCGGCCACAGCACGCTGCACGAGGGGCACGCCTCGCTGCTGCCCGACGGCCGCGTGATCTACGACCGCTGGGAGTACGTCGATCGCAACTTCGGCGACGCCCAGGGGGTTTGGGTCACCAACCCCGACGGCACGAACCACGCCATCTACTGGGGAAACAATACCAATTCACCCGGGGCCGTGCTCGATGCCCGGGCGATCCCCGGCACCGAGCTGTTCATCGGCAACTTCTCCTCGTGCCACGACCGGCCGTGGGGCGCCCTGGCCATCGTCGATCGCCGGCTGGGGCTCGACGGGCGCAAGCCGGTGGTGCAAACCTGGCCCGCCGACGCCGTCAACCTCGTCGAAAAGGGCAACTACGACACGTTCCGCAACATCAAGGTGAAGTATGAAGACCCCTATCCTCTCTCGGAAACGCACTTCCTCTGCTCGCGCATGACCGGGCGCGGCGAGGAGATGGGCATCTACCTGGTCGACACCTTCGGCAACCAGGTGCTGGTGCACTCCGAGGCGCCGGGCTGCTATGAACCCATGCCGCTTGCGGCCCGCCTCCGCCCGCCGGTCATCCCCTCGCGCATCGATCTTACGAAGAGCGAGGGGACGTTCTACGTCGAGAACGTCTACGTGGGCACGGGCATGGAGCGGGTCGAGCCGGGCACGGTGAAGTATCTCCGCGTGGTCGAGTCGCCCGAGAAGCGATTCTATACCGGCGCGAACTACAACGGCGGCACCGGCACCCAGGCACCCGGCATGGCCTGGGACGACTTTAACAACAAGCGGGTGCTGGGCACCGTGCCGGTCGAGCCCGACGGCAGCGCGTACTTCGCCGTGCCGGCCGACCGGTTCGTCTATTTCCAGCTTCTCGACGAAAAGGGGATGATGGTCCAGTCGATGCGCAGCGGCACCATCGTCCGGCCCGGCGAGACGGCCGGCTGCGTTGGCTGCCACGAGGAGCGCCGCTCGACCGCGCGCCTGGAATACTCCGGCGCCGCCTGGCAGCGCGGGGTGCGAAAGCTCCAGCCGTGGTACGGCCCCCCGCGCCTGTTCAGCTACACAGCCGAGGTGCAGCCCGCGCTCGACGAGCACTGCGTGAGCTGCCACGACTACGGGCAGGAAGCGGGCGAGAAGCTCAACCTGGCCGGCGACTTAAACCCGGTGTTCAACACGTCCTACACGGAGCTGCGAGGCAAGGGCTACGTGCGCGTGGTGGGGGCGGGCCCCTACCAGGTGCAGGCGCCGCTGAGCTGGGGCTCGCACGCCAGTCGGCTCACCAAGGTGCTGCTCGAAGGGCACGGCGACCCGGAAATCGACAAGAAGGTCCGGCTCGACCAACAGAGCTTCGACCGAATCGTCACCTGGATCGACATCAATGCCCCGTACTACCCGGAGTACGCCAGTGCGTACCGGAAGAACCGCTACGGGCGCTCGCCGCTGTCGGACGCGGAGCTGAAGCGTTTGGGGGGACTGACCGGCGTGAACCTCCACGACCGGAAGACTATCGACCAGGTCAGCTTTACGCGGCCCGAGATGAGCCCGTGCCTGGCCCGGATCGCCGACCGGGGCGGCCCCGCCTACCGGGAAGCTTTGGCCCTGATCCGCGAGGGCCAAGAGCGCCTGGCCGCCGTTCCCCGGGCCGACATGCCGGGCTTCCGGCTCGTCAGCGACGTGGAAATCGAGCAGGAGCAGAAGTACCAGGCCCAACTCGAGCAGGAGGCCCAGATGCGCGCGGCCATCGCCCGGGGGGAGCGGCGCCTGCCGGCCGGGACTGGCGGACAGTGAGCGGCCGTGGTAGACTGAGCAGTACGATGGCCTTCCAAGGCGGTCGCCGTCGCATCCAACCCCTCG
>Ga0180437_10004997_pt1 | contig 18472 bp, 7 predicted proteins | sample SS_ome_4_FD_132410 | JGI IMG/M metagenome (GOLD analysis project Ga0180437, IMG submission 132410) | Hypersaline lake sediment archaeal communities from the Salton Sea, California, USA - SS_3_D_1 metaG | ecosystem: Environmental > Aquatic > Non-marine Saline and Alkaline > Hypersaline > Sediment... | reverse complement strand
TCGATCCGGCCCAACAGACGACCGACGTGGGCGAGACCGTGAAGTTCACGGTGATGGCCCGGGGCGAAGAGGGCGAGCCGCGCAAGGTCGAGGCGAAGCTGGAGAGTCTCGACGAGGACATTTTGGCCCCGGTTCCGGCCGTTCCCGGCCGTTTCATTGCCGAGGTCATGGGCGGTACGTCGGTCCGCGCGGAGTACCGGGGCCACGAGGCGTACGCCGACGTGACGGTGCGCGGCGAGCGGTTTCGGAAGGTCGATGCGACGCTCAACGAGCACACCAACGACTTCACGGTGACGTTCGACGTGCTGGCGGCCGCCTCGCAGGGCGAGCTCGAGTACTGCGTTCACCTGCCCGAGGAGGCCCCGCCGGACGCCTGGGTTCCGGCCAAGCTCACGGAGGAAGGCGACCACCGTGAAGTGACGGTCGTTAGCCAGCCCATTCCGTACGGCCCGCGCAACGCCCGCTACCAGTTGATCATCGAGGCCCGCAGCCCGACCGGCTCGGTGCAGCGATACCCGTTTTCGTTCCGGCTGGCCCCGACCGGCATCGTGACGGCGACGGAGCCGTAGGGCGAGTGTGCGGGAGTGCTTGGAGTATTGGAGTGATGGCGAGTTGGAAACGCTTTGCCCTCTGGAAGTGGTTCGTGCTGGTCGGCACGTCGGCGGGCGTGGGGGCGGCCGGTGCGGTGTCGGCCCGGGCGGCGGGGCCCGTGCCGGATTATCGAGTGGAGATCCGGGGCTTTGACGCCGGCGAGTCGGACGTGCGCGCGGTGCTCGACTCGGCGGCCCGGGAGCTGTGGCGGTTCTTTCCCGACTACCAGATCGACCCGATCGTCGTCACCCGGGGCCACGAGGGGCCGATCACGCTCTTCGGGCGGAACGGCCGGGGCGAGATCGTGATGCGTTTGGACACCGGGGGGCTGTACTGGTGTCAATACGCCTATCAGTTCGCCCACGAGCTGTGCCACGTGCTGTGCGCGTTCGGCGAGGACCAGCCGGGCAACAAGTGGTTCGAGGAGACGCTCTGCGAGACGGCCTCGCTGTTCGTTTTGCGGGCCATGGCGCGGACGTGGAAGGAGGAGTCCCCGTATCCGAACTGGCGCGACTTCCGCGACGCCCTGCGGAGCTACGCCGACGACGTGCTGCGCAGCCGCGACCGGGTCGGCGAGATCTACGAGCGGGGCCTGCCCGCCTTCTACCGGACGCACGAGCAGACGCTCAGGGAGCACCCCTGCCGGCGCGATCTGAACGGCGCCATGTCGGTGGTGCTTTTGCATCTATTCGAGGAAGAGCCCAATCGTTGGGAGGCGATTCGCTGGCTCAACACCGGGCCCTCGCCCGAGGGGGAGCCGTTCCGCGTGTACCTCGGGCGGTGGCACCGGGCCGTGCCCGAGCGGCACAAGGCGTTCGTCGAGCGGATCGCGAAGCTCTACGGCGTGGAACTCCCCTCGGGCGACGCCGGTGACGTTGCCGGTGCTGACGCTGCCGGTGCTGACGCTGCCGGTGACCGCGACGTTGCCGACGCGAGTGGCGGTGAGGGCGCCGCGCCGGATCGGGCCGCCGGCGCGGCCGCACTGCCCGGCGCCGCGAGCGGGAAGGGCCCATGATCCGCCGCCTCGCGCTCTCCGCCCTGCTGCTCGGGGTCGTCGCCGTATGGGGATGGACGTTCGTCGTGGTCAAGGACGCCGTGGCGCTCTACGGCGTGGTGCCCTTCCTGGCGGTGCGATTTCTGATCGGGGCGGCCTGCCTCGCGCCCTTCTGCGCCCATCGGCTCAACCTCCGCACGCTCCGTTGCGGCGGGCTGATCGGAATGGCCGTGGGCGCGGCCTTCCTGCTCCAGACCTTGGGCCTCGAACGGAGCACGGCTACCAACACCGGGCTGGTGACCGGGCTGTTCGTGGTCGCCGCGCCCGTGGCCAACCGTCTGCTCTTCGGCGTTCGCACGCGGTGGGTGCTCTGGGCGGCTATCGGCGCGAGCCTCGTGGGGCTCGGCATGCTCACCGGCGGCGCGCCGCAAGGCATCGCGTCCGGCGATTACATCACCGTGTGCGGCGCGGTGCTGTTCGGGCTGCACGTGGCCCTGCTGGATCGCTACTCGAAGCACCACCACGCCACGGTGCTGGCCTTCGGCCAGCTTCTGGGGGCCGCGATGCTGCTGGGCGGGTTCTGGCTGCTCTTGGCCGCCGCGGGGTCGCCGGCTGCGCGGTTTGAGTGGCCGTCGCCGGCGGTGTGGCGGGCGCTGCTGATCACCGCCGTGCTGGCCACGGCCGTTGCGTTCTTCGTGCAGACCTTCGTGCAGAAGCGGCTCTCGGCCGTCGAGACCGCCATGATCATCGTGCTCGAGCCGATTTTCGCCGCTGCGTTCGGCTACCTGCTCCACGGCGACCGGCTCACAGCGGTTCAGCTCCTCGGCGCCGTGCTGATGGTGGCGGCGGTGGTCGTGGCCGAGCTGTATCCGCTCTTGCGGAAGAACTCGCCACGCCACACCCCCCAGGGGTAAGAGCGAAGCTTGCAATCCGGCCCCGGGCGCCCGAGAATGGAGCCACGCATCGGCCCGCCGCACCGCAACGGAATCGCATAATGCTCTCCTTGGGAACGGTTGCCCGCAGCCTCTTTCGCGGCCCCGGCCTATCGGGCAACGCACGCCGGACCTTCCGCCTGCACTTGACGTACGCGGTGCTCGACGGCGCGGCGGGGGGGATTCTGCTGAATATCCCGCTGTGGGCATTCAAGACCCTCGGGGCGCCCGTTTGGCAACTGCCGCTGCGGGAGCTCTATTCGGGAATCGGGATGATCGTCAGCTTGTACCTTGGGAGCTGGATGGCGTCGCGCCGCAAGATGCCATTTGTGGTCGTCCCGGGCGTCCTGGCCGGAGTCGGTCTCTTGACGACCTCTAGGATGCCGAACACGCTGTTGATTTTCACTGTGCTCGGGATCAGCGCGCTCTTCGAGATTCTGGCTCGCCCGGCGATAGCTACCATCCTCCGCCAGAACTACCCGGTCGAGAGGCGAGCGTACGCAGCGGGCGCCGTGCGCAAGTGGTCATCACTTGCATTCCTGGCGTCGGGCGTGATGTCGGCAGTGCTTTTACACCTGGTAAGCGAGCACCACGAGATCCCCGGCTACGCGGCCTCGGGCCAGATCGGCGACTGGCTCATGGGACGGTCCGTGGGTCACACGGGCCGCCTGCTGATCGTGCTGGCCGGAACGCTCAGCCTCGCCAGCTTCCTGCGTTTCCGCCAGATTCGGGTTGAAAAAGACCCCGCGCTGCTGCGGCAGGACGTGCGTCCCGGAGTTGCCAAGAGCTTTCGCGAGGCCGCCGTCGTCGCGCGCGACGTCCGTTATCGGCGCTATCTCCTGGGGTGCTTCCTCGACGGTTTCTGCCAGGCGCTCTACCTGCCGCTGCTCTGGGCATTCTTCAGCAGCGATCTGGGCTTCGGCTACGTGAGCTGCAACGCTCTGGTTCACTCCATCCCCGCTCTGCTGGCTTTTCTCATGACCGGCGCGGTGGGACACCTCTGTGACCGCTGGAATCCGTGGATTGCCTGGGCCGTGATCCGCTTGATGATCGCCCTGGACGCGCTGATCCTCGTGGCCACGTACTATGCCGTGGGGTTCGTTCCGGTGATCATCCTACTGCCCTTCCTCAGCCGGATGATGCGCGGTACGGTTCAAGGCGGCTGGTGGATCATGTGGTGGCAGATCGGCGTGACGCACTTCGCACGTCCGGGTGAAGACACCAGCCGCTACATGTTCATCATGGTATTCCTGCACGGGGCGATCCGCTTGGTGGCTTCGGGAACGGGCATCCTGTTCACCGCCCTGGGAACCCCGACCGTGGCGCTGCTCTTGGCCGGCGGAATCGGCGGTACCCTTTCGGCGGTCTACTCCTTGCGCATGGCCTCCTGGGAACGGCGCGAACGCCACCCCGACACGATCGTCGACTTCGAGCGGCAATTCGTCAAATCAAGCCCGTGACTTGCCCATCGGACCCCGGGCCCCGGCTTGTCGGCACCGCCGCCGGTCGGTAGAATGCCGGCTCTTCGCGCACTTGCCTTCAACCCATGGAAGCACTCATGGCCAGCACAAAATCTGCCAAACGGCGCCGGCGCGAAAAGCAGCATCGGGCAAAGGACGTGGTCCGGCGCGGCAGCGATAGCGCGGGCCGGCGCAAGTACCGCCGCGTGATTGCCCGAGGCGGCAGCGCCGAGTAGGTCGCCGCGCCTGCCCGGATTCCGCTTGACCGACCCGGCCTGCGACCTACATTCCAATACCCCCCTGCGCTGGGGTGGGCGTCCTGCGCCGCCGTTGGGCGGCCGGACATCGCTTACCTAAGTCGTTGCCCTCAAACGACTTCCGTCTCATGAGCCCCGATCCAGCGACCGCCGCACCCGCTCCCGTCACGGGTGAAATTCCCGTCGTGCCACTGGCCCAAGGCGTTGCCCCCGCCGCGCCGGCGCCGCCGCGGTATGCGGTCCTGCCGGCCGACATCGAGCGGGATGCCGAGACCATCCGGCAACTCTGGCAACGCAACCTGCCGGAGGTCGCGCCGCAGCGATACGACTGGCTCTACCGAAGCGGCGCGGCCGAGGCATGGCTGCTCCGCGGGCCCGGCGGCGACGTTGTGGGCAGCACCGGGCTCATGCGGCGGCGACTGAAGCTCTTCGGCGAGCTTCGGCCTGCGGGCCAGGCGGTGGATCTCAACGTCGACCGGGCCCACCGCTTCGCCACGCCCGCTCTCTTGCTCCAGCAAGCGGTCACCGCGACCGCCCACGACGGCCGGGCGGAGGCGATCTACGGGTTCGCCAACACGAAGTCGGCGGCGCTGCTGCGCCGGGCAGGCTACCGGCCGCTGGGGGAATTGCAGCGCTGGGTCAGGCCGCTGCGCATGGGACCGTCGCTTTGCGCCCGCTACGGGAAAGGGCCCCTGTGGAACCTGGGCGCCGACCTGGCCCTGCGCCTGCTCGGCTGGGCGTCGCCCGAGACGTATCGCTATCGCCGGGGGCCGGGCCGGGTCGAAGCCATCGAGCAGTTCGACGAGCGGTTCGACGCCCTGTGGGTCGCCGCGTCGCCGTGCTTTCCCATCGTGGGCGAGCGGACCGCCGACTACCTGCGCTGGCGATTCACCCAGTCGCCCGACGCCCCGTACAAAGTCCTTGGGCTCTGCGACGGCCGGCAGTCGCTCCTGGCCTATCTCGTGTATAGGCGCCACGGGACGTACGTCCATCTGAGCGATTTCTTCGGCGTCGAGCCCGGGGCGTTCTGCCGGCTGCTGGCCGAGTTGCTCCGGCGGGCGCGGCGCGAAGGGGCCGAGGCCGTGGCCACGTTCTGGCTCGGCCCGGCCCGCGTGGTGCAGACCCTGCGTCGCTTCGGCTTCCGGCGGCGGCCGTCGGGCCTGAGCACGCTTCTCTGCCCCGGCCCCGAGCGCCCGGGCGTCGATCCGGCACGGCGATTCGACCCGGAAAGCTGGTACGTCACGGCGGCCGACCTGGACGTCGACGCTTTCTGAACGGCCCCGATTCTGGTAGAAACAGGGCTGATGGCCGAAGAAAGGGCAAAGGGGGAAAAGGGAAACAAGGCCCTTTCTTCCTTTTCCCTTTCTCCCTCATTCCCATTTTCCCCTCCAAACGGCTACCGTTTTGCCTCGCTGAAGTGTCGCCACAATCGACAGAACCTTCGAGAGCCTACATGCCCTCGCAATCCCCGACCGAGACCGACGTCGAACTGTGGTACGCCTGGACCGGGGCGCTCTCGGACGCCGCGCTTTGGCAGCGTTACCTGGATCTGTTGCCGCCGGGCGAGATCGAGCGGATCTACCGTTTCGCGCGCGAGCCGGATCGGCGCCGGGGGCTGATGGCTTGCGCGTTGACCCGCGCGGCGCTGGCCCGTCACACGGGCGTCGAACCCGCCGCGATGCGTTTCACGCGCGACCGGCTGGGCAAGCCGGAGCTGGTCGATCCGCCCCGGACGGGCCTGAGCTTCAACATCTCGCACACCGGCGAGCTGGTCCTCTGCGGCGTGTCGCGGGCGGGCTCCGTCGGCGTCGACGTCGAGAGGCACGACCGCAAGCTCAATGACCTCGCCCTGGCCCGGCGTTTCTTCGCCCCCGACGAAGCGGCCGCGCTCGAGGCCGTGCCGCCTGCCGGGCGCCGGCGGGCCTTCTTCGAGCTGTGGACGCTCAAGGAAGCCTACGTCAAGGCGTGTGGGCGGGGGCTGAGCATGCCGCTGAACCACTTCGCCATCGCGTTCGGAGAGGGACAATCGCCGACGGTCCGCTTCACGGCCCCCGGCTACGGCGACCCGGCCCGCTGGCGCTTCGCGCAGATCGAGCTGGCCGGAACGTACCAAGCGGCCGTCGCCCTGTGCTCCGCAGGCCGGGGACCCATGACGATCCGGCTGCGCGAGACGCTGCCGCTGGTGCGCGAGGCAACGCCGCAGGACCTGCCGCCAAACCCCGGTGGGCGGTGGCAAATCTGACGAGACCACGGCCGCCCGCCGGTTGCACTCGCCTCGCCCGGGGACGTATACTTGGAACGTCACCGTCCCGGTTGCCCGCGTGTCCCGTATCCGGAGGAAGCCGAACATGAGATGGGCACTCCCTGCTGCCGTGCTGTTCGCCGCGCTGCCGGCGTTGTCCCCTTCGGCGTCCCGCTGTCGCGCCGAGGATCTCGACGGGCGGATCGCCAAGCTCGTCGAAGAGATTACGCCGTCGGTCATCGAGTGGCGCCGCGATTTCCACGCCCACCCCGAGCTGTCGAACCGCGAGGAGCGGACCGGCCGGGTCATCGCCGAGCGGCTCCGCGAGATGGGCATTACCGAGCTGCGCACAGGAGTGGCCGGGCACGGCGTGGTCGCGCTCGTGCGGGGCGCGAAGCCGGGGCCCACCCTGGGCCTGCGTGCCGACATCGACGCCCTGCCCATCACCGAGGAGACCGGCTTCGAGTTCGCTTCCCAGAACCCGGGCGTGATGCACGCCTGCGGCCACGACACCCACACGGCCATGCTCTTAGGCGCGGCCAAGGTGCTCCTGGCGCTTCGCGAGGAGATCCACGGCACCGTGAAGCTGATCTTCCAGCCGGCCGAGGAGGGTGCGCCGCCGGGCGAAGAGGGGGGTGCGGCCCTGATGATCAAACAGGGCGTGCTCAAGAATCCCGAGGTCGAGGCCATCTTCGGCCTGCACGTGGCCACGGAGCTTCCGCCCGGCAAGATCGGCTACCGCCACGGCGGGATGCTCGCCGCCGTGGACCGCTTCACCGTGACCGTCACCGGCAAACAGTCGCACGCCGCCATGCCCTGGCAGGGTGTTGACCCCATCGTGACCACGGGCCACATCCTCACGGCGATCCAGACCATCGCCAGCCGGAAGATCGACGCCCGCCAGCCCGTGGTGGTCTCCGTGGGGATCATCCGCGCCGGGGAGGCGTGGAACATCATTCCCGACGACGTCCACCTTGAAGGGACCATCCGCACGCACGACGCCGACGTGCGCAAGCGGGCCGTTGCCGAGTTCAAGCGGATCGTCACGCAGACGGCCGCCGCGCACGGGGCCGAGGCCGAGATCGTGCTCGACGACTACGGCCCCGTCACCTTCAACGACCCGCAGCTCGTCGACCGGCTCAAGCCCTCGCTGGCCCGGGTCGTGGGCCAGGAGAACCTGGTCGAGGTCTCGCCGGTGATGGGGGGCGAGGACTTCGCCCATTACGGCCGGGAGGTGCCGGGCTGCTACGTTTTCCTCGGGGCCCGCTCCTCGAACCCCGAGGCCGTACACCGGTTGCACCACCCCAAGATGATGATCGACGAGGCGGCCCTGCCCGTGGGCGTGCGGGCACACGTCAGCGTGGCCCTCGACTACCTCCGCGAGGCGGCGGCGAAAGAGAAGTGAAATGCACCACGTGATGCGCACCGTCCTGGCGGGAGCCGTCCTGCTGGCCGGCACGTCGTCGATCGCAGCCGGCGCCGAAGCGAGCGCCGATCCGCCGTCGTTGGCCCGCTACCGCACGGCCGCGCCCGACCCGCGCGTACACCGCGTCCCTGCCGACGTGCAGCGAGGGGTCTTCAGCGACCCGGAGCGCTACGTCGAGCCGCTGGTCCGCTCGCTTCTCTCGGGCGCGGACGACGAGTTCCAGAAGTGCAAGATCCTGCACGACTGGATCGCCGAGCACATCGCCTACGACGTGGAATCGTACCTGTCGGGCAAGACGGGCAAATCCACTTGGGAATCGACGCTCCGCAGCCGCCGGGGGATCTGCCACGGATACGCGGAGCTGATGAAGCGGATGTGCGAGCTGACCGGGATTCCCTGCGAGCGGATCTCGGGCTACGGGCGGGGTTACTCGTTCCGGCCCGGCGACGCCGAAAACCTCCAGCGCAGCAACCACGCCTGGAACGCTGTCTACCTCGGCGGGCGCTGGCACCTGGTGGACGTCACCTGGGACGCCGGGCACGTCGAGGGGCGAACCTATCAGAAGCGATACAGCACCGCCTACCTGTTCCCCGCGCCGCGCCGGTTCGTCCACACGCACTTCCCCACCGAGCCGAAGTGGCAGCTCCTCAGCCCGCCCCTCTCACCCGCGCAGTTTGCCGAGCTGCCGTACCTGAGCGGGCGTTTCTTCGAGCACCGGCTGCGGCTCTTGACGGCGCTGAAGCAGGTCAACCGCATGAAAGAGTCGGTGCAGTTCGCGATCGAGGTCCCCGCGGACGTCCAGATCCGTGCCGGCGTAAAACCCCCGGACGGCGAAGAGCTCGACCGGCGCACGCTCGTGCAGCGTGACGGCACCCGGGCCACGGTCCTCGCCACGTTTCCCCGGGCGGGCCGCTGGTTCGTGCAGCTCTTCAGCAAGCCGCGCGGCGAAGACGGCCCGTATTGGCGCTGCGCCTCGTTCGTTTTCGACACCACCGGCGGCACCGCCCGCACCTTCCCGGAGACCTACGGAGTGTACAACCGCCTGGGCGCGTCACTCTACAGCCCGCTCTACCTCCCGATCCCGACCGGCCGGCCTACCTCGTTTCGCATCCGCGTGCCCGGCGCCGCCGAGGTGAACCTAGTGATCGACCGCCGTTGGCAAGAGCTCAGCCGCGTGCCCGGCCAGGACCACCTCTTCTCGCTCACCGCCACCGTCCCCCCCGGCGCCTCGGCCGTCCTCGCCGCCAAGCCCCCCGGCAACGACGCCGGGCACCAGACGCTGGTGAGCTTCACACCGTAGGACGGACCTCCGGTCCGTCACACCGGCGGATCTGAACTTCTTCGCGCCCGCGGATCGTCCGTCCGTCACACCGACGGTTCTGAACACCGGCGCGCTGACGGACCGGAGGTCCGTCCTACGGTCTCGGCTGCGGCCGCGTTATGACCAGTACGCCGCAAACACCTGGTCGGCGTTCTCCGGGGCGATGGGGGGGTCCGAGTCGTCGGGGTCGTCGAGCTGCTCGAAGCTGAGGAGCATGGCCATCCGGGCGTAAGTGGCCGGGGGGCTCTGGGTGAGCGGGTTGACCAGGGTGGCGCCGCGCAACAGGGCCGTGTCGGTTCCGCCCGTCAGGCCGTCGGCCGTGAGCGTCTCGAAGAACTTGGCCCGGTTGTAGAAGCCGGTGCCGTAGAGGGCGCCGTCGGTCGCGTTGCCGGCGAAGGTGTCGCTTCCGGCGGAGCCGAGCAACTCGGCGGAGTCCTTACCGCCCAGCGTGGCGTAGCCGTGTACGGCGTCGAAGAACTTCGCCCGGTTGTAGAACCCCAGGCCGTGCATCACGGCCTGCACCGGGTCGGCCAGGTAGGTGTCGTCGCCGGGCGAGTCGTAGAGCTTGGCCACGTCGAACCCGCCCGCAGTGGCGTAGCCGTGGACCCCGTCGAACCCGTGGGCGTAGTTGGCGAAGCCCGCGCCGACCAGGCCGCCGTGCGTGGCGCTGGCGAAGAACGTGTCGTTGCCGCGCGAGTCGAAAAGCTTGGCTTCGTCCAGGCCGAGGCTGGCGTAGGCGTGGGCCTCGCCGAACTGCTCGACGCGGTGCAGATAGCCGGGTCCGTGCAGCTCGGCCACGGCGGGCGTGGCCACGAACAGCTCGCGTCCCGGGGAATCGAACAGCTCGGCCCGGTCGTTGCCCGCGGTGCTCCGCACGGTGACCAGGTCGAAGTCCTTGCCCCGGGTGTAATACCCCGGCCCGTAGAGGATGCCCTCGGTGGGCCGGCCCACGTAGGTGTCGTTGCCCGCCGAGTCGGCAAGCTCGGCCACGTCGTAGCCGCGGATGCCGTAGGCGTGAACGTCCTCGTAACCCCTGACCCGGTTGTAGTAGCCCGGGCCGGAGAGCCCGGCCTCGGTCGGGCTGGCGCGGAAGACGTCGTTGCCGGCCGAGCCATAGAGCTTCACCGTGTCGAAGCCGCCGTTGGGGGCGTAGGCGTGGGCGGTCTCGAACCCGGTCGCCTCGACGCGGAACCCGCCGCCGCCCAAGACGGCGAGCTGCGGCGCGGCCACGTAGGAATCGTTGGCCGGCGTGTCGTAGAGCCGGATCGTGTCGAGGCCCTCGCCGCCCTCGGCGAAGATGCTCTCGAAGCCGTCGGCCGAGTGGCTGCCCGCGGGCGTGGTCATCCAGGCCGCGCCGCCCGCGGCCGCGAACTGGTCGGCCGCTTCGGAGCCGGTGAGCAGGGCCTCGTCGGCGCCGCCGAGCCCGTGTGCCGTGATCGACTCGACGCCCTGGACCGCCACCGCGTAGCCGGGTCCGCTCATCGTGCCCCCGTCGGCGGAGAGTTCGAGGCTATCGGCCCCGGGGGTTCCGGTGAGCACGGCGGTGTCGTGACCGCCGCGACCGTCGAAGCGGACGCCGGTGGCGGCGGCCGGAATCGCCAGAGGCACGCCGTTGACCACTACGGTCCACTCCCCGGGCGACGGCCCGGCAACGAACTCGAACGTGTCGTCGCCGGCCGTGCCCGCTAGGAGCAGCTCGTCGGGGTCGGGCTTCTTCACGGGCGGGTCGAAGTTGCCCACGATGGGCAGGGCGTACTCGTCGCCGAATTGGGCAAACAGGTCGTCGCCCAGCGGCCACGGCGAGAAGCCGTGATCGAGCGTGGCCACGGTTCCCGGGTTAAGCGGAATCCAGTTGTTCGGGTTGCTCTGGTCTACCTCGGTCTCGTCGGAGATCAGGAAGTACCATTCGCCGGTTTCCGCGGGTGCCGCGCCGTTGCGGTCGGGCACCCAGAGGCCGATGTCGTCGATACCGTCCAGGTCAAAGTCGGCCGCCACCGGGCGCTCGCGCACGCCGATGAAGCCGAACGCGATCGTGTCGTCCACGATTCCGTCGATCCCCGGCAGCGTGGGAATCGGCGTGGCCGCGCCCGGCGTGCTGCTCAAGTCGAAGCGGAACACGTCGTCGGTCCAGGTGGCCAGGTCGAGCAGCCCGTCGCCGTCGAAGTCGCCCACGATCGGGTAGCCCCGCAGCCCGCTGGGCAGAGACGTGTCGACGTTGTAGTCATGGGTGGTGTCAAAGTACCAGGTAGTGCCGTCGAACAGGCCGACCTCGTCGCCGTCGACGTTCGCCCCGTTGAAATCACCGGCCACGGGCAGCCCGTTGATGCCGGCCGGGTCGATGATGCCGGGGACAGGGATCCCTTGGGCGTCGAACCCGGTCACGCCCAGGTCGGCCACGCCGTCGTTGTTGGTGTCGATCAACCAGCGGAAGTCGTCGCCCACGCGGCCATACGCCCCCAACTTGTCGAAGCCGTCGGCGGCCGGAATCGCCGGCAGGTCGGGACCCGGGTATAGGCCGGTGAAGTTGCCGGCAAACAAATCGTCGCTGGTGAATCCGAAGTGGTAGACCAGATCGCGGTTGGTGTAGTCCTGGTTCTGGTCCTCGTCTTGCGGGTCGAAGAGGAAGTTGCCGTTGGTGTCGACGTAGGCGCTGCCCGCGGCGTAGGTGGCTATCTCGGGCCGGCTGTCGATGGTGAACCGGGCGATGAAGTCCTCGCCCGGCACGCCGTCACCGCTGGGGAAGGTGGGCTGCTCGTGCGGCTCGGCCGCGTTGCTCTCGCCGTCGAGCGGGTTGCCCGGCCGGTCCATAATCCGGTCGGAGACGATCAGCGAGTAGCGGTCGTCGGGGATCGGCTCGTCGAAGATCAGCCGGATCGTCGAGCGGCCCAGGTCGCCGGCCACGGTGTGGTCGATGAACTGGATCTCGGCGATGGGGATGATCCCGTTGTGGTCGCCGACGAGCTGCACGTTGCCCGGCGCGGTGGCCAGGGTGGGGTTGGCGGCGGGGTAGAGGAATCCCCCGCCGACCGCGCCGAGCACCGCCGTCGTGATGGCTTCGGCTACCGCCTCGGCGGAGTTCGGGTCGATGAAGAAGTAGAGCGGTTCCCCCGGCAATATCGGATCGCCGGCAATCCCGCTGTCCAAGTCGTTCGGCGTGCCGTTGACTGCGCCGGTCAGGATGGAAACGGCTTCGAGATTCCGTCGCGGGCTGGTCCCCGCGGCGGTGCCGGTGCCCAGGCCGATGACCTGCACGCCGGTGCCGCCGTCGATTGCCAACAGGGCGTCGATCGTCTCCTGGATGGCGGCCCCTCGACCGCCGGGCGTGCTGCCGCGGCCGCCGACCTGCACGTTCGCGGCCGGCACTATCACGCCGTCGGCTCCGACGTACGGGTCGATGCCGTCCGGCTGAAAGGCGAAGCCGACGTCGGTGGCCAGGAGGATCAGCTTTGCGGCCCCGGCGCGGAACCCCACCCCGCCCAGCGTACCGGAAGGATCGACGACCGGCCCGTTGGGCGCGGGAGTCGCATCCGCGGTGAACGACGCAATATCGGGCACATCGCCGCTTACGCCCGGGGTGACCTGCGTAGTAATCAAGCCGGCCGGGCCGCTGTCGGTGGTGTCGGTGTCGTTGTTGCCGTCGAACCCGGAACCCGTGGCGGCTTGGTAAAGCGCCTCGATCCCCGTCTCCGGAGTGTCTCCGCCGAAACCCGGCGCGGTGCGGTTCAGCGCAGCGAGAATGGCATCGTTGAAATCAGGGTCGGCCGTTTCCAGAATTGGCTGGTTCAAGATGAACGGTCGTCCATCGGGATCCTCGCCGCCGAAGCTGCCGTACTCCTCGAACCGGCCTACGCCAAAGGCCAGGTTGGCGCCGGGCAGTGCCGCCTGAAGGTTGACGATTAGCTGGGGGAACTCGGCAATGAGCGTGGGTGCCGTTCCTGCGAAGCTTCCCGTGTCGTCGAACAGCAGGAAAATATCGATCGCGTCGGCGGCAGCCTGTCCGCCCTCGCCCCGCGGCGGGCGATCGACCAGGTCGATGTCCAGGCTGGTTACCGGCGGCGTGGGCCCGTCGGTCGACGGCTTGGGATCGAACAGGTCGTAGTCCGAGTCGGTGATCGAGACGTCCTCGACCTGCGGGCCGCGCGTGTCGATGAAGATCTGGAGCGTTTCGATGTCCATCTGCGCGGGGTCGGTAATATTGCCGGCCACGTCCTCGGCTGTGACGAAGAGCGTGCGTAGCCCGTCGATCACGGGGAAGTAGTCCGGGGCCGGGTCGTTCAAGTCGATGTTGGTCGTCACGACCCACTCTCCGCCCGGGAACTGGTTCGTTCCGTCGAGCGGTATGGCCACCGTTTCGGCCAGCAGAAGGTCCTCGCCCGTATCGAGCGTCCCATCGTCGTTCAGATCGGCCCACAGCCGGACCACCGAGTCGGCCTCGGCCACGCCCCAGAACGTGGGCGTGGTGTCGTAGGTGATGCGGTCGACGAACGTGTCGGGCTGGTCCTCGATGCCCGTGTCGCTGTCGGGATGGAGCCCGTCGGTGGCCACCCCCTCTTTGCCGAAGAACACCGGCGGCGGCTGCGTGTCGACGATGATCTCCAGCGAGACGCTCCGGGTGCCGAAGCCGGTCTGCGTCGCGCCGGCCGGATCGATCATCTCCACCTTAGCCGAGAGGAAGTGGGTGCCGTCGGTCAATGTGAACGGGCCACCGATGGCGTCCGTCTCGAAATCGAAGGCATAGACGCCTTCGTCCAACCGGCGAGCATAGCCGACCGGCACTTGCGGCAGTTCGGGCGGCTGCTGCGGCGTGCCCTCGTCGAACACCGCCACGCGGTAGCCGGCAGTCAGCCCCGTGACCGGATCGGCCCCCGGCGCGGACGTTTGGGTCGAGTTGAACGGAATGGGGATCACTTCGTCCGGCGGCGCATCGTCGCCCGGGTTTCCGGGCAGATCGTGCAGGAAGACGGCGTCGTCCGCGCGGAAGATGATTTCCGGCAGATTGTCGTAGGTGATGTTGTCGAACTGGGAGCGGCCCGTGTCGCTGTTGGCCGCCCCGCCCGGCGGATTGGGCGTCCCGTCCACCACGAGGTCGTTCAACTCGATGTCGTACGGCACCGGCGGGGCCTCGTTGATGATCGTCATATCGTAGCCGTTGGCCCCGGCCGGGTCGCGCCCGAAGACCCGCAGGTAGTACGTTTGCCCGGCCACCACGGGAATCCGCACGCGCTCGTCGGCGTCGACGGGCGGCTCGTTGTCGCCGAAGTCGCCCGTGCCGGCGATGGGTGTGGCCGTCACCGCGTCGTAGACCTCGATGTCGACGTCGCCTCCTTGGGGCAAAAGCTCCGTGTCGTAGCCGCGGAAGTAGACCTGGATGTCGAGCGTGCCCGTGGTCTGGGCCACGAAGCGGAACCAGTCGACATCGGCGGGCACGAAGGGGTGCTCGCCCAGGACCGGGAAGATCGCCAGGTCGGTGACGTTCAGCGCGTCTCCCGCCCCGATGAACGCCGCCGTGTTGCGGTACTCGTTCTGCTCGTACATGTCGGGGCCGAGGATCAGCAGGTTCGGCTCGACCGGCTCGTCCAAGAGCGGCGCGACCACTTCGACGTCGGTATAGAAGACGTCGGGCAACTGCGTGGGGTCGTTACCGTCGCCCGGCGTGTCCTGGAACACGCGGACCACGCCCTCGTCGGGCCGGCGGCTGCGGTTGACCACGACAAAGTGGGTGTCGTTGTCCAGCGGCGTGCCCGCGTCGTCCGCGGCGATGACCAGGGCGTCGCTGGCCGAGGGGGCCCCGCCGTCGACCTCGATCAGGAGGTTCGTAAGCGGCGAGGCCGGATCGATACCCGGGGCCGGCACGACCAGGAACGTGTCGTTGCCCAAGCGGCCCTGGGCCGTAACCACGTCGATGGCGTTGCCCAGCTTGATCGGCTGGAGCGTGGTCCCCGCGGCGTTCTCCACCGTGACCGTGCGGTTGGCCGCCCGGGCGTCGACGGTGATCACGTCGTGGTTGTCGGTCCCGCGGACCACGACCCGCTCACCCGGGTCGGAAGAGCTATTCACACTCAGATCGCCGACGCTCTGAAGCTCGAACACGGTGTTGCGCCCGTCCAGCCCGAGCCGTCCCGCGTTCGGGCCGGTCGGCTGGTAGAGCACCGGGTCGTCGCCGTTGGCAATGGTGCTGCGCACGTTGTTCGTGTTGGCGTCGATCATGACGTGCTCGATGCCGCTTAAGCGGATCGCTTCGGCGGCCGGCTCGCCCGACTCGTTGACCGTCTCGGCGTCGAGGTTGATGACCAGGTCGGTCACGCCGGCGGTAATCAGGGCCGTGTCAGAGGCGTCGGGCTCGCCGCCTTCGAGGAAGATGCCCTGCGGGAAGTCGTGCGTGCTGGGCAGCTCGAACGAGTCGTCGCCCGCTAAGCCCTTCAGCGTCAGGCTCCGCACGCCCGGCGTGTCGATGGCCAGGGTCAGGTACGTGTTGAGCGGCTCGGTAAGCACCTGCACCCGGCCCGTGGCCGAGACGACGAACCGATCGTCGCCGTTGGCCGTGGCCCGGGCGTGGACCTCGAGGTCGTTGCTCCGGGGCACGCCGCCGTCGGGGGCGACGGTCACCACGGCACTGGAGCCGAGGTTCGTAAAGCCGAGTCCCAGGAGCGGCCCGCCGCCCGCGCCGAGCTGGCGCACGACCAGCACCTCGCCCGAGTCCTCGCGCTCGCCCGGCTCGTAGATGATGCGGTCCGAGCCGTTGGGGGTCTGGAGGGTCAACAGGTCGTTGCCGTCGTGGCCGTTCAACAGCACTTCCTCCACGGTGGCGATCGTGATGGGCACCGGTCCGGCCCCGGTGATCTCGGCCGCGTCGGGCGCGGTCGTGTCGAAGGTGATCGTGTCTTGGGCCGGGGTGCCGTTGACGACCAGCCGGTCGCTGCCGGTGGGATCGCCGCCTTCGACGGTGATGTCGGTCAGCCCGGTGGGCGTGTCGGGATTGTTCAGGCTCAGCTCGTCGCTGCCGGCCCCGGCGTCGATCGTGAGCGACACCTTGTTCGTGAACTCCACCGGCTCGAAGTTGTCGACGGTGACCCGTCCCCACGTGGCACCGAACACGGGGCTCGTCTCGTAGTTGATCTGGTTGTCGTCCTGCAGCAAGCTGGCCAGGCCGGGGACCCCCGTGATGTCGAAGGTGGCGGCCGGCACGTTGTCGACGATCGGTTCGAGCTCCTCGAAGTAGACGGTCTGCGTGCCGCCCGGCCCGACGATCGTGCTGATGCCCGAGCCGGGCAATTGCCCCACGGCCAGCTCGTCGCTGGTTTGATCTTCGCCGCCGTCCTGCCAGAGGGTCAGCTTGTCGAAGCCACGGTCAAAGCCGATGAACAGGTCGTCGTCGATGCCGTCGAAGTTGTCGCCGTCGACGAAGGGGAAGCCGAACTCGAAGCAGGCGCCGTCGCCGTCGTAGCGGATTCCCTCGGGCACGTTGATCAGCCCGTTCGTGCTGTCGACGATCAGCTCGTCGTTGCCGCCGATGCCGAAGACGTTGATCTGCTGGACGAGCGCCAGGACCACGGAGAAGACCGGGGCCACCGAGTTGATGTAGACGTCGAGGATCAGCGGGTTCAGCTCGTTGCGCACCAGGCGGAAGACGTCGTCCTGGTTGACGTGGTCCTCGTCGCCACAGATGTTCAGCACGCCCACGTCTTCCACCACCAGCGAGGCGTCTTCGACCATCCACGCACCGCGTCCCAAGGTGCCGACCAAGAGCACGTCGTCGGCCGCGTTGTAGCTGAGGTCCTCGGCCAATGCGTTGGGCAGCCCCATGCCGAAACGGGTCCAGGCGGCGTCGGAAGGATTCAGCGGAAGGTGCGAGACGCCCAGGTTGCCGCTGGCGAGCACCACACCGCCGTCGGGCGTGGGAACGAACGCCAGCGACTGGATCCGGGTGTTGACCAGACCGAGGTTGCGCGTAAGGTCGTTCCACGTGTTGCCGGCGTCCGGCGTCTCCCAGACGCCCGATCCGTCGGCCACGAAGAAGTGCTGCCAGTTCTCGGGGTCCAGCACGATGTCCTGCACGGTGCCGCCCGGGAAGTTCGTGGGCGTGGGATCCAGCGTGCCGCCCGCCGTCGAGCGCACGTAGACGCGGCTTCCGGAAGGAACCACCAGGACCTCCGGGTTGTCCACGCCACCCTGGCGCCCGCCGTAGGCAAAGCACGCGCTTCTCGTATCGTTGACGTTGCCGAAGCTGGCGTCGACCGGCACGGCCACCCAGTTGGCGGCCGCGGCGCTGGCCGCGGTCGCGGCGTCGAGCAATTCGTAGACGGGGCTGTTCCCACTGCCTCCGGTCACCAGCCGCTCGGGCGCCACCGCGTTCAGCTCGAACTGCGAGACGAAGTAGTTGCTGAAGTCGGCCAGTCCCGGGTCGAGGTTCACGGCGGAGCCGGCCGGTTGATGGGTCGCCGAGTCGAACGTGTGCCGGGTGAGCGAGAAGTTCTGGGTGCCGGTATAGCGGAAGACCTGCCCTGCGCCCGCATTGACGGTGTCGACTTGCACGTCCGCGCCGTCGGCGCCCCGGAAGCCCTGCCAGACAACGTTGCCCGAGCCGTCTTGGACTGACGATCCGTTGTCCTGCGCGCCGCCCACGGCGACGTTGAAGGTGCTGTCCCAGATGACGTTGTGGTTTTCGGTTACCCCCAAGCCGGTGGGCCCGACGCCGTGCAACGAGGTCCAGCGGTTGCTGCTGGCGTTGAGCGGGTCATTGATGAAGTAGATCCCCCCGTCGTTGGTGTCCAGCAGGATGTCGGAGCCGACGAACTCCAGGTCACGGCCGTCGACGTGGGGCCGGGTATTGCCCGCCGCGCCGCTGTCGACGATCTCGTCCCACGAGCCCGCGCCCGACGGATCGTAGCGGAAGATATCGTCGCCGCCGCCGTAGGTGGTGATGTACACCACTTCATCGTCAGTGGGGTCGGCCACCATGCAGTTGGCCGAACGGGTGGTGACGTCGCGCTGGAACATCGCGGGCGGCGTGGCCATCGCAGTCCACGAAGCGCCGTCGTTGGTCGAGCGAAACGCCCCCTGGCTAGACCCCGAGACCAGCGCGAAGAGCACGGTCGACGCCCCACCGTCGTGGGCGGCAACCTGGATATTGCCCGCCGTGCCAAAGCCCGTGATGCCCGTGTTCACCGCGTTCCAGGTGATGATTCCGGTGCCCGCGTTGAAATCCCCCGCGTAAACACCCTGGTTGGGCACGCCGGCATAGAACCGCTC
>Ga0180437_10004996_pt1 | contig 18472 bp, 9 predicted proteins | sample SS_ome_4_FD_132410 | JGI IMG/M metagenome (GOLD analysis project Ga0180437, IMG submission 132410) | Hypersaline lake sediment archaeal communities from the Salton Sea, California, USA - SS_3_D_1 metaG | ecosystem: Environmental > Aquatic > Non-marine Saline and Alkaline > Hypersaline > Sediment... | reverse complement strand
CACCCAGTAGGAACTTTTCCACGGGGAAAGTGTGGCCAGAGCAATTCACCACCACTACATCGTCTGGTTTCACTATGCCCTGGGACACCATCTTGAACAGCGCAGCAAAGGCCATAGCTGCGGCTGGCTCCATGGAGATGCCATCCATCTTGGCCATGACGTGCATGGCACGAAAGGCCTCTTCGTCGCTGACCATCTCAAAAGTGCCACCATTCTCTTGGATAACCCGGCGCAGGAAGGAATAGGCTGGCCCTGGCCGGCCAGTGGCTATTGTGGTAATCAAGGTCTGAGGATTGAGTACCGGCTCCGCTTCCTCCAAGCCGGCGCGGAAGGAGTGCACCATCGGTGCGCAACCTTCCACCTGGACGCAGGCCAACTTGGGCATGTGAGCCACCAGGCCCATGGTCAACAACTCCTCGAACCCTTTCCAGACGCCCACCGGTCCCATGCCACCGCTGACAGACTGGATGTACCAATCGGGGGCACGCCATGGGGCACCAGCGACATCTAGAGTCGGTCCCAACAACTCGCCGAGTTGCTCAGCGATCTCGAAGGCCAATGTTTTCATACTCTCTTTGACAGCGATGCTTCTAATCCCACGGTCGTAGTGGAGGCCCTTGCGCTGGGCGAACTCGGCCGCTACCTGTTTGGTCTGATCATAAGTGCCGGTGACCTTGATCACCTCGCTGCCATAAAGGGCTACCTCCCGCATCTTCTCGGCCGGCACGGCGCTGGTCAGAAAGGCCCACAGCTTGAGCCCAGCGTGGGCAGAGTAGGCTGAATAGGAGATGGCCACATTGCCTGTGGAGGCCAGCACCGCCTCGGTGATGTCGTTCTCTTTCATAGCGGAGATGGCCAAGGAGGCCTGGCGATCTTTGAAGGACCCAGTAGGACCTTGCCGCTCGTCCTTAACGTAGACATAGGGTCGGCCCAGCATCATACCCAGATTAGTAGCCGGGTAGAGCGGAGTACCTCCCTCACCCATGGTGATGCGGTTGGCAGCGTCGCACAGTGGCAGCAGCTCACGGTAGCGCCACATGGTGAAAGGCCGCTTGGCTAGCTCGGCATCCCATTTCAGGCGCACTTTTTCGTAATCATAGCGAGCATCCAACCAGCCCCCCCCGCATTCCGGGCAAGCCGACTGGGGCTTTTCATAGAGCTCACGCCAGCCACAACGCGCACATTCGATAAAAAACTCTTGCATGTCTATTTTCTCCAATTGGGGGGCAAGCGTCTGCTCGGACAGACGGCTGACCGTAGGTCAGCCGCCAGATCTCTCCCCTTCGCCATTCAGTTTAGCATACAAACTGTGCTTTGTCAATCAGTTCAGACCTGTTGGCATCCCTCTAGGCGTTCCAGAATGAAGCAAGTCTTCTTCTAGAATTGGCTTTCCGGTTGGCGCTCCTCTAAACGCTCCAGGGAGTGAAGCAAATCTTCTTCTAGAATGGGCTTGATCAGGTAATCAGCCGCACCGATGCTGAGGGCGCGGGCTTCTCCGTCGCTGACAATGGTGCAGACAATCAGCGGAATCTGGCGTGTCTCCCGTGAGCTTTTCAGCTCTTCGAGGATTGCCCAACCATCCTTGTCCGGCAACAGGACGTCCAAGATAATGGCATAGGGTGACAGTTCCCGAGCCCAGCGCACCGCCTGTTCCCCTTCACCCAATCCCACGATTTGATAACCGTGCTTCTCCAGATACCGCTTGTAAAGGGTAATCACGCCTCCGTCGTCTTCTACTGCCAGGATCAACTTGCGATCGGGGGAGATAGTCAGACCTGCCAGTGCCTTTGGCTCCTCGATCCATTCAGCCTCAGGGCCAGCAACAGGCAAAGTAAAAGTGAAAGTAGAACCGACACCTGGCTCGCTCTCCACCCAGATTCGGCCGCTGTGCATCTCCACCAGGTGACGGCTGATGGCCAGCCCCAGGCCGGCCCCCCCGGCGCGGCGGGTGGCTGAAGCATCCACCTGGCTGAACTCTTGGAAGAGGATGGCCTGATCTTCGGGGGAGATGCCGATGCCGGTATCGTGGACGCTGATGATGACATGCTCCTTATTGGCATTGGCCCGCAAGGTGATCTGCCCCTCTTCTGTGAACTTGGCGGCGTTGGCGAGCAGGTTGAGGATCACCTGACGCACCCGCGTGCCATCGGCCCGGACGGTAGGTAGCTCGGGATCCACGTCCTGCTCGAGCTTGATCGGTTTATCCCTCACCAGCGCTACCGCTGTGGACATGACGCCATCAATGATTTGGCGCAGATCCACAGGCTCGAAGATCAATTCCAACTTGCCCGCCTCAATCCTGGAGATGTCCAGGATGTCATTGATCAGTCCCAGCAGGTGCTGGCCATTGTTGTAAATGGAAGTCAGATCAACTCTTTGTTGTTCAGTGATGGGGCCATCTATGCCTTTGAGGATCACACGGGAGAAGCCAATGATGGTATTGAGAGGGGTGCGCAGTTCGTGGGACATGTTGGCCAGGAACTGGGTCTTGAGCCGGTCCATCTCTGCCAGCCGCTCTGCCGTCTCCATTGCCTCCTGGTACAGGCGCGCGTTCTCCAGCGCCACCGCCGCCTGGTTAGCCAGCGTCATAGCCAGGTTGAGTTGTTCCGAGGTGTAGCGCCGCTCTTGGTCCCATGTCTCCAATTCCATGATGCCAACGGTTTGACCTTTCATCACCAGAGGGATGATGACCAGGGTAGCGAGTTCATACTTCTGCATGTAGGCCAACCGCTGGGTCGGCGTCGCGGTCGCTGGCCTGGACCACCAACGGTTGCAGGGTCTCCACCACGCGGGCGGTGGCCGGATAGTCTCCCAGACGGTAGGCTTCTTTAGCCTTCTCCCTGTAGATTCTCCCTCTCTCTTCGTCGGTGTACAAGTCCGCAATGGCCTGTAGTGTACCCTCCGTGGGGTCAAGCAACGAAAGGGAGCACTCAGGAACTCCCAGCACCTCCACAAACTGGCGGACGATTAGATCGGCAATCTCCTCGACCCTAAGGGGCGCACTGGTAAGGTGCTGGCTCGAGGTGAAGAGCATGGTCTGTTCCTGCACCCGCCGCTGGATCTCCTCAAACAGGCGGGCGTTCTCGATAGCCAGGGCCGCCTGTTCGGCCACGGCTTCCACCAAGGCGATGTCGTCACTTGACCATTGGCGAGGCTGCTCGGTCTCGTAGAAATCCAGCGCACCGATCATCTGACCGCGCAGCTTGAGCGGCACGGCCAAAGCCGACTGGGCGGGTGCAGTTTGGGGAGTCGCGTCCTGAGCCCTTCGGCTTCGCTCAGGATGTGCTTGTCCAAGGGAGGTACCGACTGCGTCTATGCTTTCCTGAAGCGCAGCGGCCATCTGGGATAGAGCAACCGTTTCCCCACGCTGTGCGACCAGTGCAATCTCTGGCGCCCAGACGTCGCTGGCGGGCCTCACGGCCCCGCGGTCGTATAGATACCCCGCGCCCGCCTGGGCTTCTTTGTCGGCCAGATACTCCTGCCACTCCTGCTGCAGGTAACGCTGGTGCAGGCGCGAGATTTCTTCCAGGCTGTCCTGCGTCTGCCGGAAAAGCCGCGCGTTCTCGATGGCGTTGGCCAGTTGATCGGACATAGTCTGCAAAACAGCCACGTCCTCGTCAGTGAAAGCCCCCTCCTTGGTACTCTGCACGTCCAGCGCGCCGATAACCCGGCCACGGGAGATCAGCGGCAGGGCCATCTCCGAGCGCGTGTCGGGCAGCAGCGGGTTGTCGAAGCGGACGGCCTCTTCGCCCACGTCCAGGGCAATGCGGGCCTGGGCGTTAGCCGTGCACCAGCCAACCATCGAGACGCTGCCTACCTTGAGCCGGTGGCTCTGGGCCAACATCTGCCGCCCGGCCTCGCCGGTGCCTGCTTGCAGCACAGCCCATTCGTCGGCCTCATCAACCAGGAACAGGCCGGCGTAGTAGAGATTGAAACGATCGGTGATGAGTTCTACGGTTCGGCTCAAAAGCTCTTCGAGGTCGAGGATACTGCTGGCAGCGCGGGAGACCTCGGCGGCGGTCGTCAACTGTACAGCGCGGCGCTCCAGGTCGGCGGTCCGTTCGGCTACGCGCTGCTCCAGACTGCCGATGAGATCGCGCAACTGGGCGGTCATGCTGTTAAAGGCTTGCGCCAGGCCGCCGATCTCGTCACGGGTGGTCACCTTGGCCTGCCTCGACAGGTCACCGGCCCTGATCTCCTGAGCGGTGGTCGCTAGCGTTTCAATGGGCCGGACGATCTGACGCACAACCAGGAAGCCCAGGCCGCTGGCTAGCCCCAGGGCGGCCACAGTGAGGACAGCGGTGATGAGCACAGTGTTGATGGCCAGGGCTATTGCCTCAGACACAGATCTCTCGATGACAAGGTTAAACTCTTGCTCGCCAAACTGGATCCTGTCCACTGCCAGGACAACCCTCGTTCCGTCCAAACCAGTGTGGATACCATCCTGCTCAGGCAAGTCAAAGCGCGTGTCCCCCATCACTACTGAAGGGTTGCGGTGGGCGACGACCCGGCCTTGGGCGTCTACGATATAGGCATTGCCACTCTCACCCAGCCGTATGCCCGCCATCAGGTCCCAGATCTCTTTGAAGCGGACATCAGCAACGAGCACCCCGTCTACCAGTCCGCTGCGCAGGTCAATAGTGGGCACAGCTATGCGCATCAAGGGCTCGCCGGTCATCTCATCAAACCACACCGGGCTGTAGTAGGTTTCGCCACTGGCCTTGGGGATCACAAACTCGTAAGCCCCAGACCGCTCGCCAAGGTCGGCGGCGGTGATAATTTCAAGACGAGAAAGGCGGACCTGCTCTTGTCCCTCGCTATCTAGCAGAGTCAGTTCTTCAAGAACATCCTGGTGGGTGAGTAATTCGGACAGGATGGCAGCCTGCTGGTCACGATCCATCTCTTTCAAACCCCGGACTTGGATCACCATACGTAGCTGGCTCTCTATCTCTTGGATGAAAGCGGCCACCTGCGTTAAAGCTCGTCGGGCCAACTCGTGTTGCAAGGTGAATGCTTGCTGTTGTTGAACAGTGAAGCTTTGCCAAGCCAACACCAAACCCACCAGCAACAGCGGGCCGATGGCCAAACTGATGAAGGCTATCGTCAATCGGCTTCGAATGCTATTGTACATATCACATGCCCCTCTGTGGCCTCTCCCGACCTATCATTCAGCGAATGATAGTATCTGCTTGTCGCAAGATCTGGTCTGGGATGTCAAGGCCTATCGCCTCAGCCGTTTGCAGGTTGATGACCAAAAAGAATTCTGTTGTTTCTACCGGCAAATCGGCTGGTTTGGTCCCTTTCAGTATTTGGTCGGCCAATCTTGCAGCCTGCTCGCCCGAAGCGTGGAAGTTCATACTGTAGGAGATCAGTGCTCCCGCTTCAACCTCCTCATCTCCCGGTACCGCAAAGGGCAGGTTAAGATCGAGAGTAGCCGCAACAAAATCACTTGCACGAGAAACCATCAAACTGTCAGGCAGGAGAAAGATGGCATCCACATCATCGGGGATGGCCTCAATGGCCGCTGTAATCTCATCGGAGTTACGGGCCTCGCGAAGCACGAGTTCGACGCCGAGTTTAGAGGCAGCTTCACTGACCCTCGCCAGAGCAATAACCGGACTTTCGTCGTCAGGGTTATAGGGGACGTAGATGCGCTTGACGTTTGGGGCCATTTTTAGTAGCCATTCCAGCCGCCGAGCCTCGCTCGCGCCGAATGTGACGCCGGTGACGTTACCACCAGGATGACTCAGACTTTGCACAACGCCAGCCGCCACTGGATCGGTCATGGGTACAAAGACCACTGGCACGTCTGTCCCGACGGTGACCCGCTGCGCAGCCTGGGTGGCTGGCGTGCTTATGGATAGAACCAAGTCAACGTCTGAGTCCAGCAAGTTCTGGATAGCAGGTTCGAGTTTGTCTATGCTACCGACAGGCCCCTCGTAGATGTAGGTGACATTTTCTCCCTCGATGTAGCCCAGCTCAGTCATACCGGTCTTGAAACCATCAAATATAGGGTTCAGCACAGGGGCAAGGTTAACAACGCCGATGGTAACGGTTTTGGGCTGCGTTGTCCCACAAGCGGACGGAAGCAATCCGACCACAATGAACAAGGTTACGACTAGCATTTGCTGCTTGTTGAACTTCATTTCAATTTCTCCTTCATGAATGTTATTCCTTGGCTAAAGGCAATCATTCCAAATCCACTGGCAACGAGATGAATCCTTGCTCCAACAGGGTATCCTGAATACTCTGCCAGACAGCTTCACCCTCCGTGGCTGTTCATTCCCTAGTTGGGTCTTCATTCGAGATGTCCCCCAGTTCCACCTCCGTGCCCAGGCGCACCAGGCCGTGCGAGGCGCCGAGGGCCTTCCCTATCTCTTGGACTGTCGTCTGTAGAATGCTCTCGACGTCAACAGCACCTCGAATGCGATCCGTGATGCCGCGGATCAGTCGCTCGCGGGCAGCGCGGGACTGGGTCTGCTCGAACAAACGGGCGTTTTCGATGGCCAGGGCCATCTGATCGGCCACGGCTTCGATGAGCGCGATTTCGTCATCCGTCCACCGTCGCTTGTTTTCCGCCTCGTGCAACCCCAGCGCACCAATGACCTCACCACGTAGGCTGATGGGCGCTACCAAAGCGGCCTGTCCTGCCCCGTCGCCCGCATCTGACTGCACGATAACCTCCCCTTGTGCCATCGCCTGCTCGACCTCGGCCAGCACGGCGTCGCCAAGAGGTGTCACGCCTGGCTGGGTACGTTCGTAGTGAGGAGCGGCCCGCGCGGACACGTACTCAGCCCACTGCTCGCGCACGTAGCGCCGCTGGAGCGCTTCCATCTCCTCCAGACTCGCCTGTGCCTCTGCCCACAACTGCGCGTTATCAACGGCCACTGCCACCTGGTCGGCCATGGTCTGCAACACGGCCACCTCTTCGTCGCTGAACGCCTCTGGCTCCTTACTCTGCACGTCCAGTGCGCCGATCACCCGACCACGGGAGATCAGCGGCAGGGCTATCTCCGAGCGCGTCTCCGGCAACAGTGGGTTGGCTTCGGCGAGCCTTCGTCCCGAGCTCAGGCCCAGGGGCTCAGTCGAGCCGTCAAAGCGGAGGGCCTCTTCACCCACGTCCAGGGCGATGCGAGCCTGGGCATTGGCTGTGCACCAGCCGACCGTCGAGGCTCCGCCTACTTCCAGACGGTGGTCTTGTTCCAGCATCTGACGGCCGGCTTCGCCTGTGCCTGCCTGCAGTACCGCCCATTGCCAAGATTCATCAATCAAGAACAAACCAACATAATAGAGGTCAAAGCGCTCGCGGATCAGGTTCACCGCTTGCTGCACCAGTTCGTCGGGGTCGAGCACCGAGGTGGCAGCACGGGAGACCTGGGCAGCAGTCTGAAGCTGGAGCGTGCGCTTTTGTAGCAGGGCGTTAGCTCTGGTCAATTCATCTGCCCGCTCCCTGAGGATTGTCTCAGAACGAATTGTTTCGGCGTGCTTCTCTTCTGCTTCTTGGAGAGCAGTGATCAGGGCGGAGTTGAACATCCATTGTATGAACGTGGCGGCGGCAACCAGCATGCCAAAGGTGGCACCCAGGTTCAGCACGGTGGACCATTTTGTGATATCAAGCGCTTCGGCTGATTGAAGCCAACCCTGATGGTGAGCAATGGCCAAAGTGACGTAGATGATCAAGCTCACCGCCGCAGCGTAGGCGCCAGCCTGCTGTTTGACGAGGACAGAAAACAGCAGGGGGGCGAGCAACAGATACAGTCCTCCGCTGCCTAGTGGGCCGTCTATGACCAGGGCGAGGGTGCCGACAGTGTAAGCCAGTACGATTAGGATGGTAGTCCGCACCGTGGGGTTGAGTTGGCGGGCCAAGGTCAAGCCTAGAAGCACTACCCAAGCGACAAAGTAAGGTACATAAGCTCGCCACAAACTCGGTTGCCTCAAACTGAAAAGTACCAGAGTAACGATGATCAGAGTTGCAACACCGGTTGTGACACCCAGCAAGATGTTCAGGATTCTGAGGCGCTGTTCCTTCAGCGTGGCCTCCCAATCAGGGACACTCGTCGGGGGAACCTCTCGCCTCTCTCTCTCAGCTTCTTCCGGCTCCGCCGGGATTAGCGGAGGGGCTTCCGCGGCCACTGGCTTGCCTTTGACCGTCTCGGCCTCGGCTATCTCAACTGCGGTTGGGCCAAAGGTTGCTTCCTTCAGCAGAGGTTCATCTTTCTCTGCCTCCGGCTCGGGAACAATGTCGGAAAACAGCCCTTCGAGCTGGCTTCTAAGGTCTTTGTCGCTCATGATTCATCAACTCCTTGGCCAGGGCGCGGTACTGTTGAGTACCCCGGGTCTTTGGTGCATAGAGCGTGATCGGTTGACCAAACGCCGGGCTCTCCCGCAGCTTGGTATCCACCTCGATGATGGTTTTGAAGAGAACCTTGCTCAGCCCTCGCTGCATCTGCTCCAGTATGACTTGGCAGATCTTGTTGCGCCGGTCGTACATCGTCACCAGCACACGGTAGATTAGCCGGGGGTTGGTCCTCTCCCGCACTAGCTTCACCAACTCTATAACCTGACGCAGCGAATGTGCAGCGTAATACTCGCACTGGATAGGGACGATCAGCAAATCGGCCGCCGTCAGGGCGTTGAGGGTTAACGTGCCAAAGGAGGGCGGACAGTCCATCAGGACAATGTCGTAGAAACCATCTCCCAGGGCTTTCAGCCCGTTTTTCAAATGAAACTCGTAGCCCTGCCGCCCGTAGAGGACTTTATCAAGGACCACCAGTTCTTGATTGGCAGGCACGATGTCCAGATCGAATACTGGGCTCTCACGGCTGGCGCTCACCAGCGAGGTGTTTCCCAGGAGGGCCTCGCCCACTGTGTGGCGCAGCTCCTCTGGCCTCAATCCCATCGAGAGGGTGAGGTTGGCCTGGGGATCCAGGTCAATGAGCAGGACACTTTGCCCTATTTCGGCCAGACAGGCTCCCAATGACAGGCAAGTGGTGGTTTTGGCCACCCCTCCTTTTTGATTGCTGATGGCAATAGTTGTAGCCATAGCTGGATACCCTTATACTGATTGTGACTCGTTTTTCCTATCGTCCTGTGAGAGTGGAGCGAGTCCCAGCCGCACGAAGGTGCGCGACGTTCCCAATACCCTGGAAAGCTCGTCCACGGCCGTCTGTATGATGTCCTCCACATCGGCGACGCTGCGCATCTTTTCCGTGATCTCGCGGGTCAACTGCTCGCGGGCAGCGCGGCGCTGGGTGTCCTGATAGAGTCGCGCGCTATCTAGGGCCAATCCCAACTGCTCGGCCAGCGTCTCCAGCAGCGCGATCTCTTCTGGTGTCCACTCGCCCGCGTTGCCAGGCTTGTAGGTATCCAGCACGCCGATCACGTCACCACGGACTTTGATGGGCACAACCAAGGGGCGTTTCGTTTGGGTGTCGCCCCCATCGCCTTGGATGACCTCTCCCTCATGTAAGGCTCGCTCCATCTCAGGTCGCCATATCTTCTCGGCGCTAGTGACGCCATGCTCGTCGCTGCGGTAGCCCAAGTCAGGCTGGGCGCGAAGTAACTCGGCCCAGGCTTCGCGGCTCAACTCGCCATAGGCGCGGCGCGCCTCCTCCAGGGCTGCCTGGCTTTCGGCGAACAGGCGCGCATTGTCGAGGGCCACCGCTACCTGGTCGGTCATGGTCTGCAGCACGACGAGGGTGTCCCGGTCGAAGGCGCCGGGTTGGGTGTGCTGCACCGTCAGCGCGCCGAGCACCTGGCCGTGTGAGCGTAGCGGCAAGGCGGCCTCGGAGCGGGTGTCTGGCAGCTCCGCAGTGGCCAGACGCACGGCGTCTTCCCCGGCCTCCAGCGCCACCCGCGCCTCGGCATGGGCGACGCTCCAGCCGATCATCCCCTCGCCAACTTTGATCCGGTGACCGCGCGCCAGCATAGCCCGGCCAGCCTCGCCGGTGCCGGCCCGTAACACGGCCCACTCACCGGTCTCGTCTCTCAGGAACAGCCCCACGTAGTACAGGCCAAACCGCTCGCGAATCAACTGGACTACCTGTTGAATCAACTGGTCTGTCTCGAGGATGGAGGTCGCTGCGCGGCCTACCTCGGCCGAGGCCTCCAGGTAGGCCGAACGCTGCTCCAATTCGCGGGTACGCTCAGTCACACGCTGCTCCAGGCCAGCGAGTAACTCTTGCAATCGGTCGGCCATGAGGTTGAAGGCCCTAGCGGTGGTGCCGATCTCGTCGCGGCCATAGACAGCGGCGCGAACGTCCAGCTCACCTGCACCCAACCTCTCGGCTGCCTCACCCAGCATTTGGACCGGTCGAATGATCTGGCTGGCGACCGCATAGACGATAGAGCCGCTGACAAAGAAAATCAGCAAGGTCAGGCCGGTCACCGTGAGAGTGGCGTTGGCCTGCTGTCTACGGAGTCGTTCCAGCGTGGCGTCGAGTTCGATCCGCTGCTGCTCGAACAGGCTACCGACCAACGCGCCAATCAGGTCACTTTGGTCAATGAGGGCCTGCCGGTTTTGGTCAACCAGGCTGAGGTGGTGTACCGCCGTAAGTAAGTGATCGCGGTATTGTTCAACCAAGGCATTTAGCCGCGCTTTGTCTGCAGGTGCAAGCTGATCGTCGTCGGTGGCGGCTATCTGCTCCATGAGCTTTTCGATCATATTCTGCATGGGTCTAGCATAAGCAGGGTCGGGGTACGGGAAAAAGCCCTCCCACTGCCACCCAATCTGCAGCGCGGTGACTTGGAGCGACGCCAGGTCGGTGTCGTCCAGCAGGCCTTGTAGCTCGTCCATAGTTGCCTCTATCTGACTGACCTCGCCGCTGTCCTGAAAGCCCAGGCTCTCCATGTGGTCGCTCATCTGAAGCAAGCTGGTTTCGTACGTGTCCAGGCTGCTCAGGATTCCTGCCAGGTTGGTGCGGGTCTGTTCATCAGGCTCCAACTGTTCGATCTCGGCGACGATGTCCCGGATCTGGTCAATCTGCCCTTGCAGCGGGGTCAGGTAGGCTCTTCGAGATTCCTCAAACCCACCCCGATCCTCAGAACCGGTGCTGGACCACGTGTTGTAGAACCCAAAGGTTTGGTCCTGGATGGTCGGCATCATGCTGTTGATTTCGGAGGCCCGGTCGGCCAACTGGCGCTGGCGCGTCAGTGTGCGGCTCACCAGTTGCTGATTGGCCACGCTGGAATAGATGGTCATGATAGCAACGATGAGCAGGCCAGCGATCGAAGCACCCAGGCTGATGTACAGCTTGAGACGCAAGGGCGTATCGGCCAGCCGTTGCCTTACCGCAGCGGCCGGAAACAAACCCCGTAGGAGCACAAAGGCGTAGACGCCGGCAAAGATCAGGTTGGTGAGAACGACGGCCAACAAGTCGCCGAACGATAACAGGTCGCCGAGCCACAATCGCAGCCCGCTCTGGATGAGCGCGACAGTGAGTTGTGCGACCAGAAGCCAGCGGGCGCGTCGGCGGACGAGGGGTGTAGCCTGGTGGTCAAGCCACAACGTGTAGATGGTCAGCAGCAAAACAACAGGAGCAATCACAAAAAGGCCCAGCCGGTACAAAAGCAGTCCAACGGTGCCTTGCAAGTAGCTCTCGGGGTGAACGAAGCCACCTTGGTAGACCTGGGGATCGGGACTGACGTAGAGCAAACGGGAGCCGAGCATGGCATCACTGAGGACGAGGACGAAGGGAATGAGGATGAGCAAGTGAGCGAGTCGCCAAGGCCAACGCTCCCATCGCTTCTGGACCCAGGCCGCTGGTCGCAACAGGTTGAGGGTAACGACGAGCAGACTGGGGAAGGTGGCTAGTGTGATTGCAGCCGACACGTAGAGCCAGGGCTCCGCTTGAGCGACACTGGTGGCAGCGATTACTTGGCCCAGGATCAAGTTCTCAAGAGCCAAGAGCGTCAGTAGCCAACCCACGTAACGGTTGGATCGGTTGTGCCGCTCAAGGAGCACCGCCAGGATCGCTGTCAGCAGCTCCAACAAACCGATGAACTGGACAGGGATTCGCAGAACGGTATCTATCTGGTTCATACGATTCTCTCCTGGCCATCAGATCGAGCTGGCTCATTTCCGCTGCGTCCATCTTCCCTGGTGCGGGGCGAAGGGGGAGAGGTAGTCAACCGGATCACCACTTCCGGCAGCCCCAATGCCTGCCGTACCTCTTGCACGGCGGTCTTGAGCACGGTCTCCATATCCAGCGACTCGCGGACCCGGGCCGTGACCTCGCTGGTCAGCCGTTCGCGGCCAGCGCGGCGCTGGGTGTCCTGATAGAGTCGCGCGCTTTCCAGCGCCACGCCCAACTGCTCGGCCAGCGTCTCCAGCAGCGCGATCTCTTCCGCCGTCCACTCGCTTGCGTCGCCCGGCTTGTGTGCGTCCAAAACGCCGATGACCTGACCGCGCACCTTGATAGGAGTGGCGAGCGTCACCGATGGCCTCTCCTCGCTCAGAACCGTCTCTCCCCTCCGCACCGCGCGCTTCATCTCCCCGCGCCATCGTCCATCGGTCGGCAGGATGCCCTGCGGGTCGTAGCGCTCTCCTAGTTCGGGCCGGGTGCGGACCATCTGCGCCCACGCCTCGCGGCTCAATTCCCCGTAGGCCCGGCGCTCTGCCTCCAGGCTCTCCTGCGCCTGCTGGAGAAGCCGCGCGTTGCTAACGGCCAGGGCTACTTGGTCGGCCAACGTCTGCAACACGGCCACGTCTTCCTCGCTGAACGCCTCCGGCTCCGTGCTCTGCACATCCAACACCCCGATGATCTCACCCCACGCCCGCAACGGCAGCGCCATCTCCGAGCGCGCTTCCGGCAGATCTGGGTTGTCGAAGAAGACAGCTTCCTCGCCGACGTCAAGGGCGATGCGAGGGTGGCCGGAGCCAGCGACGTAGCTGACGATGCCGACCTCACCGACCTTCAACTTGCAGCCCTGGGCCAGCATCCGCTGTCCACCCTCCGATGAGGCAGCCTGCAGCATCGCATACTCCCCCCCCTCGTCTACCAGAAAGATGCCGGCGTGGTAGAAACCGAACTGCTCGGAGATGAGACGTACGGTGGTATCCAGGAGTCGGACCACATCCCGGATCGCCGCCGCCTCCCGCCCCACCTGCGCCGCCGTTTCCAACTGCGTGCTCCGCTGCTCCAGACTAGCCTGCAGGGTTTGGAGTTGGTATATCGCCTGATCGCGCTCTTGAACCTGCTGATCCAGCCTCTCATTCAGGCGAATCAATTGGTCCTGTCGCCTACCGGCGAAACTCGCGAATAGGCCGAGAAAAAAGGGCGCCGTGTCGATCACCCAGTGCAGGGGCGTACTCTTCTGAACCTGCAGAAGACTCTCCAGCGTTAGGGGCAACTGCTGCACATACAAGTCTCCAAAGGTAGAGAAGATGGGAAATGCGAACCCGAACAATGCCCCGTAAAGGGTGTATCGGAAGGCGGCGCTACGTTTCCCCCACATTGCTTTTAGCTCCTCTCTTCAAACCTATGCTGCCAGATCCGTTCGTCCTCTGGGAGAGAGATGCTCTCCGAAACGGCCATTTCCTCCTCGCTCATGTTCTTCTCCTGCTCATCCAAGTGTGATGCCATTACCCGTCGGTCAACTCTGTCTCCGTGCCCAGCCGCGCATCGAGCGCCGCCAGCCCCAGCGCGTGACCGATCTCGCGCACGGCGGTCTGCAAGACGGTGTCCACGTCCAGCGTCTCACGCATGCGGGCCGTGACCTCGCCGGTCAACCGCTCGCGGGCGGCGCGGCGCTGGGTTTCATCAAGGAGCCGCAGGCTCTCCACGGTTTGAGCCAACTGGTCGGTGATCGCCGTGACCAGCGCCAGGTCTTCGTCGCTCCAGCCAGTCTGTTCATCCCGGCGCGCACCAATAGCGCCGATGATCTGGCCGCGCAGGGTGATGGGGAGTGCCAGTTCGCGTGCACTGACGGTCATGTCTTTGTCCTGCACCGCTTCCTCCATCGGCGCCAACCAGGCCTCGTCATCCGGCTCTACCACCGCGCCACGTCCTGAGCCCGCGTCGTCCCGAGCTTCGTCCTGAGCCTGTCGAAGGGCATATCGAGGGGTCGAAGGGTCGCGCGGGCCTGTTGAGGGGGCGTGGTACCGGAATCCACGATGAGCGCCGCTGGTCTGGGCAAAACCTTCCCACGCATCGCGGAGATAACGTTGTTGGAGGATTTGCATGCCGCTCAATGCCGTCACCAAGGTTTCGACGGTGGAGTTGAGATGATCGCCCAGGGTACGCAGTTCGCGAGACATTTCCCCGCCCTGTTCCGCCTCGTCGAGCGTCAACATGGCGCTATAGTCCCCAGCCGCCACCCGCTCCAGGAAGGTGGTGTACTCTTGCATGGCTCGCCGCAATTGCCATGCGGCTCTCTCTTCCCGTTCCCTGGCCTCTCGTTCAGCCTGGGCAGCCTGCTGGGCCTGTCGGCTCGCTTCGGCGAGCTCCCGCCCACGCCGTTGGGCTGTGGACAGAGCGCGCTCACTCAGATCAACAAACGTTTCCACGTAAAAGGCCGTTATACCGAGCGTGAGGAGAAACATCCCACCATGCACTGCCCGCAGGGTCAACCCAGACATCTCCCAGGGGCGCAACACCCCCAGTGCTTCCAAGACGATCATCGTCACGTAGAGCACTCCGGCGCTCAGGGCTATCCAGCGCACCGCTTGGCGCCCTGCAAGCAACCCGGCTATCACAGGGACCGATATGAGCGCTACCACAAACGGCCCGCTAGCGCCATTGACAAAATAGCTGGTGGCGAGCAGGCCTACAGTTATACTCCCTATGAAGACGCCAATGGCCAAAGACAGATGCCCCTGTCGGCTCAGCCAGAAGCTAAGCAGAGATGTCAACATAAACGCTACGACGACTGAAGCTATGTACTGGAAGGGAAACTGGGGGACCAGCAACTTGATCACAAAGGAAAGCACCAGGACTACCGTCGCCGCGCTGCCAGCGACCAACGCGAAGACGCGAAACATTTGCGTGCGCCGGGTCTCTTCCTGCGACAACCCCTCGACCGGGCTCAGGACAGGGTTCAGGGTACCGTCCTGTTCGATTCCTTCTGCTGCTGTGCGGGGTTCTTCACTCATGCTCGTCTCCTTCTCTCGACACCCTTCGACTTTGCTCAGGGCGAGCGCTCGGGATATCGTCCCTCGACAAGCTCGAAACATCATCCCTCGACGAACGGGAGAGCAAATCCTGTTCTGTGCCAATGCGCGCCACCATCTCGGATGCACCCAGCGCGCGGCCCATCTCCCGGACTGCCCGTTGGATGGCATCCTCTACGGTCACGGCGGCACGGATGCTGTCCGTGATCTCGCGGGTCAACCGCTCGCGGGCGGCGCGGTGCTGGGTTTCATCAAGCAGCCGCAGGTTCTCGACGGCCAAGGCCATGCGCTCAGTGACGGCCTCGACCAGGGCGACTTCGTCGTCGGTCCACTGCCGTGCCCCATCCTCGTCGTGGATGCCCAGGGCGCCGATGACCCCGCCACGCAGGGCAATGGGCGCGACCAAAGCAGAGCGACTCTCTCCTTCGGCTTCCCCTTCGCTCAGGGCAGGGTTCAGGACAGGCCCTTCGGCTTCGTGGTCACGTCCTGAGCTTGCGCTGTCCCAAGCCTGTCGAGGGGCCGAAGGGCCGGTCAGTACCGTTGCCCTTTGGCGCTCCACTGCTTGTTGGACTTCCGACAACACCGTATTGCCCAATGGGGCAACGCCTGGACGCCCGGTCTCGTAGCTGGTCGTCCTGGCAGTTTGCAGGTATCGGGTCCACGCCTGGCCCAGATAGTGCCGATGGGTGGCCTCCATCTCCGCCAGCGCAGCCTGCGTCTCGGCAAACAGCCGGGCGTTGTCAATGGTCACCGCCACCTGATCGGCCATGGTCTGCATGACGGCGATGTCTGCCTCGTCAAAGGCGGCCTCCTGGCTGCTTTGCACGGTCATGGCGCCGATAACCCGTCCTCGCGAGCGGAGCGGCAGGGCCATCTCCGAGCGCGTCTCCGGCAACAAGGGGTTTTTGAAGCGGACAGCTTCTTCGCCCACGTCCAACGCGATGCGCGCCTTGGCACTAGCCACGCACCAGCCGATCATGGACTCGCCGCCAGCCTCCAACTTGTGCCCCTGCGCCAGCATCTGCCGTCCGGCCTTGCCCGTGCCCGCGCGCAGCACGGCGAACCGCCGCTCTTCGTCGAGGAGGAACAGGCCCACGTAGTAGAGATCAAATCGCTCACGGACCAAATCCACCACTTGACGCAGCAGTTCGTCGGGGTCGAGCACCGAGGTGGTTGCGCGGGAGACCTCAGCCGCCGCCTGCAAACCGCGCGTGCGCTCTGCCACGCGCTGCTCCAGAGTACCCACCATCCCGGCTATCTCGTCGGCCATGGTGTTGAAAGCATTAGCTAGAACACCGATCTCATCCCTGGTGAGCACGGGCGCTCTTTGGCTCAGATTGCCAGCGGCGATTTCGGTTGCGACATCCGTAATGGCGGCGACGGGTCTGCCTATCTGTTTGGCCGACAGATAGGCAGCCACAAAGACCAACCCTGTCGCCATCAGGCCTGCCAGGAGGATCACCTGGCCCAATCTCCTCACCGGGGCGAAAGCTTCCTCTTGATCTATCTCGGCCAATAAAGCCAACTCGCGATCCTCTATCCACCGGTAGGCGCCAATCACGGGCACCCCCCGGTAGTCTTTGTAGAGACCGGTTCCATCATTGCCTTGCAAGGCGGCATCTATCCCCTCAGTGTGTACCCCCCTGGGAAAATGTTCATGTCCCGATCTGGCCTCCGAAACAAACACATTGTACTTGTCCACCAGATATGTCTCGCCCGTAGTCCCCAGGCCGCCCTTTTCAAGCATGATATCGTCCATCTTGTCCAGGTTGATGTGGGTACCGAGCACTCCTACCCGCTGGCCCGTTTCATCCTCAAGGGGGGTGGCGATGGTCATGGTTGTCCTGCCCAGAGGCACTGAGAAATACACGTTCTGAACATAGGTTGCCTTTCGACCCTCGGTGAAATAGGTACTGGTTACGTTGTATTCACCCTCTTGTTCCTTGCCGGTGGAAAGGATCACCTCTCCGCCAACGTCAGTGAGGATAAATATCTCCAGGAAATCAGGCTCTTCGGCCAGAACCGCTGTCAGGTAATCTCCCAGGACCTCGTAAGCTGACAAGAAGCCGGGACTTGTCTCCGATTCGGTCAGCAATGGCTTTGAATGCTGGCGGACGATGGGCGTCTGTGCCAGCAACCGGGTGCTCCGTTTCTTGTCAGCAATCCAACGGTTGATCTCATCTTCCTTCAAGATGGCGGTCGTGCTGAGGTGATTGAGGACGTCTCTTTTCAGAGCTTCCTTGCCGCTGTTGTAGGCGACGTAGCTCACAATGATCAATGGTACGAGCGCCAGCAGCAAGAAATAGATGACCAATCGGGCTGTCAGGCTCCTTGTCCAGAATCTCATGACAATATCCCCTTGTGCTCTCACGGACTGGCTAATTTATAGAAGGTGAACTTTCCATTTCTGATCTGGAGGATCACCGCGCTCTTGACCGGGTCCCCCGTCCCCTTGTACTCCATCATCCCGGTCACGCCCTCGTACTGGCTCATGGTGGCCAGGCCGTTGCGGATGGACTCGGGAGTGGCTTCGCCCTGGCTCTCTATGGCTTGGAAGAGCATGCCGAAGGCATCATAAGTCAAGGCCGCCACATCGTCGGGAGTTTCCCCATAAGCCTCTTTGTATTTGTTGATAAACTCCTGTGCCACATCGCTGGCGATGTCGGAAGCGTAATGGGTGCTGAAGAAAAGCCCCTCCATTTCAGCCATATCCTCGGCTGCCAACTGACCCCAGGAGTCAGAGCCAATGGCGGTGGCCTCTACCCCCAGTTCATGGGCTTGCCGCACTTGAAGGGGGACCTCGTTGTAGTAGTTAGGCAGGAAAAGGACGTCTGCTCCCGAATCCCTAATGGCAGTCAACTGGGTGGTAAAGTCCTCTTCGCCAGTGGTGTAAGCCTCGAAGGCGACCACCTGGCCTCCTGCTTCCTCAAAGACCTGTTCAAAGATCTCAGCGATGCCCTTGTTGTAGGCGCTGGCCACGTCATAGAGAACCGCCGCCTCCTTGGCCTCTAGCTCTTCTATGGCGAACCTGGCCATCACCCGGCCTTGGAAGGGGTCAATGAAAGCCACCCGGAAGACGTACTTCTTGCCAGCGGTGGTCTCGGGGTTGGTTGACCAGGGACTAATCATCGGTATGCGGGCGTTCTCAGCGATAGTCGAGGCCGGGATGGCGTTGCGGCTGGCCTGGGGCCCAATGATGGCCACTACGTTGTTCTGATTGATCAGTTTCTGGGCCGCACTGACGGCTGACTCTTCCTTATCCTCGTTGTCCTCGATAAAAAGGACGATCTCCGTTTTCTGTCCGCCAACGTCCAGCCCACCAGCATCATTTATCTCTTTGACTGCTAACTCGGCCGCGTTCTT
>Ga0180437_10004995_pt1 | contig 18473 bp, 31 predicted proteins | sample SS_ome_4_FD_132410 | JGI IMG/M metagenome (GOLD analysis project Ga0180437, IMG submission 132410) | Hypersaline lake sediment archaeal communities from the Salton Sea, California, USA - SS_3_D_1 metaG | ecosystem: Environmental > Aquatic > Non-marine Saline and Alkaline > Hypersaline >... | reverse complement strand
CGGACGCAAATGAGGAAGAGGTAGAGGCCGCTGTTTGGGCTGCTGCTGATGCTGCTTGGGCTGCTAGGGCTGCTGGGGCTGCTGCTGATGCTACTGAGCGGGATTGGCAGCGAAAAATGCTGCTGCGACTGCTAGATGACGCAGAAAAGGAAGAGGAGGCTGAATCAACATGAGTGATAGCGATTTGATAAAGACTTGGCTGAGCAATAACTGGCGTCTACGTGACGCTGTTGTCAGGTGGCTTGTCAAGTATTATCGTGTGGAAGTAGATTCTATGATTAAGGAGGAGCCCCCGACATGACTTTGCATTATATTACATCGGACGAAGTACAGAAAATCTTTGACACTTTGGAGTTAATACTTTTAAAACTAGAAAGATTGGAGCGTTCACTGAATACCTCCAGAAAGCGTAATGGCTAGCTAGCGCGCGCTATAGCTAGATAACGCGAGGGAAAAAACCTGAGCCGCGAGGACCAGATCAAGGACACGCTACAAAAAATCCCGGCGTGGACCCTCGCAGAGTTCTACGTGGACAACATCAAGCCATTGTTCAACCTCGTGTACGGCTTCGCCAACATCATCACCCGCACCTACCTGTTCCTCTTCCAGCATCACGGCGTCCAGTACACCACCCACCAAATCGCTGACGCCATCGAGGGGCCGCGTCAACACGTCAACACCGCCCTCAAAAAACTGGAGCAGTGGGGCATGGTATCCCACCCCTCCCGCTACACGTGGGAAATCATTGACTAGACTTTAAACGTGTTTTTGACACGAAACCGTGACGCTGTGTCATGGCGCGTATATCATTACTTTCACCGTTTGTTGCACTTGAACGAAAATGAGTGCAACCATCTTTTGGCCTCGCTGGCTCTGGGAACTCTGGTGCTGGCTCAACGGCATCATCGTCATCTAGGTGAACGCCATGGCCACAATGGAAGTCGGGTCACACCAGACGCAAGCCCAGGATGAGCAACGCTTCTACGTCGTCACATGGGATAAACACGACAACCACTCCAGAGTGGACGACCACGTGCCGCGAAGCCACATCAACCAAGCGATACGTGACGTCACCTACAAGCTGCTCCGAGGCGACCTCGTGAGCTTCCAAATCGGCATCCACGAGGAATCGCTATGAACAGCGAAAAATCCGTCACCCACCACTTCCAGTACATGGAAGACGCGTTGGAAGTCACCGAGTATCCCTTTGAAAGTGGCGAATCAAGTCACCTCGACCTCAAACTCCGCCAAGTGGAATATATCGGGTATTTACCCGGCGTAAGGGAGTGCCTCATCCTCAAAAGCGACGACCTCCGATGCTACATCTCGGCAAAGGAAGGCTTCCTCAACCACCTCTACGCGGAACTCTGTCGGTTCCGCCGACGACAGAAGCAACGGGAGGTGAATGAATGATCCCTGACCACATAGACGCAATCAAGGAGCTCTCCGAAGCCGTCCACATCCTCATCAACAAAATCGAAGACATCGCAGAGCGACAGGACCGCACCGACCGCCAATACGAGTACATCCAGACCCAGCTCAAAACCCTCAATGACCGCGTCCCCGCGCAGCAGACCCTACCCCCCGCCCAACCCGCGACAGGATACACGCCCCCACAGCCACGGACGCCAAACACGCCGTGGCAGCAAAGCCGGAACCCCGGCATCGAGTGGTGCCCCGAGCAAGACGCGGATCCCCGCGACGTCGCCGACGCCAAAGCCAAACGCGGCGACATGTGGTATCTCCCACCCCGACCACCCTACGACACCGGCAGCATCATGCGGAGGAAGTAACCCGTTGACCCGTCGCCTGTGTCTCCTCGGCCTCTACATCGCCTCGCTCTGCGCCCTGGTAGCGGGCTTCTTCATCCTCGTCCGCGTCGTCGTCGAAACCCTCCGCCACACCCAGGTGACCCCCTAATGTTCCCCGAAATCATGGACAAGACGAACCGGCTCCCACAACTCGTTACAACTGAGTTGTGTGGGTTCTCCTATCTCTTGAACATGACGGGAGAAACAACGGTGATTCCCTAAATGCAGCTATCATTTGACATCTGGCACGCCAACAACGGCATCGGCTGGACACTGATAATCCGTGAAAAACTAGAGCTAAATTCCTATACAACATCAACGAAATTCAGTTTCTTCGGGCAAATCAAGCTCTTCGGCAAGGAACTCAACTGGGACTTCGGCGAAACGGAGTGGAACGACAAACCATGAGCGTCGCATCTCAGATGATTGAAGCCGAGTTAAAGGTGGTCGAGCGGAACCTGGAGATCGCCCGCAACCTCAAATCCGCGTCCGCGCGGAAAGCTTCGGTGACCCACTGCCGCCTGAAGCGCGATTATCTCCTCGCCCGCCAAGAAAACGAGGCATTATACGCCGAAAACCAGCGGCTCAAACGAGAAATCCGCGACCTCAAGGTGAAACATGATGGTTAGACTGAACTTCAAGAAATGTTATGAAAAATTCATCAACAATGGTGAAAAGAGAACAACGGTGAGAGTCGGCGACAAAACAAAGAGGTTTCACAGGGGCCAAATGGTTGACTTAACTGTAGGCTCACGATACAAACCTAGGATTCTTTTTACAACCCATATTTCTCATGTGGAAGCTCTCCCATTCTGTAATATCCTTGACGAAGACTTGAAGGAAGAATCACCTGATTGTAGGACAGTTGACGGATTATGGTGTACGATGTTTCACATTAACAAAGTACTACTTGAACCTAATGACGTTGTCACAATTATACATTGGATTTGAAAATAATGGATGACGCGCGCTTCAACCAGCACCTCACAGGGCTCCAGAGTAAACTGAAGGAAACCGAAGCCGAAACACCTAGCCGAAAATACTACGCCCGCATGATCAGCCAGCTCAAAGACGAATACAAGAAGGGCCTCATATGACCTCTCGAATGTTCCCCTTCATCACCAAGACGTGGAACCCCATCGGCGGCGTTTGCCCCTATAACTGCGTGTATTGCTGGGCGAAAACCCTCATCGACCACCGCAAATACCAGAAATATCGGGGTGAACCACGCATCATCGAAAGAGAATTGAAGAAGAAGTTCACTGAAGATGACTTCGTATTTGTACAAGATATGTCAGACTTATTCGCTTATAACGTTCCCACAAGACTAATCCTTCGCGTCCTAGATTGGATAAAAGAGTCACCTGCCAAATTTCTATTACTGACGAAGAATCCTACACGATATATACAATTAATCACCGACAGCGAGTTCTCCAACAACATCACATTAGGTTGCACCATCGAATCCGACCACATACCTTTTTATCTTCAGATATCTGGAGCCCCCACATTACATAAAAGACTTGTAACTATGACGCATATCTCAAGAATGACTTCGCTCCCATTATTCATCTCCATCGAACCTATTTTAGAGTTCACACACCGCTTCAGTTTTATCATTAAAGGAATTCGTCCGTGGGGCGTGGCTATAGGCTACGATAATTATAAAAATGGCCTCGACGAGCCCGCCCTAAGTAACGCACAGGCGTTGATTGACGAATTAGAATCCTTTACAACGGTTTACCGCAAAACCATCCGAAAGGCGTGGTGGGAACCCGATGAGTGACAACGCCAAGAAAGCCCAGTTTCAAGGCGCGCGGCGAAAGGACAACGTGCTCATCCAAGAGGAACGCGAAGACCAAGGCGACATCACCCCCACCCCCGACGACGTTGCCGAAGCCATACGAATCCTCGAAAGCGATCACCCCCTCACCGAAGCCAAGCCCTACCTCGACATGTTGGTGGCCGGCGAAGACGCCAACAAACAACTGGTGTTTCAACTATTATTAAGCGGAAAATGCAGAGACCCAAAAAAGAAACAAATCATACTACTGTTAGGCGACGCGGGCGGCGGCAAAACAACCATCGCCAACAACCTCTCACGGCTATTTAAGACCAAAAAAATCGGGCGATTCTCAAAACGAGCCCTCGACTACACCGAACTCACCGGATACGAAGTCCTCTACCTCCAAGAAATGGGTAAAATGGATGACGAGGAATACGGCATCTCCACCCTCAAGTTCTTGAGCGCCGACGACAAGGGCTACACCATCGAAATCACCACCTACGACAACGAAACCAAGTCATGGACCACCTTCGAGAAGAAGATCCCGCCCGTCACCGTCATCTCCTGCAGCACCCGCGTCGAGTTTGACCCCCAATTCACGCGTCGAGCGTGGCCCCTCAACATCGATGAATCCATCGAACAGACGGGCCGCATCGAAGCGTTCAAGATACAGGAGAAGTGGGAGGACAACTTTCTCGCCCTCGGCATCATGCGGGAGCCCAAGAAAAGTCGGGCGCTCCGCGTGTTGAAGGCCATCGTGGAGCAGCTGGAGGACGTGAACGTCTTCATCCCGTTTCCCGGCGAAATCTTCTCCATCTTAAAAAAAGAGAAAATCCGCGTCCGCGGGGACTACGACAAGTTTTGGGCGCTGGCGTGGTTCCACACGTTCCTCATGCAGAAGGTCCTGCCGAAAGTCAACGGCATCATCGTCGCGTCGCCAGCGGCCATCGCCGAGCTCTTCACGTTGGCGCAGTCACCCCTCGTCATCATGACGACGGGCCTGCAGCCCCGCTTCCTCAAACTGTTTGACGCGATGAAGGACTTGGGGATAACGTTGATGGATAGCGTGATCACGCTGGAAACCCGTGGGCGCTTGGCGCGGAACGCGGGGCTATCGGAATCCACGATCACCATGTATCTGCGGGAGCTGGCGAAGCAAGGGTACTTCGTGACGCGGCCGGCGGAGAAGGGTCGAAGCCTCGACTACATGTTGCCTGATAATTTGGCGTCGATTATCCAAAAGAGGAATAGTGTACTCGAAATCTTGGAAAATTCGGGTCAGTTGGCCTTGAAATTCGCGGAGGGGGCTGAAAACCACTTAACGACACTACTCGAAACGAACGCCGTAAGTGGGGTATCCCTCCAAAATATTGAAGAGTATATACCTCTTTTACAGGAGATTACGAGCTATATATCGGGGGAGAAACAGCGCCTCTTAGACGAAATTGAGGCGTCTCAACCCGAATTATCTGAAAGTTCGAGTATAGCGTCAACCGAACCCGAAAAGAAGCCTAAAACTGTGGACATTCAGGAATCGGGCAGAATTGTCCAAAATATAGAGTCACAACACGTCGCCTACTACACCCGCATCCCCGGCGACGTGGAGTGTGAGGTGTGTGGGCGCGGGCGCGTCGCCGCGTTTCGCGTTGACATCGACGGCAGTGTTCTGTTGCGGTGCGGCGAGTGTTTTCAGGGGTTGCGGACGACGTTTCCAAACATCCGGTTTCAACCCAAGGAGGAATCCGAGGAATGAGTGAGTACACGTGGTTTCGCACATTGAAGTTCTGGCTCTTGGAGGATATGAGATGAGAAACCCAAAACGTATACCAGTCGTTTTAAATCGAATCAAGGAAATTTGGGAGCAATATCCTGATTTACGGCTTGGACAATTTCTGGTGTTAGGTCATAAAGACATCTTTCTCCTTGAAGATGATGATCTCATCTTTTTTCTCGAAGAAAAATATTTTCAGACATCCCATATTGAGATTCCGGATTATTGGGTTGAACCCAATGCTTGGCGTCAAATGATAGATGATATGAAAACGAGGAAGTTTAGTTTGTTAAAGCGTATGAAGGCTGGCTCCGCCCGCCCCCAGGCCCCTGGCAGAGACAACGAACAGGAGGATCCAGCGACTAAATGACCCGTGTCATCCGATATAAAACTTCTGTAAAAACTCACCGCGGAAAAATCAGCCTCGTGTTCCTCGGGGACATCCACCGCGCCTCAAGGAACTGCGACGTCGCCCTGCTGAAGCGGGTGTACCGCTGGATCACCCGCCACGACTGCCTCATCGTGGGGATGGGTGACTATTCCGAATTTATCGCGCCCCAAGATCGCCGCTACGACGTCAACAGCTACATCCCTGACTTGATTACACCCGACGCCCAGTTCAAGTGTTTGCGGGAGGAGTTTGAGCCCTTCAAGGACAAGATCATCTGCCTCCTCGACGGCAACCACGACTACGGCTTTTACCAGGCGCATCACCACAACTACGTGGACGCCCTCGCCTACGACTTGGGGACCGAGTACGGCACCTTCGACGCGGTGATCCGCCTCGAAGTCAGCCGCCAGAAAGGCGCGGGTAAACGTCTAATCGACATCTACGCCCACCACGGCTGGACGGGTAGCCGGCGGACAGGGGGCAAAGTCAACAAGATTGAGGACCTTGCCCTGATCTTCCCCACCATGCACCTCTACGCGATGGGGCACGTCCACCTCCTCGGCGAGTCGCCGCCCCGCGTCATGCTCACCGCGAACAAGGCGGATCACATCGTGGAGTCCACGCAGCGCTTCGTCTTCACCGGCTCCTACCTCCGAGGCTACGTGGACCACCCCACGAAGCCCTTCAGCGGCTACGTGGCACGCCGCGCGTACCCACCCCTCAGCCTCGGGTCTCCCCTCATCCAGATTCAACCGTTCCGCAACGCAGGGCTGGCAGGTCACGACAAACTCCGCGTGGAAGTGAAGGAGGTGCCCACCTAGATGCGGGTTGGATTAATTCAACTCGACGGCAAAATGCATAATCTTGCCTTGATGAAGTTGTCGGCGTGGCATAAGAAGCGAGGGGACGAGGTCACCGTTCTTGATATGAGTAATCATAAATTTGATCGTGTCTACGCGAGTAAGGTCTTTGTCGGGGGATCTGGCTACGACTTGAAGAGTGAGTTACCACCTGAAATCGAAGCCGTCGTCCCTGATTATGAGGGATTCAAGGCGGATTACAGCATCGGCTTCACGTCGCGGGGCTGCATCCGTGACTGCGGGTTCTGCATCATCCGCGAAAAAGAGGGACTCATCAGGGAAACCCCATTCGACTGGATCAGCCACCACAACGTCATCCTCTTCGACAACAACTTTCTCGCTTCTCCGAAGTGGCGGGAGAAACTAGAGTATTTCATCCGTCAAGGCTTGAAGGTGAACTTCAATCAAGGCCTCGACATACGCCTCATCAACGAGGAAAACGCCGCGCTGTTGGCGCAAGTCAAGTATTATGACCGCAAGTTTCAGCGGCGACGACTCTACTTCGCCTATGACGACCCCTCCCTCGAAAACCTCGTCAAAAACAGGATTAACCTCCTCAATGATGCGGGGATCCCCAGCCGCCACCTCATGTTCTACATCTTAACGGGGTACAACACGACCTTCATGGAAGACTATCGCCGGTTTGACGTCATCGCCAAGCTGGGTTGTATGCCCTTCATCATGATCTACAACAACAAACCTGGCAAACAACTTCACGATTTTGCTCGTTGGGTGAATCAACGCTTCTACGAGTTCATCCCTTGGGAGGAATACGAGCAATGACGAGAGCCATGCAAGTCCACCACATCTCCTACAATCCCGAAGTCACCGTCACCGTGTACCAGGGTGAACATGAATGCCTCACGAAGATTGACAGGTATTCCCGCCGAACGTTGAGCTTGGGATTTATCCGTGCCCTCAAAGCGTGGATTGTGCTGAATGAGCACCGCGCGGAGGAACTGGAATAATGGGTAGAATGATTGTGGTTTCCGAGAAATATCCCCAAATCCGTCATAAAGTCGGTGAAGTTGATTTTTGCTGTCCAAACTGTAACAAGTATCACCGCCGTGTTCTCTGGGAACATGCCACGGAGTGGGATGTGGAAACCAAGAAACCCATTGCATTCGACCACATCGCCGCGTTTGCGAAATGTCGCTGTGGCGCCCTACTCTTGGTCGCTGACACATGGGAGGCCATCGAGATGTTTTGGTTAAATCAACACGAAATGGAGGCCTCATGATGGTGCTTGACCCGCGGGACGTCTCTGCGTCCGCTGACCTGCTGTGGGACGCCAACATGATGTTCTGTACCCTCTGCGAGGAGTTGGTGGATAAACGCAACGCCAAGGGCTTTCCCTCGGAAGACCCGAAGGAGTGGGTGTGCCACCACTGCATCATCGGCGACGTGGGTGATGACAAATGATGATCGGCCTTGAATACCTGCCTGCGCCCATCGTCCAATACCTGCGGAACAGCGTGCGGGATCGCCCCAAGGTGCCCCACCTCTACCACGTCACCGACCTGTTGTACTGCCTCCGTAAAGCCTACTTTAGACGGAAGCACCCCAACGGCGCGAAGGGCGTGAAGAGCCTGTGGAACATCGTCCGCGGCCAAACCTTCGACCACCTCTGGAGTCCCCTCTTCGAGGTGAACCAGCGGACCTACACCGTCCACCGCGGCGGCATCACGATCACGGGCACCCTCGACTTCATTTTTTCCGACCAAGGGGAGCGCGTCCTCTGCGACCTCAAGATGCCCGCCTCCACGTACTACCGCAAGCAATACGGCGCCAGCGACTTTTATCAAAGACAGGTCCAGTGCTACCTGGCGATGGCGCATGCCAACGGCGACCTCCTCGATATTCAGAAGGCGCGAATCCTGATGCTGGCGGAAGACCTTGTGGTGGAGGACGTTCAGGAGAACCCTGAAATTCTGGATTACCTGTGGACGCGGGCGTTCAGGCTCGACCACGCCCTCACCCGCAGCAAACCCGACGCGCTGGAGGGACCCGAGGAGGCGTGGGAGTGCAACCCCGAGTACTGCGAACACTACGCGCGGTGCAAGGGAGGTGACAGCTCATGACTCAACCAATAAAAGGCGACGACGTCATCGCTGAGGCCCGCCGGATGCGTGGCGTCAGTTTCCGCGAGGTCTGCGCCGTCTACGAGAACTTGTTGCCGAACGACGTCATCCAGGAAGGTCGTCGTCGCTGTCCCGGCAAACAGGAGCGCTGCACGTATTACGAGGAAACCACGCACGGCAAACGATGGATGATTCACGATGTCTGAGCCGAAGAGGGCGCGGGGTCGCCCCCGCAAACGCCTTTTCGATTTTTTTTGTTCATTTAAGAAGGCAGTGATATCTCTCGATTATTGTCGTTATGTTTGTAAACACGTAGATGAATCAGAGAATTGTTCTTTTTTAAATCAGATAAAACCAAAAGAAGTAATTATTCAATTATCGAAAAAAAAGAAATGTAAACACGATTGGGATTATCATGTGGGTTTCCGTGCTTGTCGAAAATGCGGTGTTATAGAAGAAAGGAATTCTAAAATTATTATAAATTATGAATTAGATGAAGGCCCTCTTGCTTGGCATCCATATCAGGGGCGTAAGTATATGCGTGGTGAATTTAATCGAGATGACACGTAAAAAATGTCTTTATTGCGGGGGATTATTTGAACAAAAGAAACGAGGCCGTCCTCGACTTTATTGTTCCGATACGTGTAAACGGCTCTATTGGAAGAAAAAACATCAATTTAAACTCGGTACGCAAGGTCAAGAAACCAACCTCAATATTATTGAAACTATTGAAGGCTCCCGAATAAAAGGCGCATTATGGCTTGAAAAATATAAAAAACGATTTTCGTCACCCAGTTGATGAGGGAGGAAACTCCTTTATTCGTGGGGGGCGAGAGCCGGTACGCCGCGTTTTGGCATCAACCTCTGGGGCGGGCAGCCCTTCTACACTAATATGCGATGACCGGACGCTTTGCAACCAACATATTTGCGCCCCCCTCAACTACGAAATTTCTTTACGCAAAAACCCTAGGGTGTTTACTTCATATTTCTCAACGTAAAAAAAGGTGATTCAATGGAGTTACGTCGATCGCTGTACGACGCGCGGCAAACCATCGTCCGAGCCGCCACCGACGCCCCACCCATGGAAGAACACGAGGATAAGAGTCCCTTCGACGCCCACAAGTATCACCGCGCCTTCGTCGCGGGGTTGATGGGTTTTCCAGCGGGGCTTATTGCCTTTGTTGGCCTCTATAATGCGGGTGACGTCTTGATGGCGGTGGTGACGTTGTTTGCGAGTTTCTTCGGGCCCTTCTCGCTGCAGCTCGGCGCTGAGTACGGCATCAAACCCAAAGAATGAGCGTCCCCTATGTCCCCTCGGAGTCAGCCCAGCCTTCCCTTTGACGAGCGCAAGGAGAAGATAAAACAGCTCGTTGCCACGCACGACTATATGCGGATTGCCCTTATCTGCGGCGTCACCGAACGCACGATTAAACGCGACGTGGCGGCGATGAAGCAGAGTGGGGAGTGGACGGAGTGGGTTGAAGCCGAGCTTCTACGCCTCTTTCGTGATGGGGAAGTCAGCGACACAAAGAAGTTTGAGAAACTCGTTGACCTCTACAAAGGCCTGATGAAGGAACGGATTGAAGCCACGATCAAAGTGGAAGCCGACGTGGAGGTGACGCGGAAAGATGATATTGACGCCCTCCTCGGCCAATTCGCGGTACTCTTCCCGCCAACTCTCATTGATGCGGAATCTGCTGAAGACGACGATACTTGAGAACCCGTGGATACCTGAAAGCCATCGGCTGCCGAGGGATGATGGAAAAGGCTTAACGGAAAAACAGGCTTTATTTTTATCAATTCCAGAGGAAGAAGCGTTCTACGGTGGAGCCGCAGGCGGAGGCAAAAGCGACGCGCTCTTGATGGGTGCCCTCCAGTATGTGGATGTCCCGCGGTACGCTGCCATCCTCTTCCGACGCACCTTCTCGGATTTGAAGCTTCCTGAGGCCCTGATGGACCGGGCGCAGGAGTGGCTCAGCGGCACCGACGCGCATTGGAATGACCGTGACCACATCTGGACGTTTCCCTCATCCGCCAAACTCGCGTTCGGCAATATGGAGTCGGAGAAAGACAAGTACCGCTACCAATCCTCGGCCTACCAGTACATCGGCTTCGACGAGTTGCCGCAGTTCACCGAAACCCAGTACACGTATCTCAGCAGCCGCCTCCGCCGCCTCGAAGACACCACGATTCCGCTGCGGCTCCGCTGCGCGGGCAACCCCGACGGTATCGGACTGGAGTGGGTGTACCGCCGCTTCGTGAAGCCCGGTCACCCCCAGCGTCCCTTCGTCCCCGCGAAGCTTGAAGATAACCGCAACCTCGACCGCGTCAGCTACGTCCGCAGCCTCAACCGCCTTGACCCCATCACGCGGGCGCGGCTCCTCGAAGGTAACTGGGAGATCCGGGGTGAAGGACGAAAATTCAAGCGATCATGGTTTGAAATAGTGGAAGACTACCCAAAGAAATGTCGTTTAGTGCGGTATTGGGATATTGCGGCAACGGAGAAGACGAAAGATAACGATCCCGCATATACGGCGGGCGTCCTTCTCGGTGAATCAAAAGGGCAATATTACATCATTAATGTACAGCGGGACCAGTTAACACCACTTGGCGTAGAATCCCTAGTAAAGTTGACGGCGCAACTTGACCGCGCCCGATTCGGAAACGCCTGTATTATTGGGATGGAGCAGGAGCCTGGAAGTGCAGGTGTAAACACCATTGACCATTACCGGCGAAAAATATTGAAAGGCTTCCCGTTTTACGGTGACAAGGTGACGGGCAGCAAGGAATTGCGAGCCAACCCCGTGAGCAGCGCCGCAGAAGCAGGTAATGTGAAACTGGTTTCGGGTTTATGGAACGAAGCATATCTTGATGAATTAATGTTGTTTCCCGAAGGCAAATTCAAGGATCAGGTGGACGCGACCAGTGGCGCATTTGCGTTATTAAATAAGGGGCAGCGGACGCGGTACCGGTCAAGCCTACGATAAACTTGATGAATCATTATGTCGCCGTTCTATCATAACATCATGTATCTTGACATCACGAGATGCTGGTGTATTGAATTATCTTTTTTCAATCTTCATTTTACGTTATTTATACCTAGTTTCTTGAAAAGGCGAAAACGATGAGTAATCTCGCGGTCCTCAATTTTAATCAGTTGAAAGAGTTTGATCGGACAGGCCTCGTCCCCGAATACCGTGTGGACGGGCAGCAGGTGCCCGCCTACGCCTTTGAGGGCGCGAAGCCCAAGTTCGGCGCCGCCTACGAGTGGAAGCTCTTCCCCCAAGACGTCACCAAAGACGACCTCGGCTACCTCTATGAGCGCTGCGGCATCGCCACCAACGCCGTGGACGCCATCCCCGACCGCGTGTGGGGCAAAGGCTTCACCATCAAGGTCGTCAACGAGCAGGGCGACGAGGTACAGGACTCCCAGCTCGAAAAAGACATCTGGGCGATCAATCAGGATTTTCGGGTGCGGAAGCGGTTTCAGGAGGCACACGCCAAGGCGCGGCTCTACGGCATGAGCATCATCATGTACGGCGTCGCCGACGGCCTCCAGGTCGAAGACGAAGTGGAAAAACCCGATACACTCACGTATCTCCGGGTGTACGACGCCAAGCAGATCAGTGAAATGGAGTACGATAAAGACCAGAACAGCGAGACCTACGGACAGATTACACGTTATAAGATCACGTTGGGCGGCAACATCACGCCCTTCTGGATTCACGCGAGCCGCGTCATCCACCTCGGCGACAAAACGTGGGGCAACAGCGTCCTCACCCCCGCCTACAACAGTTTCGTGGTGTTCATGAATGGGGTGTGGAGCGCCGGCGAAGCCTATTACCAGAATGCGTCGCCCCTCTTCGTGTTGTCGTGGGATGATGCGGAGGCGGTGGAGTCGCCCACCGACGCGGAACTCGATGACATGCAGGAGGATTTGGAAAACCTCCATGTCAAGAAACGCTTCATTAAGCCCGCTAGCTTTGTCCTTGACACGGTGAAGGGCAGCGGCGTCATCCTTGACCCCGCCAAGCTCTTTGATCCGTTATTAGAAATTATGGCGGGTGAGCTCCGCATCCCCAAACAGATTTTGCTGGGCACCGAGGCGGGCGCCATCGCTAGCGGTGAAGTCAACATGCAGATGTGGTATGATAACATCGCCGATGAGCAGCGCACCTACGCGGAGCCCCTCCTCATCGCGTTTTATCAGCAGCTTCAGGCATGGGGCATCCTCGATGAGGGCGACTTCGACGTGGAGTGGACGCCGCTCTGGGAAATATCTGAAAGGGAGCGCGCGGAACTCAATAAGATCAAGATGGAAACCGCTGTGCTAGCGTTGGGTGATGCGTTTAGGAATATACCGCCCCTCATGAGCGTCGAAGAAGCAAGAGAGCAAATCCTCGGGTTGAACCCGCAGATCGGCGCGGGTAGGTTGCCGACACTGAAGACCGAGGCCTCAGAGGATGCGGCGCACCTCACGAAGCTCCCCGTCAGCACCGAACAGTTGTATATGGAACTCCACGCATTAGTGGCGAAAGTTAAGGCTGGGATCGCTCCCCCCGACGTCCTTGCTGTCGGTAACGATTTAATCCACCGCTATTCCGTGGCGGCGCGGGAAGAAGGCCGCGCCAAAATCGAGCGGGTGGTGGGCCACGCCGTCCCCGACTTGACGCCGGAGCAGCGGGCGAATTTTGAGGCGGAGGAAGTTAAATTATTAAAGGATTTTGAACGGATGCTGGATGACGTGGTGAAACAGGAATGAGTGAACGCTATTATCCAACAGGATTCGACGCGTATTCACGAGAATATTATACGGCGACCGCTTCGGCGGCGTGGCTAAAACAGTGTCCCCAATGCGGCCGATTGAATCCCGCGGACTGGCGGTACTGCCCCGACTGCGGGTCGCCACTGCAACCCATCTACGACGTCACCGTGACAGCGAATGAGTAGCGATTACTGGAGGAGCCCCGCGGGCATCGACGTCAGACTCAAGAATTTGGCGGAGGCCGCGGTGTACCGCGCCTACAATGACGCCCTCACCCGCTATGCGCCGCCCTCTATCTGGGGCTTTGAGTGGGTCACCTCATACTTCGGGTCACCACCATGCGACTACTGTGACAGTCAATCAGGACGAAGGTATCGGCGGGGCCAGTTTACGCCGCGTATCCCGAATCATGTGGGCTGCCGGTGTACGTGGGACATCATCTACAAGTAAACGTGAAGAACTATGCCGTATTCCAGCGTTAGCGGCGTCGTGAAACGCTTCCCGAAGCTGAAGAAGTATCCTGCGGCAGCGCGGGCCATGTTCCTCAAAGTCGTGAACGCGGCGTTGAAGACCTACCCCGACGACGAGGGCAAAGCCATCGCTAGTGCCTGGTCCGCCGTGAACGAGAAGTATGGGCGACGCGACGAGTTTCATCACGACGAATGCGCCTTACACTTTGATTTAGCCAACCTCATCGAATACGACAACATCCTTGAGATTCCCACGGTTTTCACGCGTGAAGGCGTCCAGAACGGGGGGTTGAAGCCGTGGGATGAACTCAGTGACCCTGAAAGTTATCGGAGTCTTGAACATCGTCCCGTCGTGTATCAGCATCCGCCCGATGAACGCCCCGTTGACAGCTGCGACCCCATCATCGGGGAAGCCTTGAAAATCGATGTGCGACACGGCGATAACGTGGTTCGTGGCATCACACGCATCCACAAGGACAAGGCGCCGCAATGGTACGTGGACGAGTTGAAGGCGGGACGGAACCGTGAAGGCTCCGTGGGATACTGGAGTGTTTCAGATTTAACAAGTGGCGTCTTCAAGGGCAAACCCTATGAACGCGTCGAGCGACAGATCCGCTACGACCACTACGCCGTCGGCATCCCCAAAGGCGCGTGCAGCGTGGCGGACGGCTGTGGTCTCCGATTCGACGAAGAAGAACCCGACCTGTCAGGCGGGGACTTAGTGAATATTTCAAAATTAAAGTCGTGGGTTCTAGGGAAACTAAAGCCTGAGAACCCCAAAAAACCAGAGGAAGGTGAACGAACTATGAGTGAAGAGAAAGGATCACAGATCAGCCCCGAAATTGAAGCCCAACTCAAGGAACTCCGCGAGTTACGGGACGCCAAAGCGGCGTGGGAAACCGAGAAAACGGGTTTAGCCACACAACTGCAAGCCTTCAAGGACGCGGAAGCCGCGCGCATCGAAGCGCAGCGGCAAGCCATCATCAAGGACTTGATTGAAGGCACCGAGGAAAAAGCCGAGGATTATGAGGGTTGGTCGGTGCCGCAACTCGAAAAACTGAAGATGAAAGTCGTGAAGCCACCTCAAGGGGGGCAGTCGCCGAAGCCGACGGATCGCCGCGGACAAACCCCGCCCACAGGCGGATCGGAGCCGCCGGCAAGTCTTGAGGACTCGGGAAAGGGCCTGACCGTGGGTAGCCTCTTCGGCAAACCCATGCCCGGCGCCAACGAAGAGTAAGGTGAAACAAATTGAGTGAAACAAAACCCGAGAAGAAGAAAGAGGAAGTCGTGACGGTGCGTCTGCTCCGCGGAAGTTATAACGACGAAGACATTGGTTCGCTGAACGATGGTAAAACCTCGTTTCTGAAGGACGACATCATCCATCTGCCCCAGTCAAAATACGACGCCTATATGAAAGTAGGATACCGTGTACCGAACCCGCAGAAGCCCGGTCAATTCGTTCCAGAAGGCACCCCTGTACGGACACGTGTGCCGGATCACACGCTATGGTTTGAACGCGTCCACGACTAAGTTAACGTGCGCTAACTAAACCTGAAAACAGATGGATAGTCGAAAACGGTCTCTACAGCTTAGATGAACGGTGGAGAAGGACTATTATCTAGTCCTTCAAAACACGAGTTCAAGGGTAGCACAACCAACCTTGAATCCGCATCGCTCACGAACGCGTCATAATCGTGGGGGGATTCTCCTAGACCTGAAATCTGTCGGGAGAATAGTTAGCAATTATTTTCTAGTCACGCCGATGATCCGCGCGAGGAGCCGGAGAGGTTTATCGACAACTTGTACCCGCGGTGTGGAGCCGACGGGGAAGCGCAAGCAAGGAGCATAACCCTGCTGAAAAATACCCTGCAATATGGGCATAACAAGGTGAAACAATTATGGTCGGATTTACAGAAGCCACCAACAAGATCCTCATCGCCGGAGACCCCGTCATCTGCGAGTACCACGACGGCAGCACAGGCGCCATCCTCCCAGGGGACACGGTCTACATCAACGGCACCAACACCATCGACGAAGGCGGAGCCCCCACAGGCACCAAAAACCTCTCGATCGGCTGGGCGCTCTATGAGCCCGCCCACGACGAGTGGAAGCCCGACACCATCGCCACCGCCTACGCCAGCGGCGCATTCATCCCCGTCGCCCTCCGGGGCGGCCCAATGGTGCTCCGCAGCCGCGTAGTCGCCAACGTCTACGTCGGCAGCGCCCTCATGGCATCCGCCGCAGGCACCGGAGAACTCAACACCTCCACCATCGGCACCAACGACATCATGGCCATCGCCCTCGAAGCCACGACCGCGGCGGGACTCGCAATGGTCCTCGCCATCTAAGGAGACCACCATGCAATCAATCTCAGCGTTCCGAACCGACGCGCCGGTTCCATTGGAGGCCTATCGGCAGGTTGACGCCGCCATCAAGGTGGCGGCTCGGCAAGCCATGATCGGCCGACGGCTTACGCCGCTCTATGGGCCCCTCGGCTTCGGCACACAATCCATTACCTACGACTTACTGACTGAGGTCGCGGACGCCACCCTCGAATTTGCGTGGAGCGCCCGCGGCAGCGAAGACACCGGACTCACCGCACGCACCGTCACCAAGGTTCCCGTCCTCAAGAAACCCTTCCGCATCAACGCTCGCAGCCTCGCCTCGATGCGGGAAAGCGGCATCCGCCTGGACACCGCCACCGCCAAGTCCGCGGCCTACAAGGTCTCGAAGCTCGAAGATGACTTAATCCTCGACGGCTTCGCGGCTGACGGCTCAACGTATGACTTGAACGGGCTGTATCAGGCAGCGAACAACACGGAAGCCACTTCCAAGGACTTCGGCACCGCACTCTACGCGATCCAGAAGGTCAACCTCGCCCTCGCCGTCCTCGAAACCGATAACATCTATCCACCGGTCAACATGGTGTTGAACCCCACGCAGTACCGGGAGATGTTCGATGTCGTTACGAACACCGCTGTCGCTGAAGTGGATGTCGTGCAACGCATCATTGGCGGACATATCTACGAGACATCCGCGCAGACCGCTGCCACAGGCATGTTGGTCGCGGCGGGTGACCGCGGGTTCTTTGACCTCGCCGTCGGCGTCGATACGACGTCGATGATGGAGATTCTGCCGCTGAACTTCGGCAAGGACTTGTACGGTGTTGTCTACGAATGTGTTGTACCCCGGATCTGGGAAACCAACGCCATCTGCACCCTCACCAACATCTAGGCATACTATCGGTATTCCTTATTAATTCAGGTATTTACCGATACCTCCCCCACTTTTATTCACCCGAATTGACGGGTCTGATGAGCCCCCACACGGAGGCAGAAAATGAAGATTAAGAAGACAAATGTGTACCCCGAGTTCTGGCAGAAATGCTGGAACTGCCACGGCTCCGGGAAATCCGCGTCGTGGGACGACTCGCTGGGCCGAGTGATGTCGGAGACGTGGTGCCCCACCTGTCAGGGCAATGGCGGGTGGCCCCTCATCACGAAGCGGATGCAGGAGCTGCGGTTTAACCCTCGGCGACTCCAGTTTCCCAAGTTGAAGGCGATTCACATCGGGTCAGAACGCATCCCCGTGAGAGCGCGATAATGGGTGAATTAGAGAAGTACCTGCGGTCGTGGCGGGACATCCGAAAGACGATTCCGCCACTGCGCCCCTACGGCTCCGTCGAAGCCATTCTACAGAACATGCGGCAGCGGGAAGCCGCCGAAAACGAGCGATGTTGGATGCATGTGGATGATTTCAAGAGAATAATGGAAAACTGCCCCCTCATCTCTAGTGTTCACTCTGATATTATAGCGTCCTTGACAGAAATACCGGAAGAAGACCGAACCGCTGACGCACAAACCGTTGTTTGGTTATCAGATTGGTTGAAGCTCCTTGCACCCAATTAAACTGTTTTGGTATCGTCACGTTCGGCCATGCCGCGTCATGTGGCTGTACCGCCTGTGGCGGGACGGCACCCCCGACGATAATATCGGGATGTGGATCCGTAAAGCCCTCCTCAACACGGGGCTCCGCCTCATCAACCGCGTGTTCCCTGACATGGAGTTGAAAAGACCGCAGACGCGGATGCTTCGCAACATCGAGCAGCGCATGACCCGCATCGCAGAGCATGAGCGACGGCTGAAACCGCGGGACATGAATTTTCTGCGGTTCCTGCGGACCGTGTTCAAGGCCGCGTATTACCTCGGCGAACGGGATGGTTACTATGCGTTGTGGATTGGCTACTTCATGAAGCACAGCCATGAGCAGTGGGTGCAGGGCTACGGGGAACACGGCGACTTGATTCGTAAACAACTTGACGCTGTGGGTCAAGAAAAATTATTCACGCCCGAACTTCAGGAACGGGCGTGGAACCTCCGCCTCTGCGGTGGATTACAATTATATGATGAATCGTTAGCGAGTGAAGGAAGAGATGGGGATTAAGCATACCACGCAGAGTGCGCGGGAAGACAACGTTGATTATGAAATGTCGGCGGATGAGTGGAATGAAGACCACACCATTGACGGCGACGTGGACT
>Ga0180437_10004994_pt1 | contig 18476 bp, 15 predicted proteins | sample SS_ome_4_FD_132410 | JGI IMG/M metagenome (GOLD analysis project Ga0180437, IMG submission 132410) | Hypersaline lake sediment archaeal communities from the Salton Sea, California, USA - SS_3_D_1 metaG | ecosystem: Environmental > Aquatic > Non-marine Saline and Alkaline > Hypersaline >... | reverse complement strand
GGGAGCAGGGATAGTAATATCGATGGTATTCACGGAGCCCAGAACGGAAAGCGGCTCGTCGAAGTCGGCCTGTTTACCCACGACCAGAATTCGTACGAGATCGGGTTTTAAATATTCTTGAGCGACGCGACGAACATCCTCCTCGGTCGTCTTTTCCACACCCTCCTTCACTCGATCCATGAAGTCCCGGGGATAGTCGTGGTAGTCGTAGGCCATAAGCCGGCTGACGATCTTGGCCTTGGAATCAAAATTGAAGACAAACCCGTTGAGATAACTGTCCTTGGCCCGGGTCAGTTCGTCGTCCGTTACCTCGGACTCCCGTATCTTTTGAATTTCCTCCAGCATGATTCGGATAGCCTTCACCGTGGACACGGACTTTGTTTGACATCCGCAAGAAAAAACGCCAGGATGATCGTAGCCTGCGCCGTAGCTCCCCCATACATCGTACGCCAGACCCTCATCGGTACGGATTCTCTTGAACATACGGTCGTACGAGAGAATTTGGTTCATCACAACCAGGGCCGCATAGTCGGGGCTGTCCATCGTCCCGCCGATGTGACCCAGCATGATGTTGGACTGGTTCACGTCGGGTTTTTCTATGGCGTTGACAGAAAAATCGTACGTATAATCGAACCGCGGTTTCGGAGGAATTTGGAGCTCCGCTTTTGGCCATGCGGCAAATACGGCCTCAATTCTCTTTGCTAAGTCTTTAGATGAAAAATCTCCCCATGCCGCTAAAATAACGTTATTGGGATGAAAAAAACGACGATGAAAGGCGATGATGTCGTCCCGTGTAATGGCATCGATGGTGACATATTCGGGATGCCGGGCATAAGGGCTTTCAGCGCCGTAGATGAGCTTTGTAAATTCGCGATTCGTAATCTGACCGACATCGTCATTTCGACGGGAAATGGCCGATCTCCTCATGATCTTGGCCAGATCGATCTTATCGTCCGGAAAAACAGGATGCATCAACAGATCGGCTATTACATCGAGTCCTTGATCCACGTCTTCCTTCAGCAGAGAAACGTACACATACCCCGACTCCCCGCCGATGGATGTCTCGACCGTCGCACCCAAGGTTTCCAGTAATGTATCGAGATCGTCACCGGGAAATTTTTTGGACCCACCTGTCCGGATCACAGTACCGGTGATTGAGGCCAAGCCGATCTTGTCGACAGGTTCGTAAACAGAACCGGTTCGTATCATGGCTCTAAGATCGATGGTGGGGAAATCGTGATCTTCCACGAGTAAGAGTCTCATGCCGTTGGTCAGGATGACTTCTTCGATCTTGGGCATCTTGATTTTATTCAGGGGCTGATAATCGAATGTATCCTTAGGATTTTTTTGAGAAAACGAGACACCCGATACCAAGATGCTCAAAAGTATACAGATATAAATCGATTTCAAATAATAATGTTTGTGACGCATTTCTTGTTTCCTTTCCAGGCTATCGAACGAAACGCATAAACCGTCCGCAATGACGAACTAACGTCTTCATTCGGACATTCCATCCTCTGGAACGACCTCACCCACGGTACGGTTTTTCTTGACCAGATACGTTTGTGCAATCCTCTGAATATCCTCTGCCGACACGGCCTCTACTCTATCAAAGTCGTCGAACAAGGCTCTCCAATCCCCCATCAGGACTTCATAGCCGGTAAGCATGGCCGCCATGCTGCTGTTGGATTTCAGAGAGTTGATGTAGTTTTTCTTGGCGTTGCGTTTGTACTTGGTTAATTCATCAGGAGAAACGAGTTCGGTCTTTAACCTTTCGATCTGCTCATCGATGACTTCCAAACACTCCTCCGAGGTATGGTCTTTTGCCGGAACAGCATAAAAAGCACAAAGGTTGGGATACTTGTTACCCGGCCATCCGTTGAAGGAACCCGTCTCGATGGCGATCTTTTTTTCTTTAACCAGTATCTTATACAGCCAGGAAGAACGTCCCTGACCGATGATGTTCGACAGAGCATCAAAAACATAATCATCTTCATGGCGAACACTGGGTCTGTGATACCCGACGATCAGGATGGGTTGAGACTTGGCAATAACCTTAACGCGGCGCTCACCCCACTGCTCGGGTTCGATCGTGCGAATCGGCTCAGGCCTTGGCCCGCTGGGAATTCGGTCAAAGTAAAGATCGGCTTGCCGGAAAACATCGCTGGCTCTCACGTCACCCACGATGCCCACCACGAGATTACTGGGTGAATAATACGACCTAAAATACGCTTTTACATCCTGACGCGTCATGCGCTCCAGATCGGACATGTGTCCGACCACAGAATGGTGATAAGGATGCGCCTTAAACGCCATGGAGAAAAAATCCTCGATCAGCTTTCCTATGGGCCGCGTTTCCAGCGCTAAACGTCGTTCTTCCATGACCACATCTTTTTCCTTGTAAAATTCTCTGAAAACAGGATTCAGAAAACGATCCGATGTGGCCGCCATCCAAAATTCCAGCCGATTGGAAGGTAGAGCGTTCGTGTACTGAGTGGCATCGTTACTGGTATAGGCATTCATACCGCGGTCACCCTGCATCATGAACAAATCGATCAGTTCGTTGTTGACCACCAGCTCCTTTGCTTTGGAACGGAGGCTTTCAAACTCGCTCTGCATGTGAGCAAGCACAACCGTATCGGGATGAATTTGGGATTTCTGGCGCCATATTCGGTCGTAAAGCGCATCGAGACGGTCCAGCAGTTCCGCCTCGCTGCTGTAATCCCGTGTACCCACGGTCTTTGTACCCTTGAATGCCATATGCTCCAGCAGGTGAGAAATGCCGGTAATACCGTAGGTCTCATTGGCACTGCCTACATCCGAATACACGTGAAAACTTGCTACGGGTGCCTCTTTGCGCTCGAGAACAATAATTTTCATACCATTGGTCAGTCTGTGCTCTTTGACTTTGTTTTTGATGGAGTCGAAAATCTGGGCTTGGCTTTTTTGAGGCATATGAAATAAAAATACCATAAGAGCGCACAGAAAATAACCGAGATATTGTTTTCTCTTCATAAGAATGTCTCCTATGAGAATTTCAGAAATATTTAATAAGTGTTAATAAATTATGTGGGATAACTTTGGTTCACGATTAAACAGAAAAAATGAGCGTTCAGTAAAAAAATGCTTGATTTTTAAAAAAAATTTTTTTACATTCAAGGACGTTTTTATTGACGTCCTTATAGAATAAGGTGAGAGTAAACGTGGATCGGAGTTGGCTATTCGTGACGGCCCTTTATCGAAACAATGCCTTAATACTGCCCCATGTATGCTTGATTCCCGAACTTCCACTTATCGATACGATGACATCGTGCGAGGTTTGTCGGCCGTCTTTATTAACGATGACAAGACGGTAGTAGAAATTGCCAGTGTTGTTCTTAAATATCGTTTCGTCGATAAAGCGATATTCCTTTCTCACAGAAGAATCACCGGATCCAGGTTTTACTTCACCGACCGTTGTCCAATTGATGGTGTCTGGGCTTCTCTGAACGAGGAATTTATCGAGAGACGTTTCTGATTCTGTGGCCCACTCCAGAACCGCCTGATTATTATCATGACGGGCATGAAAATCGACGACACGTGTCTCCGATCGTACCAACGAAGGAAAAACCATGCCGGTTATGAGAGAAAAAATCAGAAAAATACGATGATTTTTCATAACACTGTAATTTAAGCAATAATATATAAAAGTCAAGAAATATTTTGGAACAAATTCATCCTGAGCATGTATAAACATAGTCTGTTTAATGAGGGACAACGGCATTCAGACATTTAGAGGGTGTACATTATATGCCAAGACGAATTAAAACAAGAGCAAATCAATCACTCGATCGTTATCTCCAAGAAATCGGAGAGGTCTCGCTCCTCACACCGGACGAGGAAATCGAGCTCGCCCGTAGAATTAAGAGGAACGATCAAATAGCCCTCGAAAAGCTGACCAAAGCAAATCTCCGATTTGTCGTCAGCGTTGCCAAGCAGTACCAAAACCAGGGACTTTCTCTGGGTGACCTCATCAATGAAGGCAACCTGGGACTGATCAAAGCAGCCAAACGCTTCGACGAGACCCGGGGATTTAAATTCATCTCGTATGCCGTCTGGTGGATTCGCCAGTCCATCCTCCAGGCATTAGCAGAGCAATCGAGAGTCGTCCGGTTACCCCTGAACAGAGTGGGTGCGTTGAACAAAATCGGTAAAGCGTTCAGTAATCTCGAACAAGAATACGAACGAGAACCCAGCGCCAATGAGATTGCCGAAGAACTCGAAATGACTCCTTACGAAGTCTCCGACACTCTGAAAATATCGGGCAAGCACCTTTCCCTGGACGCTCCCTTCAATCAAGGGGATGACAACAGGCTGCTGGATGTCATACAGGATGAGCATCAACCGCCTCCCGACGATCTTCTCCTGGACGAATCCCTGCGTATCGAGGTAAAAAGGGCTCTGACCACGCTTTCATCCAGAGAAGCCGAGGTAATTAAGCTTTACTTTGGACTGGACAGGGAGCATCCTCTTACCTTGGAGGAAATCGGCGAGAGATTTAGCCTGACACGGGAAAGGGTTCGGCAGATTAAGGAAAAGGCTATCCGACGACTGCGTCATACATCACGAAGCCGAATGCTGAGAAGTTATTTAGGATAGTACAGATATAATAATAATATTTACTAAATGTTATAAAGCCACACTGCTCCTAAAATTTCTTAAAATTGACCATTTTTTCCTTGACTTGTAATTCTATTTTTATTAATTTGTGAGGAAATTTAATCTCAGACTGCCCACCTTTGTAATCTACGAAACGAGGGGAGAGAGGATGCTGGAGGAAAGATTTCGTTTGGTGTACCTGTCGAAGGATTCGACACACATCAAACAGATCAGCTTAACCTGGAAAAAATTTTGTGTTTTTGCCGCACTCGCTGCTGTCGCCCTGGTGGCTTTGACGATACTGGCCATTGGTGCTTTTACCCATCTTTACCACAATTACCGTATCGCCTCGCTTAAAAACGACAGGGAACATCTCCAAAGCGAACTCCTGACCATCAAGGAGAGAGTTTCCGTGCTCAGCCATCGCTTAGCCCAAGTGGAAACCACGGGAGATGAACTCAGGAATGTAGCAAATCTCGATCCCATTGACAGCGATACTCGGCAAGTGGGTATCGGTGGACCCGCACTTTACGAATCCCTTGATGCAGCTTACTATCCCGATGAAATCAGCAGGACGGCTACCGAGGTTAAACTAGACTTAGATAAGCTCGAAAGAGCTATTCTCCTGGAAAAAAGCAGTATGGCCGAAATCAACGCAAAACTGAAGGCCAGGCAGCAATCCACGGATCACTTTCCATCGATCTGTCCTGTTTTGGGAGGACGCATTACCAGTCGTTTTGGACGTCGCATCGATCCGTTTACCAATAGGATTGCCATGCACGAAGGTGTGGATATCCCGATGCGCATAGGAACATCGGTTCTATCATCGGCCGCCGGGGTAATTCTAAAGATAAAGAATACGTACACGCCGCATAAAAATTATGGCAAAGAAATCGTCATCGACCATGGAAACGGATATCAAACCAGGTATGCTCATCTATCAAAGATACATGTTCGGAGAGGCGAGCGCGTTAAACGATGGGACGTCATCGGAGAAGTGGGTGATACGGGGAGGGCGCAAGGTCCTCACCTGCACTACGAAGTAATGTACAATGGGGAGCGCCAAAATCCGGAGCACTTCATCTATAATTAAGAGCGAATAAAAAGATGATTGATACAGACCACTAAGGATTCCTTAGTGGTTTTTTTATGCACCAGAGTTTGGGCACACGCCTAGCCGGCCTTTATACTTTAATGGGGATTACGATTATTTATGTGCAGAGGAACAAAGCAGGTTATCGATGAATAGGTATAATCCTTCAAGACGGTCAGGAAACGATCTACCGGGATCTCCGTTGTATTCGACGTTATAGAACCGATGACCGGTGGGTTTCATGAATCCGATACGAACAGGAGGATGGAGCGTTCGGCAGAGATAGGCTCCGAGGGACGAAAAACTGGGATTTAAATCCATTAATACGTCGTATGACTCGTCACCCATCCTTTTAAGAAGCTCCGACCTCATCAAATACCATAGATGAGGTTGTTTTAATTCCATCGTAACGATGGAGACGTTTTGTTCCTTGTTTACATTTTTCCCTTTCGTACTTTTTCCATCGTCATCAGAAATAAGTATCGTATGTGAAGCCTTGGGAAACAGAAGGGTGAACGCATTGATAATGCTGCGGTGTGCTTTAAATGTTTTCCCTGAAAAACCCAATAACAAAACTTGTTTTGCATCCTTGAGATGTGCCGTAAAATTGACCGTCTCATCCTTTGTAAGGGGATGTACGAAGAATCGAATTAACGTTTGTTCAATCGTATCCAGCCGAGTCATGTTTTTCCCATTCTATTGATTTATATAAAAATATACGTATTCAAATAGTCGGAATCAACAGAAACTTTTAACGTCAGTTCAAACAACTGCACCGTGTTTCCTGGCATTTCGATGGACTTTCCTGCGAAGCGGTTCTGTACCCAGCCTTAGAAGTGAGTTAATGATAGCCTTGATGATGATATTATTCTCCCGTCCATAATTCGCCCATAAAGCTGGAAACCAGTCCAGGTTGTGATCCCAGCAAGCGGTTAGGAGTTCGTAATGCTTGGGAGTTAGATGCTCCTTGAGAAAAGGTCTTGCATATTCCAGACGCGTCGTTTCCATGGGTGTGAAAAGCAGGGGAACGATGATGCTCTGATAAGGGCGGAGTGATTGAACGAGGTCAATCGTCTGCTGGATGTCATCCTGAACCTCGCCGGGAAGGCCTATAATGATAGTCGAACAACAGACAATGTGATTCTCGTGGAAGAGCCTGAAACCTTCCTCAACCACCCGGGGCCATTCCTCGGGTGTGAACGGATATGCCTTGCCCTTCATATGCTTTCGGATTATTTCGGGACTTCCGGTCTCGATGCCCACTTGAAAAGCCTTGGTGGGATGCTTCTCCGTGCCCAGCTCAAGGGTTTGAGAAATATCTTCAACCGTCTTTGGTGAGCTTACGGCCGATGAAAGAGACGCATGACTGGCCGACACCCACTGAACACCGGGAATGTGATATACCTCTTCGAAGAGCTCGACAACGGCAGTGGAATTCACGTTGAGTCCGTCAGACTGGTAAAGCAGGATATCTTCTCCATGCAGGATGACGCCTCGATTACCAGCTTCAACGTTCACCCTCACTTCATGCATGATATTCTCCAGGGGCCGGGAACGTACTTTTTTCAGAGACGGCACACAGAAGGCACAGCTTCGAGCACATCCCCGCGTTGCTTCGACGATACCACAGATCGTACCACCCACAATATTGGCAATATCTTCATCCTGGGCCATCTCCCCCTGTACGACTTCCTCAAGCTTTCCATGACCGTCTAACACCTGCGAAAATAGCTTCGGTGCCGTGACCTCCCCCTCACCCACTACCACACAATCGACGCCCAACTCTCTTCGTTTTTCAGGATGAACGGCGAGCTGCCAAGCCCCCGGCCCACCCAGGAAGACGATAGGTTTATGCGTCTGGACGGCAGGATGCCGGAGCAACTCTTTCAGTTTCACGGCCATGCGGCCCTCTCCACCCCAAAGCTGTACAAACGTGGATGTAGCCGGACCCATACCCAAGGGATCGTTGGAACTGATAGATAAAATTTTTGTGTTTTCTGTGATCACTTTGTCCAGGTGCTCAGGATGGGCGACGATGATATCTTCTCGATGAAATCCCTTAGCAAGTAGCGCCGCTTCGATCTTACGCATACCGTAATTCGAACGGAGCATTGCACCTCTTTTGTCCACGGAGCCACTGGGACAAAAAACCGGGTAATAAAACCAATCGGGAAGCACCCCGGCAGGCAGGCAGGCGCTAAACCCGAAAAACGTGTTCCCGTGATAATTACTGGCCATCGTCCGGTCGCATGTCAGAACGACCTTATAACCCATACCCTCATCTCTCATTCCATGAAACACATATATGATGTGATAACGGATTGAGAAAAATCAGATTCAGGTTTATTCTGGGTGTCACCGCTTCCGTATAATCCGTTCTCCTTACGTCCTCCTCATCCTCGCAACGCTCTCACTTTTTTGATATTGTGTGCGAGTTCTTTCACCGAACGCGGATGCACCAACAAGTACCGCTGGGAATAGCACGTTGTCCAGCATCCGTTGCAGGATCGGTAGGCATCGATTCGATCTCGATATTCTACACCCCTGAAGATGGCATCCATCGAATCTTTGAACACGTTCCCGATAGACGGCCCCCAGCAGAGATGCACATCTCCGTCTTCCATGATGGTCGTACGCGTAGCCAGGACAGGGGCATCCACGAAGGCACAGAATCCCACGGGCTTTCCAGAGACATAATCACCGATTCCCTCGATGTACGCATTCAGATTCAGAATATCCGGGTTCCCGTGCAGGTATTCCAGGAGTGCATCCAGCCTCTTACCCGGCCTGAGCAGGAGCACGTCGTCCTCTCGCGTCGTCGATGTCAGCGTATGGTACATGCCGATGGTCGTTTTCCACCCGACGTCACGAGCCCGCCGGATGAGTTCAGGCACTTGCTCCAGGTTCCGATCGTTGAGGACGATATTGGCATAGAGCAGGGAGTGTGAGCCATTTTTATTTTGTGCAAGCCATTCCATGTGCTTGAGGACGGTGGGCGCAAAATCCTTCACACCCCGAAGATCGTCGCCCAGCCCACCCAAACCATCAAGGGATGTCTGGATATGAATATCATGTTCCAGGGCCACACGGCCGATTTCTTTTATCGTTTCGAAACGGTTGTACAGGCCGGTGACCAGCGTGGTGGAAAGCATAAAGGTCTTCTTGGCCTCCACAAGAATTTTATCCAAATGAGGGACTAAAGTGGCTTCTCCCCCAGAAATAAATCCAATGTAGGCGCCGTACGTCCTCAACTTCTCGGCCAGAATTTGAAAATCCCTCCAACCCATCGTGGGCGGTTCCGTAGACCGTTCGTACACGCTGCATTGACGACAGCGTTGCGTGCACAACCGCGTCAGCCTGATTTCCGTGCTGGAGTTTAAAGGCTGCCGTGTAAAACCCCTTTGAATCAGCTTGGGTATGATGCACGGCCATGTACGTCCCATTATCCCTTTCCCCCGCCCATTGTGTGCGTCCGTTTCTTCCACGTAAAACCACCCAACGTGCCGAGAATACCCACAAACACTACGTAGGGTATTTGGAGTATAAACCATAGCGGGAATACTCTGGTAAGATCGAAACGCCGGTACGCCTGGCAGCCCTTGACGAAGATCAATCCTTCGACGACACATTTCGCACACAGGCAGACCAGAGGATACACCATGCTTACTGAAGAGAAGGCAGACATGGGCAGCGCGATCAGTATGGAGAGATTGACAAGAAACGTGATGACAACATAGAGAAAGAAGACCCGGTTCAGGATAAACTGATAGGCTCCATTCGAAGCCCAGCGTTTCCTTTGATTCAGGAAATCGGATACCGTCGGTTCGGGTCCGGACGTGTTAAAACACGACATGGAAGGGGCAAACCGGATTTCCCAATCCGTCATTCGATGGATGAGTTGGAGCAGCAGGACGTCATCCCCCGAGACTCGGTGACCGATACGGAAAAAACCGCCCACCTCATCGAAGGCCTCCCGGCGATAGGCCAGGTTCTGACCCGAGGCAGCCAGAGGCCAATGAATATTCAAGGCGCCTTGTGCCGCCGACATCAACGATAGAAAATCGACGGCCTGCAGCCGTTCAAACAGGTTTTGTCTTTCCTTTGGTTGACCCAGTTGTGAAAACCCGACGACCATACCCACGTCCGCTTCGAAGTACGAGACCATCGTTTCGATCCACGTGGGAAGTACTCGGCAGTCTCCGTCGGTCGTCAGGATGATTTCTCCCCGGCTGTTTTCGATGCCCTGGTGCATGGCGTTCTTCTTGCTCGTCAGACCTTCTTTGGTTCTCGTGATGTTGATCAATCGTATGTTCGACGCCTTCTGGGCATAGGTTTCAACCGTTTTTACTGTGTTGTCTTCCGATTGGTCATTCACAACGACGACTTCGAACTTATCTTTTGGATAGGTTTGTTCCATTAAGTCGGAAAGAAGGCGAGCAATATTCTCTTCCTCGTTTCGTACGGAGATGACGACGGATACGCGATACGCTCTTTCCCGGTGCTTCTCATTCGGGAAAAATAGGCCGATAAAAAAAGCCAGCAGTCCCAGCACATAGAGTGACGTCGAGGCGATGAGAACGACGTTCAGTACAGTCAGCATAACCTTCATTCCGTTGGTGATGTGGTGAGTGCTTTCGAGGTGGCGGCATCCTCTTTCCATCGGAACTTGCCCACCTGTCCCAGCCATCCGAATATCACTACATAGGGAATATGCAGAAACATCACCAGAGGGAAGACGGAAAGGACGTCTCGTTGTCTGAATACGGTGGCCGCTCGTAAGACTACCAGGAAGTCGCAGAAAGACTTCAGGCCGAAAAGGAAAGCCATGGGCAGCCACATCTTTGGCAAGAAGAGGCCTACCAGGAAAAGAAGGTTGAACAGATAAACCGCCACCAGGCCCATCGTCAACGCTAAGGGGTAGTGACGTCCCTTGGAGGCGTGCCTGATCCGCTGGTGGACGAATTCCGAAAGAGTCCCGGGCGGATGCGAGGAAACGATAGACTCGCTGTCGACATTGTACCGCACTCTCCAGTCGGTACGCCTTCGAATCAGATGAAGGAACAAGTCATCGTCGCCGGAGATGAAGCGGCCGATGGACCCGAATCCGCCGACCTCTTCGTACACCGATTTCCGGTATGCCAGATTCCGTCCGTTGCATGTCAGGGGAAACCCAGCGCCCATGCTTCCGGCGGCCAGCCCTGCCAGAGCCAAAGCATCCAGCTCAACGAGGCGGTGAAAAACCGAAGGCGACGCATGGCGCAACGGTGAGTATCCGGCAACCAATCCCACATCGTCTTCAAAATACCGGATCATACTCGATATCCATCCGGGCTCAGCCACACAGTCGGCATCCGTCGTCAGGATGATTTCACCCCGGGCGCTCTCGACACCCCGATGAAGAGCCCATTTTTTCGGGGCCATGTCTGGATGGGGAGCGGAGATAGTCACCAGTCGAAAACGGGGATCCTTCTCGATGAACGCCTCGATAACACTGGCCGTATCGTCCTCGGAACGGTCGTTCACAACGATAATCTCATGTTTGTCGGCAAGATAATCCTGCAAAGCCATGGACTCCAGACAAGAGCCGATAATCCCGGCTTCGTTCCGGGCTGCAATCACCACCGACACAAACGGCCTATGTTTCTCGCCACCGGGTTTCAGCCGGTACAGACCGCCGATGACTCCGGCCATAACCCCAAGATAAAAAACAGCCAGAAGAAAGAATAAAATCAACAATGAAAGCATCGTTAGTAGTTAACCATGAATTGTAAGAAAACGTGATGATCCCTTGTCCGTTGGCCCTGAATCCTCTTTGCGTTCCTCGTATCGATATAATAGTAATGGCAGGACAGGAACGCATCCTTGAAAACCTGCGCCCTCATCTCCACGCCCCAAAGCCATCGGGTCTCCACTGTTCCCGAGAGGAATCGCTTCTGCGTACCCTCGGATATGTCGTGGGGCGTATCGATGGTTCCCTCACCCCGCCGGATTCTCTCGGCGACGATGGCGCATTTGAAATCCCGACAGACCCAGTAATTCCCCCGTATATACAAATCGTCGCTGTTAGGCCCCAGCCAGTGCCCGATGGATCGATCGTAGTTTGTATAGACGTTGATGGAATCCTTATGCGTATACACATACGGTTCCACCCGTGCGTACTCGAGTTGAAGGTCTGCATCGGTGATGCCCAACGGAGCCACCCATCGCCATCCGGTCAGGAAGGCAAACTTGTTCCCGTAATAGGTGAATGGATTCTCCGCCGTCGTAAAATCGTCCAGGAAGAGTTCGAAGTAAACTTTGTGATTCCTTCTCGGAAACGCAACAACGTCCAGGCCCATGGCGTTGTTGTCCTTATCCCCCAGATGATGCTCGGCCACATGATACGGCATGATGGGGTTGAGATAGGCGAGCTCAATCCCTCGGTTGCCGTAAACCACGGATTCACTGCCGCTTACGATAAGCCAGGGTAGAATCGTGATCTCCAGACGGTGGGCAGCAAAATACTTCGAGCCCAGACCGCTGGATAGTTTCCCATGAATACTCGTGAACCGAAACCGGCGGAACCGCACCTTCAACCGGAGCATGTCGAATCGAGGGTTCTGACTCGACAGCATCAGGCTTCCCCGTACGCCCGGTCCCCATTGGGCCTTGTCGCGACCGAATTCCATCCGAAACCAGGGCAGCTTCCAGACCAGATAGGCTGCTGCATCGTCACTGTACGCATTTTGCCCGGATATCGTAACCGGCATGCCTCGAGAGGGATCGAAACTCTCCTGTACCGTGTCATCGCCCTTGGTCAACGTATTCGTGGCATACGCAAAGAATCCGAACGTATCCTTCCATCGCCCCCGAAAACTCCCGCCCAGAGTCGTTTGCGACACGTGCTCTGCAGGATCGACCTGCCCGCCCCATTTCCCATCGAATGTCTGATGAAAGATGGCATCGCCCAGGATGCGATGATCACTCTCTGTCCAGGTGGTTATATGCCTTTCGTTCCATCGGGGATCGGAGGACACATTCATCGGCGCCAGTTCTTCGTGGAATTCCCCCTTGAGCTGCTCGAACACAGATGATTCTGTGGCACTCAAACTGCCCTTCCCGTTCTGGACGTTTCCCTCAATCTCAGCCAGCATGGTTGCGATATCATCCCGTGAATACGGCCCGGAGCCGAGCACAAGATTTCGAACCATCTCCCTGGCCTGCATGCGATCCAAAAAGTCGTACACCCAGTGTTCCAGAGGAACGTTGACGGATTGGGCATGCAACGGGGCCGTGACAGCGAGGAAAAACAGAGGTATGTACATCATCCAACGTTTCATCACGCGTTCATTCGAATTATACAACCGTATTAACCATTTGATAATATAGCCATTCTGGATGAGGGACGCAAATGAAAGTTAACGGTTCGCCGAGTTAAGGGAATGTTCGGATCGAAACATTCATGGCATTCAAATCAGGATTTTCCTTTTATCCTGTTTATCAGGTTTGACCCATTCTGCATCGCCAGTGCCAGGATTCCGCCCACGACTCCTGCCCCGCTGACGCCAACCGGGCAGCCGATCTGCCCGCAGCAAGGACAGGCCGCCGTCATGGCATACAAGCCGGCAAATCCAAACCACCAGCCAATAAAACGCAATACAGGAGCTATAAACGGATACCGTCTTCTCAAATACAACCACCGGAGTCTTTTGACGTCCCTCTCCGACACCCGATCCGGGGGTTTACGTACGATGAACGACAGCTCATGACCGCTTGGAACGTGTAGGGTAATAGTCGTCTGTTGGGATGTACCCATGGGAGGATCGTTTTTCGATCCACCGACGATGATTTCCGTGTCATCGGGCGGACGAATATACGCCCGTACCCACTCTGTGATTCGATCATTTTTATCGTCTGCGACCATTTTGCTCATATCATGTACGTTTTAGAGTAGTTTGCCTGACTATCATTGCAATAAAATAAAAACATGTCCCCAACACCACCATCGTAGCACCGGTGGGTAAATCGAGAAAATAAGAAAGCATCAACCCGCCAAGCATGATAACCAAGGTGTACACCACACTGCCGGCGATGACGGTTCGATAATTTTTAGACATGAGCAGACCGAAACTCGCCGGCAGTACCACCAGGGCTGAAACCAGGATGATGCCCACAATCTTAATGCTGACAACGATGATAAGAGCCAGAAAAATCAAGAGCAACGAGTCCAGGACATGCGTATTCACACCACTGACCGTGGCGACTTGCTCTTCGAACGCCATGAATAGAATCTTCTGGAAAAACAGGATGAAAAAAGGGATGAATACCAACACCGTACCCAGCACCAGGAGGAGATCCGTCCGGCTGACGCCGAGTATGTTGCCAAACAAGTATCCGGATAGATCGAACGTGTATGCCTTTTTCAGGGCGATGAAAACCGCGCCCAATGCCATGGCAAACGAAAAAAAGATGCCTATCCCTGTATCGTAGGAAAGGTTACCCGTCCTCACGAGTCTGCCGATGAGGAGGGCCGAAAGGGCACAGAATACCAGGGATGTGTAGAAAGGATGAATGCCCAGGAGTATGCCCAACGCCACTCCCCCGAAGGCGGTATGCGCGATGCCAGCTCCCAGAAAGGCCATTCTACGCATGACGATAAAGAAGGAAAGGAATCCAAATAAGAAACTGAGCAGGACAGACATGAAAAATGCATTCCGAAAAAACGCCATGTTCAAAACGTCCATCATCGTCTCTTCTCACACGTCAGGCAGTGCTCGTCGTGTACCAGAAAATGCATGTGCTTCCCAAAGGTTTTTTCCAGTATCTCCGAGGGAATACCCTCTGTCGGTTTCCCATGGAAATGTATCTTCTTGTTCAGACAGGCGATCTGATCCACCACTCGGGAAACGGAACCGATGTCATGGGAAACCATCAGGATGGTCAGGCCCTGTTCATCACGGATGGTGCTCAGAAGATGATAAAAGCTGTCCTGGGCCACCGCATCCAGGCTCGTGGACGGTTCATCCAGGATGAGAATCCTCGGCTTGCCGGCCAGGGCCCGGGCGATGAGTACGCGCTGCTGCTGCCCCCCGGATAGGCTGCCGTAATGATGATTCTGCCACGTCGTCATCTCGACTTTATCCAGGGCATCCAGTATGACTTGTTTGTCGTTCTCGTCGAGCCTGTTTCCGACTCCATGGCGGGCGTGACGCGTCATGGCCACGACGTCGTACGCACTGACCGGAAACAATCGGTCGTGTGCGTTCTGCTGGGGCAGGTAGCCGATAAGGCCCGACTGCTTAATCTGGACCGGCTCCTTCCCCAGTACCCGGATCTCACCCCGAAATGCTTCCTTGAATCCAAGAATGGCATGGAGCAATGTCGTCTTGCCTCCACCGTTGGGCCCGACAATCGAGACGATCTCCTTCTCTTGGACGGTCAGGTGTATGCTCTCCAGCACGATGGACGAACCGTACCGGACCCAGACATCGTCAAGGACAATCACTGTATCTGACGCCATGCTTCATCCCTTCGTGTTGATCACATTCGATTTTTATGGATTGAATGCCTTTACCAACAACCGGGCATTATGTCTCATCAATTGTATATAGCTGTTTCTGTCTTCGTCTTCCGGATCGCCGATGGTGTCGAGTCGTACGAGAGTTCCTGCAATCTCATCCACCAGCGCTTGGGTTGCGCTGCTCTCCAGGTTTAATCCAATGACCACGACCTTCACGTGCTTCCGCCTTGCCTCGCCAACCAGAGACTTGAACTCTCTGACCGAGGGCTGATCCCCGTGCCCGTGCTCGATCGTCCCGACGATTTCCAGACCGTAATCATGGGCGAAATAATCCCACGCCGGATGCCACTGGATGAATCGCTTTTGTTCGACCTCTTTCCACAATCCATCGATCTCGACATCCAGCCGATCCAGCAGTTCCAGGTACTCCTGGGCCTGTCTTTTATAAACATCCCGATTCTCAACGTCCAGCTCGACCATGATCTCCGTGATCTGAGATACGATGGCCTTGGCATTCCTGACGGAAAGCCAGATATGGGGATTGTGATGATGATCCTCACCCCCTGTATCGTGAGACGGGTGCGCACTTTCTTCCATTTCATGATAGTCGATTTTTTCCTGAAGGGACAGGACTCGTGCCGATGCAGGTATATAATCCTTCATCCATCCATCAAATTCGGGGTGAATACCGATGCAGACATCCACCCGCTGCATGCGTTGAACCTCAGAAGGCATCGGTTCATACGTGTGGGGATTGGCACCGATGGGCACGACAAAGAATACATCCGCCCGGTCGCCTACGATATTCCGGGCCATGTCAAAGATCGGGAATAAGGATGTGGCGATCTGTGTTATATTGGTCTGAGTCGTCGGCCTGTTGCAGGACACCAAAATGAGGAAAACGATGAATACCCTAGCACCCCATTTTGTTATGAACATATTCCCTCCTATCACAGATTATACAGGCGCCAGTTGCTTCTTATGGTTATGATGTTGACAGTCTGGACAAAGCCCTTGGAAGTAAAGCACATGACTCTGAATGTGGTACTGGAACTCCTTTTCCAGCTTATCCTGAAGCCGTTGGGAAACACATCCTTCCACGCATCGGATCTCATGACAATTGGTACACGCGATGAAATGGCCGCATCCTTCAGAATTCACGCTGTAATAAAACATTATGCGAGAGAATGAGAGCGATTGGATAAGATTTTCTTTCTCCAGAAAATCCAATGCCCGGTACACAGTGGATAGATCGGGCTGCGACTTCATCTGCAGGACGATTTGCTTGACGTTGATGGGTGTATCCGCACTGTTGATGATATCCAGGATTTCTTTCCTTAAATCCGTAAAACGTGGTCTCATCGTTATCTCCCAACCATTTACGCAAACCAATTGCATATTAATATAAACGAATTTAGAGAAGAGGTCAAGATAAAATTTTAAATTCTTGAAACAGACCGTTATGGCATATCTGATGTATATTGTGGATAAGGTTGATTCTGTTTTGATCACACCCGGAAACCAGCGGCCTCCGGCGTCTATCTGTGCCAGATACAAATCGATGGCACCAGACACACCCATAAAAAGGATTTGACTGAAATGTGAGGAAGATTGATTATGTTCTGTGAGCCATCAGGAGATGGAAACGATATGGCTCATCTAAGATATGCTATCTGGAGCAATCCCGATACCGGAACAGTGAATTTATACAATCCTCGATGCAGTTCTTTTTTCTCCGTCTTCTGAACGCGTCCCAGACAATCGTACACGTCCATCTGGACAGTTCCCATGTCCTGCTGGATGTCCAGAATGACGGCCTCGCTCTTCTTGGCATTCACAACATCGATTTTGAATACCGATGGATCGTCATACACGACGGGCATATCGTTATACAAGCCTACGATCATCTTTCCGTCCTTCACGGCCTTCAACATCGGATATACGGCTCCCGGATTCACCGGAACGAATTCACCGTCCAGCAGGACATGCCGGTTCGCCTTCCAGTACCCGATCCAGAACCGGACCATATCGAGATGATCCTGGGGAATCTTCACCAGACGAACCGAAAGCTGAGGCACGCTGAAAAGGATGTTCAGGATTTGAAGGGCCGCCGATTCAACGGGCTCGTCGTTGTGCCACATGAACATATCAGAATGCACAGCCGTGTTCCCCGATAGAATACGCAAGTCCGTCGTCCGGTACCGGTTGACCACGGCGTTGTTGGGACAGTCGCAGGCACGAAACATATTACCGTACTTCCGCATCAACGGTCCGATATACCGCTGGCGGAACTCGACCATGATATCCGGCTTCATAGTGCGAAGACGGGCCATGATGTCCGTCATCAGCCGGTCCACGGCCTCGTTAACCGAGGCGTAGTCACGACCCTCCTCTGCCGTCATCTTCGTTTCATCCGTCGCTCCGAAGAACCCGATAAAATCGAGCTTGAAGCCATCCAGGTTCCAATCCTCCAACGCCGTTTCGTACGTGTTGATGATAAATTCCCGGACGTCGGGATAACGCGGATCCATCACATAGGCTCCCTGACCGTCCCAGTACCGAAGGTACTTTCCCTTGAACCGCTCCACATTGCGGGCATGCTCACCGATAAATGGCACCGAGTACCAGAGTAAAAACTTCATATCCAGCTCGTGAATACGATCCACGAATTCCCGCATATCAGGAATGCGCTCTGGCAGCCAGTCGCCGGTATAGGCATACCCGCGCTGACTGTCCAGTGTCTGCCAGCCGTCGTCCACGATCACGGCCTCCAGTCCGATTTCCTTGCCCTGCCTGCATTCGGCCATCACTTCCTCCACATCCAGATTCTGATGGAAGCTGTACCACGTGGAATACATGGGCAGCCTGGCATACTCAGGAACCGGTGCCGGCAAATAATTCTCTTGAGCCGCCCACCAATCGGAGACATCCCGCAGCGCGGCATAGAAGGGGATATTCCGGGTATCAATACGAATCTTGACGCGATACTCTGCCATGGCCGGTGTCATCTCGTCAAAGAACTTCAGGGAGCAGTAAAACCGGGCGTCTTCTTCTTTCAAGTAACATCCCAGAGTAATCTTGTTGAGGGCATCGGAACAGGCGAACGTAAAACGATTGATATCCGCATTGTTCATCAGCGTGATGACGGGCGCCTGACTGGAAGCCCGGGATGTGATGCTGCTATTGTAGTAGTTGACTTTATCGGGATGGATGTCGGAATTCCAGAAAGCATAGATATCCAAAGAG
>Ga0180437_10004993_pt1 | contig 18484 bp, 23 predicted proteins | sample SS_ome_4_FD_132410 | JGI IMG/M metagenome (GOLD analysis project Ga0180437, IMG submission 132410) | Hypersaline lake sediment archaeal communities from the Salton Sea, California, USA - SS_3_D_1 metaG | ecosystem: Environmental > Aquatic > Non-marine Saline and Alkaline > Hypersaline >... | reverse complement strand
TGATCCGTTTGGCGCGTTGGGGGGATTGTGGCCGATCGTAGTGCGGAGCCGCCGCCGCTGTCGTCGTCGGCATGATCGCCTCGGTCGACTGCTGCGACGGACCCTCGGCCACAACCAGCATGCGCATGGCCTGCTCGAGCGCGGATCGGCCCATCCACTGCGTCCAATACTCGCCGCCGCCCTCATCCACCTGCTCATCACCGGGCCTGATTCGCACGAGCGCGCTGGTCGGCTTCCCCGTGTAGCCACACGTGAGGTCATCACCCGTTCTGATTTGAATATCCATCACAAAACCTCCGGCGCGAGACCCGCGCTCACGAATGACTGCAAAATCCTTGTCGCCATCTGAAATCTGACCGTCTCTGTCGCGGCGAGATCCTCCCACGACCGCAGCCTCGGATCGGTCTTTCGGCTCTCGTCCCGCGTCAGTCCCCAAATCCATCCGTCCTTCGTCATGAAGTGTTTCCAGATGGTATGACTGGCCTTCTCCGAAAGATGGGGCCACTTCACGATCGCCTCCGTCCAGGCGATATCCACGCGACGCTCGTCGTCGCCAATGTCGGACCAGAGCGCCACAGAGAAGTCGCCAACGAGCCGACAATAGGTTCGATCCGAAGCGTTCACGATCTCCGCTAATTGCTCGATCGTTAGCCTGTCGGTCAATAGAGCTTCCCTCCGTCCTTCCGGAATAAACGCCCTTCATAGAGCAATCGCTTATAGAGAGCATCTAGCTCTCCACGAAGCATCTTGCGGGTTTCGACCGAATCGACAGTCGCTGAGTATTTTTCTCGCAACTTTTCAAACTCGGTGAACCCAACCTCGTCCGTGCATAATGCCCGCCATCCGTCGATAACGTATCGATCCGGGAGCCCGTTGCGTGTGATCTTTTTCATCGATCGATTCCCAAAATTGCATGTCCATCGACGGCGCCGCCCCTCATACGCGCCTCGGCCTGCTCGCCCATCAACTCGATATATTCCTCTGCCGTGCGACGATTGGCGATCGCATCAAGTCCGATTGTCGCCATCGACATCCTCTCGGTGTCGATCTCACTCGGGAGCTTTGGCTCTATGTCGCCGTTGTAAACGGCGCGCAAAAATTCGAACATCGATACTTTTTTCACCTTGTCGCCATGGCAATAGACCATGAAATTATCTACCACCCTCATGGTGACTATGAGGTTTTTGCCGCCTTTGACGGTTGGCGCTTCGAATATCTGCCCCTCTCTAATGACGAGTCCGGCCTTTTCGTCGGCAAACAAAACGGCGCCCATCTCGATGAACGACGACTTGTCTCCACGATACTCGTGCTCATTCACGGATTTTCTCCTCGCGAATTATGTTGGCCTTGTCTTCTCGCGAACCAGAAATCTGACCGCCTCGAACGCTGTCTCTCGGCGACCGTCGTCGAAGGCGATCTCGACGTCACCCCAATACGTCCCGGCTGCCGAAACGTCGCCTGGCTGTAAGTCGTAGTCCCACTCGCCCTGAGCCACATCGAATGCGGAGCAAGGCTCATGGCCTAAGTTGCTGTTGCCGTCATCGCCATGTTTCCGCAGATATAAACGAACCCCGGCGCCTACTCCCGAAACAGCGATCGGAGACCCCGATTCATCCTTCACCGAGAAACGAAGGCGTGGTCCAGTATCTCCCTGCACCAGAGGAACTTCGTGCGCCGTGTTGCTCATGACTGAGAGTTGAACCTCCAAATTGAGGACATTGCGGAACGTGGCGATGACGTTGATCACGACGCGGCCTCGTCAGCGTCGTTGGCCCACGCCTCAAGATGATGAGCCCCGTGAATGATTTTCTTAGTTTCCAGATCGCGAACGACGATCTCGACTCCATAGAGGCCCTCGTTGCGCACGAAGTCTTCGATCAGCGATTCGATACGACCCTTGCCTTCGGCGGCGATGTTGGTCGAGAGATAGTCGCGGCATAGATTCGATAGCTTCGACGATGGGGATGCCTCCTTCGGCATCTTCGCGCCCGCGTGGTCGATTGCGCGCCGAATGTCATCACGCTGCGCGTGAGTGCAGCGGTAGTTCAGGGTCACGAGCTTTTCTGGATTGTCATCATCGTCGCCGTCGCTTTTCTCTTTCCGAAGGACCTGGCAATAAGCCTCGAAGTCCCGCGTGCTCAGAGTCTCGATCTTACTGACGACATCATCGACATTCTCGACGGTGACCGCTTTTTCGTTGGCGAGGGTTCTCGCCTTCGTCCACCCGGCTGCATGAATGGCATCTACCAGGCGATTGTAGGCCGCATGATCATCGACCAGGAGCGACCGGAGTGCGCTGTCGATATAATTATGCGTCTTGACATGGTATTCGGCATTACGCTTAGACAGGTTGAATTCTTTATCAACGAATGTCTCGAAAGTATTGTATCCCCACGCCTGATAGCTTCGATTGTTCGCCAGGTACGCCAGGTCCCGAGCTACCTCAAAATTTTCTCCGGCTCGGCTCGTAAAGATCTTCTTAAGGCGATCACGAAGTTCCTCCGCGCGCTCATCGCGCTCCGCCTCCTCGCCAGCAGGAAGTTCCACGTCGTTAGAGCTGATCGTCCGCAGCTGCGCGTCCGAGCCATCCTCGAGCGCCGCCTCTGGATTCTCAAAGATATTCGCCTCGCCGTCGATCGGCGCCACGGCCTTGAGATCACCTTTGCTTTTTCTTTTTTTAGACGTCACCATTTCGATTCTCCCTTAAATAACATTTAGATACTTGCACCGGACCTCAGTGAACATTTCATCGCTCGCTCGGCGATTCATAAGTTCCCCCTGCACTTCCACGCGGACTCCGTTGCGGAGTTTCTCGCGGCAAGTCTCGACGAACGATCCGTAAACATTGACGCGGACGAACGTCGTCCCGTGGGACCAGTGAATCGCCACTGTAAAAGAGCACGCGTCTTGCTTCCTTGCCGGTCTTTCGTCATATCGAATCTGGTCGCCGACTAATCCCGTCAAGGCGACAAGATTCATCCCGATCGCGCGGTCCTCAGGTCTCATATTCAATCACATCCCCCTAGCGTCAAGGCGACGGAACAATTCAAAACCATAGTCACCATAGAGTTGAATCTGTCGCTCATTGATATAGGCATTCATAACGAGCGCGATCACTGCCGCGTCCGCCTCATCCGCATTGTCGGGCTCCGGATAGCCGAGTCGAATGAGACGCAGGATCACATCCGCTTTGATGGCCTTTTTTCTGGATCCTTTATTCTTTATGTCCGCATGCCTCATCGCCGTGCCAAAGAGAAACTTTCGCGATTCTTCGGCCGTCAACGAGATCGGAACCGTCGCAAAATTCAAATAGAGCTGCGACCGGACGACTGCGCTCTGCTCCGATAAGCGCGTCAGTCCGTTTCCAGAAAACGCATACTGTTCATACCCTATCCGCACGGGATCATCGCCGACCACGCCCTTGATTGTATCGACCGCCCAACGGGCGGATCGATGGAGGCGCATCAGCTTAGAGCCATCCCCGGCCTCTTTCGGAAGCTTCTCGCCGCGCGAGAATGTGCGAAGCTTGCCGTCCTTGATGATGGCGATGCCGGTATTGCCGAGAGAAAGGTCAAGTCCAACGACAGGGATCGAGCTCAAGTCTCAGGTCTCCTCTTTGCCCTTCTCAAAGCAAACTTTGGCAATGGGACATTCCTTGGCGCGAGCGCAAGTCATCGATACACAGATGCGTTCAGGAATGGTTTTCGTATGAAAATAATGCTTGAGAGATCGGGCTTTTGCAACTTGCGCCGCTAGTGACGACTCGCTAGCGACGACCCATAGGCATAGCTGATCGCCGCTATTCTTATTGTGATACCAAAACAATGTCTTTTTAAGACCGAATGCGCTCATATAAACCTGAGCCTGCGAATGATGCTCAGGAAATGGAAAGCGATTCTTAGCAACAAGATCAAAGCGATCTTTATTAGCCGTCTTGACTTCAAGCAGCGAGACCTCGCCGCCCCATAGAATGAAGCCGTCCCCCGACCCGCCGAGATTGGATGGCTCGTCGGCATAGCCGAATGGCTCGACGTAGGCCATCTCGTCCTCGGCATTACAGGCCGGGCAGGACGTCGGACGGGGCACCGCCCGGTCCGGATCGGTGGACCCGTAGTGCATCGTGCAACGCGGACAGCGCCAGGCGCCGACTAGAATGCCGATCGGGGCGAGGACCGTGTCTCGTAGATGCTTCTCGTAGGCGCGGCCGACTGCGAATATTCGCTCAAGCCGAGCCGAGTTTTCATGACGGATAACTAGATTCTTCTCGACTCTCAGCGCTTCATAGCGAGGACAAAACTTTTCGATACCCGAAGGACGAACCCGGCACTCCGGCGTCATCGGGGGAATCGTCTCTACCGTCTTCATCTTAGAATCGATGAACGCCTGAATATCACGGGTCTTCCCCCGGCCCTTCAGCAACTCCTCAAGGAAATCCACGCGCGCCCCTTTTCCGACGATCCTTAATCAGTTTCTCTAACCGGTCAGCCACATCATCGGAGTTCATGGCGATCATCCCGTCAGGGCCAATCACGCCGCTCGCTGTCGCGACACCGGCCAACATCTCATCCGCCGCATCCTCCAGAAGGCGCTCGAGGCTCGCATAATGCCAGCGAACAGGTAGTGAGTCGGAGGCCCGAACACTCTTTAGAGTCCAGTGCCCCGGCTCTAGCGTCCCAACCCTCTGGCGACGCTCACTGGTCATGCTCGTGCCCGTCCCTGAGGATTCTCTCGACCTCCGACGCCGGCAATATCACCCAGTCTCTTTCGACAGAGCCAATATCACGCAGAAAATGGATATGGAGAGCAGGGATCTTCCCGCAGCCGATGGCTTCATTAGTGATTTTCTTGAGCCATTCTAACTTTAGCGACAAGGATGCATTCTCGGTCTGCTTGCACTCGATTTGATAACGAGATGAGCTCGCGTCCGATTTCAAAAATGGGCTGGATCCTGAACCTCGATGCCGCTTACCGCCAAAGAGTCCCGCAGCCCGCTCCTCATGCGCCAAGACGGATTCTGGACCTGCCTCGGGATCGGCGCGGCGAACGCGGCGATAGGACGCTAGTGGATCATTGCTTTGAAGCTTTTTGCGGCGACCGAACGTCACGACGGATCTCCGATCTGAATATCGACGTTTTTTCTAATCGTCACCTTAACGGCCGCACCATAAAGGACCTGCTTGAGGTCAAAGTCGTCACCGATTTCGATAACCACCTCTTCAATTCGACGAGCCAGGTCGCTAAGCCTCGGAAACTCTTCCATGATCATCTTCGAGGAGTCACACCGATGGTTGACGTAGATCAGATACCAGCGCATTTTCGCGCCCCTTAGCGGGGTTCCATTATCAAAGCGCTCGCTCATGGTCTTGCCCATGGTCATGCCCCCCGCGATTTTACTTTGGCAGCAGCTGCGCGAGCAGATCCCTCTTGAGGGTCGTGAAACGATCGCCGTTCAAAACGTACTGCTCGTACAGCTCCCGCTTCGTGTCGAATTCCTTGTCGTATATCTTAAACTTCTTGCCGGACGAGTCATAGACGCCGAGCTTTTCGGCAGCCCCGATAACCTCCTTTACCTCGTCGATCGTCCCCGACCGCAGCCGCTCATCCTTCGGGTCATCGGCGAGCATCATCACAAACTCTCCGTGAACCTTTGGCGGACTGACTTTGTTCTTAAGAACGACGAATTTAAACGTCCCGCAGCGTGGGAGCAGTTTGTCGGCGTCAAAATGCTCTACCTTTGCGCCCGTCATACGCACTTCGATGGTGGAATAGAAATCTTGAGCGACCCCACCCGGCTTAACCGAAGGATCCCCGAACATGACCCCGATCTTTGTGCGGAGTTGATTGATGACCAGGAGCGTCGGCATCAGCCCATCCCGGCTTCGTGCCGCTTCATTGATTCGCGCCTGAACCTTGCGGAACATCTTCGAATTAATCCTAGCAGCAACGCCAATCGAATTGTCGGCCATCTCGCCTTCGAGTTCGGCCTGCGGGGTCATAGCTGCCAGAGAATCGATGACGACGACGTCCACGGCTCCGGACGCCAGAGCGACCTCAACCATGTCTGCGGCCTGTTCCGCTGTTTCCGGCCTAGATAGAATCAGGGCATCGACATCGACCCCCTGGGCCTCCGCCCATTGCGGATCGAAGGCGCCCTCGACATCGATCCACTGGACCACCATCGGTGTCGGATCTTCGACTTCCCAGACGAACTTGCCCGTGACGGTGTCGGTTTTCTGGGCAAGCGCTACCGTCTTGAGCATGGTGGTCGTTTTTGATGATGATCGGTCGCCCCAAATGAGATTGACGCGCCCCCTTGCCCAACCACCGCCGAGCGCAAAGTCTAGCCGGAAAGACCCGGTGGACAGGCGTGGACAGGCGACTCTCTCGATGGTCGATCCCGTGCCGATTGCGCCCTTGCCGTACTTCTTGTTTATGGCCGCTAGCATCTCCGCTTGAGCTTTTGCCCGTCGCTCCTTCAACGACATGGGTCTGGCTTCGCCGCCATCCTGGGCCACTTGTGCGCTATGGTCCGCCCGCGCCTGCGCCTGCGCCGTCGACGCTAGCCCCTTTTTCTTTTCCTTTTTGTCTTTCACGGCTGCGTTCTCCCGGCGATGGCTCTGTCGACGCCGCGCGACAGTTCCCCGACCATAGCCCTGGCCTCGGCCTGGAGCTCGTCGTATCGCTGTCGACGCAGCTCCCGAGTCGGCTCGCAATAGTCCTCGAGCCTCACTTCGAAACGAGCGAACTCCATTTCGCCGAGGCTTCTCGTCAGCCCCATGGACACCGACACCTTCGACGGGTTCGGTCCGAGTTCGCGCGGTCTGCGGTCCTTTTGATCTATCGTAGGATTGGCCCGCTCTTCGGCGTCGCCACCTCGAAATGTGGCGGATAACACAGTTTGCTTACCGGCAACGATCGGTCCGTCGTTCATAAGTCCTCCGTCAAGCGAACGCGCGTTCGCGATTCAAATCTTCATCCCGATGATCTCAAGGCCGAGTGCCTTGTAATGCTTCATGCGCGAGAAAAATAGCGATCGAAACTCCGCCAGGTCGTCATCAACATAATCGACAACCATCGGCTTATGCGGCGGCTGTTCGACGACGGTCGTCCCATCTTCCTGTCGAATCGTTCGTGGCCTTCCGATCCTACCGATCAGCTGGACGGGGTCGGACACCGGAGTGACCATGAAAAGCGTATCGAGACGCTGGATGTCGATTCCCTCCTTCGCCAATTGAAGGGTCGCGAAAACGACATCACGCTTGGCCGCCGCTGCTCGTTCCTGTTCTTTTTGACCGCCTACATAGTATCCGACCTGCATCCCACGCTTGAGCGTGTCGACTCCGATACGACAGACGAGCTCGCCAATGCGGTGAAGAATATCTAGCCGCTCACCGATCACCAGTGGATTACGGCCGCTCGCCAATGCCTTGACGATGTCCTTGGCGACCATCTCGTTTCGGAAGCGGTTCTTCGCGACAAACTTCAGGATAGTCGGCTTCTTGAAGTCGTTTAGATCGAATGTCTCTGTGTCGCCTGATTTCCCCTGTCGCTCCCACGAAGCCTGAAGCCCAGTGCGTCGAACATAAATGATCGGCTTAACCTTGTTCTTCTCGGTTGGCTTAGCGATCACGCCGCCGATAAACCACCGAAATGCGTTCTCGCATCCGTCGGCCCGGCGCATGGTCGCCGACAGGCCGAGTACGCGGCGAGCATGAAAACGCTTGGCGACCGTCGAAAACCACGGGGCTCCTAGGCGATGGCACTCGTCCGCGACGAGGAGTCCAAAAGCCTTCCAGAGCTCGTCTGGATACTTGTCGCCGTTGTCGCCAGCCAAAGACTGGATCATACAGATCGCAAAATCTACGTTTTGATACTGACACTTAGACCCCTGCACGATTCCGACACGAGCCCCCGGCAAGAACTGCTCTATTCGCTCCTTCCACTGGAGCATAAGAGGCTCCTTGTGAACGAGAACCGCTGTGGTCCGACCTATCCGGCGCGCGATTTCTAACGAAGTCGTAGTCTTGCCGAAAGAAGTGTATGCTTCGAGCAGCCCTCCAGCGAAACCGCCTGAATTGAGATGTGCAACAACCCTTTCGGCCACTGGTTCCTGATCGTCGGCGCGAAGCGCGATCGGCGCACACTGCGTCATCGGCGTGCCTTCCGAAACGCGCGCCTCAAGTCTATGACTTGGCTTTTGATTATCGAGAAAGTAGGAGCGAGGAACGCCCAACAGGTGTTCCGTCTCGTGGTAGCACTCGATAACCTTCTGCTCGCCTTCGCCAAAGCCATATCTGGATGTAACGCGCGGCACGAGCGTCAGGCGCTTTTTCAAAAGAAAAATGTCTTCGAGCTTGAACGCGGCTTTCGGGAGCCACGCCATGTTGGTCACGAGAACATTCATCGCAGTCGCCGGTCCTTGGTGTGCGCCGACGAGATGGCTAAACCGACCTCCCTGGTCGATTTAGCTCTCAGGCGCCCTCAAAACTCGCGTTCCTTGCGAGCTTTTCGCGTTTGATCAGAATGGGATATCTGAAAAGGATTCGTCGATACCGCCAGACGGTGCAGTCGAATCGAATGCGTTCCCCGATGGGGGCGCACCAGAACTTTGGTTGTCCGCCGGATGTGGAGCGCTTCCGCTTAGGTCAACCGCCTCACCGGCATCGCCCTCTCCCATGCTGGCCTTGGCGAGCAGGCGAATAGCTTCGTCCGGTGACGGAGGAGCGAGGATGACTCGGTAATCGAATGGTTTTGCGTCCTTGTATCGCGACACATCGACCTTCGAAACCGCGCCCTTAATCAAGATCAGCTCAAAATCGGAGCCGACGGCGGGAGATCGCTTTCCAGACCTGCTGATTTTAACTGGCTTATGAAGAAGACCGTTCCAGTTTTTGGACTTGTCGTACAGAAGCTTCGCGATATCCGGACGACACACGAAAAGCTTCTTGAACTCTTGCTTCTCCGGCGGACGCCCATTCTCTGCAGGCTTTGGCGTTACGTCTAAAATCGACCAGACATACATCTTTTCAGATTTGAGGCCGGCTTTCAGGAACGGGTCGTTGCCCTCTGGGCGCGTAACGAACTCCCGATTCCTCCAGTCACTCCCCTGCTGAATCATGTACTCCTCAACGACGGTCGGCTCTTCGTCAAGGAAGATGACATTCCTTGACGCGCCGTCCTTGACGTAAAAGCGTGTGGCCATCGCCTTAGCTCGCTGATCCGCAAGATCCCGCACGTCGTTCTCAATAGAGCCCCAACCCTTGCCAAACGACATAAGTCCTCCGCCCCACTGGGGAAAATTTGATTTCTCTGTAGCTGTAAAATTCTCTGGATTGATTCGAAGAAGATCCTAGCGAGGAGGATGGAAATTTCCTAGAGCAATTCGCCAGACCTCGGAAAAAATTTGACGCATCGAATGACCCCAGACTCTCCAGTCCTCGCGATAATCACGACGAAATCATCCGTCATCAGATCATCAGCGACCGCAGTCAGGTTCATCGCCTCGTGCTCGAGCGCCGACAAAACATCTCCCTCGACGTGAGCGGCTATGCCCGCGATTACAGCATTTGACAAAAGCTTATCAATCGCCGTAAAGGCGCGACCGGCTCTGGTCCCGAAATCCACAAGCTTAGCCTTTTCTATATGCTTCTCCAGACACTTGCGGACGTCTTCGTCGATCCATGAAGGGCTATGCATCCGCCAGGCCATCGTGACGACTTCGGCCTCGATCGCCGTGAGATGGTCGATCATGCGATCGCGAAATCCGCGATATGCCTCCGGTACGAGAACGAGACGCTTCCTGTCCTCGTCTATAACGCGCACCAGCCCCGCCTTGAGTGCATCAGCGACGACCTGAAACGCCTGCTCTCGGCTCATGTTCGCGCGCTCTTGAACCAGATGGTTAAGCGCGACCGCGCCATCCACCGCGAATGCCTCGCCTCCCGCGATTACGGCGCAGCAGATGTAAGCGTTGTTTATATCGAGTTGATCTTTAGAAAGACCAGGAATGAGACCCTCATCGTCCGATGATTGCGCCGCCTGGCGTTACAAAGTCAAAGTCTCCGGCCTCAAACTCGACGTCTATACGATAGCCACCGACCTCGAGCGAAACCGTCCCGTGGACGGGGCTTCCGCCCCAATCCGACATAGGGATGACTTTGCGCATCTTCATTCTCGTGACGCCCCGAATCAATATGCCGTGCCCGCGCTCGTTCTCGAGAGCGCGGACGACGGAATTAAGACTGGTTGAATCAATCACGGTCGTTCCCTCGATATCTCGATTGGATCGCCTTCATCCTCATCCCCAAAGTCGTCCTCGTCTCGAACAGCACGTCGCACGGTCGCTCGCGGATTAGTCCTTAGCTGACTGGATGCGCGTTCCTGAACAGCCGCCCAATCCTTTTTCGTAATCACAATGTCGTCGTCCTTAAGAGTCACGACTTTCCTGTCCAGGGCAATCACAGCCATAGTGCAGCCAATGCCTGCGACAAAGCCGCAAACGAGACCGCCGATATAAATGCCAAACTGAATCACCAGATCCGAAATCACTGCATCGCCTCCAAAATCGCATCACCGACGCGCTGGGGAGTGATCAGGGCCAGACAGGCAAAGTCCCCACGACGACAGTCGCAATAGACAACTGGGGGCGGCTCGCGATGCAGACACCCTCGACAGTCGATCGACGGTTCGATCGCAGTGACGTTGTGACCGTATCGCCCTTCGCGGAAGGGAACCCGATAGGCGGCGAGAGCGGAAGTGAAAATGCCGACGATCCGTGCGTCGGTAGTGCCGGCTATATGGATAAGACCGGAATCGTTTCCGGCAAAAACACCGACGCGAGCCACCAATGCGGCGATCTGATGGAGCGTAATTTTGCCTAACCAATTATGCAGATTGGGGCGCTCGGCAAAGCCGATGTCGTTGGCCGATCCGACCTGGATGACGGTCACACCGGCCGCGATCAGCTTCTCGATGGTTTGCCGCCAATACTCGGCCGGCCAAGTCCGATTCTTCCATGTCTGGGCCATATGGATCACGACGGCTCGAGTCGTGTCGATCCCCGACTCGGCTAGGCGACGCTCGACGCCCTGGACTTCAAGCTCGGTCGGAGAAAAGCTCGTCGTCTTATCGTAATCGGAATCTCCGAACGCAACCTTTGAGTAAGCCTCAATGATGTGCTGCTTGGGATCACTCTCATAGGCTAAATCGAGATCGATTACGCGATCATAATCGCCCGTGTGACTTCCGGGGAAGACGCCGTCCACACAGGGATTGTTCTGGTAAACAACGCCGCAGTCGGTCGCCACATTGATCACGGCGTCTCGACCCAGCTCCTCCCGAATGCGGCGCGCGATCGGGGTCGTAAGCAACACGTCGCCGAGAGCGCCTTTCCGACGAATGAGAACGCGCGTTCGCACCGGGCTGGTCGCTGCCACTGCGCCTGGCTTGAACGCCTCGATCTGGAGCTCTCCAGGAGAAAAAACTGGGTGAACGTCGACACGGCGCACGCTCTCAAAGCCAAAGCGCTCGAGCAATTGCTTAGCCATGTCGAAGTCGAAACATAGAAAGTGAAAATTGCTGGGATAATCCTGGCCTGCGAACAGCTTGATGTTCGCCCACCAGGCCGGCGTCACGACGCTCGCAAGGTGCTTCGTGATGAACCCTTCATCGTTGGGATGTTCCGGCGTCGTCTTGCCCTGGAGGTAAGTCCTGGCAATAAATTCTAAGTCGGGAGTCCGAAAAAAAACTCGTCCACCTGGCTTAAGAACCCGGAACCATTCGCCGAGCACAAAGGGTAGCTTCCTCCACGAGACATGCTCGATCACATGATTGCTCATGACCTCGGCGATCTCCCCGTCCGCGAACGGCAGAGGATCTTTTGAGAAGTCGCAAACATAGTCGAGTTGCGGCAGCCCCTCTCGCACATCGAGGTGCTTATAGCCCGGCTGCGGCATATAGCCCGATCCGATCTCGACTTTGATCTCTCCAGCCCCTGACGACGGAGATGGCACGCTCGCCGCTAGTGGCTTCCCGGAGTTCAGCCGTGAGACCGCCTCGTCGTAGCGATCGGTATCGTATTTGCGCAGGTCAGCTGCGAATTTTGCCCACGTCTCGCGCTCCTTCAAGAACCACTCTGGTCCCTTTTTGATCTTGCTTCTCTCGTCGTTGCCTCGGGTTCCGCCCTCGGCGTGGATCGCCTCGGCGTCGTGCGTGTAGTACACCCGCCAACCGGCCTTCCAGGCCCGCAGGCAATATTCGGTGTCCTCGCACGACAGAAAGTAATTCTCATTGAATGGTCCGATGACCTCATAGGCTAGACGCCGAATCGCAAACAAAGCGCCAGTGACCGATAGGAAGTAGCGGCTCCTGTTCACAGCCGGAGATTCTCGGGGCATCTGCTTGTTAACATGCAGAAAGGTCGTGCTGCGCGGCATTCGGATGACGCCGGCATGCTGCACCTTCATGTCAGGATAAAGAAGCTTGCAGCCAACGACCCCGATTTGATTGTCTTTTTGAAACGCCGCCTCGATGTGCTGCAGCACTCTGCCGATGAAAGTCACATCGTTATTGAGAAGGACCAGATAGTCCCCGGTCGCGTTCTGAAGGCCGACATTGACCGTATGCGAAAATCCAGAGTTCTTGGCCTTTAAGAAAAGGCGCACCTGCGGCTCGTCGGCTGCCCATCGCTTGAGCCAATCCTGAACCTCCTTGCTCGATCCGTCATCGACCACCAGGATCTCGCAGTCGCCAGCGAGCGTCTCGTGTCGTTTGAACGCATTGATACAGTCGCGGACCATAAACGTCTGCTTCACGGTCGGGATAATAATCGAAAACTTAGGCATGACGCTTAGCCTCCAGGACTTTCGTATAAAAATCTTCGTAAAGCGGCGCCCGCGTCGCGATGGTGTGGCGAGCGCGCACATATTCCGCATTCTCGCGGCGGAATATCGCTTGGCGGACTGGGTCTGATACGAGCTCGACTGCGGCGCCAATGGCCTCGGCCCACGCCCCCCGACGATAGGGGACTAATCGACCATGGCGAGGCACATGCGCGAACGGGTCGAAGTCGCGCTCATCCTCGTCGAGATCATCCTGATACGGGTCCAGCTTTGAGCACACTGGATATGCGCCGAGCGCCATGGCTTCCAGAATCTTCAACCCGGACTTCGCGCTGTTGAACCGCAGCGTTCGGTCATCGCTGGGATCGTTCGGGTCGACCACAGCGAGCGGCGCTAGCATGATGTCCATCTTCAAGGATCGCAGTGCGGCATGATATGCCGTCGTCGGGAATCGCCCCGGAAAGGCGAAGATCCGACTGAGCTCAGCGCCGCGCAGGACATTGGCCTGAAGATATCCCGCAAAAAGCAGCACCACTTCGGGATGCCGACGCATGATAGTCGGGATGTCGGAAGCCAAGAGGTCAAGGTCCGCAAAATGAAACCGCGAACCGGCCCATGCCACGACCACGCGATCCCGCATCAGCTCGTTGAACTGCTCGGATGATATCGGATAGACGTTCTCGAGCTTACCGTCTTTGCCGAGCCGCACGGCGCTGAGAGGAAACGGCGGCGGCATCGGAAGCTCGTCAAACTCGGAGAAGTCGAGCCCATTGGGGACAACCTCGACCGGCCCTTCGAACTCGTTCTCGATAGCCGCCGCCAGAGGGTCCGTCGAAACAGTTACCCCATCCATTTCGCGCAAAATCGCGCGCCATCGATCAGAGTTTGCAGCGACAAACCTATGTCCCGGATTCCATGTCGGCACAGCGGCATAGTCATCGTCATAGTCGCCGATGACCGCCTTCTGTGGATAAGTCGCCTTGATCTGGCGGACGACGCCCAGAGCTCGCTCCGAAACTGCACGCTGGACGACGATGACGTCAGCCCAGGACACGTCTTCTTCGCGAACGCCAGAGTTCGGCACGTTTTTGATCTGTTCAAGAAAACGCGAGCGCACCTCGTGGCCCGCTGCAGCCATGGCCCGCAGGGGAAGGTCGATGCGAAAATATGCGGTCGCGTCAGGATTCTTGGGCAAATAAAGGATGTTCAAAGGCAGTCACCCCGCCGCCGGACGTGCCCTGACTTTGACTCCGTCGCAGACGATCCTGATCGTCAGCTCCCGACCAACCAAAGACGGATCCTTATGCCGATCAAAAATAGTCGTGACCGTGCGGACCTCTCCCGGCCGCATGCCGACCAATGCATCGTCGATCGGACCGAGATGCCCCGATCCCACGTCATAAAGCAAGCCAGGCCCCTGCTGCACTTCCACGACTTTGGGGCCGTCAAAAACCTCAAATCGCACAAGCATCGCGTCGCCAAGCGCCACGACCTGATCGTCCTTGTCGGACAGGCCCTGCCCTTGCAACTGCTTGCGCGTCGTCAGCTTGATGAATTCGTTCATCGAGATCACGCCCTTCTCGGCGAGATACTCGAGCTGCGACTCGCTCAAGATTCGCGTTTCCATCGCGACATTGACGAGGTCTAAGCGCTTGATGACGTCAACGAACTCCACAAGCTGATTGTGAGAGATCGTCAACTCCTCGACCCGCTGCAGCAGCTCGTGCATCGTCTGCTCGGAGATGCCGAAAAATGGAGCTCGATTGGAAGGAGGCGGTGTGGCCTTTGCCGATGTTCCGCCTATCAACTTCTGCTTACGTTGCTTCCGTCTCGCAAGCTTTTCTGCCCGCTTCGATCCCGCGCTTGAGTTCATTTAGGACAGGCCCCAGTCGAACGTGACTCTCGAGCAGGAGCCAATCCGACTCCTGCCATTCGCCAGGATCCTTCCGGCCTATCATGACGGGAGCGATTGCGACCTCGATGCCAGCCTTCGTGAGAGCGTCGCGATATTCGCGAGCCATCTTCTGGCCGGGTGGATCAGGAACTGCTGCAGCATCCTTCCCCCCCGCTTCGATCGGAAAATCGTCCGTTAATTCGTCAGAAATTGGTTTTGGGTCTGGCTTGGGGTCATTATGTGGAAATATAGTGACCCGGTCAAACCACTTTCGCATTTTTAGAATATGCTCAGTCGAAAGTGCCGTCCCCATCGTCGCCAGCGCATTGCGATACCCCCGCCGGTCAAAAGCCCATACGTCGAAGAAGCCTTCCATCAGCAGGCCCTTCCGGCAGCTCGGATCTAGGCGGTGCTCGCCATAGAGATACCGATCCCGCAGCATGCCTTTAGCGTGAAGGTATTTCGGCTCGCTGTCGGGATGAATCGCCCGCCTGGAATAGCCGACGAGCCGCTGATGCTCGTCCCGAATCGGGATCACCAGGCGCTGGCCCTCGCGGTCATACCCTAGCTCCCATTGCTGGCACTGCTCAAAGGTGACCCCACGCTGCAAAGCATACCTCGGGACCGTGCCCGCCCAGCCGGCGATGTCCTCGGCGCTAAACTTCCGCTCATAGCCAGCCACGTGCCAGTGCGATTCGCCGGGATGGCCGATGGCGTGGCGGCGGCGCTCGCTATAGCCCCCTAGGCGGTCAAGTTGCTCGCGAAGGCTGCCTCCCTCCTCGTCCCGGATAAAGGCATGGAGATCCGACTTCCAGGTTCCGGTCGCATCCTTCCAGGCATACAGAAGTGAAATCGTCTTTTTGCCGGCAACACCGCAGCTCCAGCATTTGTAAGGCGATGGCCCCGACGAATTGATCTCGATCGAAAAGGATGGATTCCGATCGGTCCCCTTGGCGTGCCTATAGGGGGCGAAGGGGCACGAGGCCAGCAATCGTGACCCGGACCGCTTCACGCGCGGTGACCCAAGTGCATTCAGAATACGCAGCAATCCCTGCTCATGCATATCGATCCGTCCCTCCCTTAGAACGGCACGTCAGGCGGCGGCGGCATGTCGCCCTCAAGCACAGACGAAAAATCTATATCCCCATCTCCACCCACGAGTGGAACGTCGGCATCGGATAGCGGGGCGATATCCTTTTTCGACCCGTCATCGACCCGACGCTGAGAAAAGTCACCCTTGTCGAAATCCCAGGCCGAAATGATCGACCCTATGAACTCACTCTCGCGAACCTTGGCCGGCGTGATCCGCAATTCGCCGCTCTCGCGATCTTTCTGACTGCGATCGAGAAAAAATACATAGTCGGCAATCATGCCCATGTTGTCCGAGAAAGCTAGGCGCTCAAGATCCGGTTTCGCCCGGTTACTACGCTCCGCAGGCGGACGATTCATCTGAGTCGTGATCATGACCGGGATCCCGAGATCCTTCGCCATCTCCTTCGTCATGTCGAGCATATCTGCGACTCGTTCGTTCTTTTTCGTGTAACCCTTGATGCGGCTCGATTTCAGCAAGTAAAAGCCGTCGATGCAAAGCAGCTTCGGCTTGTGAATCATCGCCTGAGCATGAATTGACTCAAGGTCGACCCGCATATTCTTGCCCATCATGATCAGATTCGGATCGCCCTTGATCTTCTCGAGGCCAGTACGCAACGCCGTGATCTCCGACGATGTCAGCTTGCCCTGCTTGATCTTCGAGTACGACGTCCGTGTGACGAGCGCCGCGCACCGCCGACGAATCGCTTTTTGGCTCATCTCGGTCGAGACGATCAGGACCTTGTCGCGGCGCATCTGCCAGGGATGCAGGCCGAAAATGAGGAGGAGGAAGGTGTTATGCGTAACCGTATGATCGGCAAGTAAAAAGAGCCGATCCGGCCCGCTCAATTCAAACCCGTAGTAGTCCCCTTCACCCAAGCTTCGCAACGAAAACCCGGTCGAGAGCACCGATTTCTTCTGCCGTCGCGGAAGAGCCTTTTTACGCGGCAGAATAACCGGGATCTCCGACAAGTCGCCCGATATCCGCACGCGCCAGTAGTAACCCACGAACCCGGTCGCTTTGATAGTCGCTCGTTTCCGCTTCACATAGGCGGCAAAACCCAGCCCCCTGGCAAGCGCCAGCAGCTGATCGCGCAAAGTCTCCGACTTGACCAATATCTCACAACAGCCATCGAAAAGATGGCCGTCGGCATCGATCCACCCGGCAAGCAAAGCCAATCGCGTCTTGCGATCATTGACAAGGTAGATCCCAGGCACCCGCTTTGCCTTATCCGCCTCAAGGCAGTGGTCGCGGAGGTACTTGCTTAATGGATTCCAACCGCCAGACCCGCTGACACAAAACGTCAAGCAGCCATTGCCCGGCTTCGGCGTCGTCACGAGCAAGCCGATACTCGCGGCAAAGCGATAAATGTACTCTTCGATCTCGGGATCGCCAGTCGTGATTTCCGGCCGGCACCAAGTGCCGTCACCGATCCAAAGGCCAATGAAATACGGATCAAACGGCACGCTCCGTGACGGATACTCCACCCCTGTGCGCCAGAGCTTTGCGTGGTGCCGAAACTTGGCGTTGCGTGAGAGAAACTCGTCGATAGTCAGGTTGACAATATCGCCGGCTTTGTATCGGCTCCCGTTATCACTGCTCATCCGAAGCGACAAAATGTGGCTGCGGTTACAGGTCCAAGGCTCGCCCTTGACCGGCTTGACCTCGAACATCTCCTCCCGGCCGCGAGCCAGCGAGACGACCAGGCGTGGTCCAGAATCAGGCCCCATGACCTTATCACCGACCACGATGTCCTCGACCTTCTTCGTCGTGCCATCGGCCATCAGGACTAAAGTGCCAGCGCCAAGACATTTCCCCTGCCCCGGCCTTCCCGCGATCACAATCAGGTCCTCAGGCTGCCAGCCCTGCGTCAACTCGTTGAGGGCCGAGTAGGGCGTCGGAACCCCGGTGATGCCAAGCGACGCCCGGTCATGCTCCTCGATGATCGAATCGATATCATCGAAGACCGGCTCGACGCCTGAGGAGCTCTTGAGAAGATTCTCTAGCCGGAAAAATTCACGCCGAAATGCCTCCAAAGCTGCGAAGGGGTCGGCTTTGTCGAGCTTCTCGATTACTGGATCGAGACTCTCGCGCATCTCGTTGAAGGTATGCCGCTTCTTGATCTCCTCTGACCAGAACGTAAGCGGCTCAATCGGCAATTCTCGAAAGTCGACGCCCGTCTCATAGATCAGCGCCTCTTTCGTCGGCATTTTGCCGTGCTGACGCCAATACTTGTCCATAAAGGCGACCGCTTCGCGACCGCCTCCCTCCAGCATGTCGATCGTCACGTCCGAGTCGTGGAACGACTTCAGACCTTCGATCAAAACAGCGAGAGCCAATCCTCGGTCGATATCCATCAGTCGACCACCTCGGGCGCTGGATAAACGGTGGAGCAGAAGAGCGATTTCATCGTGCGATCCAATCGGTCGAACATACCCTTAGGGTAAATCCCCAAGGCATCGAACTCCGCGTTCGACAGAAGCGAGGTCGTCACGATCGTTGGGCGGACCGCCTGAAAACGATCAGCTATGATCTGCGGGACGTGGCTCGCCCGCCGCGACTGAGACCGCTCTGATCCCAGGTCGTCCACCACCAGGAGGTCGACCTGGCGATAGTGATCCTCAAGAAAAGCCTCGTCCTCTTTGTCGAAGGCCCGGCTCT
>Ga0180437_10004991_pt1 | contig 18485 bp, 19 predicted proteins | sample SS_ome_4_FD_132410 | JGI IMG/M metagenome (GOLD analysis project Ga0180437, IMG submission 132410) | Hypersaline lake sediment archaeal communities from the Salton Sea, California, USA - SS_3_D_1 metaG | ecosystem: Environmental > Aquatic > Non-marine Saline and Alkaline > Hypersaline >... | reverse complement strand
TTGTATATTCCGGAACTGTCTCCGGTCCATCCAGGGTAATAATAATGCCGCTAGTGTATGTTGAATTTTCAATAACGGATCGTATTATCTCGAACATGTAGGGCTTGAAATTCTTATGTCTTACGATTTCATTCATGGCATTTATCGTATCTGTGGAACGGTCTCCTGTTTCATCATTTATGAATTCCACAAGTTTATCATATTGTTCTTCAAATTCCTTATTCGGCATCTCAGGTTTTTCATTCCAGTTCTTCAAAAGGGATTCATAATCAAAAGAATTCTGGCTGTCTTTTGATATTTTCTGCGATATTGTATTCAGCATGCTGGCATGAATATTCTCAAGCATGCTAAACTTGAAATTTGGGCTGCTTAAAACTTTCTGAAAAGCAAGCAACACTTCTTTTTCATGGCCCGGATTCTTGGATGCGATATAGTTTATGATATAGCTGAATTTCTCAACAAAATTATCATCGCAGACCTTAGGCATAAGGTTCTCATTGGATAATGCCAGGAACATCAGGACAAGGGCACGTTCTGAATTTGCACCTGTTGCATTAACGATTTTTATTTCATATTCAAGTATAGATGTATCTGAATTCTTATGCATCAAAGGCAGAAGCATGGCGCGCATTACAACGTCGCCTTTTATTGCAACATCCTTAAGCTTGTCAGAAACTTCTTCCGCATAGGCTGCAGTGAATAAATCATCGCTAAATGACTTCTGCCTGGCAAGCATTCCGAAAATTGCAAAAACACCATATGAATTATCAACGTACTTTGAAAAGAAGACATCCGAAACTGCAGATACCTTTTCTGTAAAATCCTCGCTCTTGAAATCAACTTTTGGGCTGCTTGTATCAAGCATATATCTCAGCATCTGAAGAGGCCCTCCGGATTTTTCCTTGTATTTCTTTAACACATCATTGACGGTTTCAAGAAGTTCATCTGAATAGCTTTCACTTTTCAGGATTGCGGAAACTGCCAAAAGGGATTTATATGACTCCTTGTCTGAATTTTTGGATATAAGCTGCATTGTTTTCATCACTTCAGAGCTATAATTCGGATTTTCAATTATTAATTTTGTAGCGGTCAGTATTGAATAAAGACCGTCTCCGCCATCAGATTTTTCAATCAACGGCTTCAATAATTCAAGCAATTCGACACTGAAATTAGGGCTTGCTGCCAGTTTTGAAAAATGCTCCATATTGCTCTCGGCATTCTCCACATCTTTTTTTACTATTAGTGCCATGGTCTTGGGGCACATATATTTCTCTCCTGCAGTGGAATCATCAATCCCATCAAAACATACGTGCATTGTATCTGTCTTCTTATCCTTATCAAGCAGGCTTAACAGCTGCACTTCCTGGTCGGATATCATTTCCTGCGCTATCGCATTCTTGGCAGGAAGAAACGCCATGCCTGCCGCAAGAGCGACTGAAGCGAAGACTCTGCCTGCCTTTGAACCGGTTTTTGCACTAATCTGCCTTTTGCAGGCATTCTCACACCTAATCCTCATCAGATTTATTGTGTCTAGAAAAGGTTAAAAAGGATGGACAGAAGCTGAAAAAACTTATAAACATGCCTGCCAGTAATATTATCCATGGATTTCATACAGCAGATTATTGATTTCATAGACCCTGTATATACTTTGTTTTATGGAGCATTATTCGCATCAATAGTATTCCTGATTGTTATCCTTGTTCAGCTGTTCATACTCGTTTTCTGGAAAAAAGTAGAAGGAAAAATAGTGGAAACAATAGTTGGAGAGAAAGAAGGGAAGAAAGGGATTAGATATTTCCCGAGAATAAAATACGAATATTCATATGATGGCATGGAGCATGCCGGATATTCCCCATGGATAATGAATCAGGTTTATAAAAACAAAGAAAAAGTCCAGAGAATGCTTGATGCCAATCCTCCTGGAAAAACAATAAAGGTTTTAGTCAATCCGTTGGCTGCAAACCAATCAGCCCTGATTCATGATGTTAATCCGTTTTACCTGATATTCTTTTTCATAGGGCTTCTCATAAGCGGATTCTTTGCAGTAATACTTTACGTTAACTATAATCTGACTTTATTCTGAAACATATTAATCCAGCTGCCTTTCTATGATAGGATAAATTGGCCTCATACTTCCTGTTCCGCTTTCGTTCATTTTCTGGTTTATATTGCGGATTAATTCATCTATATATGCTTCTTTTTCAGAGGTGCCCCATATTCCTGCTGGAAAAAGAAATTGCAAATGGTAGAATGGTTCTTCAGGAAAACGGGAACGCCAGAGTTTGTATTGGGGGCCGTTCGGATTCGGTTTCGACCACCAGACATTTACCCGGATACCTAGTGACGCAATTCTCTCAGTCATCTCAAGAGTTTGACGGATGGAATCCATCGGTTCGGATATGAACTTCCCATTCTGATAACCCACTATACCGACCATAAAAAAAGCATCCAACTCAATATTGGGATGATGTAAATATCCTTTTTTCAATTCTTCAAGCACGTTTTCAACATCATCTGGAGTATGCGGCTTTCTTATAATTTTTCTTAATGTATCTCCATTACTGCATTCGATAGGAAGGGAAGACCTGATTTTCATACCCCTGTCAGCCATGTGCAGGAGCTGCCGGAGTATAGAATGTCCCTTATTGATCATAGACCTGATGGTGAGACCGTTTGGAAAATATACAGCTTTAAATCCCAAACGCTGAATTTCTTGCAGGATTTTGACGGCGATTGAAGTTCTTTCATTATTGAAGCCTCCGAAATTATCATCTTCTATTGAAATGGTTCGCACCCCTTTTGATTTAAGTTGGCGTAGCTCCATATTAATATTTTCAAATGACCTTCCGATGAGTGCAGGATTGAAATCTCCATAAGATATATGGCAAAAGGTGCATGAGCCACCGCATCCTCTTGATGTATGCACCACTGCATAAGGTGGATAGTCAACCGGGCCTGTATGGGAAAGGTTTATCTTGGAATAGATATCCATTCCATCAACAACAGAAAAAAGGTCTCGCTTTGGCATTTCAAGTGAATCCAGGGATGTTTTTGAAACAGATACAGAGGGAGTAACTATAAGCTTTCCATTTTGTGCAAAAGCGATGCCTGGCACAGCCTTGAAATCCTTATTGCCCTTCCACTCCTTAAGCAAATGATAAATGGAGAGTTCACCGCTGCCTATATCACGCCCGGCAACTACAAAATCAGCAGAAATACGCTCAATCGGCAATCCAGCGATAATCTCGCGGTGCATCAAAGACGCATGACTACCGCCTAGAACAATTGGGATATTATATGCTTGTTTAATTTCACCGACAAGTTGCTTGACATAGTCGTGGTCCGTAGAAAGTCCAAGGCTTACGCCAATAAATTCCGGCTTAATGGAACCAATGCAGGCCAATATGTTTGAAATAGAATGTCCGGTAATTCTCACTCCTGTTTTCTTGTCTTCCCGGTATTTACTGTAAGCTTCTGCGCAAGTATCAAAAAGAACAGGACCCCAACCTGCTTTCTTCACACCATTCATAGCATATGCAAGCCCCATAGGTGGCTGAGGCCTAGCTTTTCGACCATAAAGAGAAACCTGAGGTGGGACTATACCCAAAAAAATTTTCCGTGTAGACATTCCTTCCAACCCACTATCAATACATAAAAACAAACAAAATAAAAAAGTATCTAATTACCGAAAAACAGAATGGGCCCGCGCGGGATCGAACCGCGGATCTTCGCTGCTCTTAAGCGGAGAGTCTGAACCGGAGTCCAGGCAATCTTCGCTGTGTAAGAGCGACGTCTTAACCATTGTCGCACGAGCATTTACTCGTGTCTCGACTACGGGCCCAAATAGCCCCGACCGGATTTTCGACTATTTTGGCATTCGAACCGGTGTCACAGGATCCAAAGTCCTGCATCCTTGACCATTGTCCTGATTCTCATCTAGACTACGGGGCTGGTAGTTAAGATTATCAGGGACAGGTTTAAAAATAATAACGAAGTCTTTTTAATTTATGGAGACAGCGGAAAACAAACCTTCAGACAAACGATTTGTAAAAAGGGTATTCAGCTATACGGCGCTTCTTTTTTCATTCGGGGTATTCGTAATGGTATTCATAATAGGTTTGATAGGCTGGATGACACTCGATGAAGCGGAAAAAATGGTAAAACAGGCCACAGATACCGCGTGCACAGGAATAAAGACTGCAGATTCCACATTCCAGTCTGCAGGACAGAGTGTTGATGAACTTGAAGACGCATTCAGGGACGGAGGAGCGTCTTTTGTAGACCTGGCTGAATCCGTGAGGGGAATGGCAAGCAGCATGGAAAGCCTTAATGAAACGGCTTCAAACGACATGGCTGAAGCAGCTGATTCGATAGAGGTCATGGGAAGCAGCATACGGAACCAGTCAGAAGGCTTTGCTGAAATGAAGGAAAATCTGGATACCATGAGAAGCTCGCTTAATTCGCAGCGTGATACGGTATGTGGCGAAGAGATTACGGATATGTTCGGAAGTGCAAAGATACTGTTTGTCGTTTCGATGATTCTCCTGCTCGGTCTGCTGTTCGTAATAGGGCTTAATGCAGGGCGGGGAATAGTATAGCTTATCGTCGTAAATAAAGGCAAAAATAGGGCATAGCACGGTTTTAAAAACTTTACACACATATTTTGAGTTATGGGATCAGATTTGAAGGTAGGAGACATAATGACTAAAAAGGTCATAATCATCCCTTACGGGAAGGATTTATCCGAAGTAGCAAGACTGATGAAGAGATACGGGATAGGTTCAGTAATAGTAGTAGAAGATGAAAAAAGCAAAAAGGCCCGTGGAATAATAACAGAAAGAGATGTTATTCACAAAGTGCTTTCGAAAAATAGAGACCCGTACATTACAAGAGTAGAGGAAATGATGTCAAAACCGCTTAGAGTAATTAAATCAGATACTCCTATAGAAGACGCAGCAAAAGCAATGAGAGACAACAAGGTAAAGAGGCTTCCTGTTGTCAACGAGGATAACGAGCTGGTAGGGATAGTAAGCGAAGGAGACATAATGAAGATATTCCCTCTTGTAATAGATTTGATTGAAGAAAAAGCAGCATTAGCATAATATTCATAACGCTGTGCATGGATGGCCACCTGAGCTTTAAGCCATGAGGAGTGGGTCAACAATGCACAGCACAATGTTCTCCTACTAATTCTTCAGGTCCCCCAGGTAAGGGAAATGAAAAAGAAAAGCAAGACGGACGCAAAAAAGCTCGAACGTCTTATCAAAAAGCTGCAGGAAAACTGCGTGCTTGTAGAAGGTAAAAGAGATAAAATGGCACTGCAGAAGCTGGGCTGTGAAGAGGTAATAGCCGTTTCAGGAAGGACAAGGCAGCTGAGGGACATAATAAAATGCAGCAAAATAATAATCGCTACCGACCTGGACAGGAGAGGCAATGAGCTTGCCCGCAGGGTCAGGGAAGAGATGGAGGGGCTTGTAAAAGTGGATTCTGAGACCAGGATTCATCTGGCAAGGCTTCTTGAATTGAAATATTTTGAGGATGCTAAAAGAAGATATGATGAGTTTTATGAAAATCTAAAAGGGTGAAAATATGGCAAAAACGTATATAGACACGGTAAAATACCTGATATACACCGATGTTGAGGTGGACGGGCTGGTTGACAAGCCCGATGTTGTCGGTGCAATATTCGGACAGACGGAAGGGCTTCTCGGGGACGAGCTTGATTTGAGGGACCTTCAGAAAAACGGAAGAATAGGAAGAATCGAAGTCGACCTTAAAGGAAAATCAGGAAAAACAGTCGGGACGATAAAGATACCCAGCAGTCTTGACATGGTTGAGACATGTATTATCGCAGCAGCTCTTGAAACTGTTGACAGGGTCGGGCCATGCGAAGCAAAGATGAATGTTTCAAAGGTTGAAGATACCAGAAGCGTAAAGAGAAAAACACTTCTTGACAGGGCAAAACAACTGCTCAAGCATCTTGTAACCATGGAGATACCTGAAAGCAAGGAAATAACCGACATGGTAAGGGAAGAGGTAAAGACAGCGGAAGTAGTCGACTACGGTCCTGAAAGGCTTCCTGCAGGCCCTACGATCGGAAGAAGCAATGACATAGTTCTTGTCGAAGGAAGGGCTGACGTGATAAACCTTCTGAAGAACGATATCACAAATGCCATAGCCATAGGCGGGGCAAAGGTGCCGAGAACGATTGTCGAGCTTTCAAAAAGAAAGGAGGTCACAATATTCCTGGACGGAGACCGTGGAGGGGACATTATCCTTAACGAGCTTACCCAGGGAGGTGTTGACATAGACTTCGTTGCAAGGGCGCCTACCGGAATGGAAGTAGAAGAGCTGACAAGAAAGGAAATCATCAAGTGTATAAGAAACAAGGTTCCGTTCGAACAGGGCACTGCGGTTCCGCACCAGAGGGCAGAAAGGCCTAACAGACCACCTGTCTTTGAAAGAAGGGAAGAACCGAGGAGAGAACCTCCTCCGAAAGTTGAGGAGCCTGTAAAGGAAGCTCCTGCACCTGCAGCAAAGATAACTCCCACAAAAGAAAACCTGCTTAAAGAGCTTGACGAACTTGGCAATACTCTGAATGCAAGGTTTTACAACGGCAATCATGAAAGGGTCGCGGAAGTGCCTGTAAGGGACGTGATAAAGAAGCTGAGCGAGATAAAGGATACGAAAATCCTTATCTTTGACGGCATAATCACGCAAAGGCTTGTCGACCTCGCATCAAAGCAGGGAGTAGAAACCATGGTCGGAATAAAAATGGGAAATGTCAACAAGATACCTGAAGGCATTGACATAACTACTAAGTCTTAGCTTTTTTCTTTTTTTTCTTTTTCTTTATTTTCTTCAGTGCCTTCTTCAGCAGTTTCTTCAGGATTTTTTTCAGATGTTTGTTTTCCGGCATCGAGCTCTTTTTTCAGGAATATTATTGTTTTGTCCAGTCTTTTGGCTATCTTATACCATAGCGGGTCTTCCCCTCCGAACAGGAATATTCCGGCAGTTGCTATAACATTTGAAATTATTATGACTCCAAAAACAATCGGCTGGAATTCGGGAATATTCAGGCCGTACAATACCGGGAAGGATGCAAGAACCGCTGCTGCAAGGCCCCTGGGCATCATCGCAACCATGACATTCCTGTCTCCTTTTTCCATTGTTTTTTTGAGAAGAAGCATGTCGCCTATTTTTCTTGAGAAAAGCATTATCAGGGACACTCCTATTGTTATAAGGATTACAAATGGGGTGAAATACTGCGGGGAGAACAACAAGCCGGCATAGACAAAGAAGAATGTCCTTACGAAGAATGTTACTTCTTCCTGGAATTTTTTAAGGGTCAACGGGCTGAATATCGTTTCAGCGTTTATATTGAAGTATGCTGCTATATTCCTTGCATTTCCGAGCGTAAGACCGAAGATGAATACTGCGAACCCCCCGTTTGCACCAAGATATTCTGCAGCAGCATAAACAACGAATGCAAGACCAAGGGTAAGCATGTAGTTGTATTTGTATATCTGGAATCTTCTTACGAGGACTATCCAAAGAATTGCCAATACTGCTCCTATGAATGCGGCAAGGATGAACATGCTCAGCAGCACATGGCCGACTCCGCCCATGTCGATTGTAATGCTGTCCGTAATGAATTGAAGGACAAGCATTGCGCCGATAATGCAGAGCGCATCGGTTATTGTGGATTCAACCGTAAGAAACGCTACTGCAGGCTTGGTTATCCCTGCCTTTTCAGCCATCGCTATCACAATTGCGGAGCTTGTTCCCCCCACTGCTGCACCGAGCAGTGCCCCATGGAAAAAGGGCCAGCTGAGAACAAGCATGCAGAAAAGTGCAACAAACACGGTTGTAATAATGAATACCAGGAAAGTGAAAAGCGCACTTCGGGGGATCTGGCTGATTACATTGCCCACCTCCATCATCATTCCGCCGTCAAAAAGAAGTATGATTAATGTCAGTACCGCTACGAAGGGCAGTATCTCGGCAATGCTTGAGCCCGGGCTTGCATCTATTACGCCGAAAACAGGGCCAAGGAAAAAACCGAAGGTCATGAGGATAAGAACCGTTGTTATCTTGGTTTTATCAGAGATTATATTGGCTATAAAGCCGATAAACAGGGTTAAACCGATTACGAAAAAATATTCAATCATGGTTATGGATTCCGAAGAAAGAAATATAAAGATTATCAGCCCTTTCCTTTCCAAGAGGGGTATAATGGAAGTAATTATGACAACAGACTTAGACATAGACCTGGTCAAAAAGGGAAAAGTGAGGGAAACGTATAAGATAGATGATAATCTTCTGATGGTTGCAACAGACCGACTCAGTGCTTTTGATGTTGTTTTCAATGAGGGAATCCCGTATAAGGGAACAGTGCTTACGATGCTTTCAAAATTCTGGTTTGGGAAGACAAAGGAAATTATTGAAAATCATCTGATAAGCATGGATATTCCCGATAATCTTCCCGCGTACCTGAAAGGAAGAAGCATGATTGTGAAGGAGACCGTTCCGCTTAAGGCTGAATGTGTTGTACGCGGCTACATAACCGGAAGCGGCTGGAAGGAATACCAGAAAAGCGGAAGCGTATGCGGAATAAAGCTTCCCGAAGGGCTTCGTAACGGAAGCAAACTCGAAGAGCCGATTTTTACGCCATCAACAAAGGCTGAAACAGGCCATGATGAAAATATCAGTTTTGAGAAAATGATTGAAATCGTAGGAAAGGATGCTGCAGAAGAAGCAAGAACAAAATCAATCGAACTGTATAAATTCGCAAGGGACTATGCGGAAAGCAGGGGGTTGGTTCTTGCAGACACGAAATTCGAATTCGGTTTTCTTGGTGACAAGTTGATTCTGATAGATGAGATATTCACCCCTGATTCAAGCAGATACTGGGTGAAGGAAGAATATGACAAAGGTGAGTTGTTAAGCCTGGATAAGCAGTACGTGCGCGATTTCCTTGAGAAAACCGCATGGGACAAGAATCCCCCTCCGCCCGCACTTCCTGAAGACGTGATAAAGAAGACTTCGGAAAGATACCTGAAATCCTATGAAATGCTGACGGGAAGAAGCATCCTTGAAGATATAAAGTCTTTTAAAGATTAGGCAATGAATTAAACTTCACCGAATTTTTTGAGGGGTATAATGGCATTGATAGATGAAAACACGAAAAAGGAAGTTGAAAAGAAACTCAAGGAAATGAAAGGACCTGTGAAACTGCTTTATTTCAATAAAAATACGGAATTAAGCGGGCAGATAAAGGAGCTTCTTAATGAAGTTGCAGAACTTTCTGAGAAACTTGAGCTTGAAGAATACGACGTAGGGTCTGAAAAGGCAAAAGAATACGATATTGATAACGGGCCCGTCACAGTGATAAAAAGCGAGCATGTGAAGGGGGATGCGAGATATTACGGAATTCCTTCCGGCTATGAATTCGGTCCGTTTCTTGAAATCATCAAAATGGCAAGCTCTGAAGTCAAATTAAGCAATGATGCAAAAACATTCTTCGATTCAACCGATGTAAAATTAGAAGTATTCGTAACTCCCACATGCCCGCACTGCCCTACATCGGCTTATGTTGCGATGAAATTTGCTATGGGCAGCAGCAAGGTCAAAGGATATGTCTACGAAGCCATGGAATTTCCGGATATTGCAAGGAAATACAGGGTTATGGGAGTTCCTAAAACGATAATAAATGAAGGAAAGGGCGAATACGTAGGCGGATATCCTGAAGATGTAGCCTTTGTGAATATAAGGAAGCAGCTCAGTGAATAGAGTCTATCCTGTAGTTCGGGATAGGGCTTATTTTTTCTATTTGTTTTTTACTTTTTTTCCTGTTTATGTACCCGGTATATGCAATCATGGCGCCATTGTCCCTGTTCAGCTCATCAGGTGCAACATAGAACTCGATATTATCTTCCCTGCACATTTTCATGAGCATGTTCTGCAGTCTTTTATTCTGCGCAACTCCTCCGCATACCACAAGGCTTCTTTTTTTTGTAAGGAACAGAGCACGCTCGGTTGCCTCGCAGGTCATTGCAAACGAGTTTTCCATCAATGAATATGCAACATCTTTTTTCTTATGACTCTTTGCAAGTTTCTGCGCATGCGTAAGCAGTCCTGAAAATACAAGATTCATGCCTTTTACGGTGTAAGGAAGCTCTATGTATTTTCCACCCTTTGAGAACTTTTCAAGAACAGAGCCGTGGCTTTCCAGGCCTATGCTCCTTGAAAAAGAATCGAACAGATTGCCTATCCCCATGTCCAGTGTTTCACCTAAAACATGATAACCTGATTTTTCCTTTAGGACTATCTGGCTGTTTCCTCCGGAGATATAAAGGAATAATGGATTATCGAATCCGGAATGGCTTTTTGCAATTTCAAGATGCGCCCTGCAGTGGTTTACACCTATTATGGGCTTTCCGTATTTTGCAGCAAGGAATTTTGCAGCCGTGCATCCAACCGAAAGGGGGGCGCCTATTCCCGGACCCTGTGAAAATGCAATCAAATCAATATCATTCATCTTAAGTTTTGCTTTCTTCAATGCGCTCTTTAGAACAGCTGAAAATACTTTTGCATGATGGTCTGCCAAATCCCTGGGTATCATCCCTTCTCCTTTTGGCGGTTTATATGTATCCATCTCATTGGCGATTATTTTTTCTTTATTCACTATCCCTATGCCAAGGGTATGAGCAGTGCATTCTATTCCCAGAACCTTCATTACAACCAACCGTTCGCTATCAATACAGCAACAACAGAAACAAGATTAAAACATATATGCAGGAGCATGGGGGTTATAATCGACTTTGATTTTCTGTAAACAAAGGCAAGCACCATACCTATAAGGAATGCGCCTATAATTTCAGCTATGGAGCCGTATGAAACATGAAACAGGCCGAATAGAAGCGAAGACAAGACTATCCCTATCCTTGGAACAAGTGCCGCCCTGAAAAACAATTCTTCCGTAACCGGGGCGATAATAACCGCAAGAACGAGTATCCATGCCGGAACGCCGGACATCACATCATATACCTTGTGCGCATCATTCATGTCAAGGAGAAGCAGTATTACCGCATTAAGCACCGCAACCACGAAAATCAGCACTGCCCCCAGTATAAGCCAGATAAATATTCTCTTCAAATCACCGGGAATCCCAAGGCCCCTGAAAGTCTCTTTTATGCTTCCTTCCCATATGAAAAACAGGGCAGCGGACACAAATCCGACCTGCACGAATATCTGATAAAGATAATTTTCCTTTGAAAAAGTGATAAGAAGAAAAAATCCGATAAGTGACAGCATGAAACAAACGGCAAAAAACAGCTTTGCCATAAGAAGATTATTTCTTTTCAAAATACCCACACTTCCCGCAGGAACGCCTTTCCTTATGCTCTGCAAGACGGATACCGGGACCACACTTTGGACAAAATTTATGCGGAGTATAAGGCTTCAGCTTCTCTTTTTTCTTTTCTTTCTTCGGTTTTTCCTTTTTTTCTTTGCTTTTCTTTGCCATGTTTAAAACCTCCTAGTTCATTCACCTTTTTTCTCCTCTTTCTTTTCTTCTTTTGGCTTTTCTGCCGGTTTTTCCTCTTTCGGCTTCTCCTCTTTCTTAGGCTCTTCTTTCTTTTCCTCTTTTGGTTTTTCTTCCTTTTTCTCTTCCTTAGGTTTTTCTTCCTTCTTTTCTTCTTTCGGTTTCTCTTTAGGAGCCTCTTCTTTTTCTGCCGGAGCTTCCTTCTTCTCTTCCGCTCCGATACCGTCTCTTTTCCTTACGTATTCCGGTTCGGTGTCCATAAGCTTTTTCATGTCGGTGTATGAATGTGCAAGAACCCTGATTCTTTTCGAACCGAATTCATTCACAACACTGTTAAGAACAGTAAGCTCAGGATTAAAACCGAGTTTTGTGCTTATTTCCTCCCTTAATTCCTTTCTTGAGGGAGTTGCAGAATCAAAACTTACGACCGCATTTATTTCCTTTCTTTCAAGCAATTTATTGTCTTTCTTTGAGATTATCTCCACTTCCATTAAAATCAACCCCTAACGTATTCTCTCCATCCTTCTTTTGCCCATGGCTTCAAGTATTTCAACTTCCTTTCCTGCAATTGCTTCAGATGCAAGCTCTTCCGGAATCTCCATTTCATACATTTCATATGACTGCGAGTCCATCACCTGGGCTGTCTTGCCGGTCACCGAAAGTATCTGGACCGTTTTCCTTTCTATTATGGGCACATCGACGTCAGCATCTCCCGGAGTGAGCAGAGTTTTCTTCTGACCTTCGAATATTCCGACTGCAGTTATCCTCATCTTGGCTGACCCGTGTTTTCCAGGCCTTGAGCTTTCGACTCCGACAACCCTGCAGGGGATATCATCTATAAGGATATACTTTCCCACTTTCAGCTCTTTTGCAGTAGCAAATACTTTCTCAACCATTATTACACCTTAAGAATTACAATTATTAGGCAATTCGAATGGAGTGTATTTAAAACATTAGTTTTTTAAATATGGTCATGCTCGTGGATGCGCACTGCCACCTCCCAGAAGTCAGGAATTACAAGATAAAAGACGTTATTCCCGTATCAACAGGCTATTCGCACAGTTCAAACAGGAAGACTGTGGAGCTGGCAAAGAAGCTCGGAATACCCTTTTCGCTTGGAATAGCGCCCCAGTCAGTAATAAGAATCAAGGACCTTAGCGAGCTTGACACCTGGATCGAGTACATAAAAGAACAGAAGCCCAATGCGATAGGCGAGGTCGGGCTTGACTACCATTGGGCAAAGGAGAAGCATGAGATAGAAAGGGAGGAGATAACGTTTTACAGGATGATAGAGCTGGCTGAGGAGATGAAGCTTCCTCTTGTTATCCACTCAAGAAAGGCAAGCGGGGATGTTATCGACAGCTTAAAGATGAAGAATTTTCCAAACAGAATCATGTTCCATTTTTTTTCAGGAAGCTTATCTGAAGCAAAATGGATTGCCGGGCAGGGCGGGCTTATATCGGTGACTCCCCTTCATTCAAAGGACAGGAGAACCGCAATAAAGGAAATTCCCCTTGAAAACCTGGTGGTGGAGACCGATGCACCCTATGTGGGGAGAACCCCTGATGCGGTAAAGGAATCGGTCGGATATATAGCCGAAGTGAAGGAGTTAGATTTTAATATTGTTGCGGAGCAAACAACTAAAAACGCTAAGAAATTTTTCAATTTTAGGTGAAACTTATGTTGGGCAGTATAAGAAGATTATTCAGAAAGGAAAAAAATATCGCACTTTTGGTTGATGGACCCAATATTCTCAGAAAATCATTCCATCTTGATATAAGGGAGATAAAAAAGGAAGTAAGGAAATACGGGCAGATAAGGGAGGCGAAAATATATCTTGACCAGTATGCATCCGACAAGCTTATCGAAGCGATGGTAAATCAGGGCTTCGATGTTGAGATTACCACCGGAGACGTTGATGTGACTATGGCCATAGAAGCCATGGAATTCGCGCTGGACCCGAATATTGACATTCTCGCACTGATGACAAGGGACACCGATTACAGACCCGTTTTAATCAAGACAAAGGCAAGGGGAAAGAAAACAATAATAGTGGCGACAGATGTTGCATTCAGTGCTGCTTTGCGAAATACCGCGGATACAGTAATAGTATTTAAAGCTAAAGATAAAGTAGAACATATAACGAACCCATGAGTGATGTTATGAAAGACCTGGATTTTAATAAGATAAAAATAGGAATAAGGCTTCCTATAGTTTTGGGAATTGTACTTATATTGGTTGAGTATATATTATTGACCATAGTGACTCTTGGACTTCCTTTCATCGTAAATGAATTGAACATCGGAATAGACATACACGGAATAGTAGGTGTGGTCAATCTGCTCATAGTCCTGCTTTTCTATGCTCCTTTGTTCTTTTGGACAGGGCACAGGGTGGCGAAAAAATACAGGGGCGACCTTCTTGAAGCAGGAGTTACAACTGCGATAGTTGCCATTGTGCTGGTGATTCTGAAATTCACACTGAGCACTACTCTTTATCTCATTGCAGTAATAGCTGAGATCAGCACTCTTGAATTATTGCTTGCAAAAATAAACCTCGAGGGAATACTGACAAGCGCGATATCAGGAATGCCGACCGGAATAGGGGCCCAGCTGATAATGGGCACCATCTGCTGTCTGGGCAGGTTCATGATTTCAGGCGCGGTTAATTTCCTTGTAGGAGGAATTGGCGGATATTTCGGTGGGGGTGACCGAAAGTGATCGACGTCAAAAAATTAAAGGAAGGCATAAAGCTTCCCCTTCTTATAGGGATGGGCCTGCTTGTGTTGATGTATGCAATCGAAATAGGAGCGGGCCTGCTCAGTCCCGGCATGGATTCTTTAGTGCAGGAGATAGTATCTGTAATTCTTATTGTGCTCCCATTTGTATTTTTCCTTCCGTTTTTCATATGGACGGGATACAGGAGCGTAAAGAAGTATGAAGTATATCTTATCGAAGCAGGGCTGATCGCCGCAATAGTGGCAGGATTGATAAAGGTAATAGAGTTTATCTTCATGCTTTTGGTCATGCTTGTAATATTCATTGTGTTTGCAGTGATGGGTGGAGAGTATTTATCCGAATTATCTGAGGGGACCATCGCAATGGCAGGCTTGATTGCACTTAGCGGAATATTTATGAATGCCGCAACATGCGCAGTCGTTCTTGTTGTCACCGTTCCCGTGAATTTCCTTGTCGGTATTCTCGGAGGATATATTGCAGGGCAGAAGAAATTTTCAGAAGAGAAAAAACAGGAGAAAACAGTGGAAAAAAATCCTCCGAAAAAGAAATAAGTGTAGCAATATATCAAAATAGGTAAATAAAACACTCTCTGTAATATCACAGTTTTTATTTATTTTGTTGAAAAGTATCATTCGCATTCGTCGGTTGAGAGGGTTAACCACCGCGTTTTAGTTCGGTGATTTTGATGATTAGGAAAGTAAGAAAGAGAGACGGGAAGGTAGTGGAGTTCGATAAGGAGAAGATAATCAGCGCCATCTTCAAGGCTGCACAATCAGTAGGCGGAGAAGACAGGGCAGAAGCTGAGAAAGTAGCAGACCTGGTCATAAAATTAATGGATGAAAAATTCAAGGAAGAGTATATTCCTGGAGTAGAAGAAATCCAGGATGTTGTTGAGAAAGCCCTTATTGAAAGGGGGCATGCGGCAACAGCAAAATCCTACATCCTTTACAGGCACAGGAAAAACGTAGAAAGGGAAATGAAGCAGATTCTCGGTGTAAAAGACGATTTGAAACTTCCCCTCAACTCAATACAGGTTCTTGAAAGAAGATATCTGATTAAGGATGATGCAGGAAAAGTAATAGAAACACCGAGCGAGCTATTCAGGAGAGTTTCACACTTCATAGCATCGAACGAGGAAAAATACGGCGCTGACGATAAAACTATACAGGAATACGAAGAGGCATTTTACCAGATTATGACCAATTTCGAATTCCTTCCGAATTCTCCTACATTAATGAATGCAGGCACCGGCCTTGGGCAGCTGTCGGTATGTTTCGTCCTTGAAATAAACGATGATATAAACGGCATATTCGATGCCGTAAAGAACACAGCCGTAATCCACAAGAGCGGAGGAGGCACAGGATTTTCATTTTCATATTTAAGGCCCAAAGGGGATTTTGTCAAAAGCACTGCAGGAGTTGCTTCAGGCCCTATTTCCTTCATGAAAATATTCGATGTTGCAACTGAGGTTGTCAAGCAGGGAGGAAAAAGAAGGGGAGCAAACATGGGTGTTCTTGATGTGTGGCATCCTGACATAGAGGATTTTGTTACCGTCAAGCAGACCCCGGGCGTTCTTGAGAATTTCAATGTGAGCGTAGCGGTCGATGACGCATTCATGAAGGCAGTGGAGAATGACGGGGACTATGATTTGAAAAATCCTAGAAACGGCGATATATTCAAGACCATAAGCGCAAGAAGCATTTTCAAGCTGATAGCATACAGTGCATGGAAATCCGCTGAACCAGGCCTTCTTTATATAGACACGATAAATAAGGTCAATCCAACTCCTGAATTCAAGATAAAGGCAACCAATCCCTGTGTTACGAAAGACACACTGGTAACGACCAATGAGGGATTGATTGAGATAGACAAGGTGCATAACCCCCACCACGTTCTTTGCGGAGACGGTGAGTACCACCCCTTGACATGGGCGGGAAAAACAGGCGAGAAAGAGGTTTACCTTGTAAAAACAAAAGCGGGATATGAAGTAAAAGCAACCGCAGACCATAAACTCCTTACTGAAAACGGCTGGAAGGAAGTATGTGAGCTTGATTCGGCGGACAGGCTTGTGCTCCAGAAAAACAGCAAATTCGGAACACTCCATGCTGACAGGGAAATGGCGCTTATGCTCGGCTGGCTTGTCGGAGACGGCCATATGACAAATGACGTGCAGGATGTGATATTTTATTTCGGCGGAAATGAAAAACAGGAATTACTTCCGCTATTCAAGGCATATCTGGATAACATCAATGGAAAGGAAGTGGAACCTGTTGAAGACAGAACGGAGACAAGATTGAAATATTCATCAAAGATTGCAAGGAAATTCAATGAACTTGGCGTAAAACCTGCCAAATCCCATGAAAAGGAAGTGCCTTCATCGGTATTTTCAATGGACGAAGAATCTGTAAAGAACTTCCTTTCTGCATTGTTCGGAGCAGACGGTTCGGTACAGGGAAGCAGGGAAAAGGGCATCAGTGTTAGGCTTGCTTCAAACTCTGCAAAAATGCTTAAGCAGGTGCAGGTATTGCTTCTGCAGTTCGGTATTGTTTCAAAGCTTTATGAAGAAAGAAGAAAAGAGCACACAAAAATTCTTCCTGATTCCAACAGGGAACCGAGAGAATACTCATGCAGGGCACAGCATGAACTGGTAATAAGCAGGGAAAGCATGTTCAGGTTCATGGACAGGATAGGATTTGCAGTATCGTCAAAGAATGAAAAATTCGAAGAGCTTAAGCCTTCGGAAATTTATTCTGATGACATAGATATGAGTATTAATTCGGTTGATAAAATCGGGGTGGAAGAGGTTTATGATTTAACCGAGCCGGCAACTCACTCATTTTCAGCTAATGGCCTCATAGTCCATAATTGCGGCGAGGTCCCTATGCCGGATTATGAATCCTGCAACCTGGGAAGCATAAACCTTGAGAGGTTTGTAGACCTTGACTGGACAAAAGGAGACTGGAAGAAAAAGATAAACTGGAACAGGCTGAGATATGTTGTAAGGATGGGAGTGCAGTTCCTTGACAACGTTATCGATTTGAACAAATACCCTATTGAGCAGATAAGGAAGCAGACGATGTACCACAGGAGGATAGGCCTTGGTGTCATGGGATTCTCAAAGATGCTTTTCAAGATGGGCGTAAGATACAACTCCGAAGAGGCGTATGAAATAGGCGGAGGGGTGATGAAGTTCGTTACTAATGAAGCAAGAAAAATGAGCCATGAGCTTGGAAGGGCAAGAGGCTCATTCCCAGGATTCAAGGAAAGCACCTGGGCAAAGAAATACGATGCAATGAGGAATGCGACCGTTACTTCGATTGCGCCCACCGGAACAATTTCAATGATTGCAAATACGTCAAGCGGAGTAGAGCCTACATTCGCACTTGCGTACATCAAAAACGTGATGGACGGAACAAAGCTCTATTACAGCGAGGAGATATTCGAGCACATACTAAAGATAAGGGGCCTTTATACTACGGAGTTAATGCAGGAGATAATAGAGGACGGCGGAGTCCAGGACATGGATGAGATACCTAAAGAATTGAAAGAGGTTTTTGTTGTTGCGCATGATACCGATTCCGAATCGCATGTGAAAATGCAGGCAGCATTCCAGAAATATACTGATTTGGCTGTGAGCAAGACGATTAACCTTCCTGCGGAAGCGACAGTTGATGATGTTGAAAATGCTTATATGCTTGCATGGAAGCTCGGATGCAAGGGAATCACCATTTACCGTGAAGGAAGCAGGGGCCTTGGTGTTTTCAGAAAGGTTAAAAAAGAGAGCAAGACAGAAGATAAAACAGAGGAAAAGAGGTGAAATGTATGAAAGTTACTGTTAGTATTATCAAAGCAGATATCGGAGGATGCCCGGGGCACTGCAGCGTTCATCCTGAATTGAAGGAAACCGCCAGAAAAGAACTCGAAGATGCAAAGAAGAAAGGAATAATTATCGATTATTATGTCGGCGTATGCGGAGACGACCTTGATTTGATCATCACCCACAACAAAGGCGAAGACAGCGAAGAGATACACAAGCTTGCATGGGATACTTTCAAAAAAGGCACGGAAGTTGCAAAGAAACTGAAGCTTTACGGTGCAGGGCAGGACCTGCTTTCAGATGCATTTTCAGGAAACGTAAAGGGGCTTGGACCGGGAGTAGCTGAGATGGAATTCGAAGAAAGGAAATCAGAACCGATAGTCTG